>Ga0310697_10004448_pt1 | contig 13858 bp, 6 predicted proteins | sample 172DNAGHGlowgp2_FD_203883 | JGI IMG/M metagenome (GOLD analysis project Ga0310697, IMG submission 203883) | Sheep rumen microbial communities from Palmerston North, Manawatu-Wanganui, New Zealand - 1728 DNA GHGlow gp2 (v2) (version 2) | ecosystem: Host-associated > Mammals > Digestive system >...
TCGTCGTTATCCTCGAACATGTCGAGCATCTTCTGCATGTTCTTGATATCGTCCTCATTGGTGAGCTTGATGTAGCCGTTCTGGGGCAGCATCTCCACCTGGGCGGAGAGGAGCTTGTAGCCCTTCGCGGTCAGCGCGTCGGCAACGGCGGCAAGATCGTCCTCTGTGGTGTAGACGGTCATGGTCTCGTCGCCCTCGTTCTCGAAGTCGGCGGCACCCGCGTCCAGCGCGTCCATCGTCACGGTCTCCTCGTCAAGCTCATCATCCTCGTTGTCGATGACGATAACGCCCTTGCGGTCAAAGGACCAGGACACGCAGTTGGCAGCGCCCATGTTTCCGCCGTACTTGTCAAAGTAGTGGCGCATCTCACCGGCGGTGCGGTTGCGGTTGTCGGTCATGGTCTCCACGATGACGGCCACGCCCTGGGGGCCGTAGCCTTCGTAGGTGATCTTCTCATAGTTTTCGGTATTGCCGGCGCCGAGGGCCTTGTCGATGGTGCGCTTGATGTTGTCGTTCGGCATGTTCGCGGCCTTCGCCTTGGCAATGACGGTGGCGAGCTTGGAGTTGCTGCGCGGATCACCGCCGCCGCCCTCCTTGACCGCGACGATCATTTCACGCGCGATCTTGGTGAACGCCTGCGCGCGCTTCGCGTCTGCCGCGCCCTTGGTCTTCTGTATATTATGCCACTTGGAATGTCCCGACATTGTATATTCTCTCCTTATCCTTACGAAGTATCGATATATGGATATATTCAACGGCAGATATTTTATCACATTGTATCTGCCATGACAAGTATATCTTTTGCAAATCCTGAAAAGACCGCGCACAAACGCCTTCGCAGATCAGCGCAGCTTGCTGCGTATAATCTTGCCGCTGGTGGTTTTGGGCAGCTCCGTCCTAAACTCGACTATACGCGGGTACTTGTAAGGCGCAGTGCGCTTTTTGACGTAGTTCTGGATCTCCTTCTTGAGTTCCTCGCTCCCCTCTTTTCCGTTCACGAGCACGATGCTGGCCTTGACCACCTGTCCGCGCACCTCGTCCGGCACGGCGCAGACGCCGCACTCGAGCACATAGGGCAGCTCCATCAGCACGCTCTCGATCTCAAACGGCCCGATGCGGTACCCGCTGGACTTGATCACGTCGTCCGCGCGGCCGACATACCAGAAGTACCCGTCCTCATCCTGCCAGGCAAGATCGCCCGTGTGGTAATAGTCGTCGTGCCAGCAGTCCCGGGTCTCCTCTTCATTTTCAAAGTATCCGGCAAAGAGGCCGCAGGGCGCGCCGTCGCCTGTAAAGATGCAGATTTCGCCCACCTCGCCGGCCGGGGCGGGCTTGCCGTCGGGGGCAATCAGCTCCACGTCGTACTGGGGGTTGGGCTTGCCCATGGAGCCGATCTTCGGCACCATGCCGACAAAGTTTCCGAGCACAACGCTGGTCTCCGTCTGGCCGAAGCCCTCCATGATGGAAAGGCCCGTGGCCTCACGGAAGCGGTTGAAGACCTCGGGGTTCATGGCCTCGCCCGCGGTAGAGGCATGCCTGATGGAGCTGAGGTCGTATTTCGACAGATCCTGCTTGATGAAGAAGCGGTACATGGTGGGCGGGGCGCAGAAGGTTGTGACCTTGTATTTGGCGAAGAGCGGGAGAATATCGTCGGCGTTGAAACGGTCAAAGTCGTAGACGAAGACCGCCGCCTCGCAGAGCCACTGTCCGAAGATCTTTCCCCACATCGCCTTGGCCCAGCCGGTATCGGAGATCGTCAGGTGCAGGCCGTCCGGGTCGACACAGTGCCAGTAGCGCGCCGTGACAAAATGGCCGAGCGGGTACTTGCAGTTATGACATGCAAGCTTCGGATAGCCCGTGGAGCCCGAGGTGAAAATCATCATCATGGGATCGTCCCCGCAAATGCTGTCCTCCGTGCGGATAAAGCGGCTGGAATAGAGCTCATACTCCGTATCGAAGCTGTGCCAGCCCTCGACCGTGCCGTTTGTGACGATCTTGTTGGTGATCTTGCCGTACTGCTCGATGGCCCCGGCGCACTGGCGGGTGCTCTCGCCGTCCGCCGTGCAGATGATGGCGCTGACATGGGCGGTCTCAAAGCGGTAGAGATAATCCTTTTCCAGCAGTTGGTCCACCGCCGGGATGGCGACGGCCCCCAGCTTTTCAAGGCCGATGAGAATGGGCCAGAACTGCCAGTTGCGCCGCAGCACCAGCATGACCTTGTCGCCCTTTTTGATGCCGAGGGCTTTGAAATAGTTGGCGGCGCGGGCGCTCATCTTCCGCATCTGGCCGAAGGTGATGCGCTTTTCGTTCTTATTGCGGTCCACGTGCAGGAGGGCCAGCTTGTCCGGCTGCTGCTCACCGAGGGCGTCCACAATGTCAAAGGCAAAGTTGAAGCGCTCGGCATTTTCAAAGCGGATGCCGCGCAGCATGTCGCTGCCGTCCTCGATTGGGGTGATAAAGTCCTCATAGATGCGCTTGCGGCCGCTCTCTCTCATGGCGGTGATGGTAGGCTCCGCCGCGGGCTGCGGCTCAAGCTGCTCCTCCGGCGTGAGGACGATGGCGTAAAAATCGCAGTCGCCGCCGTTGGTGGCGATCATGCCGTGGGGCGTGGTGGAGTCAAAGTAGATCGTATCGCCGGGGCCGAGGATCTCCGTGTGCCGCCCGAGCTGGATTTTCAGATAGCCGTTGATGACGATGTCGAATTCCTGGCCTTCGTGGGTCGTGACCTCGATGGGGCGCAGCTGGGCCTGCTCACTGAATACGCTGTGGACAAAAAGCGGCTCGGCAATGCGCCGCCTGAACTTATAGGCGAGGTTATAATAGGTCATGCCGTGGGCCTGCTCGACGCGGCGCCCCTCGCCGCTGCGGGTGAGGATATAGCTGGAAAGACGCGGCGTGACGCCCTCGATGAGCTCCGTCACGTCTACATTCAAAATCTGCGCGCAGGTATAGAGAAAGGCGAAATTCAGCTCCTCCTCTCCCGCCTCGTACGCCTGGTAGTCGTCCGTGCGCATGCCGAGACGCGCCGCCATCTCCTCCTCCGAGATGCCCAGGATCGTGCGCAGCTCCCGGATGCGGTCGGTGATCTCATGGATCGTGTATTCCAGCTCTGTGTGCTTGGCCATGTTGCTCCTCCTCTTTTCGGCAAAGATAAAACGTCCCCGGAATTTCTTCCGGGGACGATATAAAATACCGCGGTACCACCCCTGATTGCGTCCTGAGACAGGCCGCCGCTCAACGCTCCATCAAGCGTTTTGGCCCTGACGCGGCTTCACGGGAGGCTCTACTCGCTTTCGCTTTCTGCGCTCCGGCTCCGGAGTGACAGGTCAACTGGCTGCGGCGCTGCCTGCTCACAGCAAAACACAGACTCTCTGAAAGTGCGCGAACCGAACCCTCTCCATCATTGCCTTTGGGTAATATTCTGTTATGCTGGGGATTATAGTATTAATTATTCATTTTGTCAAGGTTTTTTATTGCCTTCTCTGCCGGTGGACCGAAGCGTTCAGCGGTACAAAAGGCGGACCCGCGAAAAAGCGGGCCCGCCGTGCGATTTTCGGGATGGTTCCTATGCTGCTTAATTATGCGCCATATCGTACTTTGGACAGGTCAACGCCATATTGGCCGTTCGCATGTTTCATGAACCCGACATTGATGCTCAGGCTTTTGCCGGAGCCATCACAGGCGGTAACCTTTATCGTGATGAACTTTGCTTTGCCGTTTGCGGGCAGTTCATCGAGATTGGGGTAAAGCAGCAGCTTATTTCCATAAAAATATGCTGTACCGACCTTCGGGTTGCTGCTGGTGACATTGAAGAGATCGTACCTTCCGTCAGACAGAATATTCAGGCCATAACCGCCTCTGTTTTTGTCCCATCCGGCGTTGTTGTATACATAGAGTTTTGTGGTCAGCGGGACAACCTGATACACACAGGAACCGCTCAATTCGGAGTTATCAGCACTCGTCGCTATGACTGTCACAATAATACGGTAATTCTGTTTTGTATACGTTTTGAGTCCGGACGCGGCAGTTACTGTGCCGGAGCTGCTTAGTTTAATCAGCTTCCGGTTTACAATGTCCTCTTCAATCCAGTTGAGTTCGTTATTGTTGCTGTCATACACCTCCACGGTATAGCCCCAATATACCTTTCCGTTCGAAGGCTTGCCGTACGCGTCACCCAAAACCGCTTTGTTCGCAACGGATTTGCCAACGCCGAGGAAGCGGTCGATGCCGTTAAAGGTATCATCGTTCAGGGTCGGGGCGGAAGAAACCACTGTGACGGATGACACGGGATTGATTACCTTAACGGAGACCGTGGCCTTTTTGCCGCCGGCATCGTTCGCCTTTGCGGTTACGGTTGCCGTGCCGGCGCCGACAGCATACAGGTGTCCGTAAGAGCCGTCGGATTTTACACGCACGACATTCGGATTGCTGCTCGTCCAGATGATGTCAGTCCAGGCGTCTTCGTCAATCGAGGCAAGAAGCTTTGCTTCGGCATCTTTCCAGGTCTTGGACGAGCCGTTCAAATAATCCTGTTCCACGGAAAAGAGCGTGATTGCCTTTAACGTACCATCCTTATTCGTAGTATAACCGCCGCCTATGAAATCAGGATCTTTCATCAGAAACAGCGACACCTTGGTTGCGGCGGGCGAGGTCCATACATAATAGCTGGCGCTTATGTTGCTGCCATCCGTACTGCGCGCCGTTACCTGGATTTGCCTGCGCGCACCTGTATATTTCTTCGGCATGCTCAGGACACCGTTTTTGATGGTGATACCCACCATTGCCGATTTTTCGTCAACACTCCAACTCAGTGTTTTCTTATTTGCCGTGCTGGGATAGACGGCAGCTTTGAGGGTGATTTTTTTCCCTTCCGCTACCGTGTCAGGGCCGGTAATTACAATATCCGTTACATCCTGGACGACCGTTACGGTGCACTTTGCCGTGACATTGCTGCCATCCAGTGCCTTGCAGGTAATGGTCGCCGTTCCCTTGCTGCGCGGTGTGATCACGCCGCCCGTGCTGACTGCCGCGACATTGGCATTGCTGCTGGTCCAGGAGAACTTTGTGGTAACTGCCTGACCGTTCTTGTCAAGCGCACTTGCCGTCAGCTTGGAAGTTGCTCCGTTGGCATGCAGGGTAAGCTTGGCAACGGCTGTACCGCCCGACTTGAGGATGACCTTCTTTGCCAGCTCAAGCTTATCAATGGTAATGGTCAGGTTCTTGAATTTGGCCGGCGTACCTGTGGTCGTCGCTCTGATTACCACCTTGCCATAGTCTGTTGTCTTGGTTGTCAGTTTGCCTGTCTTGGCGTCGATTTTGACACCGGGTGCCGTAGCCGCCTGACTGTATATGCTCCAGATGACAGTCTGGTTTGCGGTAGCGGGGAGAACAACCACCTTCGGTGTCGCGGTTTTACCCGCCATCACCAGCGTGGGCGCTTCCGTATAACTGACCGATGTGGGCGCGGAATAGTCGACCGTCAGCGAGAGGGACGAAGCCTTGCTCACCTCACCCATTCCCGTGATGCGCACTGCTTTAACGGTAAACTTTTTTCCTGTCGTGATGCCCAGAATGCTGTTCAGCTTCACGGGGCCGTCATACAGGATACTGTCAGCATTGGGATATCCGTTTTTATCAAGGCCGGGCGCTTTTCCGTTCAGCGAGAAGAGGATCGTGTCGCCGGGGTTCATGCTGATTGACATGGTCGTTCCGTAGGGTGCCTTGCCGTTTTTATCTCTCCCATTGACGGAGATCACGGGCGCGGAGGTATCCTTCACAAAGAATTTTGAAACATCCAGCACGCCATTGGTCACGGATGCTTTGATGATTTTTTCCATCTTGATCGGGTCGGTGTGGCCAAAGCGGGACATGTACAGGGCGCAGGCACCGGAAACAACCGGAGTCGCCATGGAAGTGCCATCAAAGGACTCATAGGTATTGCCGGTCACAGTAGACCAGATATTGCTGCCGGGTGCCCAGATATCAACCCAAGGGCCGAAGTTGGAATAGCCGGCACGATTACGGCCCTGTGTAACGGCGCCAACGCAGATCACACCCGGGATATTGAAGGTGCCGGGATAGTTCATAACATTTGAGCTATCGTTTCCGCTGCTGCAGACGACAGTGATCCCGGCGTCAACCGCATTTCGAATAGCCTGTTCATAGTCGGAATTCCAGTACTTTCCGCCGATGCTCATACTGATAATATCGACGTTGCGTTCACGTGCCATGTTTACGCCCCTGATAATATCTGCATTGGAACCGCGGCCCTTGTCATTAAGCACCTGCAGAGAAAGCATACTGACCTCAGGCGCGATTCCTGCTCCGCCTATTCCGTTGCCAAGGCGCGCGCCGATGATACCGGCAACATGTGTGCCATGGGACGAAACGGGGTTATCTCCCTTGTCGATATTCTTATTGACAACCAATCTGGTGACCGAGGGCAAATCGTCATGACTGGCAACGCCGGAGTCAACAACCGCGACCTTGACGCCGCTGCCCTTTGTAACACCCCAGGCGTCATATGTATTGATCATCTCGTGCATGTACTGGTAGTGCATGTCGCTCGCGTTTCCCTCGCCCGCAAAAGCGCTGGGATCGCGCAGATAGGGGTCGAATTGCCCGCCGTAATAATCGCGCCAGTACTCCCAGCTTCGGCGTGCATAGGTTTTATAGCTGCTGGCCTCAAAGGTTGCATTGTCTTCCAGCTCAAAGCCGGGCTCGGGTTCGAGTTCTTCAATGTAGTTGGGAGATACGGGCGGCATGTTCAGCTCCAGATTTTCTGCCGCAGCAACAGCCTCCGCCACGGTACCCTCGTTCAGGTGCAATACCGCAACGCCATACTCAAAGCTTGTCAGTTCCGCGCCGTAGGCATCGGCCACCATCCGTGCATACTCCTCGTCCTCCGTCAGAAACCAGAGCTCTCCATCGACGTAGTCAATGTCAGGTGTGAGGCTGGCCACTGTGTCAGCCACGGCATGCTGGATCATCGCTTCTCGCGCAGCAGTCTGTCCCTCAGACTGTATATACTCTTCCGGGAGACCGGGGAAAAGCGTTGTGTCCTCCTTTTCCTTTTCTTCTTTCTCCTGGCTGTCCTTGTCTTTCTTGTCGTCTTTGTCTTTCTCCGCGGCTTCTTTTTTATCATTCTTCCCGCTTGCCGATGCATCGGCAGCGGCTTCCGCCGGGATCAATTCCACAATGATATCGTCAAGGACTTCTTCCTCAACAATCTCGTCCTGCACAACGACCGGCTGGTCTGTATCGGAAGGTTCCGTCTCATCAATGATGATGACCTCCTCAACAGGGTTCTCTTCAATGATCTCTCCCACTGTTTCATCCACGAGCTCATATTCGTCGATGGGTTCCTCCAGCACCGGCTCATCGGCGGGATCACCTTCATTCACAGGCTCCTCGGTCAGCTCAATGTATTCTTCCTCCGGCACTTCGGCAGGCGCTTCTTCCAGCTCATCATAAGGCTCCGTGAATTCCTCGTCCGCCGTCTCTTCCACGTCATCATAAGGCTCCACGAGTTCTTCGTCCGACGCCTCTTCCACGTCATCATAAAACTCCACGGACTCATAATCTTCCGGCTCCCACTCTGTGGCATATGCCGGAGCATAGAGGGACAGCAGCATGCTCAGCGCAAGAAAAAGGCATAACAATTTTTGACTGTTTGTTCTTTTCATCCCAAGGCTTCTCCTCTCAAATCTAGTTTGATGTGTTCCAGGTTCTGCTCAGTTGATCTTCTGTTTTTCAACGACATCGGGTGTACCCGGTTCGATCAGCGTCTCAACAAGGTTCAGACTGAGTTCCGGCCATCCCTTCTCTCTCCCCTGCCGTATCACCGTGCTTGGGCTTTCTTCCGTGTGGAATGTCGCCACGCCATGGCTGAAATCCACAAGCTTGATTCCATAGGTCTCCGCGACTTTTTTTGCCTCTTCTTCGGAATCCGACAGCATGAACAGCTCCTGCCCTTCAGCAACAGCCGGTTCCATGATGTGTTCGGCTTTCTCCGGCACATTGCCGCTGTCTGTCTTTGCCTGGCAGGCGCACAGAAAAGCGCACAGTACCAAACATATTCCGAGTATCGGACCCTTCATAAGCACTCTCCTTCCCATGATTTTGTTATAAAGCTTTTGATTCCTGATCTGCTGTAAAAAAAGTACATCTATTGCAAACCTTTCCAATTTTATTTTACTCTTCCGTATATTGTTTTGCAAGATCAAATCCATAGGATATCAACGCATTTCAGCAATATATTTATAGACAAGAAGCGAAAACATCTTTATAATAGCTTTCAATGTCAAACACTGTAATTCATTTTTATAAAGAATGCTTCAAAACGATTCATCATGAGGTTTGATTTTGGATATAAGTGAGCTGACGGCATATGCCGAAGAACAATACCATATTGAGGAACAACATAAATGGGCTGATTATCCCGGCTTCTCGGTTCTGGCTGATCCTGTAACCGGAAAGTGGGTTGCCCTGCTTATACGCCAGTGGGATCAGCAGACCGGTACGGAGAGACAGCGCTGCGACATCAAGTGCGGGCAGCAGAGCCTGCTGGAATCGCCGTCTCCCTGGCTCGGCCCTCCCTTTCGCATGAAGGGTAGAAAATGGGTCGGCGTCTGCTTCGATGAGCGGACCGATCCCGAGCGTGTCTTCCAGCTCTTTGACCGGGCCGTTCATTCCGGTGAGCAGCGTGGCTATACCATCGTGCTCGAGCAGCAGCCGACAGACGGCGCGGCGTATTATACCGAAAGCCCGCTGTTCTCCCAGGGTACCTTGTATATGGAGGACAGCATCTCCGAGATCCCGCAGCGCATCCTGGACATGATGCGCCTTTATGAACCGGGTGACGGTTCCCTTGCACAGAAATGCCGGAATTTTTATCGTCAGGGGCGCTTCATGGAGGACTATACGGATGATGTCCCCTGGCTCGGCGAGTTTAACCGCTACTTCCCGAGCTATCACGATCTCAACCTCCGGCAGCTTCGTGGGTACTTTACCTGGCGCACACAGCTTCGAGAGGGGCAGTACCGTCCGACCGCGCTGTCCTTTGCGTATATCTATCTGTATGAGCTGCTGTGCGGCATCGGGACTGCCGACGCGGCGGACAGCCTTGAAAGCCTGCGGGAGTTTGAGCGCCGCTTTCTGAACGCGGGTTACGGCGACGATGGCATGCGTCGAAATCTCCGGCGCTGGATGCTGGAGTTTTCCATACTCCACGACTTTCCCGCCGAAACGATCCGTCAGCTTGCCGATCCCGATATTCTGAAACGGGACAACGCCCTGTTCATTCTGAAAGCTCCCGCGGAGCATACAGACGAGGAGCTTTTCTCCGCCCTCTGTGTCTTTGCCGGAGAGAAGCTGAGCCAGTCCCCCGTGGTGACAAAGGAAGGGGCGCGCGGCAGGGCGCTCTTTGCCGCCCTCTGGCGCACCGCGCTCACGCGGTACGACGGTGATCTTTTTTCTGATTGCTTCGGAGAGTTTCGGCTTCACCCCTGGCAGCCGCTCGCCAACGCGCTGCATTGGGAGGAAGCTCCTCATCCCCCGTCCGAATTCGTGCTGGACCCCTGCCGCCGCTATCTCTGCCGCGGCAGTGTATGGGAGGTAGAGCGCTATGAAAGCCTGCGCTTTGACGAGGCGCGCTTTCAGGCCCTGCTGCACGAGGGGGACCGCGCCTTCCGCAAATATCTCAAAACCGGGCATACCCTGCGCCAGAAGGCGGGCGAGGCCTGGGCGGCTCCCTTTGCCGCAGCCGTGATCGCCGCCGAGCAAGAGGCGCTGGCAGAGGCGGCGAGGCCGAAGATCAAAATCGACTTCTCCGGCCTTGAGAAGATCCGCCTGGATGCCGGAATCACGCGTGAAAGCCTCCTGACCGAGGAGGAGCGGGCGGAAGAAACCGAGCCGCCGCTTCCGGCGAAGACAGTCTCAGAGGCTGAATCCGGCGCAGCTGACACGCTTTACGGCCTGGACGCGCTGCACAGCGCCATTCTCCGCGCGCTCGTCCGCGGAGAAGCGGTGCGGGAAACCATACAAAAGAACCATCTGATGCCTGCTGTCGTCGTCGATACGATCAACGAAGCGCTGTATGACGAGATCGGAGACAGCGTGCTGAGCTTCGACGGCGCGGAAATCCGCATGGTTGAAGACTATGCGGAGGACTTGGCAGAGATGCTGGGAGGATAAAAAGCTATGAACGAAGGCGAAAGAAGGGTACCGAAGCGCATCGCGCAGACCGTGCTGAATTCCCTCAAGGGCGGCGTTGTGCCGCGCATCGGTCTGCCCTATATCGCGGTGGGCAGGAAAAACGAGATCGACGCGCTGCTGCATGACGTGGACATCATTTCAGAGGGCGGCGCCTCCTTCCGCTTTGTCGTGGGGCGCTACGGCTCAGGCAAGAGCTTTCTCATACAGACCATCCGCAATTACGTGATGGACCGGGGCTTTGTCGTGGCGGACGCCGACCTCTCCCCGGAGCGGCGGCTCCAGGGCACACGGGGGCAGGGGCTTGCCACTTATCGGGAGCTAATCGGCAATCTCTCCACAAAAACGAAGCCGGAGGGCGGCGCGCTGACGCTGATCCTGGACCGCTGGATCAACAGTGTGCAGAATGACGCGCTGCAGGAAACCGGCCTCACACCCGGGGATCCCGCCCTGACACAGGCGGTGGACCGGAGAATCTACGCCGTGAGCACCGCCATCAGTGAGCTGGTGCACGGCTTTGAGTTTGCGCGGCTCCTGTCCCTGTATTACCACGCCTATATTGAAAACGACGACGAGACAAAGAGGAAGGTCGTGCGTTGGTTTCGCGGGGAATACACGCTCAAGCGCGAGGCGAAGGAGGAGCTTGGCGTCAATATCATCATCACGGACGACGACTGGTATGAGTATCTCAAGCTCTTTGCGGTATTCTTCCGTCTCGCGGGTTATGCCGGGATGATGATCATGATCGACGAGCTGGTGAACATCTATAAAATCCCGAACAGCATCACACGGCAGTATAATTATGAAAAGATGCTCACCATGTATAACGACACCCTCCAGGGCAAGGCGCGCTACCTCGGTATCATCATGGGCTCGACCCCGCAGGCCATTGAGGACAAGCGCCGCGGTGTGTACAGCTATGAGGCGTTGCGCTCCCGCCTTGCGGAGGGGAAATTCTCGCGCCCTGGCGCGCGTGATTTGCTGGCCCCGGTGATACGGCTCGAGCCGCTCACGCCGGAGGAGATGCTCGTTCTGTGCGAAAAGCTCTCCCATATGCACGCGGGGCTCTACGGCTACGAGTCCCGGCTCGGGACGCAGGCGCTGGCCGACTTCATCAAGCTGGAGTTCGGCCGCATCGGCGCGGATCAGAACATCACGCCGCGTGAGGTTATCCGGGATTTTATCGAGCTGATGGATCTGTTGTATCAGAACCCGACGCTCACCATGTACACGCTCCTGGAGTCCGACGAGTTCAGCTATGCAAAGTCCGAAGCGGTCTCCGATCAGACGGAGGAAGGCTTCGCGGAGTTTGAGATATGAATGTGTTTGCGCGCTACGCGCCCTTTGTTCAGGATTATATCTATCGCGCCAACTGGCAGACGCTGCGGAGCGTCCAGAACGCGGCGGGCGAGGCGATCTTCAACACGCAGGAAAACGTCCTGCTGACGGCTTCCACCGCCTCCGGCAAGACAGAGGCGGCCTTTTTCCCTATCCTGACCCTCCTGGATGAGGAGCCGGCCCGGAGCGTCGGGGTGCTGTACATTGCGCCCTTGAAGGCGCTCATCAATGACCAGTTCGGCAGGCTCAATGAGCTTTGCGAGGAGGCAGGCATCCCCGTCTATCGCTGGCACGGGGATGTGGCGCAGACGCAGAAGCGAAAGCTCCTGCGAAAGCCCGCCGGGATTTTGCAGATCACGCCGGAGTCGCTGGAATCGCTGATGATCAACAAGCATATGGAGATTCCTTCCCTCTTCGGCGACCTGCGCTTTATCGTCATTGACGAGATCCATTCCCTGCTGCGCGGCGACCGGGGCATGCAGACCTTCTGCCTCATTGAGCGGCTGTGTAAGCTTGCCGGGTGCAATCCGCGGCGCATCGGGCTTTCCGCCACGATCGGCAATCCCGAAGCCGCGGGGCGCTTTCTCGCCGCCGGGAGCGGGCGCGGCACGGTCATCCCCCGTCTGGAGGGCGGGAGGGAGGTATGGCGCCTGAGCATGGAGCATTTTTATAACACCGCGCCCCAAGCGGACGAGGGGCGGCAGCCCCGGAATGACTCTCCCCTTCCGGAGGAGCCGACCGATACCGCGCCGACGGCCGCGGATCCCGGCATCGGCTACATCTTTGAACACACGCGCGGGAAAAAATGCCTTGTCTTCACCAATTCCCGAGAGGAATGCGAGGCCGTCTGTCAGCAGCTTCGGCAGTATTGTGAGGTCAATCACGAGCCGGATCGCTTTCTCATTCACCACGGCAATCTCTCCGCCTCCTACCGGGAGAGCGCCGAGGAAGAGATGAAAGACGACGATTCTCTCCTGTCTGTCTGCGCCACCGCCACGCTGGAGCTTGGCATCGACATCGGCAGGCTCGAGCGCGCCTTTCAGATCGACGCGCCCTTCACCGTGTCGGGTTTTCTGCAGCGCATGGGCAGAACCGGGCGGCGCGGCGACCCCTCCGAGATGTGGTTTGTCATGCGGGAGGAGCACCCGGAGGCGCGGGCCATGCTGCCGGACATGATCCCCTGGTATCTCATCCAGGGCATCGCACTGGTGCAGCTTTATATTGAAGAGCGCTTTGTGGAGCCGCCCCGTACGGAGCGTCTGCCGTACAGCCTGCTATACCACCAGACCATGAGCACGCTAGCCTCCTGCGGGGAGATGACGCCGGGAGAGCTTGCCTCGCGCGTTCTGCCGCTCAGCTGCTTTTCCCGCGTAGACAAGGAGGATTACCGCCTCCTGCTGCGCCATCTGCTCGATATCGACCACATCAGCCGCACGGAAAACGGCGGCCTGATCGTGGGCCTCACGGGTGAGCGCATCGTCAACAACTACAAGTTTTACGCGGTCTTTCAGGAGAACGTTGAATATGCCGTGCGTTCCGGTTCTGAGGAGCTTGGCACCATCGTCAAGCCCCCTCCCATCGGGGACAAGATCGCCATTGCGGGCCGGGTCTGGGTTGTGGAAGAGGTGGACCACAAGAAGCGGGAGGTCTACTGCACCCTCGTCAAGGGGAATATCCCCGCTTATTTCGGGGACGTGGCCGGTGATATCCACACCCGTATTCTTGAGCGCATGTACGGCGTCTTGGTGGAAGACAAAAGCTATCCCTATCTCATGCCCCACGCGGTATGCAGACTTGAGGACGCGAGGGACGCCTTCCGGAAGTCCGCGATGTCCGCCCGCCCTCTGATTTCCCTCGGCGGCAAAATGTGGGCGCTGTTCCCGTGGCTTGGAAGCTATGCTTTTCTCGCGCTGGAGCGCTTTCTGAAGCTCCGCTGCGGGGAGCGCCTGGGACTGCGGGGCTTGAGTCCCTCGAGGCCCTACTATATGCAGTTTACCATGCAGGTGAGTGAAGTAGAGTTTTACCGGATCACGGCGGAGGAAGCCGCCAGGGACTTTGACCCGCTGGAGCTGGTCTATCCCAAGGAGGTGCCGGTTTTTGAAAAGTACGACGAGTTTGTGCCGGAGGAGCTGGTGCGCAAGGGCTTCGCGCTGGGCGTGCTGGATGTGGAGGGCATGAAGCGGCGCGTCCTCGGCTGGTCAAAATAAGTGCAAAAAAGGAGCAGGTCAACGCGACCTGCTCCTTTTTTGCATTTCACTCAGAACTTGATTTTCAGCACCTGGCCGGCGGCAACCATGTTGGGATTCTT
>Ga0310697_10004450_pt1 | contig 13855 bp, 8 predicted proteins | sample 172DNAGHGlowgp2_FD_203883 | JGI IMG/M metagenome (GOLD analysis project Ga0310697, IMG submission 203883) | Sheep rumen microbial communities from Palmerston North, Manawatu-Wanganui, New Zealand - 1728 DNA GHGlow gp2 (v2) (version 2) | ecosystem: Host-associated > Mammals > Digestive system >...
TGGACCATACCAAGGCCCTGCTTTCCGCCCTGGGGGACCGGGGGAAGGAGCTGGGGCTGGATACCCTGGGGGGATTCCTCTCCGGCCTGTTCCTGTCCGGGGCGAAGGGCGGGTATAACGCCGCCGGGTTCAGCCGCATGGGGCAGGAGGCGTTGGACACCAGCAGCTATCGGGATTACATCAGTCTGGGTCTGCTGGCGGACCACGACTCAGAGGCATACCAATATGCGGAGGAGATCCGGGCAAAGCTGAACGCGGGCCGGGCGGTCAGCAACATCGAAATGGGCCAGCTCGCCGCCGCCGTATACGCGGACACCCTGGGCGTGGGGGAGAAGTGGAGTACGGAAGCGCGGGAAGAGCCGGATGAGCCCCTCTGGGACGGGGTGTTTGATGGGGAGGATGATGCGTTTCAGAGAGACTTGGCGGAAGAACTGGGATTGGAAATGAAAACCGCCGCCTCTAAAGAGACAGCGGATCCAATTCATGTGGGCCATGTAACAACCATTCTGCATCCGTATCCAGGGGAAGTCCCACTTCAAAGGGAAACGGTGCGGCGTAGAGTAAATGTACCAACGGGGGCTATTGTTCAAGCAAACGAATTTATAAGCAGGGCATTGAAAACTGCTGAAAAAGAGAATATTGGGTTTAAGATGGCGTTAAAAAAGTTGTATCGACAAGTCTTTCAGCGGAATACCGGCGTTCCTGTAATTGGTATGTCGTTCCGTGGGGAACCATACTGGTGAGCATCGGAAACAAGGTGCCCGGAAAAGTCATTAGCGATCCAAATCTCAGTGCAGAAAAGTTGGCCTTGCTTGGCATACTCCCGCAAATTGTGACAAACGCAGATTATGTTGGTAGCGGAGAATATGATGCTGCAGGGAAAAAGGTGCTTCCTGTGACGCGATACGACTATTTCGAAACTCCGGTAATCATAGAAGGCAAAGGTTATATTGCAAAATTCGATGTTGAAATCCTGCCCGATACGAATAATTATCGAACACATCAAATCGTAAAAGTGGACCTAATCTCACCGGAGGGTAGCTTGGTGGGTCCAGTACCCACGGCAGCCCCCGACAGGACAGGTCCACATGGCTGAAGAGGGGATATGCTTCACCATCTTCAATTGAATGCTAGCACGGCAGGAATTGTATGTCAACATAAAGACCGGCAGGGAGTCAACGGGGACGGTTCCCATTGACTCACCTGCTCCCCAAAACGATCCTCCCTTCGAACTGAGGGGAGGATACATTTATGACGCCGGGTCAGCGTTTGGGCATACGGAAACCCGTTCTTATGCTTCGATCGCCCAGACCAGGGTGACGGTGTCCTGGGCCCGGATGTCATCCGGCTGAAAATCCATCCGGATGCTCTCGTCCGCGCTGTTCCGGGCCAGCATAGCCTTGGCCATCCGGGGCGTTTCCAGGGGGGGCTCCGCCATAGAGTAGTCCACCTGAAGCAAAGCGCCCAGCTTCACCCCTGCGGCGGCAGCCAGGATCCCGGCCTTCCGGCGGGCGTCTTCCACCGCGGCCTCCAACAGAGCGGACTTGGCGCCCTCCGGATCCCGGAGGGCATAGCTCAGCTGAAACTCCGGATCCACCGGGGCGGCGGCCAGAGCGGCCAGGGTGCGGCCCAGCAGGACATTGTCCACCGGGAATTCCAGCTTCAGCGCCTGGGTGAAGCGGTAACCCTTGAACTCCTGACGCCAATGGCCCTTGTCATCCTGGACGGATTCATATTCCGCGTCCACGGAGAAATCCAGGGTCTTCAGATCCTCCCGAGTAAAACCCAGGGCGGCGATGGCCTCCACCAGAGCGGCGGAATCCCGGGAAGCCCGGTTCAGGGCGTCGCTGTAGGCGGGCTCCAGCCCCCGGAGGGTGAGATTCACCCGGCACAGGTCCGGTTTCAGGCGCAGAAGCCCGGTCCCCGTGACCCGGATGCGGCGTTCATCATTCATTGATCTCTCCTTTCTGCGCGGGCTGGGCGAGCTCCGCGCTGCGGTTGGCCTTGAATACGTCCGCAACCTCGCTGATGGTGATGAAGGCCATGGGGTCCAGACGATTCACCAGATTTTTCATTTTGTTGATCTGAAAGCGGTTCACCACAAAATAAACGATGGTTTTGGGCCGGTTGGAAAAGCCGCCGGAGGCGGCCACCCGGGTGGTGCCGCACTCGAAAGCGCGGGACAGGGCGGCGCAGATCTCATCCGGCTTTTCCGTTACGATCATGGCGCACTTTTCCCGATCGATGCCTTCAACAATAAAGTCCACGGTTTTCAGACCGGCCATATAGGTGACGATGGAATACAGGGGGAGGATCCAGCTGGAGAGGATGCAGCCGCAGAGGGTATACAGGACCAGGTTGTAGGCCATAACGAAGGCGCCCACCGTGATCCCCAGGCGTCTGGCGAAAAGCACGGCCAGGACCTCGATCCCGTCCATGGCGCCGCCGCCCCGTACGGCGAGGCCGCTTCCCACACCGGAGATCATCCCGCCGAAGAGGGCGCAGAGCAGCAGATCCCGGCCTGCCAGGGGAGAGGCGATATCCGTCTGGATGGGGAGCACGTCGGTGATCAGCCAGGCGGTCAGAGAATAGATGCCGACGGTATACAGGGAGTACAGCGTGAAGAGCAGGCCCTGCCGTTTGAGTCCGTAAAGAAACAGCGGCGTATTGAGCAGAATCAGAAAGAAGGAGAGGGGAAGCCAGTCCGGGGTGAGCTGACCCAAAAGCATGGCGGTACCGGAAATGCCGCTGTCATACAGCTGCACAGGATTGAGAAACAGGGCTACGCCGATGGCGTTCACCACCCCGGCAAGCGTGAGGATCAGCAGGTTGCGCGGCCGAAAATCTATCGGCCTGTTCGGCTTTCGTGTGTGCTTTCGGCGCGTCGTCTGCGGTTTTTTCTTCGATTTCATTTCAACTGCGTTCCTTCCCGCATATGCAGAACAAGCAGGCAGATATCGTCGTACTGAGGCCGGTCCCCCGTGAAGGTCAGCAGCTCCGTCATGAGCCGCAGGGGAAGATCCTCCACCCGCCTTGCGGCCAGCTTCCGGAGGGTTCGCCGTAACCGTTCCACCCCGTAGGATTCGTCCAGAGGGGAACAGGCGTCCGGCGCGCCGTCCGAATACTGGAGCAGCGTGTCTCCGGCCCGGAGCTTCACCCGGTACGTGGGATAGCGAACGCCCGCCATCAGCCCCAGGGGGAGCCTCCGCTGGGCGGGCTCCAGCAGACGGGTTTTTCCCTTCCGAAGCAGGATGGGGTCCTCGTGCCCCGCGCTGGCATATTCCAGCACCCCCGCAGCCGGATCCAGGCAGGCGAACCAGACGGTGACGAACATGCCCATGGCGTTGTCCTCCCGGAGCCGGGTTCCGGCGTAGGTCAGGATCTCCCCCGGAGTGCCGCCCAGGGTCAGGGCCCGCTCCTTCAATACCGCCTTGGCGTTCATCATGAACAGGGCGGCGCTGATCCCCTTGTCGGACACGTCCCCCACCGTAAGGGCCAGCCGTCCGTCCGGCAGACGGTAGGCATCGTAAAAATCCCCGCCCATGGTGCGGCTGGGCCGGACCATGGCATCCAGGGTGAAGGGCTGGTTCCGTTCCAGCGGGGTGAGCTCCGGCAGGATATCCCGCTGGATCTCCCCGGCCACGTCCAGCTCCGCCTCCAGAGCCTCCCGCTCCGCCTGCAGCCCGTAGCTCTCCAGACTCTTGCCCGCGAAGGCGGAGACCACGCTGAGCAGATAAACGTCCTCCTCCGTGAACAGGGCGGGCTTGCCCTCCTCCGTCAGGCGGTTGATGCACTGGTACGCGCCGATCACCTCGCTGCGGCTGTTCAGCAGGGGGATCGTCAGCAGGGAGCGGGTGCGGTAACCGGTCTGCCGGTCCACCGCCGGGTTGAAGCGCCGATCCGCATAAACGTCGTCGATGCGCTGCACCTCCCCGGAGCGGACGGTCTCCGCTACCAGACCGTAGTTGTCCGGCAAGGTGAGCCGGCCGGAGGAGGAGGCCGCCAGGGTCCAGAGCTTTCCGGCGGGTTTATCCCAGAACCAGAAGGATACCCGGTCACAGTTCACCAGCTCCCGGGTAAGGGCCGTCAGCAGATCCAGCACCGCCGGAAGGCGGGTCTCTGCGCACAGACGGCTCATGGTCTCCGTGATGCTGCCGAGCCGCCGGACGGCAAGGCCGGGGCCCGTCATTGGGGTTTCCCCGCTTTCACCACGGCCTTCGTCTCCCAGATCCCCGTGCGGAACCGGAGCCAGACCACGATAAAGCCGAAGGCCCAGCCGATGGGATTCGCGTAGTACAGGGAGGGGAAGCCCAGGTGGAAGCCATAGTTGAAGAGATAGGTGGCCGCCACCCGCACCGCCAGGACGGAAAGCGTGACGCAGGCCGCCGCCAGCACGTCCCCGGAGCCGGTGAGAATGCCTGCGGAGGACATGTACAGGGCGAAGATCACAAAGAAGGGGGAGATGAAGCGCAGGTGCTGAATGCCCAGGGTCAGGGATTCCCCCTCCACGCCGAAGATGCTCACCAGGGGCTTGGCGAAGATCCAGAGGATCAGGGAGATGATCAGGGCGGTGGGTACCATGATGTACCGCGCGTGCCGTCTGCCCGTGCGCACCCGGTCGAAGCGCCCCGCTCCCACGTTCTGCCCCGTGAAGGTGGCGATGCCGTTGTTCATGCTCTGGACGGGGATGAACATATAGTTCTCGATCCTCCCCGCGGCGGTGTTGGCTGCCAGAGCCACGGTGCCCAGGTCGTTCACCACCCGCTGGATGAGGACGTTGCCCCCGGAGACGATGCACATCTGCACCATGGTGGGGACGCCCAGCTTCAGGATCTGTTTGCAGCAGGAGCCGATGAAGCGGAATTCTCCCTTTCCGAAGCGGAAGAACGCATACCGCCGGTTCATGTAAACGAGGCTTACCACGGCGCTGACCCCCTGGGCGATGACGGTGGCAATGGCGGTGCCCTCCACGCCCCAGTGGAAAACGATGACAAAAACCAGGTCCAGCACGATATTCACCACGCTGGAGATGCACAGGAAGAACAGGGTGGCCTTGGAGTCTCCCACGCTGCGTAAAGCGCCCGCCGAGACGTTATAGATGAATTGAAACACCAGACCCAGACAGTAGATGCGGAAGTACCCCGCGGCCATGTCCAGGATCGCCTCCGGGGCGGCCAGAGCCCGGAGCAGAGGCCGGGCAAAGCAGAAGCCCAGGATGGAAATGATCAGTCCCAGGCCCGCCAGAAGGCAGAAGGCGGTGGACAGGTTTTTCCGCAGCTCCTCCATGCGCTTGGCCCCGAAATACTGGGCGAAGATGACGCCGGAGCCGTTGGTGAGGCCCACGGCAAAGGAAACGGCGAACATGGTGAGGGCGGAGCAGGTGCCCACCGCCCCCAGGGCGGTTTCCCCCAGCTTCTGCCCCACCACCACGCTGTCCACGGTGTTATAGAGCTGCTGCAGCACCAGCCCGCCCATGATGGGCAGGGCAAAGGCCAGGATGTGGGTTCCCTCCCGGCCGACCGTCATATCTCTCGCCATGGTTCAGCCCCCGGAAATGAGCACGTCCCGGAATATCACCCAGGGCAGGACGTAGCCGCCGGAGCAGACCAGCTCTGCGGAGATGCCGCCGACGTTCTTCAGCATGTCCGCCAGGTTGCCGGAGATCATGGTCTCGTTGACGGCCTTGCCCAGCCTGCCGCCGGTGATCCGGAAGCTGTTTTTCGCCACGCCGGAGAAGTCTCCGTTGGGGGAGGGCTCGCCGCCGGAGAAGCGGCCCACCAGAAGGCCGTTCCGGATGCTCCCGATGAGCTCCTCCAGGGTCTTGTCCCCCGGCGCCATAACGGGGCAGAAATCCTCGTTCAGCGCCCGGGGCAGGCCGGTGCGGTTCGCCCCGTAGAGGGAAAGACAGAAGCTCTCCAGCCGACCGTCCTTCAGCCAGTCGTAATCCCGGGAGAGGAAGCCCTCTCCGGTGTACTTATCTCCGCCGCAGATGCGTCCATCCAGGGGGGCGGCGCGTACGGAGAGGGACGGGGAGGCCACGGCCCCCTTCAGCTTGTCCTTCCAGGGGCTGGTGCCGTTGATGAGGGCCTGATCGCTGCAGAACAGATCTGCGGCTACCTCCAGGAATTCCATCAGCAGGTCCGGATGCACCAGGATATCCCCCATACAGGTCCCCTGGGTGGTCTCCGCGTCCAGGCTCCGCTCCGCGCTCTGCAGGTCCTTCGCCAGGGTGCCCAGCTCCAGAAAGGGCTGATCCAGATCCGGCGCGGTGACGGTGCTGCCGAAGAAACTGGTGGCCTGTTCGCCCGCATGGCCGGAGAACATGAGATCCACGCTGTAATGCCCGGAAATGTCCGTGAACCGGGAGCCTGCGGTGTTCAGATATACCTCCCGGGTGAGACGGTGCTCCGTGATGAGCTCCTCCACGATGACGTGGGGGTGGGCTTTTGCGATGGAGTCCAGCAGCTCCTTTGACCGCTCAAAAAGCCGGTCCGGATCCACCTTGAGCGTACCGGAGGTGAAATCCCCGGTCTCCGGGGAGGGAGCCAGATCCCAGGCCGGGTCGGATTCCCCGGAGGCGGCCACGGCCATACAGTCCTCCGCCGCCCGGCGGAGGGCTTCTTCGTCCAGACGGTTCACCTTGGCGGTGCCCCGTTTTCCGTCCTTGATGGCGGTGAGGCTGAGCTCCCGGTCCAGCAGGCTGCGCATGAGGGTGAATTCCCCGCCCAGGGCGTTCAGCTCCAGGGTCTCGCTGTCCTGCACCCGTACGCTGGCCTTCTCCGCCCCCAGGGTGGTGAGGGCGTCCAGTGCGGCCTGTGCCGCGGCGAAAAGCTTATCCATCCCTCATCGACCTCCTATCGTCAGCCGGCAGCGCAGGGCGGGTCCCCCCAGACCCACGGCCATGGGCTGCTTTTTGCCGCAGTAGCCGCTGCTTTCCCAGACCACCTTGTCCGAGACCATGTCCACGGTTTTCAGCATATCGAAGGCTACGCCGGAGATGGTGGTATCCAGGATGGCTTGCCCCAGCTTGCCCTTCTTGATCTCATAACCCAGGGTGACGCCGAACATGAATTCCCCGGTGGTGTCCGCCTGACCGTTGTTGGTGTTCAGCAGATAGTATCCGTCCTCAACGGAAGCGATGATGTCCTCCAGCTTGTCCTTGCCGGGGTGCACCGCCGTGTTCCGCATGCGGATGAGGGGCTCGTCGGAGAAGGAATAGGCCCGGGCGTTGCCCAGGGGCAGAGCTCCGAAGCGCTGGGCGCTCTCCCGGTCGTGCATGAAGCCCACCAGGACCCCGTCCCGGATCAGCGGGGCATCCTGGGCCTCTACCCCCTCGTCATCGCAGTATACCGGAAGGGGAGCGGTTTCCCCGAAGGCCTCGCGGGCGAAATCCGTCATGTTCACCAGGGGGGAGGCCACGACCTTCCCCAGGTTGGGACCGCCCACGCTGCCGCCGATCACCAGGTCCGCCTCCACGGTATGGCCCACGGCTTCGTGGGCCAGCATGCCGCTGAGTTCGCCCCCCAGGATGCAGGTGCATTTCCCCGCCTTGGCGTAGCCCCCCTCCCGCTTTTCCATGAGCTGCAGGTGGAGCTTTTCCACCTGCCCCCGGAGCTCGGCGGGATCCCGGAACCAGTCGTCAAAGCCCCCGAAGCCGCCGAAGGCCTTGGAGAGCTCCACCGCGTCCCCGTTCTTCGTTTCGGCGTTGAGATCCACGTAGAGATAGCACCGGGGCACGGCGGTATGCGCCTCCGCCCCGTCGCCGGTGACCAGATGCTTTTCCGTGCTGTCGCAGGCGACCACCAGCCGACGGCTGGTGAGATGGGGGAGCCCGGCGATCCAGGCGTCCAGCTCCCGCAGGTAATCCAGGTAGACCTTCTGCTCCGCGTCGGTCCAGGAGGTACCCGGGGTGATCAGGGCGCGGGGAACGGCTTTCCGGGCTGCCTTGCCCTTGTTCAGGTGCCGGTCCAGCACGGCTGCGTTCTCCTCTGCGCTTTTCAGCACCCGGCGCAGGGCGTCCTCATTCACCTCCGGCATGGAGGCAAAGCCGTAGGAGCCGCCCCGGCAGACCCGGGCGGAAACACCGCTCACCTCGCTGCGGAGGTTCACCACCGGGGTACCGGACAGGAGGACGATCCGCCGGTCCCGGTTCAGCTGAGCCCGCAGCTCCCCCTGCTCCCCGGAGGGAATCAGGGACGAAAAGCCGCGGGGAATCTGCAAATCCATCAATCTGATTTCCTTTCTGTATTACTTGCCGCAGGCGAGCCCGACCCCCCGCATCAGATGGGGCTGGGTGAAATCCGGCACGTGGCCGCCGGGGCCTTCCTCGTAGGTGTACTCCGGCCAGGCCAGCTTTTCCATCAGGGCCTTGAAATCCCGGTTCACGGGATAGAGGAAGTCCTCCGTGCCCACGGCCTGGTAGATCGTGGGCAGGGGCCTGCCGCTGTTTCGCAGCTGCTCCGCCGCGGCCCAGGGGTCATGGATGCTCCCTTCCACCTTGTCCAGGTCTCCGAAAACGCTCTCGAAGTAGCCCCGGCTGAAGCCGTCGGAGCCCGTATCCGCCCGGCGGCGGACGTCCCGGGTCACCAGGGCGTTGCTGATGCCCACGATATGGCCGAAGGTTTCCGGATACCGGAGGCCGTTGAGAATGGCCCCATAGCCCCCCATGGAGACGCCGCCGATAAGGGTGTCCTCCCGCTTCCGGGAAAGGGGGAAGATATTCCGGGTGTACTCCACCAGCTCTTTGCCCACATATTCGCCCCAGCGGAAGCCGAACCAGGCCTCGTCGTCCGTATAGAAATGGTTCTCCCCGTCGGGCATGATGATGGCCAGGTTGTGCATGGCGGAAAGGCTGCCCAGGGCAGAGGCGGTGAGCCAGAAGCTGCTGCTCCCCGTGACCCCGTGGAGGAGGTAGAGCGCCTTGATGGGCTCCTCCTTGGGCATGGTGGGACCGAAGCGGTCCGTGGGCAGGATGACGTTGAAGGCAACCTGCCGGGTGAGACACTCGCTCATGAAGCTCGCTTGGATCAGCGCCATTATGCTTCCCTCCATTCCGGAGCCAGGTACCGCTCGTCCCGCAGCTCCACCCACATGGGATTCTTCCACTGTCCGGCGGGCTGCTTCCAGCCGCAGAGCTCCAGGCCCCGGGGCAGCGCCCAGCGCCAGAAGGCCCATTCGTGGCTCCCCGGCCCCTCCTCGTAGGTGTGGGGGTAACCGATGGCGTTCAGAAAATCATGGTACTTCCGGTTGCTCACCGCCAGCTGATCGTTGTACCCGCAGCTGATGTGCAGCTCGGGCAGGGGTCCGCCCTCCCCCAGCAGCTTTTTGGCCAGGTACTCCGGGTTGCCGATGCTGGTCTCCCACTCCGCGGGGTCCCCGTACATCCCCCGGAACCGGGCTTCGGTGGCCTTGTCCACGATGGTCTCCGGCCCCATGAAGCCTCCGCTGAGGGGCAGGCTGTACCCGAAGGTCTCCGGGTAGCGCAGGGCGGTGACCAGGGCGCCGTAGCCCCCCATGCTCAGACCGGCCACGGCGGTATCCTCCCGTTTGCCGGACAGGGGGAAGCTCTTCCGGGAGAAGTCCACCAGCTCCTTGCCCACATATTCCCCGTACTTCGCGCCGCTGACGGCGTGATCCATATAGGCGCTGTTCTCCCCGGAGGGCATGACGACGGCGCAGTCATACTGCCGGCTCCAGCCCACCACGTCCGTATTCAGCAGCCAGTCCGTATGATCCCCCCGGAAGCCGTTCAGCAGGTACAGGGTGCGGCATTTGTCCCCCGCCTTCCGGCCCATGCGGTCCGGCAGGATCACGTTCACCGGCACCGAATGCAAAAGGCTGGAGGAAAAGAAGCTCACTTGAAACCAGGCCAATCTGCTCATCCTTTCTTTGCGTATACTGAATATCTAATTTTACCATACGAACGCGGGGAGGACAAGTGGGGGAGGGATAGAGACAACTGCGCATAACTAACGGCTTGTCTCAAGAAGGAAAATATGGTAGTATATGAAACAGAATTCGAACAAAAGTGTTTAGGATTACATGCACAACCGATAAATGTACAATATATTATAGTTTATGGTAACATATTAGCAATAAACGGAAAATTTTTTAAATTATACACAAATTGGGCATGCCCCGCAGGCGTATGCCCGGAAGGAAGGGAACAGAATGAGACAGAACGGAAAACTGAGAAAACTGCTGAGTATGGCCCTGGCGCTGATGCTGCTGGTGGGGTTACTTAACATTCCCGCAAAAGCAGCATTTACTGATGCGCAAATTACTGCGCGAATGGATGAGTTGAAACAAGAGTATCCAGCGGATTCTTACTGGACCCAGAATTCTTTTGGCGGTGGTACACAATGCTATGGGTTTGCACGTCTTTTAGCAAACGAGGTGTTCGGTAGCTATCCAGGGAATATGGGAAATTACAGCAATGGACAAAAGGATAGTAATGGCTGGACGTGTATTAAGGACATTAGCAACGTCGTTGTTCAACCTGGTGATTTGATTCAGACGTACACAAGTACAACAAATCAGCATTCTGCACTTGTATGGAAGGTCAGTGGTGGCACGATTTATGTAGCTGAATGCTGGGGGAGTAAGAACAACATCATCAAATGGGGCTATTTCAATGGTTACAGCTCCAATGCAACAATAAGTGCAATTGCTTCGAAATATGATCAGATTGCAGTTTGGAAACATCCTGGTGCAACATTTCCTTCATCGCTCTTCCTTGAACAGGCACAGAGCGATACCTGCACACTGGCTGCAGCGACGATGATGCTCCGGGCAAACGCCTATCTTAACGGAAATACAGACTGGTCATCTATCACGGAATCAGCCGTACGATCCTCCGCATGGAGCTCCAATGGATTATACTGGAGCTTTTCCTATGGGGGAGTCGATGTACGACATACAAGCATTTCCGGTATTTCCGTTTCCTCTCTTAAAACGCTCTTGGATGCCAATCCGGCAGGAGTTGTGCTGTATTGCCGTGAAATCCCGCATGCAGTATGGATCTGTGATTATGAGGGAGATACGTTCTATTGCGGTGATTCTGCTTGGGGAGGCTATGCGGGCGAGCGGATTGCCTTAAGCGATTCGCGACTGGCTTCATCATTGGGTTCTCAGGCGAATATTCTCGCAGCTGCGGATGATTATTGGTATATACAAGGATCCGGATCTTCTGCATCTCTATATGTAATTGAGTATGTTGACTGCAATTATATCATTCAACTGCCGAATCGTGTAGTTCCCCTGTATAGATATGTTACAGATACTACACAATTCGATTATTACAGCACTGCTCCGGCGTTGTATATATATCAGTACGCTGTGATGAGCGACGGTACCATCCGGTATAAGGTCACGGCAAAAAGCACAAGCAACAATGGACAGGTTACTGACATGTGGTTTACCGAAGCCAGTGATATGACCATAACCGATAATTCATACTATTATTTGAGCATCGATGGCATATTGGACGGTGCTTGGTCTGACTCTATCTCCGGCTATGGCACATTCGATGTGTACATCAACGGTTCGCTCGTTGCCGACGATGTATCAGATTACTATGATAACTGGAAAGTAGGAACGACATATCAGATCGCGGATATCAAGCCCCAATCCGGATATACCTATGACGGCGTGTATTCGGGGACGCTTTACGGCACGCTCAGCGCCGATATGGAAGTTGATCTGATCTTCAATAAAATCAGTACACGGGGTGAATCAACAGCAAACATTTCCAGCGGTCTGTATAAGCTCTCCCCCATGTGCGCGCCCGGTTGCTGCCTGGATTCTACTGATGGGAAGGCGACAGAGGGGAATAACGTTGTTATCAATACCGCAAGCGGCCACCTTTCTCAGATGTTCTATATCCGGAATCTCGGCAACGGTTATTATTCTCTTTCCGCCGGCAATTCTGATATGATGCTGAATATGCTGAATGGTGATACAGTTCCCCGGACCAACGTTCAGCTCTGGGGTGACAACGGCACCACAGCACAGCAATGGGCGATCTATGACGCCGGAAACGGATATTATATTTTCGCACCAAAGGGCAATACGAATCTCAGCCTGGATGTATACTATGCCGGATCTTCTGATGGGACCAACGTACATGCTGAGACGGAGAACGGGACAAATGCACAGCGGTGGAAGTTGACTGCAGCCAGCGGGTATGCCTATTCAACAGATGACTATGGGTATGCAACTATTACCGGCTATATAGGGAACGGCACATCTATCAGTGTTCCTTCAGCCATTGATGGTCATCAGGTGAGAGCAATTGGCAATGCAGCATTCTATTATTGTACAAATCTAAAAAGTGTGGTTATCCCGAATGGCGTAACCAACATTGGAGTAGACGCGTTTTACGGTTGTAGCAATCTGACGAGCATATCCATCCCGAATAGTGTGACATCTATAGGGTCTTATGCATTCTTTGCCTGCAGCGGGTTGACCAGCATAACGATACCCGCAAGCGTTACGAACATCGGTTACGGTGTTTTTGGTTGCTGTGATGGACTTAAAAGCCTTGGTGTCGAAAGCGGCAATAATTCTTTTTGCAGTGTTGGAGGTGTTTTATTCAATAAATCTCAGACACAGTTAATTGCATGTCCAAGCGGGTTGACTGGAAGCTATACCATTCCGAACGGTGTCACTGAAATATATACCCAAGCGTTTATCGGCTGTAGTAAATTAACCAGTGTTACCATTCCCAGTGGGGTGTCAACAATTCCTTTTGACGAGTTTGATTTGTGCAGTAGTTTAACCAGCATAACTATTCCCAAAAGCGTAACAAGAATTGATAATTATGCTTTTAGTAACTGCTCCGCTCTCACGGACATATACTTTGGCGGGACAGCTTCAGATTGGAAAAGCATCTCAAGGGGTGAGGATATAGGCCTAAAAAGCGGAATAATTATACACTGTTCCTCCGAAGCTGCGCCGACGATCTCGACGCATCCGTCCAGCGTGACGGTAAATGCAGGCAGCACGGCGACGTTCCGGGTCACGGCCACCAATGCGGCTTCTTACCAGTGGCAGGCCAGCACAGACGGGGGAGCGACCTGGGCGAACTCCGGGGCGAACGGGAACAAGACGGCGACCTTGAGCTTCACAACGTCTGCGGCCCAAAATGGCTATATGTTCCGCTGTATCGTGAAGAACAGCAGCGGACAATCCACCGTTTCCAACGCGGCGAAGCTGACGGTCAATGTGGTCGCGCCGACGATCACGACCCAGCCCGCGAACGTGTCCGTCACGGCGGGGAGCACGGCGACCTTCAAGGTCGCGGCCGCCAACGCGACAAGTTACCAGTGGCAGGCCAGCACGGACGGGGGCAAGACCTGGACAAACTCCGGGGCAAACGGGAGCAAGACGGCGACGTTGAGCTTCACGGCGACAGCAGCCCATAACAACTATCAGTTCCGGTGCGTGGTGACGGGCAGCGGAAAGTCTGTAGCGACGAACGCGGCGAAGCTGACGGTCAGTGTGGTCACGCCGACGATCACGACGCATCCGTCCAGCGTGACGGTAAAAGCAGGGAGCACGGCGACCTTTAAGGTCGTAGCCACCAACGCGACAAGCTACCAGTGGCAAGCAAGCACGGACGGGGGCAAGACCTGGACAAACTCCGGGGCAAACGGGAGCAAGACGGCGACCCTGAGCTTCACGGCGACAGCAGCCCACAACAACTATCAGTTCCGGTGCGTGGTGAAGAGCAGCAGCGGACAGTCCAAGGCCTCCAACGCGGCGAAGCTGACGGTCAGTGTGGTCACGCCGACGATCACGACGCATCCGTCCAGCGTGACGGTAAAAGCAGGGAGCACGGCGACCTTTAAGGTCG
>Ga0310697_10004454_pt1 | contig 13841 bp, 6 predicted proteins | sample 172DNAGHGlowgp2_FD_203883 | JGI IMG/M metagenome (GOLD analysis project Ga0310697, IMG submission 203883) | Sheep rumen microbial communities from Palmerston North, Manawatu-Wanganui, New Zealand - 1728 DNA GHGlow gp2 (v2) (version 2) | ecosystem: Host-associated > Mammals > Digestive system >...
TGATTGAGCCTACCGACAACTCATCAAGCGAGCTCATCGCCTTGTATAACTACGACCAGAACTTACAGAACAACCAGTATGCCAATCCTGCCAGCTACTATGAGGTGGTCATTGCCTGCAACGACTATCTGAAGAACATGAAGGCGTACAAGAACCAGCCAAATGTTGACAGCGAGGCATGGAATGCGCTGGTGGCCTCTACGGTGCGCACCAAGGTGTGGGCCTACAAGACGCTGGCTGAGATTTATGGCCAGGCCGTCTGGTTCGACGATGCCATCACAGAGGTCACTGAGATTAAGAACGGCGACAAGTTCCAGTTGCTCACGCTCTCCGACCTTATTGACAAGTGCCTGCAGCTGATGGACAATGGTTTTGACGGTGTTAATACCAACCAGCAGATTAACTGGTATGAGTGGCTCGATCCCACCCATACTGTAGCACTGGCCAGCAGTGAATACCGTAAGTGGAACTATATCGTACCGCCATACGCCGGACTCTATACCGAGCTGTGTCTGTGGAAAGGTGCCCTGCTCGATGCCAGCGGCACTGCGGCTACCCAATATTACAAGAAGGCTGCCGACCTGATGCTGAAGGCGCTGGGTGAGCAGATTAACGTCACTAGCGACCCGGGCTCAAACGTTTATTGGCTGCCATCGGCTGCCACGCCCGGTCACTATACCCCTATCTGGAACAACGCGCAACCTTATCCTTATGAGGCTGTGTCGGCTATCATCTACGACTACACAAAGAACCAGACGAATACGTTGCTGAAGCACTTCTCTAACGAGTACCCCAACAAGTATCTGTTGCGTCCCTCGCAGGCTGGCATAGACCGTTTCCTCGACAAGAAGTTCAATCCCGGCACGTCAGAGAGCGACACCCGCTACAAGTGCTGCTTCGGCACCTCCAGCGGCCAGCCTTACCTGGCCAAGTACCGCCCCGTGGGCAGCAGCGCCCGTGTTAATGCCTACCAGGACGACTGCCATATCTATATCTACCGTGCCACACAGTACCATATGCTGCTCTGCGAGGCCCTGAACCACCTGAAGCGCTTTACGGCTATGAATGCCGTGTTCAACAGTGGCGTGAAAGCCGGCGACTCCGAGGGATGCTTCATTGCCGATTCACCTGAGTGGGAGGGATTTGCCAGTACGGTCGATCCGACGAAGAGCGACTGGACAGGCACTGCCAACTGGGGTACGCGCAAGTATCCGTCATTGGGCATCCGTGGCTGTTTTGCCCTGACCGCCCGTCCCGTCAAGGATAATATCTTCGAGCTGGGCGAAGCGGCCACGCTGAAGTTCAACGACCTGGCGCTGCTCGACGAGTCGATGCTGGAGTTTGCCGGCGAGGGCAAGGTCTATCCCATGATGAACCGCATGGCCGTGCGCTATGCCGACCCCTCGATTGTGGCCGACCGCGTCTGTCCCAAGTATGAAGCATCAGGGCTGGAGGCTACCGTCCGTGCCCGCATCATGGACGGCGGCTACTGGGTGCCGTTTGAGCTCATGAAATAGTTGAAACCACAACATTATTAATAATAAAAAAAAACCACAATGAAGAAACTGCTTACTTTAGCGACGCTCCTGATGCTGACATTAGGCATGAGCGCACAAGAAAAGAAGTCGTGGGACTTTACGAAAGGTCTTAGCGACGAGACCATCGCCAACCTGAATGCCGATGCTGCCAACTGGGCGAGCAACGGTACTGATGCTGACGGTAACACCAACAACTGGCAAAATGCTGTCAAGCAGGCTGCCGACAGCTACTGGATGGCCAACGGACAGGTCATCGAGGAACTGCGCGGACTGAAGATTGATATTGGCAGCAACAAGAGCAACTCTGTCCATCTGGCCACCACCAAACTTCGCCTGACCCGCAAGAGCACAAAAATCACGTTCCCCAAACTGGCTAACGGACAGAAAATTACCATTCAGGGACGTTCTGCGAATGGTACAGCTACTAACCGTGGTATCGCACCTACTAAAGACTATATCAAGTTCCAGGCCGACGAAAGCTCGCCACAGTATAATGGTGCCTGCATCTTCTTGGGCAATCAGGTGGAAGGCTCCGAGGGTACCTATACGTTTGTATGGAAGGTTGAAACCGATAGCCCTGATAGCGTAGATGTTCAGTTCCAGCTGACCCCGGATGGTGGTATCGACTTTACCTACTTTATGATTGACCAGGGCGATGCTCCTGCCGTTAAGGAGGCACAGTCAGTGGCTTATATTTACAGTGGTGACAAGGATAGCGATTATGGCTACGTGTACCTCAGCGGCTCTGAGGCCTTCGCCCTGACAGAGATCGATGCTGCCACCACTACGGCCGATGCCGACTCGCTGCGCAAGTTCCAGGGTGTGGTCATCAGCCCCACCATCGCCGCCGACAATGCTTATCTGAGCACCATCAAGCAGGCTATTGCCTACGTGCCGGTGCTGAACTTCAATCCTAACCTCTACGAGGCTCTGGGATATGGTGCCGCCACGAAGACTGACGCAACAGCACTGACCGTGAAGGATGCCGACAACGCCGTCTTTGAAGGTCTCGACACTGCCGAGGGCATCGAACTGCTGACCGAAGGTGGCATCACCGGTGTCACCCTTGGCGACTACTTCGCTAAGGACGACACGCTGGCCATGGCTGGCGACCAGGTTGCCATGCACATCCATAATGCTAAGCGCAACGCTTACATGCTGCTGCCTCTGACACTTGAAGACATGGCCGTGGCCAATCAGGACAACATTGCCATGCTCATTCCGCAGGCCCTGCAGACTGTGGTCGACACCAAGAAAGATGTGGCTGCCGTGGGCACGCCCGTTATCACAGCCAAGCAGGAGAACGGTTTCACCACCGTTACCATCACCGCCGCTAACTCGAAAGCTATCTACTATACCACCGACGGCTCTGAGCCTACCACCGCCAGCGCCCTCTACACCGAGGCACTGAAACTGACGGCTGCCACCACCGTGAAGGCATTTGCCGTTGGCGATGGCTATACCGACAGTAAGGTGGCCGAGAAGGAAATTGTCATCAAGGTGCAGGCTGCCAAGCCCGCCATCACCCTGACACGCGAGGCTGGCAAGACCACCGTTACGCTGTCTACCGACGAAGCCGGTGTCAGCATCTTCTACAACTTCAACGGTGCCAAGACCGCTGCCCTGTCACAGATTTACACTGAGCCTATCGTGCTTACCGAGCCTGCTACCATCACTGCATTGGTAGAGGGTGGCGACTTCCTGCCCTCCGACCTGGCTTCGCAGTACGTTGGTATCGACGGCGTTAATGCCAACACCGTTCGTCTCGACGTCCTGGCTCACTTCGATGCAAATGAGACTGACTGGTTCATCAACGATACTGAAAGTGGGGCAGAGGGAAAGGCCAGTGCCTACTATTTCTGGGGCAAGTCAGCATGGAACTACTACTCTACTGAAGTGGAATCTCAGGAAAATGTCAAAGACAGCCAGGGTAACGACTCTATCGTCTACCACTACAAGCCCGATGCTGCTGCTCTGAAGGTCATCAACCCGCTTAACGAAAACGGCTGGGTGCTGAAGTCTCAGGGACAGGTGCTGACAGGTGAGCTTCAGCTGGCTCCCGAGGCCGGCGTGGGCAACGGAGCAACAGGCCGCTTTGCAGAAGAGGCTTCCGACCTGCAGCCTGCCGGACTTTACAATTCCATTACGAAGGGTGTCATCACCTTTGGCGCCAAGGTTAGCGGTGAGCCTTACACAGGCCGCATCGAGTCTACCGCAAAGTACGCCGGTCCGTTCGACGTGGTCGTCTACTGCGGCAATGGCAACAACGGCTCTCCTGCCGCAATGGAGGTTCAGACCTCTACCGACGGTGAGAACTGGACCAAGCTGGGCGACGTGAAGCTGGCTAGCACACAGCGTTACTTCAAGCGCACACTTCTCAGCTATGAGGATGCGGCCGAGGTCTTCGTCCGTGTTGCTCAAGTCGGTGGCAGCACCAAGGCTCAGGTTTACGACATCTACTTGCTTAACAACGGCGAGCAGTCGAAGCAGTACAATGAGGAGACCGCTTCAGGCATTGCAACCGTGAAGCCCGCTACCGTCAAGGCTGTTGCTGTCTATAGCCTGAACGGCACACGCCAGCAGACTATAAAGCGCGGTCTGAACATCGTCGTTGAGAACGGTGTAGCCAAGAAAGTATTGGTAAAATAAATCCAGGAAATATGCTTTAAACATTTTTTAACAGGCAACCGTTGACGGTTGCCTGTTTTATTTCGTAACTTTGCACGGAAATGTGTGAACTGAACTGTAACGATAATAATCAACTTTATTTTTTAACTAAAACAAACTGAGTATGAAAAAACTATTTACGCTAACCATGTTGCTGGTGCTTGCCATGACGGCTGGTGCTCAGGAAACGTATCGTAAGTCGTGGGACTTCACCAAGTGGAGCGCTACGACAGTGGCAAACTTGAAGGCTGAGTCGGCTAAAGGCCCTACCACGGGCGCCTGGTCGGATGTTGAAAAGGCAACCGCTACAGAGCCCACAGAGGTGTCGAAGGACAACTGTTTCTGGGAGGTGACCGCGCAGGGCAATGCCACGGAAGGCACCACGCTGATGGCTAATGGTGAGGTTATTCCCGAACTGCAGGGCCTGCTCTACACCAACACGACGGCACGCTCACTGGCCATTGCCGTGAACTATCAGGTGGCTAATCCCTCAGATGCGGCTTTCGGCCCTTATCAGGGAGCTTCTTACCTGTGGCTGGGCAGCAAGACGAAAAATTATTTTGTCATTCCTCATGTTGCTCCGGGAACTACCATCAAAATGGGCGTTGAGTCACACAAGACCTCAGAAGCCCGTGGCGTGGAACTCTATGTCGGTGTCGGCAACGGCGGCACAAAGCTGAATGGCCCCGATGGCAATGCCGTGACTGCTCCCAAAACTTATCTGGACCAGGAATGGCTGCTTCCCGCTGAGGGACTGACTGACACACCCAACGAGGACGGCACTTTTGACATTACTATTCGTAACACCAATGGCTGCCACATCTACTACATCACCGTAGGCGAGGGCGACTCTCCTGCCGTTGAGGAGGCTAAGAAAGTGGCATACCTGACACCTGCCGGTGCCGACCTGGACGCCGACTTTGCCTACATCTATATGTCAGGCAGCGACGGCATCGAGCTCACGCAGGTCGATGTAGCCACCGCCACACTCGAATCGCTGGCTGAGTACGACGCTGCCGTGGTGGCTCCCTCTGTCACCGCTGCCGATGCTGACAAGGTAAAGGCGCTGATTGCCTACTTCCCTGTCGTCAACCTCAGTAGCGACATCTATGCGGCTATGGGCTACGGCAAGGCTGTGGCTACCGAGGCCACTTCGCTGACCATCGCCGACGCCGCCAACGCCATCTTCGAGGGTATCGATGAACTGGCTTACGAGGGTGCTGTCACCGGCGTAGAGCTGGGCGACTATTTCAAGGCTGACGCTGTACTGGCCAAGGCTGGTGAGACTGTGGCTGTCCATGCTCACAATGCAGGCCGCAACGCCTACTACTTCATCCCCACGGCCAATGCCGGTTCTGAGAGTGCTGTCTTCCAGACGCTCATACCGCAGACCGTGCTGGCTGCTGCCAAGACCAAGCGCGACATTACCGCCGTTGGCACGCCTGCCATCACCTTCAAGCAGGAAGACGGTGCCTCCATCGTCACCATCACCGCTACCAACTCCAATGCCATCTATTATACCATTGACGGTACTGACCCCACAACGGCCAGCACGCTTTATGCCGAGCCCTTCACGCTGACCGCCCCGGCCACCGTCAAGGCTCTTGCCACCGGCGATGGCTATAACGATTCGCAGATAGGTTCCAAGGATGTAACAATTGCCAGTAAGTTAGCTACGCCCGCTATCGCCATTGCCCGTGAGGCCGGCAAGTCGACCGTCACCATCACTGCCGCTGAAGGTACCACCATCTACTACAACTACACAGGCAGCACCACGTTGACTGAGAGCAAGATTTACTCTGAGCCTATTGTCGTCACCAGCCCTCTCACTATCACAGCCTTTGCCACAGCAGAGAACTTCCTGAACTCCGACAAAGCACAGCAGTTCGTAGGCGTTGACGGTGTCGACAAGACCAACCTGCGCTGGGACATTATGGCTCATTTCAATGCCAATGCCGACAACTGGAAGGGCAAGGGACAGCAGACCGACGATGGCGGCAACATCATCAATGCCAACTACTTCTTCACCTGGGGCAAGAATGCCGGTCAGTACTGGGACGAGACTTCTGCCGAGACCATCAAGGCCAGCGACGGCGTGACCGACTCTACCATCTACACCAAGACGCTGGCTCCCGAGACATACGAGGCTGAAGGATGGCGCATCAAGTCTATCGGCCAGGTAATGGTATGGGAAAGCCTCAGCGTGGGCTACAACATCGGTGACACCAGCATGCGCAATCCCGATACCGCTGAAGATGCCATTGGCGTCAACGACAGCATCGGCATTACCCCGAATGCCCTCACCTTCGGCAAGCAGCCTACCGGCGGCCCGTTCAACGCCAGCCTGGAGACTACCGTGAAGTATCAGGCTCCCTTCGATGTCATTGTCTATGCCGGCAACGGCAACGACGGTGAAATACCCACCATGCAGGTTGAGGTGTCGGCCGACGGCGAGAACTGGACGAAGCTGGGCGATGTGGCCTACTCGCTCATCAAGCGTAACTGGAAGAAGACACAGCTCAGCTATGAGGGCACCGACGAGGTGTATGTGCGCATCCTGCACACGGCTGCCAAGTCGAGCGGTCAGGTTTATGATGTCTACCTGATGAACAACGGCGAGAAGTCTCAGCAGTATAACGAGGAGACCGCTGCAGGCATTGCAGCCGTGAAGCCCGCTGCCGCAAAGGCTGCTGCCGTCTATAGCCTGAACGGCACACGCCGGCAGGGTCTGAAGCGCGGTCTGAATATCGTTATTGAGAACGGTGTGGCCAAGAAGATTCTGGTGAAGTAACACCCTTCAAAAAGGTTGCCCCGAGCAAGCGCTTGCTTTGCTCCGGGCAAACCCTGACTTTGCTCCGGGCAAACTCCAGGTTTGCTCGGAGCAAACTTTTACTCTACCCTGAGCACCTGGTCGCAATAGTCAACCACTGCCGGGCGGTGGGTAATAAAGATGATGGTTTTCTTCCTGTCTTTAAGGATGTTCTCCAACAGCTGCCGCTCGGTATCGGGGTCAAGGGCCGACGTAGCCTCGTCGAAGAGCATGATACTGCGGTTGCGCAGCAGGGCACGGGCAATGGCTATGCGCTGTGCCTGTCCCTCAGAGAGTCCGCCGCCGGCTTCGGTGCAGACGGTATCAAGCCCCTCTGGTAAAGCAGCAACGAAATCGCCGCACACCAGATGCAACGTCTGCCACAGGTCGTCGTCGGTGGCCTCGGGCCGTCCCATCAGCAGGTTGTCGCGGATGGTGCCGCTCAGCAGCGTGTTGCCCTGGGGCACGTAGACGAAGTTACAGCGGTGGAGCGGCGAGATCTGCTCGGAGCGGTGGCCCGCATAAATCTCCACGGTGCCATGCTGCGGTCTGACAAGTGCCAGTATCAGGCGCACCAGCGTCGTCTTGCCGGCGCCCGTCTCGCCAAGGACAGCCGTACATGTTCCCGGACGGAAGTCGAACGACAACTGACTGAACACCGGTGCTTCGCCATCGTCGTAGGTATAGCCGACATCTGCCAGCCGGACGCCACAGGGCGACGGCATCAGCACCCCCTGCCCCTGCTGCTCCTGCGGTGCCTCCTCCAGCTCCATCAGACGTTCGGCGGCGGTAAACACCCCCACGAAGGCCGGTGCCAGCCGTGTCAGGTCGCGTGCCGGTCCCTGGATGCGGAACACCAGCTGCAGGAACGCCGTCATCTGACCAAAGGTGATGCTGTGTGTACTCATGCGGACGGCTCCCCAGAGGAAAGCCACCAGATAGCCAATAGAGAAGCCGCCGTTGACAAAGAGGTTCGAGGCGATTGAGAACTTCGTGCGCTTCCTGACATGCTCCCGCAGCTCTGTCTGCGTGCTGCCTAACCGGTCCACCATGCGGTCGCCGGCCTCCAGCGTCTTGATGAGCATGCGGTGCTGCACCGTCTCCGTCAGCAGGCTCTGCACCTGACTGTCTGTCGTCCTCACCCGCCGTGTGTACTTCCGCATCTGTGCCACGTAGACACGGCTGACGAGGATGAACACCGGCAGGATGCCCACGGTGATGCAGGCCAGCCACACATCCATCTGCATCAGATAGAAGAAGGCGCCCACGAAAAGGGTTATCGTCGAGAGGGTGTTAGGCAGCGTCTCGGTGACAAACGACACCACCGTCTGCACATCCTGCTCCAGGCGGTTGATGATGTCGCCGCTGTGGTAGCGGTCCTTGCTGCGCCACTCTGCCCGCAGCAGCCGGTCGAGCATCTGCTGCTGCATCCTGTTCTGCGCCTTCACGCCGAGGATGTTCCTGATCCACACCTTCGAGATGTTCAGCGCATACTCGCAGATGATGATGCCGCCCATCAGCGCGACGGCCCAGTAGAGCGACCCGCTGCGCACGCCAGCCGCCGTGTCGATGGCCCGCTGCATGGCCCACACCATCAGCAGACTGCAGCCCACACCGGCCAGTCCCAACGTGGCATTGAACACCACCTGCCGGCGGTTGCCGCGCAGCACTATCCACAGCCAGCGCAGAATCTCGCTCACCGTGTATTTGCTCTCCGGATTATGCAGTCTGTCAATCAGCCGTTTCATTATCACCTATTTTTTATTCTCTATTCGTTTCTGCGAGATTTCTCGCGGTATAATCAAAGATTTAAAAGATTTAAAAGATTATCTTTGTGTCAGAATAATCTTATAAATCTTCTAATCTTTGTTTGTTCTTTTACCCACACAAATCCTTGTAGTACCCTCTATTCTTTATTCTTTAGCGAAGCGCTCTATTGTCCGCCCCCCACATCATCTTCTCGCGCAGCGTCGAGAAATATTTCTTGCCGCTCCGCTTCACTACCTTAATATTATAGGGGGCACGCCGCAGCGTGATACAGGTGCCCTCGCCACAGGCCTCCGAACGGCCGTCGATAGCCACGAGGAACGAGTGCGAACGGCTCTCCACGTCGAGCGTCACCACGGCAGAGTCGTGAATCACCATCGGCCGTATGTTCAGCGAGTGGGGCGCCACGGCTGTCATCAGCAGCACGCCCGTCCCCGGCACCATGATAGGACCGCCGTTCGACAGCGAGTAAGCCGTCGAGCCCGTTGGTGTGGACACCACAAGACCATCGGCCTGGTAGGTCGTCAGGTATTCGCCGTTGATGCTGGCCCGAATGCTGATCATCGAGGCCGTGTCACGCTTCAGCACCGCCACGTCGTTCAGCGCATAGTTCTCGTGGCCTAAGGGCTGGCCGTCGGCCTCCACCTGGATGACGGCACGGCTCTCCACCGCAAAGTCATCGTCGTGCAGGGCCTGCAGACACGCCTCAATCTCGTCGGGCTGTATGTCGGCCAGGAATCCCAGCCGTCCCATGTTGATGCCCAGGATAGGTATGTTACGCCGTCCCACGCGCGCCGCCGTCTTCAGGAACGTACCGTCGCCGCCCATCGAGATAGCGAAGTCGGCCTCGAAGTCGTCACCGTCGAACACCCTCACCGCCGTACCGCCTATCAGCTGTGCCTCCCTCAGGAAGTCATAATACTCCCTGTCCACCGTCAGCTCACCGCCATGCCGGGCAATGTTCGCCAGCACCTGCTGGATGCTGGCCGACTTCTTCGTCTGGTACACATTGCCAAACAGCGCAAATCTCAGTTTATATTGTTTCATCGAATCCTTGTATGCTTTCGTATCTTCGCAAAGTTTGCTGCAAACTTACACAAAATTTTCGAACTGCACAACTGTTAAGGCAAAAATTACCAAAATAAAATAATAATTCTCCTGTTGTTCTCCCCCTGAGTCAGGGGGAGCCAGAGGGTATGATTCCCCTGTTGTTCTCCCCCTGAGTCAGGGGGAGCCAGAGGGGGTCTGAACAAGGGAATGTCCGCCACGCGCTCAGACTACCCCTATCCCCTCCTACTCAGGAGGGGAAACAATTACCAAGAGGTCGCAGATGATCAGCATCGGCAGCGAGCTGCTGCGCATCAACACCACCAAGAACACCATCGAGTACTCCCACAACGACGGTCGCTCATGGTCCACCCGCTGTAGCAACTCAACATCCTACGGCACGTTCACCAGCCTGCTGCCCTTAGGCCGCGAGCTGCTCGCTTGCACCAGCAAAGGGCTCTACGTGTCGCAGAACCAAGGCCGCTCCTGGGCACCTCGCTGCACCAGCACATCCTCCTACGGCAATTTCCTCAACCTGCAATACACCGGCAAGGAACTACTGGCCAACACCACCAAAGGCCTCTACTATTCGAGGAATGAAGGAAGAAGTTGGGTAAAGCGATAAAACCTGTTCAGATACGCAGAATCGCATATACAGGATTTTTCGTAAAAAAGGGTGACAGGGTGACAAAACGCCCTGTACATCGGCATCTGCACCCTTTTCAGTGGGTGACAAGGGTGACAGAAGGGTGACAGGGGAGACCTCCCCTGACCCCTCCTATAGGAGGGGGATGGTTAGCCCTTCGGTACTATCTGTCCTCCCCATACAGGGGGAGTCAGAGGGGGTCATAAGGGTGGGGGCAGTAATTACAACAGCAAGGAGCATGATCATACGAGCAGGAGGCTGCCAGCGCTTGGGCACGAGCCGCCACGCTCTTGAATTCTCGAGAGAATTTGACCGTCAGAAGCCTGTAGAGAAGTGCGAGGATACCTTTTTCTATGGTATTACAGCCTGTCACCCTTCTGTCACCCTTGTCACCCATGAAAAAGGGTGCAAACCCTTTGTGGCAGGCGGTTTTGTCACCCTGTCACCCTTTATCACAAAAAATCCCATACTACAAAATACAGGACTTTAGGACTTATGCTACTTCTCAGAAAACGAGGAAAAGTCCTTAGGTCCTGTTGTCCGTTGCTAAATAGACTGGAGATATATGATGATGCGTTGCGGTAATTATAATGACTCCAAAAGCATCTCAAAATTCAAGATTTGGAGCCATTATGGTGAAGGTGGCTTTTTGAGGCAAAATGACGTTTTTTAGGCCGATTTTACGCTTTTCCCACGAAAAAGTTTGGCTATTCCAAATAAAAGCAGTACCTTTGTACCACGAGAACCCGCCAAGCCTCTTTACAATGCTTAAATCGGCGGGTCGTTTTATTTTATCATGACACGTTATACAAAGACTTACTCATCGCCAAGCCAACTGGTGTCATTGCTGCAATCACGTGGCCTTCACGTAGAGAGTGTGGCACGGACGGAGAGCTATATCCAATACTGAACGGCAATAAAAAACGGCATATCACCTCTTCTGAGGAGTCTGTGGGTGGGCCTATCGACGTGGCTGTGATAACGAAGACTGACGGATTCAAATGGGTTAAACAAAAAGTAGCAACATGAGTAAACTGTTTTTCCGTCCGTGGGTAGGCTCGGCCTATGCCACGGGCGGCATATTCGGAAAGCGGGTGCTGGTTCTCGGGGAAAGTCATCGCCGCATTCCTAGCTACTTAACGATTTCTTCTATACCATAACTTTCTATAGTACGTTTCTCTGTGTCAATATTCAATCCTACAGCAAAAACTGGGCGAGGGTCAGCTGCGAATCGTACAGCATAATTCTTTCTTTTAATCTGCTGCACGGCTTCTTCAGTAGTCTTGCCGTATTTGAATTCTATAATATAGATTGCATCCTTTAGCTTTAATGTGATGTCCATTCGACCGTCGCTAGTCTGTTCCTCAGCATGAACATCGCCACCTATTGCCACCATCAATGAATAAAAAAGCGATTGATAGAACTGTTCGTTTTGGTTTCTGTCTGTTATCGAATAAGGAATCCCGGCGTACCATTTCCTGACAGACTCCAAAAACTGCGCGAAGGTTGTCTTGTGGAGCCTCAAATCCCAAAAAGCCTTGTTCATCTGGTCTCGACTGCCTATATAGTCCTCCAGATAGTACTGGTAGAGCGAGTCGGCAAACCCCAAATGTACCTCGTCGTTCGGAAATCCCAGCGTATAAAGCTTGGTAAGTGGATTGTAGCCTTTAATCGTAAGATAGCCGCTCTGGAAGAGAACGGGTATAGGGTCATTGATACGTTCTGTAGGTGCATCAAATCGCTTGAGCTCCACTTCGATGTGCTCTAACCCTGTCAAGTCAATCTGCCTCACTTGTAAAAGATTGATGAGCGACGAAGGCGTACCTGTTGCAAACCAGTAATTGTCTATCCACCCTTTCTCGAAAGCGTAAAAGAGGCTCCACGGGTTGTAGACATCTGTCTGCATACGTGAGAAATGGTAGCCGTCATACATCTGTTTTAGCTCCTGTAACGTCTCTTCGTAAGATGTTGGCTTATACTTGCTGATGGCTTCACTAAGCCACTCGATGTCGGGCCTGAGCTGAGTTAACAGTTCCTGTTCTGTGACACCGCAGATGCCTTCGTACTCAGGGTCGAAAGTCAAAACATTCAAGTTGTTGAGTTCGCTGAATACAGATAATTGCGAGAATTTTGATATGCCCGTAAGGAACACAAACCTGAGATACTGCGCCTGAGCTTTAAGTGGAGAGAAAAGGTCGCGTATACGCTCTCGAATCTGTCTCTGTAAATCTGGCTTATGGATGGAGTCAAGCATTGGGGCATCGTATTCGTCAATGAGTACTACGACCCCACGACCCGTTTGCTCGTAGGCTGCGTGTATGATGTCAGACAGTCGCTTCCCTAACTTCTCGCCGTCTTTTATGGGCAGCCCATACTCTTTCTCATAGACTCCCAACAAGCCGCCAACAACGGAATACACGCTGTCAAGGTCGTAGTATTTGCCATTTGAAAAATCCAGCCGGATGACTGGGTAATCCTTCCATTCGGTTTCCATCTGGTCAAGGGCAAGTCCGCGAAACAACTCCTTCCTCCCCTCAAAATAACTCTGCAGAGTGCTTATCAAAAGCGATTTGCCAAACCGTCGAGGCCGGCTCAGGAAAAAATACTTCCCTGACGAATGAGCCATTTTGAAGACATACTGTGTCTTGTCAACGTAAACGGCTTTCTCGTGAATAAAGTCAGCAAACACCGGTGTGCCGATACTGTATCTGCGTTTCTCTGCCATAGTTCAAACTCATGATTGCAGCTGCAAACTTACGCAAAATTTTCGAAATGCGCAACTGTTCAGTCAAAAAAAGAGTAATCTCATCCATTTCTTTGGCTATTTGACGGAAAATGCTTATCTTTGCTCCCAATTTAACAGAAGCGATGGCGATGAAACAAAGGTTAACAATACTCCTAATGGTCACACTCACGTTGCTGACCTTTGCATGTTCGCATCCCGATGAGGAGCCAACACAGAAGTCTGAGACACCAACGGAACCTGTTGTCAAGCCGGATACCACACAGACAACGAAGCCGGATACTACACAGACGACGAAGCCGGATACCACGCAGACAACGAAGCCGGGAACGCTGCAGGCCAGCGGGAACCGTGCTACCAACCTGGCCTACACTTACGCCGAAAAGAGCAACAGCTGGACGGCTGCCAGCGACATCTATTGGAAGGACAACAACACCCCCATTGACATCTACGGCTACTACCCCATTGCCAAAAACACGCCAAAGGACATCCATGCATACGAGTTCAGCGTGGCAAGCGACCAGAGTGTGGCAGGCAGCGATTACGCCATGGGCGGATATGAGCAGAGCGACCTGCTATGGGGCAAGGTCGGCAACGTGGCGCCTACCAGTCAGACCATCCGTC
>Ga0310697_10004455_pt1 | contig 13839 bp, 7 predicted proteins | sample 172DNAGHGlowgp2_FD_203883 | JGI IMG/M metagenome (GOLD analysis project Ga0310697, IMG submission 203883) | Sheep rumen microbial communities from Palmerston North, Manawatu-Wanganui, New Zealand - 1728 DNA GHGlow gp2 (v2) (version 2) | ecosystem: Host-associated > Mammals > Digestive system >...
GTCGACCTGTACGGCAACGGCGAGGACGACATCGCCAACAGCCGCTTCCTCGGCAAGTCGCTGGGCGCCATCTACGGATACGTCTGGGACGGCATCGTCCAGCCCGGCGAGGAGAACTACATGAGCAACCTGACCGCCAAGGCCGGCGACGCCAGGTACAAGGACATCTCCGGGGACGGGAAGCTGACCGACGAGGACCGCAGGATCCTGGGCTACAGCAAGGAGAATTTCCGCCTGAGCATGAGCCATACGGTCACCTGGAAGGGCCTGAGCCTGTATATGCTGTTCAACGGGGTGTTCGCCGGCGGCGAGTACGGATTCGCGCGCAACAACAGCGCCTACCTCACGGAGGACTCCTACTTCTACCACAACACCCTTGACCACCCGTACTGGACGAAGGAGAACCCGAGTGACGTCTATCCGAGCTACAGCTACACGGACGGCCGTTTCACGGCGCTGCAGCGCTACACCTTCATCCGCCTGCAGGACCTCAACCTGTCCTACTCCTTCCCGGCCCGCCTGATCGGCAAGATCGGCATCAGCGGTCTGCGCGTCTATGTCTCGGCGTCCAACGTCTTCTTCTGGGCTCCCGAGTGGCAGTTCAGCGATCCTGAGGTCCGGAGCTACTCCTCGCCCCAGCTCCCCAGGTCGGTTACGTTCGGTCTCAACCTCAAATTCTAAAGACAATGAAAGCGATTCACCATATCTCCGTTTTTGCGGCCGCGCTGCTGACGCTGTCGGCATGCAACGACAACCTGTTCCTGGAAGAGCATCCGAAGGCGATGTACACCATAGACAACGCTTTCGAGACCAGTGACCAGATCACCAACCAGCTGACGCTGTGCTACAGCAGCCTGTATAACTGGTACGCCAATACCGGATGGAACATCATGTTCCAGTACAAGAACTTCGGAACGGACGTCATGGACCAGCCCTACTTCCGGAGCAACGGCGTCGGCTGGTCGAACTTCAGCTCCGGCCACTGGACGACGACCAGCGGCCATGTCTCCCAGACCTGGAGCGAACTGTACCGCGTCCTGAGCTTCGCCAACCTGGCCCTGCGCGGCTGCGAGTCCGAGTCGATCCAGTGGGCGGACGAGACGCACCGGAAGAACGTCAGCGGCGAGGCTCATTTCTTCCGCGGGCTGTGCTACCTGCGGCTCGGTGAGCTGTTCGGCGGCGTGCCGATCGTCAAGGAGTATGACGAGGCCAACCACGACGACTACGTCAGGGCCTCCCGCGAGGAGACCTACCAGTTCGCCATCGACGAGCTGGAGCTCGCCTACAACGGCCTGGCCGACTATCCTTCGATGGACGGCAAGGTGGCCAAGGGCGCAGCCGGCCACATGCTGGCCGAGGCCTACCTGGCCATGGGCGTGCTGACCGGCAAGTCGGACTGCTACACCAGGGCGGCGGGCTACGCCCAGAGCGTCATCGACCTGCATCCTCTGATGAAGGAGCGCTTCGGCGTGCGGGCCAACTCCGCCGACACCGGCAGCTATCACGGCATCCCGACCTACTTCCCGAACGGTTCCGTGGTCTCCGACCTTTTCACGGCCGGCAATTTCGACCGCAGCGCCGGCAACACCGAGGCCATCTGGGTCATCGAGACCCCGACCTACGAGCAGAGCGACGAATACGGCGGCAGCGTCATCTCCGTGATGCAGATGGGCATGGTCGCCCGCGACCTGAACTGGGCTCCCGAGTACATGGAGCCCGGCGCCGCGGCAGGTCCCTGGAAGGGAACCCCCCATCCGGTCTACGGCGGCAACTTCAGCGCCTATGTCGGCGGCTTCGGCATCGCCGAGGTCGGCCCGACCAATTACGCCGGCTACGACGTCTGGACGGACCCGGACGACCTCCGCTACCAGGCGGAAGTCACCGTGCGCCGGGATTTCATCTGCTTCGACCAGAAGCACAGCATGTTCAACAAGCCGGTCACGCGCGAGATGCTCGACCCCAACCCCGCCAACATCTCCAAGTACTTCCCGATGTTCGCCAAGCTCCAGCCGCTGGATGACTGGACCTACCGCAACACGGACATGTTCCACATGAACTACTCCTCCGACGCCTACGCCATCCGTTCGGCCGAGACGTACCTGTTGCTGGCCGAGGCCAAACTCCGGAGCGGGGACAAGGCCGGCGCGGCGGCTGCGGTGAACGCCCTCCGTACACGCGCGAACTGCTCCACGCTGTTCACGGCGGACGAGATGGACATCAACGTCATCCTGGACGAGCGCATCCGCGAGCTGATCTTCGAGGAGGGCCGCTGGTTCACCTTCCTGCGGATGGAACCCCAGGTGTGGAAGCAGCGCATCTACGACCACGCGATGTACTGGAAGGACTATCCGACCTACAGTACGCCGATCGCGTGGGACCTGTGGCCGATCCCGCAGGACATCATCGACCTCAACACCGGCGCCCCGATGGAGCAGAATCCGGGCTGGAAATAGTCTTGTCCTATGAATCGACTATGGAAACAGGCACTCGTTGCCTTGTGCCTTCTGTCTGGTCCGGCATCCTTCGCCGGACCGGACGTTTCCCCGCTGCTGCGCCGGCAGTGGGACGCCCGCTGGGTGGAAGTGCCCGGCTGTGACCCTCAGGCCTACGGAGTATACCTCTTCCGCCGGGACCTGGACCTGTCTGCCAAGCCGGAGGAGTTCCCGGTCTGGGTGTCGGCCGACAACCGCTACAAGCTCTATGTCAATGGTGAACTGGTCTCCCTGGGACCGGCCCGCTGCGACATCGAGCACTGGAACTTCGAGGAAGTGGACCTGGCTCCGTACCTGAAGACCGGGCGCAACGTCGTCGCGGCCAAGGTCTGGAACGAGGGGCCGGGACGCGCCGAGGCGCAGTTCACGCTCCGCACGGCCTTCATCCTGCAGGGGACGACCGAAGCCTCCGCCGTGCTGAACACGGGGGCGGGCTGGAAGTGTGTCCAGGACAAGGCCTACACGGTCTCGACCGCAGGCCGCGTGTTCGGCTATTCGGTCGTCTCCCCGGACGAGCAGGTCGACATGGCGCTGCGCGAGAAGGGCTGGATGGAGCCGGACTTCGACGCTTCCGGGTGGCTGGAACCCCGGCCGATCAGCCCCGGGACGCCGAAGCTGACCGTCGGAATCGACGTCGGCAAGACCTGGCGCCTGACCCCCTCGCCGCTCCCGCAGATGGAGCGGAAAGCGCAGCGCTTCTTCGCGGTGCGCCGCTCCGAGGGGGTCCGCATCCCTGCGGCCTTCCCGCAGGCGGCCGCCGCCATCACCGTCCCGGCCAACACCAAGGCCAACTTCCTGCTGGACAACAAGGTGCTGACCAACGCCTTCCCGACCGTCATCCTGAACGGCGGCAAGGGTGCCCGGGTCCTACTAACCTACGCCGAAGCCCTGACTGACAACCGTTTCTCGAAGGGCAACCGCGACGAGATCGAGGGCAAGCGCATCGGCGGCCGCACGGACGTGCTGATCGCCGACGGCAGCCGCGGCCAGGAGTACACGGCCTCGTTCTACCGGACCTTCCGCTATGTCAACGTGGAGGTGGAGACGCAGGATGAGCCGCTGGAGATCGCGGACATCCGCAGCACCTTCGTGGGCTTCCCGTTCGTGATGCGCGCCCACCTGGACACGCAGGACGAGACGATGCAGCGCATCCTCGAAGTGGGCTGGCGGACCGCCCGCCTGTGCGCCGTGGAGACGTATATGGACTGCCCGTACTACGAGCAGCTGCAATACGGCGGCGACGCCCGCATCCAGGAGCTGGTGTCCCTGTTCAACGCCGGGGATCCCCGCCTGCTGCGGAGCCTGCTCGACCAGCTGGACCATTCCCGCCAGCCCGAGGGCATTACGCAGAGCCGCTACCCGTCCGTCAACCCGCAGATCATCCCCACCTACTCGATGGCCTACATCTGGATGCTCCACGACTATATGATGTACGTGGACGATCCGGATTTCCTGCGCGAAAAGATCTCGGGCTCCCGCCAGGTGCTCGACTACTTCATCCGTTTCACCGACGAGGGCGGATCCATCCGCAATCTGCCCAACTGGGCCTTCGTGGACTGGGCAATGGGATTCATGCGCGGGATGAGCCCCGTCGGCTCCGACGGCGGCTCCGCCGTGCTGGACCTGCACCTGCTGCTGACCTACCAGATGGCGGCCGACCTGGAGGAGACCTTCGGGATGGGAGACTACGTGCGGCGCTACCGCGAGCGCGCGGAGCAGCTCGCCGCGACCATCCGCGCCCGCTACTGGGATGCCGCCAAGGGCCGCTTCGCGGACACGGTGGACAAGAACGCGTACTCCCAGCACGCCAATGCGCTGGCCATCCTGACCGGCCTGGTGACGGGTGAGGATGCCCGGCGCATCGCCCAGCAGATCCAGGACGACGCCACGCTCACACAGGCTACGCTCTACTTCAAATATTACACGCACGAGGCGATGGTGCGGGCCGGTCTGGGCGACGCCTACCTGTCCTGGCTGGACGTGTGGCGCCGCAACCTGGAGCTCGGGATGACCACGTGGGGGGAGACCTCCAACGTGGAGAACACCCGCTCGGACTGCCACGCCTGGGGGTCGAGTCCCAACATCGAGTTCTACCGCACGATCCTCGGCATCGACAGTGCGGCACCCGGCTTCAAGCAGGTCGTCATCCGCCCGTTCCTCGGGCAGATCCGCGAGATCGGCGGCACGATGCCGCATCCCGCAGGGGAGATCTCAGTCAGCTACAAGCTCGGACGCAGGCTGCAGGCGGAGATCACCCTTCCGGCCGGCGTGACCGGCACTTTCTGCTGGCAGGGCAAGGAGACGCCCCTCCACGCCGGCCAGAACAAATTGACACTCTAACGAGCACAGCGATATGAAACGAATCATTTGGATCCTCATCCTGGCGGCGCTGCCCGTGCTGGCGGCCGCCCAGGAGCGCATCCCGGCCTTCCCGCCGCAGGTGGTGACCAACGATATGGACTTCCAGCAGATGCTGCAGCAGATGCACATCAAACTGCCCGACCTGCCCAGTCGGGCCGAGGACCCGAACCGTCCCGCCGGCTCCGTGGTCCAGAACCCCGACAACCCGGAAGGGCGTTACATGTACAACGGACACGATCTCAACCGCTCGCTGTTCGGGCTTTGGGACAACTATGACGATACGGAAGCAGGGTTCTTCCCGGGCCGCGACTCCTGGCGCGTGGGCTCCTACACGCCCATCCCGCTGACCCGGATGGACAACGGCCGGGAGATCCGCACGGCGGAGGACTGGTGGCGGCTGCGCCGTCCCGAGATCCTCAAGGACGTGCAGGAGAGCCTGTTCGGCTTCTTCCCGCCCAGGGAGAAACTCCCCGCCGTGACGTTCAAGTCGATGGAATTCGACGGAAAGAAGGCCGGTCGTGAATTCACCCAGGTCAATATCCTGGGCGAGATCGACTGCTCGTCCTATCCCGACATCAAGAACGCCCCGACCGTGTCCGCCACCCTGCGTCTTCCCAAGGGTACGACCAAGCCCGTCCCGGTGATGATCCTGATCTCCTGGGACATGGCCATCGACCAGTACTGGAGCATCATGAGCCAGCAGGGCTGGGGCCTGTGCATCTTCAATCCCAACAACCTCCAGCCGGACAACGGCGCTTCCCTGACCGACTACCTGATCGGCCTGGTCAACAAGGGCAACTGGAGAAAGCCCTCCGACTGGGGTTCCATCGGCGCCTGGTCCTGGGGGATCAGCCGCCTGATCGACTTCCTGCTGACCGACCCGCGCATCGACCCGAAGGGTATCGGCCTGGGCGGACATTCCCGCTACGGCAAGACGGCCCTCTATGCGATGGCCTGCGACGAACGGATCAGCATCGGCTTCCCGAGCGATGCCGGAAGCCTGGGCACCAAGATGAACCGGCGCCACTGGGGACAGGACCTGGAGAATTCCGCCACGCCTTCGGAGTATCACTGGATGGCCGGCAACTTCCTCAAATGGTGCGGCCCGCTCACCCCCGGCGGCTATCTCCCCCGCAAGGTGGAGCTCTGTCCGGTGGATGCCCATTCCATCGTGGCCCTGTGCGCCCCGCGCCCCGTCTTCTTCAACGGCGGCACGACCAGCCAGTGGTCGGATCCCTACGGCATCTACCTGACCGCGGCCGCGGCGTCACCCGCCTACGAGCTGCTGGGCCGTACCGGGCTGGTGATGAAGGATGACAAGCCACAGGTGGACAAGGCCTATATCGACGGTGACCTGGGTTTCCGCTACCACGACGGGGGCCATACGGATGCTCCGGACTGGCCCGCTTTCTTCGAATTCGCCAAGAAGTATATAGATTTCTAGGTTTTTGGTTAAACAATCATTGGTTGGAATTCTTGGCTTGCCGGGAGAACGGCGGCGGGGCCGCCGTTCTCCCTTGATTAAAAATTCCTGAATCATGAGACGAATCATTTACCTTGCCCTTTCGGGCCTCCTGCTGCTCGGGGCCGCCTGCTCAAGGACGGAGGATCCGGCACCGGCCGCCGACGACGGCTGTTTCGGGCTTTCCGCTCAGATCCAGAATATCGGCTGCCGGGAAAAGCTTTCCCTGAACGGCAGATGGAAGGCCTTCATCGACCAGTATGAGACGGGCTATTACGATTACCGGCGCAAGCCGATGCCGGACGCCGAGACCTTCTTCGCGGACCGGAGTTTCCATGCCGACCACACCAAACTGGTCGAATACGACTTCGACACCGCTTCCGAACTGCGCGTCCCGGGAGACTGGAACACCCAGCGTCCGGAGCTGTATCTTTATGAAGGCACGATCTGGTACCGGCAGAAATTCCAGGCCGCCCCGCAAGCGGGGAAACGGACCTTCCTGTACTTCGGGGCCGCCAACTACGAGGCGGTCGTCGGCCTGAACGGCCATCCCGTCGCCCGGCACCTGGGCGGCTACACCCCATTCAACATCGAGATCACCGACAGTCTGCTTGCGGGCGAGAACACCGTCATCGTGAAGGTGGACAACAAGCGGATGTTCGAAGGGGTCCCCACCGTGAATTCCGACTGGTGGAACTACGGCGGGATCACGCGCGACGTCTACCTGGTCACCGTCCCGGAGACCTTCATCCGCGAGTACAGCGTCCAGTTGTCCGGGGACCGGGGCGGAATCGAGGGCTGGGTCCAGCTGGACGGCCCGTCACCCGAACAGGGGATCACCCTGGACATCGACGAGCTCGGCATCCACGAGCCGATGACGGCCGACGCCTCCGGCAGGGCCTCCTTCCGCGTGGCGGCGAAGCCGCAGTGCTGGAGCCCATCCGATCCGAAACTCTATGACGTGCGGATCTCCTCCGAGACCGACGAAGTCCGGGACCGGATCGGCTTCCGGACCGTCGAGACGCAGGGGACGCGCATCCTGCTGAACGGGGAGCCCATCTTCTGCAAGGGCATCTCGATCCACGAGGAGATGCCGGCCCCGCCTAGCGGCCGGGCCAACGGAGAGGCGGACGCCCGCATCCTGCTCGGGTGGGCCAAGGAGCTGGGCTGCAACTTCGTGCGTCTGGCGCATTACCCGCACAACGAGGCGATGGTCCGTACCGCAGAAGCGATAGGTTTGCTGGTCTGGGATGAAATCCCCGTCTACTGGACCATCCAGTGGGAGAATCCCGCGACCTACGTCAACGCGGAGCACCAGCTGACGGACATGATCATCCGCGACCGCAACCGCGCCAACGTGATCATCTGGTCCGTGGCCAACGAGACGCCGCGCCTGCCCGCCCGACTGGAATTCCTCCGCAGGCTCATCGCCAAGGCCCGCGAGCTGGACGGTACGCGCCTGGTCAGCGCCGCGATGGAGAAGGAGAACCTGGACGATGCCACGCTGACGGTCAACGACGAACTGTTGGAGTACACCGACATCATCAGCTTCAACCAGTATGTCGGCTGGTACGACGGCGACAGCGACAAGTGCGACCGGGTGCGGTGGACCTTCCCCGTGGAGAAGCCCGTGGTCATCACGGAGCTCGGCGGCGGTGCCAGGTTCGGCCTGCACGGCGACCGCACGGAGCGCTTCACCGAGGAGTACCAGGACTACCTCTACCGGAAGAACATCGGGATGCTGGAGCGCATCGACGCCCTCGCGGGCGTCTCGCCCTGGATCCTCAAGGACTTCCGTTCCCCGCGCCGCTTCCTGCCCGGCATCCAGGACGACTTCAACCGCAAGGGGCTGTTCTCCGAGAAGGGTGAGCGCAAGCAGGCCTTCTATACATACAGGGACTGGACCCCGACGCTGCACTGACGGCGGGTCCCGTCAGTGCTGTTTCCTGCCGTCTTCCTGGAGACTCTTCTCCAGGAAGTCTTTCGGTGATATGCCGAACTGCTTCTGGAAGCACTTGGCGAAGTAGGACGGGGAGTTGAAGCCGACCAGGTAGCAGGCTTCGTTGACCCGGACGGCATCCTGCCGGAAGAGCTGTGCGGCCTTCTTGAGCCGCACGAAGCGGAGGTAGTCGTTGGGGCTCATGTCCAGCACGCCGTTGATCTTGCGGTAGAAGCTGGCCCGGCTCATGTTGAACTCCTTGGCCATGTCCTCCATCGTGAATCCGGAGTTGGCATAGTTCTCCTCGATGACCCGGTCCAGGTGCGCCATGAAGCCTTCGTCCGCCTTGGAGAGGGCGAGCACGTCGGTCTCGGTGAAGGGGGATTGGGCGAAGATCCGGCGGAGTTTCTCCCGGTTCTCCAGCAGGTTGAAGATGCAGGCCTTGAGGTACTTGATCGAGAAGGGCTTCTCCAGATAGCTGTCCGCGCCGGCTTCCATCCCCTCGATTTTGGCCTGCAGGTTGGTCTTGGCGGTAAGCAGGATCACGGGGATGTGGCTGAACTTGATGTTCGACTTGATCGCGTTGCAGAGGGTGAAACCGTCGATGCCGGCCATCATCACGTCACTGATCACCAGGTTGATGTCCTGCTTGTCCAGGATCTCCAGCGCCGCGTTTCCGTTGTCCGCCGTGTAGACCGTGTATTCCTTGCGCAGCTGGCTGCCGATGAAGGCGAGCAGCTCGGCGTCGTCGTCGACGACCAGCACCCGCTTGCGGCCTTCGGGGACCGGGACGGGGTCATCCTCCGCGCCGGCTGCCGGACCGGCTTCCGGGGCCGGCGCGGCCGTGGCCTGGCGGAGGGGCAGGGTCAGGATGAAGATGTTGAGCTCCATCCCCGGGGCCATCACCAGCGACCCGCCGTGCAGGGCGGCGAGGGAGCGGGACAGGCCCAGACCGAGTCCGGTCCCGGTCGTGATCTTGTCCCCGCCGCTCTCGCGGAAACGGACGAAGGGCTTGAAGATATCTTCCTTCAGCGCGTCCGGGACCACGTTGCCGTCGTTCTCCGTGGTGATCCGGAAGGAGTCCTGGTCGGTGAGCGGCTCCAGCGCCACCTTGAGATAGGTGGCGGCGTACTTGGTGCCGTTGTTGACCAGGTTGCTGATGATCTTGGTGAAGGCCTCCTCGCCGATGTCGGCGTAGAGGTCTTCCTCCGGAGTGTCGAGTTCCAGCCGGATGCCGCTCTGCCGGGCCAGGCCGGAGAAGCGGGCGAGGGTGTCGCGCAGGATCGCCGAGACGTTGCAGGTGGAGAAGGTCAGCGTGTAGTTGCGGCTCTCCATCTTGTTGAAGTCGAGCAGCTGGTTGGTCAGGTCGACCAGGCGCTCGGTGTTGCGCTTCATGATGCCCAGGTCTTCGCGGACCTCCCTGTCCAGGCCGTCGTGGCCCAGGATGCTCTCCAGCGGCCCGTTGATCAGGGTGAGCGGGGTGCGGATCTCGTGGGCGATGTTGGTGAAGAACTCGATCTTGGAGTCGTAGATGGCGCGCTCCTTCTCCGCTTCGATCTGTTCGACCTGGCGGTTGTACCGCTCGGTATTGCGTTTGTGGATGCCCGAGATGGTGAACCAGAGCAGCGTCAGGGCGGACAGGCAGTAGAAGATGAGGGCCCAGGGCGAGAGGTAGAACGGCGGGCGGATGACGATGCCCAGGGCCAGGCTGGCATCGTCGTCGGAGGGACCGGACATCCGGGTCTGGAGCCGGGCGCGCAGGGTGTAGCGCCCCGGAGGCAGGTTGGAGTAGGAGGCGACGGGGCTGGCACCGTCGCTCTGCCAGAGGTTGTCGTAGCCCTCCAGCATATACTCGATGGGCTTGGCCTGCGGGGAGGTGTAGTTCGGGGCGACGATCCGGAAGGAAAAGGTGTTCTGGCTGGCCTGGAGGGTGAGGTCCCGGGTGTAGGAGATGCTCCTGGACAGCGGGGACGGACCTCCTGGCCGAGCAGGGTGAAGTCGGACAGGATCAGGGTCGGCCCGGCCTTGGGCTCGCGCAGGTCGTCCGGCTGGAAGGCCACCAGGCCCTGGATGCTGCCCAGGTAGATCCTGCCGTCGCGGGCGAGCAGCGAGGACTTGTAGTTGAATTGGTCGCTGAGCAGGCCGTTGTCGGTGGTATACAGCGCCAGCGCCTCGCCGGCCTCGGGATCGAAGCGTACCAGGCCCTTGCCCGTCGTCATCCAGAGCTTGCCGGACCTGTCCTCGACGATCTGGTAGACAATCTCGTCGGGCAGGCCGTCAGCGGCCGAGTAGCTCACGAAGGCGTCGGCCTGCTCGTCGTAGCGGCAGCATCCGCCGCCCTGGGTCGTCAGCCAGACGCGCCCCTGGGAATCGGGGAAGATGCTGATCACGATGTCGTAGGGGAGGCTGGACGGGTCTCCGGCACGGTGTCGGTACTGCTGCCATTTCCCCTCGTGGACGTCGTAGCGCCAGGCCCCGTCGGCGTAGGTGGCCACCCACAGGTTGCCGTGGACGTCTTCGTTGATGTCATAGACGTGCTTGCCCTTGAGGGTGGGGATGTCGTCGAAGGAGTCCTTCTCGGGATCGTACTTCATCAGGCCGTACTGCGTGCCCAGGAAGATCTCGCGCGCCTTGGTGCAGAAGACCGCGTAGATGTTGTTGTCGTTGAGGATGCGGTGTCCTTCGGCGTTCTCGTAGCGCTTGCGGATGGCCCCGGTGCGGGTGTCGATGATGCGCAGCCCGCGGGCGATGGTCCCCACCCAGAGATCGTCCCCGATCAGGCACAGGCCGTGGACGTTGTTGAATTCCAGCCACGGCTTGAGCTGCGAGAAGCGCCGCGCACCGGGCTGGAAGCGGTGGAGCCCGCCGTCTTCCGTCCCGATCCAGAGGATGCCGCGGGCGTCCTGGCGGATCTCCCGGATGCGCTTGCCCAGCATGTCGTCCCGGCCGCTCTCCGGATAGTACTTCTGGAAGGAGGCGAAGGAGGGGGAGTAGTAGTTGACGCCGCCGAAGTAGGTGCCGATCCAGACCCCGCCTTCGTAGTCCTCGCACATAGCGTAGACGGAGTTGGCGGCCATGGACAGGGGATCGTAGTACGAACTGCGCAGGTGGGCGGTCCGCCCCGTCTGGAGGTCGTGGACGAACAGGCCGGATTCCGTGCCGGCCAGCAGCTGCCGGTCGCTCGTGACCAGGAGCTCCCGGCAGCGGACGGCGCCGCCGTTCCGGTCCTGGCCGAGGAGGTTCTCCAGCCTGCCGGACGTGAGGTTGAGATTCCAGACCCCGCTCTTGAGCGAGCCGATGACCAGGTTGTTGTACTGCTCGGCCACGAGGCTGGTGACCAGTTCGTCCCGCAGCGGCTCCCGGCCGGTGCCGCGCTCCCGGTAGGGCGTCACCGTCTGCAGGCCGTCGTCGGAGCAGTAGAGGCCGCTCCCGTAGCAGCCCAGCCACATCGTCCCGTTCTGGTCGAAGACCATCGAGGAGACGCTGGAGAGCATCGGGCGGTCCTGGACGGAGAAGTGCACCGGGGCGCTGTCCGCACCCTCGAAACGGTAGATGCCGGCGGACTCCACGGCCACCCAGACGTGGCCCTGCGGGTCCGCACAGACCAGGCTGACGTCCGCCCGGGCATTGTCGTCCGCGCTCCCGAGCGGGACGCTCCGGAACGACTCCGTCTGCGGGGTGTAGATGTCCAGCCCGGCGTCGGTCCCGATCCAGATGTTGCCGTCCGCGTCTTCGCAGAGGGCGGTGATGAAGTTGCTCGACAGGCCACTCCCTTCCGGGGAATGCTTGAAGATCCGGAAACGGGTGCCGTCGTAGCGGTTCAGCCCGTCCTTGGTGCCGAACCACATATAGCCCTGGTGGTCCTGCAGGATGGCGTTGACCGTGTTCTGCGACAGTCCGCTCTGGACGTTGAGCGTCTTGAAGTAGTAGTTCCCTTCTGCGCGCAAGGGGCCGGCGCACAGGGCGCCGAGCAGCAGCAGAAGAAGGGCGGTTATGATGGACTTTTTCATCGGATCCGGCTTAGGATGTCAGCAATAACAAAGATACGAAAAAAACCATTTGGGCGGACACGTATTGCAATTAAGAAAACACTGTTTATTTTTGACTCCTACAGTTCGTGTAACTCCAATTATTTCCGTAAGATATGAAACGTTTCCTGTCCTTTCTCCTCCTCGTGCTCTTCACTGTGGGTGCCCACGCTCAGCTGGTCACTTTCCGGGGTGTCAACCATTGCGGCATCTATCCCTCCGAGAAGAATCTCCTCAAGGAGTGGCCTGCCGGCGGCCCCGAGAAGCTATGGGTGGTCAACGATGCCGGCAAGGGGAATTCCAGCGCCCTGGTGAGCGACGGATTCATCTACACGGCCGGTCTCACCGAGGACGAGAAGGGGGAGCTGCTGACCTGCTACAAGCTGGACGGCACGAAGGTCTGGCAGGTCAACTACGGGGGCGCCTGGACGAAGTCTTTCCGCGAGACGCGCTTCACGCCCGTCATCGACGGCGACCGTCTCTTTATGGTCAGCAATCCGGGTGTGCTGGTCTGTTTCAACCGCGCCGACGGTGCGGTGCGTTGGTCGCTTGACTACTGGCACAAGTACGACATCACCCCCAACGACCAGGGCATCTGCGAGCATCCGCTGATCGACGGCGACAAGATCATCATCACCACCTGTGGCCGGGAGATCTGCATGGCCGCCTTCAACAAGTTCACCGGAGAAGTGGTCTGGGAGACCAAGGGTTTCGGCGACAAGGCCACCTACTGCGCTTCGCGCATGGTGGAGTGGAACGGCCGCCGGCAGGTCATCGGCGGCACGGAAGAGCACGTCTTCGGGGTGGACCCCGAGACGGGCGCGATGGTTTGGAGCGACAACCAGTGGATCCCTGATGCGAGCGCCAAGGAGTGGCTCAATGCGATGATCAACTGCCCGGTCTTCTACAAGGGCAAGCTCCTGGTCAGCCTGGGCGACGCCCACGGCTGCACGATGTACCAGATGGCTGACGATCTCTCTTCCGTCAAGCTTCTGTGGAAGAACAAGGAGCTTGACTTCTACATGGGCGGCATGGTGGAGATAGGTGGTGTGGTCTACGGCAGCACCGGCGACAAGCACAAGTGGGCCGCCGTCGACATCGAGACCGGCAAGGTGGTCTACCACGAAGCTTGGGACGGTGGCAAGGGCCGCGGTTCGCTCATCATGGCCGACGACATGTTCTATATGTTCGACGAGCGCCGCGGGATGATGGGGCTCGCGCGCATCAATCCCGAGAAGCTCGATGTCGTGAGCAAGTTCCGCATCACCGACGGCTCAGGCGCCTACTTCTCGCATCCCACCATCTTCGACGGCATCTTGTATGTCCGCCATGGCGCCTCCCTCGCCGCCTACAACATCAAGAAATAACCCGCCCGGTCGGGTGCGCCTGGACCACATTCTCACCCCGTCTGGGGGCTGTTTTGCGGGTGAGGGTCCAGACGGTGGACCCCCGCCGACACCTGGCGAGCCTTACTGTGCACAACGTCCGGAAATCCGGGACGTTGTGGACGAAAATGGCCGAAAACGTGCATAACGTCCGCTTTTTCCGGACGTTATG
>Ga0310697_10004457_pt1 | contig 13837 bp, 13 predicted proteins | sample 172DNAGHGlowgp2_FD_203883 | JGI IMG/M metagenome (GOLD analysis project Ga0310697, IMG submission 203883) | Sheep rumen microbial communities from Palmerston North, Manawatu-Wanganui, New Zealand - 1728 DNA GHGlow gp2 (v2) (version 2) | ecosystem: Host-associated > Mammals > Digestive system >...
AATACACCAATCCTTCATTTATATCAAATGCTATCATTTTCTCATCTTCACTTTCGACATCATATCCTAGTGCTAATATATACTCTTCATCATCTGAGAGAATTGAATATTGTATATAGTATATTTCATCAATGTTTGTTTCATAAGGAAGTTTTATATTAAATAAATCTATATATGTAAATTTTTTACCTACTGTTATAGTTCCTTCAACATAGAAGTCTTCTCCCTCTGTTCTTACATCATATATTGTTACTTTATTGTAATTGTTTATAAAGAAGATTGCTAAAAGAATATATAGAATAATATTTATTAATATGAATGGAATTATTATTAACTTATATTTTTTTAAGAATGATTTTAGTTTTTCTTTTATTTTTTCTTTTTTAGTTTTTTTTCTTTCTCCATTCATTATCTCTTCTTGACTAACTTCAAATATTTCAGATAATTTCTTTATGTTTTCAATATCTGGAAGATTTTCTCCTCGTTCCCATTTAGAGATTGATCTAGAATTAAGGAATAGTTTTTCTGCCAATTGTTCTTGGGTAATATTTTTTCCTTTTCTTAATTGTTGAATAAACTTACCTACTTTTATCTGATCCATATTATCACCTGATTGGTTTTTATTATAACATAAAAAAACTAGATTTTATCTAGTTTTTTAGATCGCATATCGAACTAGTGTTTGATATAATATGTAACTAGGAATATTCAATAGTTGGGTGCTACCTCCATCATGAATGGAGGTGATGCTAAATGAGTAAGAAAGATTTTTTAATCTTAATATTACTATTCATCATACTTACACTAATAGCATTACTTTTTGTAATACTAAAGTAAGCAAAAGCACCTAACTAAATCTAGTTAGGTGCACCATACCAAGGTAGCACTCAACTTAGGCAATTGAATGTTCCTTTTTCATAATTTAATTATATAACAAATAATGCTGTTTTTCAAATACTATAACATTTCTAAGGCATTAGTTTTTTTAATCTTATGAAGATAAATAAAATATATAATAATCATTATAACTAAGTATATTAAAAATTGAGTTTTATTATATATTAAATTATCAATTATACCTACGTTATATATTTTTTTTATGCTAATTATTTTATTTATTATTATAGAAATAATTGTATTAATAAATATACTTATTATCATTAGAAAATTAATATAACAATATAATTTATTGTTAATTCTTATATTGCTATAACCTAGTATTCTTAGAAGACTGATGTTTTTTATTTCTTCTCTATAAATATATAAAAATATTTCTATAATTATTAGAATGCTCATTATGTTTGTTATTATTTTAAAAATATTTATTCTTTCTATAATTCTTTTTAAATTATCAATTTTACTTGTATCTACCAAATTTTTATTTGCTTCTATATTATCTTTTATTAATTGTTCATATACGTAATCAGTATTTTGATAATCATCAGTAATTATTAGGTAATTGATGTCTTCTTTATTATTTTTAGGAATCATTTTTTCAATATACTTATTATTCATATAAATATGATTATCATTCGTTAATTCTGCTATTCTAAAGTTATAATTGTTAATTCTTAATATATCATTTTTATCTTTTTGAAAATATCTTGGAATAATTATTTCATCTTCTTCATATTTTTGGCCATTGTATAGTTCAATGTTTTTCAAGCTGACTTCTTCATCGTTATATTCAATAGATGCTGTATAGTAGTTTTTTACAACTAGTGATACATGTTCTATATCTTTTATTTTGTTTAAGTCTATGTTCTTTTCATATATTGTTATTTTCCGATTGTTTATATTTGAATTAATAGTTGTATCTATTTTCTTTTGATTGAATAATTCTAAATAATAAAAGATACTTGGAATAAGTAAACAAATCGTAATTAATATAATTAAGAAAAAGTTATTTATTTTTTTAAAATTATAATAAAATATATTCATCGTTTTATCCTTATTAGTAAACTATTTATGACACTACATACAACTGACCAGGTAGCTGCTATTATAAAGATTAGTAATAAACTTCTTATTGATAGCATTACTTCCATTTTGTTAAAGAAGAATGGATAATTATAGATTATAGTTTTTAAAACATATTTGTATATTAATGATAATAATAACGATAATATAAGTGAAGCAAACATAATTATTAAATTGCTAATAATATTAAGAATGATGATATTAGATGATGTATATCCTAAATAGTGATATATTTTAAATTCTTCTTTTCTACTCAAGGTATTTCTAAGTAGAAAAATTGTTATTAAAACAATGCAAATGATAAGTATTATTATTGAAAATATTTTACTATTGTTATTTAAATCTTTCAAAGTGTTTGGATCATATTCTGCATATGCTTCAACATGATATCCTAGCTCAGATAGTTTGTTCACTACCTCATCATGATTATTGTAATTGTCTATTATTATGAGTGCACTATTAGGATTTTTTACATATTCATAAACTTCTAAGTTAGCGTCCTCATAATACATATCATAAGTTTTTCTTCGAAGGTTAGCATTTGAATAACAAATATTATCTGTAGATAAATATTTATCAACTTTATATAAACCTATTATTTTGGCATTTATTTCTTTTTCACCTATTTCTTCATCAATAATTACTTCTTCTTTAAAGTTAATATATTTATCTAGATACTTTGACATATCAATTCCATCTTTTTTTCTAATATGATATATGTCTTTACTAGAATTTATTGAGGAATTAGCATATAAGATTTCTGGACATATTAAATAGTAGTCATCATCTTTTGGAAATTTATTTCCTTTGGTTATTTTAGGAATGGTATTGTTATTTGCTACGTTAATCCAAATATTTCCATCAGTGTATTTACTCTGCCATTCATCATTATAAAGTGAGAATGTTCCAATATCATATTCAGGAGATATAAATCTAATATGTTCTATCTCACTTAGTACTTTTTCATTTTCTTTATATTTGCTATTTGGTTTTCCAACTGTATACATTAGATTTTCATATATGCTGTTTGAATATTTCGATATATGTTCAGTGACACTTTTTTGATAAGTTGAAATAATTGTTCCTAATAAAAGAATCGTTGAAATTAGTAGAATTAAAATTATTGTTTTTTTATTGCGTAATGTTGTTCTTGTTGCTAAAAAAAGATTACTTTTCATCATTAATTTCTTCTATTTTTTTATTTTTTATTTCTAATTTGATATCAGCATACTCTTTTACTGTCTTACTATGAGTGACAACAATTACGCATTTGTTATGTTTACTTATTTCTTTTAATAAATTCATTATGTTTTCTTCGTTTTCCGGATCTAGAGAACCTGTAGGTTCATCTGCAAGAATGATTTGAGGATCATTAGCTAAAGCTCTTGCAATAGCAACTCTTTGTTGTTCTCCACCAGATAGTTCTTTTGGATAGTGGTTCTCTCTTTCTTCTAAATCTACTAATTTTAATAATTCAATGGCTTTTTTACTTGCATCTTCTTTTGATACTTTATTAATATACATTGGTAACATAATATTTTCTTTAGCTGTTAATAATGGATTCAAGTAGAAAGATTGAAATACAAAACCTATTTCATTAGCTCTTATATTAGCTAGTTCTTTATCTTTAAGATTCTTGATATTTGTATCTCCTATTTTAATAGTTCCTTTTATTTTGCTATCTATTAAACCTAATACGTTAATTAGTGTGGTTTTTCCTGCTCCACTTTTACCGGATATTGTATAAAGCTTATTATTATAAAAAGAATAATTAACGTTTTCTAAGATAATTATTTTTTTATTCCTTTTTATATAGGTTTTTTCTAGTTTATCTATAGTCAATACTTTTTTCATGTAGTTCTCCCTATTAATGTCTTTTAAGCTGATTATTATTTCTTGTATCATAATCTTGAACATAATAATTTCTATTCACCTGTATTATAACATAAAAAAACCAGATTTTTTTCTAGTATTTTAATTGTGTGTCGAACAGATGTTTGCTATAATATACAATTAGGAACATTTAGTTGTTGGGTGTCTACCTCCATTCTATAAAGAAAGGAGGTTTGATAATAATGAGAATTGAAACTTTTATATTAAAAGTTTTAAAACTTATTGCTACCATTTTATTTCTCCTTACCTTTTTGGTAATAGCAATAAAAAAATGACACTTAATTTCATAAGAAATTAAATGTCTATACTATAATAAAGGTAGACATTCAACATACGAAAACTGAATGTTCCTTTTTCATACTTTAATTATATATTGTTTTTAAATTTATTTCAACTTCTTTGCTAAATAAACAAATGGTGTATCACATAATGCTATTACTATTTCAACAATAGAGATTGTAGTTGCAATGTTTAGCATTGTTCCAATATCGTATAAACCTACAAATGCTAAGAAAATAAAAAAATAGTTTTCTAATACATTAGATACGATAGTTGCAACATTGTTTCTTACCCATAATTTATTAGGTAATTTCTTTTTGATTTTCTCAAATAAGAAGATATCTAAGTTATTACTGATGTAGAACATAACAATACTTGAAATACTTATTCTTAGATTAAGACTAAATAGATCTTTCATAGCAGTATGAGCCATATCTGTTGCATCAGGTTTAAATAGTAGACCTATTTGCATGATAATAGTAAATGCTATCATTGCAAATACTGCTAATCTAATAGCTTTTTTACTATTTTCTGCACCATATTTTTCGTTCATGATATCTGTTGCTAAGAAGACTGATGCAAATAGTACATTACCACAAGTAGCAGTAAATCCTTTGAATAATCCTACTGTTTGGCATTCTAAGATGTTAGCCATAATAAGTGCAATAGCAGCCCAAACATATAAACCTTCTTTTTTGAACATTTTTTCTATTAATAATACTAAACTAAATGTTACTAGTATATTAATGAAAATCAATAAGATATTATGCATTATTATCCTCCTTCCCTTTTTTATACTAGGATGTGTAGGTTAACTAGTATGTGTGAGTTAAAACTCACTTGTTTAATTATACATCAATTTTTCCATTTGAAAAGTCTATTAATGAATTTATTAGTTGAATCTTTTCTTTTTTTTGGACACGAGCAGAAACATCTTCTGGTGTATCACGTTTAAATACTCTAGCTTTTGTTTGAGCAATTATTCTTCCTTTATCATATTCTTCATTAACAAAATGAAGTGTTACACCAGTTACTTTTTCATGATTTTCTACTATTGCTCGATGAACATTCATACCATACATTCCTTTACCACCATATTTACTTGGTAGTAATGCAGGATGAGTATTTATGATAGTAAAATCTTTTATTACATTAACTGGTATTAGTTTTAAGTAACCTGCTAAGATTACTAGATCGATATCAGATTCTTTTAAAACATTATATAGTTCTTGATTATCCTTATGATCTTTTAATACATAAGTTTTGATACCTGCTTTTTTAGCTCTTGTAAGAGCATAGGCATCACTATTATTAGAGATTACTATTTTGATTTCAGCATTTAATTTCTTCTTTTTTATAGCATTAATTATTGCTTGTAAAGTTGTTCCATTACCGGATGCTAAGACTGCATATTTAGTTAGTTTTTTCTTCATATTATCACCTATTATAAGTATACAATAAAAAAGAAAGATTATTATAAATCTTTCTTTATTTTTTTATAGATTGAATCTATATCTAAGCCATATTTCTTTTCAATTTCTGGAATAGAACCATGTTTAATAAATTCATCTGGGTAAGCGAAGTTTGTTGTTTTGTAACATTTAGATAGATTAGATTTAATTGTTTCTCCTAATCCACCAGATATACAATTATCTTCGATTGTTACTAATCTATTAGTTTTTTCTAAAGACTTTTCTATTAATTTAATATCTAATGGTTTTATAAATCTAATGTTAATTACTTCTGCTTCAATATTATCTTCATGAAGTTTATCTGCTACATGCATAGCATATGGTACCATCTTACCGATAGCAACAATAGTTAAGTCAGTACCTTCCCTAACTATTTCACCTTTACCTAATTCTATTTTTTTAGATGGTTTAAACTCATAAGAGTCTTCTGTTCCTCTTGGATAACGTATTGCCATTGGTTTTCCTGAGTTAACTGCAAATTCCAACATAAGTCCTAGTTCTTCATAGTTTTTAGGAGCCATTATATTCATGTTAGGTATTGTACTTAAATATGATAGATCAAATAATCCATTATGGGTTTCTCCATCGTTACCAACACAACCTGCTCTATCAACACAAATTGTTACTGGTAGTTTTTGCATACAGATATCATGGATTACTTGATCGTATGCTCTTTGTAAGAATGATGAGTAGATTGGAACTACTGGTTTTAGCCCTTCTTTTGCCATACCTGCAGCTAAAGTAAGACCATGTTGTTCTGCTATTTCAACATCAAAGAAACGATTAGGATACTTATTTGCAAATTCAGATAAACCAGTTCCCTCTTCCATCGCAGCAGTTATAGCTACTATTTTTTTGTCTTTTTTAGCTAGTTTAACTAAAGCTTCACCCATAGCAGCAGAATAATCTTTTTTCTTTTCTTTTTTAGAAGTTCCATCTTCGATATTAAATGGACCTACTGAATGGAATTTATTTGGTTTTTCTTCTGCTGGTTTATAGCCATTACCTTTTTTAGTAATAATATGGATTAGAATTGGACCTTCTAAGTATTTAGCACGATTTAATATTTCTTCTAGGTCTTCTATTGAATGACCATCAATAGGTCCTAGGTATTTAAAACCAATATTTTCAAAGTACATATTTTTAATAAATAGAGATTTAATACTTCTTAATAATCTACTTATTACTTTATATAAGAATTTACCAATAAGAGGTATGTGAGTTACAAATGTTTTTAAGAATTTTCTTTTTTTGATATAACCTTTTCCAGTTCTTAGTTTTGATAAGAATTGAGACATACCACCAGTATTTTTAGAGATACTCATTTCATTATCATTTAAGATAACAATTAAATCAGTCTTAGAAATACCTGCGTCGTTTAATGCTTCCATAGCCATACCGCCAGTAAGAGCACCATCACCAATAACAGCAATAACTTTATTATCTTTATGTAATAAATCTCTTGCTCTTGCCATACCTAAAGCAGCTGATATAGAAGTTGAAGAATGTCCTGTATCAAATGAATCATAAGGAGATTCAGATGTACGTGGGAATCCTGCAATACCTCCCATTTGTCTTAAGGTATTGAATTTGTCTTTTCGACCTGTTAAAATCTTATGAACATAACTTTGATGTCCAACATCCCAAACAATCTTATCTTTAGGCAAATCAAAGCATGAAAAAAGTGCAATAGTTAATTCTACTACTCCTAAGTTTGAAGCAAGATGTCCTCCTGTATTTGAACATGTATTTATAATCATATCTCTTAATTCTTTAGATAATTCTATTTTTTCTTTTTTAGTTAATTTTTTTATATCTTTTGGATAGTTTACTTTATCTAAAACCATATAATTCACTTCCATAAATGCCATTATATGATAACATTTTGAAAAATAAAAAACAAGGTATTACCTTGTTTATTGTAGTTGTCTTTTTTTCTTGATAGAAACCATCAAGATGCATGATATTATTATCAATATGATAACTGGTAGGATTAATCCTACACTTGTTTCTGGATTCTGTTTCTCTTCTTTTGATTCTACTACATTTACTTTAATAAAGTATATTACGCCATCCTTTTCAGTAGAAAGAATTGCTGTACCAGTTTTAGCACCTAATACTTTTCCATTTGTTACTGTAATATTATCGCCTTCGACGTTCCAATACATTCTTTTTGTACTTGTTTTAATAATATCACTAATTGTAATAGATTGATTAACACTAATAGTTACTTCTTCTTCAACGTATTTACCTAGTTTTATAGGATCTGATTTAGTTCCATTTCCATCTATATATAATACGTTTTCATCTAAATATACAGTCGGATATACTTCACCAATTCCTTCACTTTGATCTGCTGCAGCATGATGTGAATCAACATAACCTGTATAATTAACATAGAATATTTCTGTAGCGGCACCATCCCAACCTGAGTAAGATCCTTCCCAGGCTCTAACTCTAGGTGACATTGTCCAAGACCAAGTATTACTATTATATAACCAAGAATTTTGAGCACATGAATAATATACATCAGCCCAACTTTCGTCACCATACTGACGCCAACTAATTGGGGCGTTTAAACAAGCTTCTCTATTGGTTCCATCCATACCAGATGTAGCATATGCATAGTCAGACGGATAGAATAAACCAATTTCGCCAGTCCAAGTGGTTGTACGCGTTACTGTGTCATTACAGTTAGCATTATTATCATCACATTTTTTACCATTATTATTACTACGTTCAAATTCATAGAAATCTTTTGGGATACCTTTTTCAGTTGCATAATCTAAATTAGAATTATTGCTTCCTGTATTCCATACTACTTTTGTAATCATATCTTTAGCAGTAGTAGTTAAACCATTACTTTCAAAATTACAATTACTTTGCTGATTATATGGTCCAGTATAACACTTACCTTTTGTTCTATTATAATAAGCACCATTGTTTAATAATTCTTTAACATCAGATTTTGACCATTCGTTTATACCATAACCTGTATTAATGTTTTCTTCACTTGAATCCCAAGAATATCTACCAATAGAATAAGCTCTAACTAATTTTACTAGCGTTTTTGTCTTACCATCTGGGGTTTTAACGTTATTCATGACACCAATAATACGCCATAATTCTCCATTAAATGAAACAAAGTTATTTGGTTCTTGACCTATATATCTTAAATTTTTGTCTTTGGAGTCATCATAAGCAAGACCTGTCTTTTTTATTTCATTAATAGTTGTATTTGGAGCATCACCGGCAATGCTTTTAACATAGTCAACTAATGTAATATCTTCAGCCATTACAAGATATGGCGTTAATAATAAAATAATAAATAATAATATCTTTTTCATATAATCACCTATTCTTAATTTAAGTATATCATTTATTTTTTTTTATTAAAAAAAAAGACAGCAATTGTCTTTTAATTTACAATAATGGTGCGATTAAGCGAAGTAAAGCTTGCCAGAATGATTTGATTAAATTAGGTGTTGCTTCTTTTTTAGTTACTCGATGACACTTATCAAAGGTATCAACAACATCTTTTTTAACTTCTTTAATAGTTGATATATCTTGCATGAATAAACCGCATTCAAAGTGATGATAGAAAGATCTAAAGTCCATATTAATAGTTCCTACAGTACATACATTATCATCACAAACGAATATTTTAGAATGAATAAAACCTGGTTTATAAGTATAAATTTTTACTCCACCTTCGATTAGTGGTAAGAAGTATGATTTAGTTACTGTATAAACTAATTTTTTATCAGGAATACCAGGAACAATTATTCTAACATCTACTCCTCTTTTAGCAGCTAGAATAAGAGCATGTTCCATTTCTTTATCAATTATTAAATATGGAGTTGTTATATATAAGTATTTCTTAGATTGATTAATCATATTCATATAAACATTTTCACCTACTGTTTCTAGGTCTAGAGGTGAATCAGTATACGGAATAATATAACCATCTTTTTTAGGTTTATTTTTACTAAAATCATATTTAAACTTAGTATAGTCTTTATCTTCATTACGATATGAGTTCCACATAGCTAAGAACATGACAGTAAAACTCCATACAGCTTCGCCTTTAATCATAAAAGCATTATCTTTCCAATGACCAAATCGTTCAAATACATTAAAGTATTCGTCTGATAAATTAATACCACCAGAGAATGCTGTATGACCATCAATTACTATTATTTTACGATGATCACGATTGTTCATGATTAAACTAGATAAGGGATGAAGTTTATTAAATGCAACACATTTTATTTCATATAGTTCTAATTCATCTTGGTAATCAAATGGTAATACTTGCATTGAACCAAAGTCATCGTAGATTACTCTAACATCTAATCCTTGGCGAGCTTTTTCTTTTAGAATAGATAAAATACCATTCCATTTTTCTCCTAACCCAATTATAAAGTATTCGATAAAGATATATTTTTCAGCTTTATTTAATTCTCTAAGGATGGTTTCATAGACATCATCACCTAAAGGATAATATTTAACTTTATTATGTGTATAAGCTGGAAAATTAGCTGTATTAATTAAATATTTAATTTGACTTTTATTTTCTTTTTCAATATCTTTTAATATTTTATCTTCTTGAATAAAGTATTTTTCTGATTGTTTAAAATTCTTTTTGATTCTTTTGATAATTGGTGCACGATGTTTGTTATAGTTTAATGTTAAATATAATATTACACCAAAAATAGGATACATAGAAATGGTAATAATCCATAATAAATCCATTTGATAGTTTCGAGAATTTTTAACGATATTTAGTGTGACAATAATACTCAAAAGAGCGTAGATAACTTCAATTACAGCGTATGTGTTACCTAACCAGGCAAGTAATGAAAAAGATATAATTATTTGTAATAGCCAACCTAAAAAGACAAGTAAAACTCTTTTTGCTGCTCTTTTCATGTTATCACCCCACTTAGATAGATTAATTATAACAAATTATGCTAAATTAATAAAATTTTGATAAAAAATAAGAGTATTCATCTTTTTATTGCCAATTAATATGTTTATTAGCTCCTACTTCAAAATGATATTTAACGATACCTAAATCAACTTTAGTATATGGCCCTTTACCAGCTTTAAGAGAAACACTATCATCTTTATTATAGGTAAATGTAAATTTTTGTTGATTAATAGCAGTTGGTGCAAGTAAAGCCATTTCAATTCCTTTAAGGAACCATTCTGGTACACCATCAACAGTTGTTGTTACTTCAGAGATTGTTTTACTCTTACGTTGATGCCCATGATTAGTACCATACCCAATGGCAATAATAGCAACTAGTTTTTCATCTTTACCTACTTTTACTTTAGCGTTTCTTTTAGAATAAGTTCCTCCTACCCAGCAAGTATCTAGAGAAAGTGATTCTGCTAAGATAACTAGTTTTTCTCCATAGTAACCTACTTTTTCTTCTAGATTATCACATTTTTTACCTACTAAAGCAAGATAATGGTAAGCGTTTAAACGTCCATAAGGAAGAATAAATTTAGAAAATGTCTCTTTTGAATTGGTTACTAATTGAAAATGTAAGTCATGTTCACGATTGATTTTTTCTATTTCAGGATTGATTATGGCTAGATCATCTAGATTAATATCTTTATCTAAATAATCTCTTACAGAATGACGTTCTTTAATATTTTTTATTAATTCTTCATTAGTCATTGTTCGGCTCCTTTACTAATCTTTTTGGTTCTTCAACAGGAATTCTACTTTGTTCATATAATCTTATTTGTTTTTTATATATGATTCTTCTTTTGTCTTGATATTCTTCTACTGGATTGTCAGTTGTATGAAAGATAACTTTATGTTTTTTTTCAAAGGCTTCGGCTTCAACGCTAGGAATGATGACTTCATCAGCGGGATTAAGAAGATTTTGATATCTTGTTACTCTTGTTCCTTGAAGACGGTTTATTGGATTTATACCACGGTCGATATAATAACCACCTACTTTTTTAGGATGACCAATAAAGTCTTTACCATAACAGAAGTAAGTAGGATCTCCTTCTATAATATCATTTTCGATTATTTCATCAAGAATGGTATCATCATTTTTTTTAGCTAGTGATTCATATTGTGCATAGTGTTGTTGTAATCTTAGATATTTTTGAACATTTTCATCTTCTTCTAAAATTTCCATTTCAGCTTTGCAGGTTGGAAGAGAATCTCTTAAACATCTCCTAACGTTAAATTCTTGAGTTAGTTTTTCTATATTCATGTACATCACCTAATATTATTATACTATATGTAAAGTAAAGTAAGTGCTATATTTTAATAAAATAATAATAGTGCTATATTGTTATTATAGGAGGATTAGTTATGAAATCTTTATTTGGAAAACATATTGCTAAAAGTATTGTAGCTTCTTTAGTTATATTTTTAGCAATCGGGGGATTTATGATATTTGTTCACTCTACTTCAGAACTTCCAATTAATCAAGAGAAAGCTGATGTATTAAAGGAATGTATAGAAACGGGTTATAATTGTATAGATTTTCACGATGATGAAAAGTTAAAGAATCCTACAGATGCTGAAGAATTTGAACGTTTATTGGAAAAATATGATAATGATTATAATAAAGCATTAATCATTTATAATAACTATAATTATTCAACTGCTAGTGCTTCTTTATTTAAGTTTTATCGTAATATAATATTTGGTTGCATGATTGCTGGTTTATTTGTTGGTGCTGGTTTGTATTTATTCTTTAGTAATAAAGAAGAAGTTGTGGAAACTAAAAAAGAAGAAAAGGACAAAAAGAAAAAGTAAGTTAATACTTACTTTTTTATTTTAGATTAATATACTTAGTTAACCATTCTTTAAATTTTTCTACTGTTTCATAAAATGGTAAATCTTCATCTGATTCAGCATCTAGATAACCTACTATTTTACCTTCTTTAAAGATAACAAAAGATGGAGCATATTTTATTTTATTACCAATATCTGTTTCTTTTGCATATTTAATTTGGGTCTTATAGAAAGTTATTGTATTTTGTTTTTGAAAGTCATTTAAGACCTCAGAGAATGCTGCACATGATGTACATCCTGGTAAATAAACAAATACACCAAATGATTCTTTATCTTCTATTAGTTTTTCTAAACCTTCTAAATCTAGTTCATCCATTTTACTTTCTTTGTAATATTCTTCTTTTAAATCGAATGGTTCAATTTTAACTTCTTCTTTCTTTTCTTCTTTTTTACAAGCAATACATAGAGTTAAAGTTAAAAGAATAAATAATACTTTAGATAACTTTTTCATTATTTAACCTCATGTAGAGTTTTAAAATCAATGTTGTGATATGGAATCTTCCAGAAGTCATATGATACTTCACCATATTTTTCTGTTTTTACTTCAACTTTGTTAGCACCATCATAGTACCAGTAACCACCAACATTATAAATTTTATCAGCATTCCATCCTTGAGATACTAATAAAGATTTAGTCATGCCAGCGTAACCGCCACCACCACACATTAAGAAGATTATTTTATCTTTTGGGAATAGATATTCAAGAATATCTAATGATTCTTTATAATTAGCTTTGTATGTAGTATTTCCTTCTTTATCAGTTGATTGGGTAAATAAAGTTTTACCTTTATATGTTTCACCTACTACTTCAGGTAAACCAACTACGTTTACTAAATATGGTAGTGGTACTACTTCAAATCCTTTTACAAATCCTGATAAGTAAGAATCTCCTTCGATACTTTCATATTTAGCTGGATCTACTAACATACGCATGTCACGATAAACGGCATCGTCTCTACCTAGATATTTATCAATAGTAGTTTCGTTAACGTTTTTATCGATTCCTAGTTCTCCTCTTTGTCCCTCAGATATTTCTGGTTTAGGAAGAACATCTTCTTTAACCTCTTCTGTTTTCTTTCCACATCCTACTAATAGTATTACTGCTAGTAGAACAATAAATAATTTGTTTAATTTTTTCATATTTTTTTCTCCTTTCATATTAATTATTACATATATTACAAAATATTTAAATATATTGAAGGTTGAATAACTCAACTGATGGTTGAATTATTTAACTTTCTTTAGATTATCTTTTATAATTCTAACTGATTTAAGATATTTATTAGTTTCAAATTGAGTAAGTTTTAAAGGGATTTTTTTCTTTACTCCATCTTTAGAAAGAATTGCTGGTTGACCAATGTAGACTTTGTTTTTATCATCA
>Ga0310697_10004458_pt1 | contig 13828 bp, 11 predicted proteins | sample 172DNAGHGlowgp2_FD_203883 | JGI IMG/M metagenome (GOLD analysis project Ga0310697, IMG submission 203883) | Sheep rumen microbial communities from Palmerston North, Manawatu-Wanganui, New Zealand - 1728 DNA GHGlow gp2 (v2) (version 2) | ecosystem: Host-associated > Mammals > Digestive system >...
GTGTACTCTGCAATATAGCAGTCTGTCAGCATGACAATGTTCGGAGTCTCAGACAGTTCAATGTCGAGTGCGCTATAGAATCTGCTTGTTAGCCAATTATATCGAGCCATCTTTGATTCATTCCACATGTCGTGAGCGTTACGGAACTTCAATTCTTTCAACTTGTTGACACTTTTCTCAGAGCAGAACACCGCAGACTCTTTCGTAACTTCTAGCTGCTTCATAAGCGAGTGTATCATATCCGTAGAGTTCACAAAAAGGAAAATAGGCTTCTTATCCGATTCCAGTGACTTCAGGAGCTCTCTTGTACGCTGCAACACATTGTTAGTAGTATATAGCTCCAAGTCCATTTGGTAGTCATAATCAGGACAGAGTTTTACAAGTTGAAAAACATCAAAGCGAGGGTCCGCATATTGTGTTGGCGGAGTTGCCGAAACGACAGCCTTTTCTCTGCATTCGAAAAACAAGTCCATAGGAAGAGTTATGTCCTGTCTATAGTCACAGTCCTTTACAGACTTTTGTATTTCGTCGAACAGTAAGAAGTAACCATCAAAGCGAATATCTATGTCGAGACTCTCAAAAGCATCCTGTACCTTCTTGAAACTTTCAGGGGTAGTTAGAATCTTAACCCATTTGCCCTGATTGAGGCTGTTTTCGATGTAATCTGCAATTTCGTCTTGATAGACACCCTGGAAAACTCCCTTCAAGTTGTCACCTTTGTGTTTCGGGTCATGAATCTTGCCGTAAATCACAGGCTTAGTCGGCTCGATGATGATAGAATGTCTGGGTGCCTTGATTTCAGAGTAGGTAGCTCCTATTCCCGTGATGGTTTTGTTGAGAATGGTATTGGTCTCGATTATAGGGTAGATGCCGCTAAGGTGTTGCACCTTGCCTTCATCAGTAGTAATTATAATTATTTTTTCTTTCATAGCAAAAAATGTAGAGGGGTGAGCATTGTCCCCCTCTACGGTTAATGTTACACACTCTGCTTGTGCTCTCGCAGGTAATCAAGATTCTCAGTCGTACGAGGAATGCGGAAAAACACAGTTCCTTTGAACATTGTCTTAGTTGCAGAAATCTTATCAGGGTACTCCCTGAACAGTGGAACGTACTGTAGGGTTTGACCATTCTCGACGAACTCCTTCATCACCTCAAACTGGTAATCCTTACCAGCCTCTACGGTGTCACATTTCATAGGGTCGCCAGCGTATTCGCTGACATCGCCTGTCATCATGTAGTTAATGAGGTTGTTCGTTCTCTCGACATCAAGTTCGTATTTGAAGCCTGCGACCTTCTCGGATTCCACCCAAGCGTAAGGATGCTGGTTCTTCGTTGTACCGAACTTAACAGAGAGCTTATCTCCCCTTTTCATCATCGTTTCGACTTCAGCATGTGCGCCGAGGTTATCATATTGTTGCTGCTGTTTCGTGCCTTGCAGCGCGGCGAGATGTAATAATGATTTATTCATATCATTTTATTTATCATTTTGCCCTTTGCTTCGTGCGAGGCGGCTTCTTTACCTCAGAACTACTCCAACCCGTACGCAGTTGTTTCGTTCTGGGTGCAAAGGTATGAACAATAAAGATGATAAAGAGTGAAGAAAAGAAAGAGGAATTGAGGTAATAAACCAACGACAGATTACCTCAAATTTGCTAATTGACTAAGTCAAGATAGGGTTTGTAACAATATAAAGACTTGCTTCGATTTGCAGGTTCATTAATGTTTTTAGTGTTATCGGTAAAGAATTTGCCTAAGCCCTTTAACGGCGTAATGTCCGCCTTAATTGTATTCTTTCCGTATATTTCCGTTATCTTATGTTCTGTCCGCTCAAAGCCATTAAGGTATTTCACATCATTAAGATAACCTACTAAATAAAGTGATTGAGAAATAAGGAGCCAATCCTTACGCTTTTTTGCTGTAGAGCTATAGTTCTGTAAGAAATAATCGAGCATTTTCATGAAGAACTTTCTTTTATGCCAAAGAACGTTGTTCTCTTCTTTCCCTATGCAGGGGTAATAGTTAACGGGTGTTTTCTGTGGGATGCTTTGTAATAGTTCTATTAACTCGTCCTTTATGAATGCTGCGCTGATATGAGCAGACTCAGTCTTGTTGCTGAGGGTCAGTTCGCAAGTAATAAAGTTTTGCTGATTAAGCATCCTAAGCATCTTCTTTATATTGTCCCCCATTGACTCACTATCAAAGATATAGTATTCCCCATAGCAGGATTCTGTATAGTCTTTAAGGAAGAGTAATAGAAACCAGTACTTTTCTGAGTCAAAGCCGAACTTCACTAATTTCTCTTGCAGTGTATCCGTTGACTTGTATAGTTCGTAATTGGCAGCACAATCAATTTTTTCTATCCTGCAATTAAACAGGTCAAGAGCATTCTCTACGACATATTTCTCCCAACCTTTTTCACAGAGGTTGCAGTGTTCTCTTGCTACGAAAGCTATATAAGATAACTCATCTGCTGTATATTTCTTCTCCATAGCAGCAAAGGTATAAAAAAAATCTCCACCTGTGAAAGTCCAGATGGAGATTTAAACAATTATTTGCCAAAAACACACTTCACGACCTTGGCATTAGCCTTGTTCTCGTTTACAAAGTCTCGTTCAATGTAGATGTCAGTGACTCGCATGGACTCATCAACGTGGTTGAGGGCTGCATGAACTGTGTACTTGTCTATCTTGCATTTGTTGAGAGCGATTGTAGCCCATGAGTGACGGGCTGCATAGTATTCAAGGTCTGGCAGCTTCAACTCTTTGCCTATAGTCTTCAAACCAAGATTGATAGCCCGATTGAAGTTCTTGTCTGTGTGATATAAACGATAGAATTTGAAGACATGTTGCCCTGTCTTGTCTCTGTACTTTTCAAGGAGAGGCTTTATGAAGGTTGGAATCTTCACTACCATCTTGGCCTTGTCAAGCCTTCGGGCTGTCGTCTTAGTACGATAGTAAGTGATGGCATCATCTGAATATTCTGTGCAGTTGAAGAGGTCTGCTGAGTTCATTCCTATTAGACAGAAAGATAGGATAAAACAGTCTTTGGCAAGATTGACTATGCTCTCTTGCTTTAGTGTCCCATCTTTCTTGTACTCATAGGGGTATTGCCAGATGCTTCTTATTTGCTCTGGAGTAATAGCTCTCTTCCTTGTAGCTTGCTGTTTGGGAACAGACACAAATTCAAAGGGTGAGTTAGGGATGCGTATAATGTTACGGTCATAGTCATTGTACTTCTTTTTTGCTTCGTTAAACAGGTGACGAATGCTGCCAAGATAAAGTGACACACTGCGATTTGTTGGTACTCGCTTCCCTGCTTTAATCAATGCAGCTTCCTTGGAATCCCTCTGTTTCTGGAGATAGTTCACAAATCCTTCTAGGACAGACATCGTAATCTTGGAGGCCTCAAGATGGTCTGTCCCTAGATATTTGATAAAAGCATTTACGGCAGATTGGTAGTTCCTCTTGCCTTTGATTGCAGTTGTGGATATCCACGATTGGCAAAAATGAATGAAGTCCACTGGCTGTTGCCTTTCCTCATCAGCTTTTAGCAAGTCTATGATTTCATCCAGAGTGTAATTGTTGACATCAACTTGCAGTTTATCACACATGTCTTTGTAATGTTCCACAAGTCTATCTGCCTTTTGTTTGATGGGTGTACCATCCTTAAAAGATAACGATTTTGTGAGGTCGTCAGCACTCACAAACAGGCTTGTTGAAAGCCTCTTCACCTTCCTTTTGTAAGTAAAACAAAGTTTCACATTGTAGTTGCGGTCAACACGAAGACCGTCTTTTTTTACCATTGCCTTAATAGTCAGCATCTTACAATCGTTTTTTGCGGTAAACATTTTTTGCAAAAATCAGCGGATTTTGACCTAAAAAGGATGATTTTAGCACTAAAGAGGCTAACCCTATATAAAAAAGAAACCTTGTAAGTTATTGTCTTACAAGGCTTTGGGAGGGGGTGCCTAGTCGGACTCGAACCGACGACATTCAGAACCACAATCTGACGCTCTAACCAACTGAACTATAGGCACCGTGTTAGGGTTTACAAAAGAGGCTTTGCCTCAATTGTGGGTGCAAAGATACGACAAAAAAGTGAAAAGTAAAGAGTGAAAAGTGAAGAATTTTAGCGAGCAGCTAGCAATTTAACATTTCTTTACAATATAAGGCACTTATTTCTTCTCGTAGTATATGATGCGGTGGGCTTTGATATTCACGTCTTCACGAGGGTTCTGGAGTCGGAACTCAACGCGATGCCTGCCGTTCTTCAGGTTGTAGTTCCAATAGAGACAGTCGGCAGTTCGGTTGTGGAAGTCGGAGCAAAGCTTCATCACCTTGTCCTTCTTGCCGTCCACGTTGACCTCGAACTGCGCTTCATACGTCCTGTCAGGACAGGAGATGTTTCCGTAGAGGGTGATGCCGATGCCTTCAAACTCGAAGACTGACGTGCCGGAGTCTGGGTTGCCAAGTTGTTCGACGCCTTCTGCGAGCAGCTTCGGTGTCATGCCTGTAAAGCCTTGTTCCAGACGGACGGCTTTCGGCTTCTGCACTTTAATGCTGACTTCTTGCTCGCCAACCTTGCCACCATTGCGTTCGATGTTCTTCAGGGCGAGGTCAAAGCACTGCCGATAGACGTCGTTCAGCGACATTGTTGTGTAGGCGAAGTCGCGGTCCTCCACTTCCCGAAGGTTTGGCATCCACTTCTCAGGAATGCGGCTGTAGCCCATCATGGTTGCCAGGATGCCCGCCGCAGAAGCCGGATTGCAGTCGGAGTCTTGTCCACAACGTGTCGCTATCTCCATCGTTTTGCCAAAGTCACCGTTGCCAAAGAGCAGCCCCATCACGACGTAAGCCGAGTTCATCGTGGCGTCGATGTTGCCCGGAGCGAGGATGAGTTCGGGACAGCCCACGTCTTCACTATACTTCTCGTTGTATAATGTCCACGTCCGCTTCCAGTCCGTCGGCTCCTCTTTGTACCAATTGATGACGTCGGCGATGCATTTGTGGAACTTGCTCTTGCTGGGAATCGTCTGGAGAGCCTGCTCGACGATGTCCAGAATGTCATCTTCTACGAAAGCCAAGGCATACATCGCTCCCACGAAGACGCCGCCATACCAGCCGTCGCCGTAGTTCATGAGATGTCCCACTTTATCCGAAATCTTCGAGGCAACGTTGGGCATTCCTGGCGACATCAAGCCTGCGAAGTCGCTCTCGATTTGATAGTCGATGCAATCTGCATGGGGATTGTTCTTCCAGAAGCCCGACGCGGGAGGCATCAAGCCCTGCATGATGTTGTAGCGAGCCTGCTGGTTTGCGTGCCAAAGAGGGTAGGGAGCGTAGGCAAAAGCCTTCGCCATCGACTCTGCCGATGCGTCGAGACCTTCCTCGCTGAACACTTTGACGAAGGTCAAGTCCATATAAACATCGTCGAAGAGGCCGGGGAAGCGATCATAGTGGAGTTTCAAGTGATGCTCAGGATACTGTATTTCCGTCTCATCAGGAATAATGACGCCTCGATAGCAGAATTCTGTCGGACCACCATAGGCACAGCCAATCGTCTGTCCTGCCCAGCCGCCTTTGATTTTGTCGAGCAGCACATCACGGCTCATCTTCTGTTGTGAACGGGAAGAGAGATACAAAGGACTGACACTCAGAAGCGCGAGTGTCAAAAGGAAAGGTAATGTCTTCATGGCAATAAAAATGCAGCCCCTCTTGTTGCGGAGGGGCTGGTGAATGATGGTTTTACTTCATCTTCGATACGACCCAGAGGATGATGACTGCGCCGACAACAGCGCAGATGAGTTCTCCGAGCCATCCTGCGGTTTGGATGCCCAGCAGGCCGAACAGCCATCCGCCGAACATACCGCCGATGATGCCAAGGAAGAGGTCGATAAGCAAACCTTTTCCTGTGCCGCTCTGCAGCTTACTTGCGATGAAACCGGCAAGAATACCGGTGATGATACCAATGATAAGTCCTTCCATAATAGTGTTGTTTAGGGGTTAAAGGTTGTTTTTCTCGATGTCCTTGAAGTACTTGTATGTGCCGTGCTTCAGCTCGTCTGTGGCAGCTTCGTCGCAGACGATGACGGCATGGGGATGCATTTGCAGGGCGCTAATCGTCCATTCTTGGCTGACGGCACATTCGACAGCGTGCTTCAGGGCACGAGCCTTGTTGTGACCGTTCACGACGATGAGCACTTCCTTTGCGTCCATCACGGTTCCGACACCGACCGTCAAGGCCGTCTTTGGCACCTTGTTCACATCGTTCTCGAAGAAGCGGCTGTTGGCGATGATAGTGTCTGTGGTGAGACTCTTCACGCGAGTGCGGCTCTGCAGGGAGCTGAAGGGCTCGTTGAAAGCGATGTGTCCGTCCGGACCGATGCCGCCCATGAAGAGGTCGATACCGCCTGCAGCCTTGATGGCAGCCTCGTACTGAGCGCATTCTGCAGCGAGGTCAGCGGCGTTGCCATTGAGGATGTGGACGTTCTCCTTCTTGATGTCGATGTGAGAGAAGAAGTTGTTCCACATGAAGCTATGGTAGCTTTCGGGGTGCTCTTCAGGCAGTCCGACATACTCGTCCATATTGAAAGTGATGACGTTTGCAAACGAAACCTTGCCGGCCTTGTACATCTCGATGAGATGCTTGTAGAGTCCGAGAGGCGATGAGCCCGTCGGGCAGCCCAACTTGAAAGGCTTCTCTGGTGTGGGATTAGCGGCGTTGATCTTCGCTGCGACGTACTCAGCAGCCCAGCGGCTGAGGTTCGCGTAGTCAGGTTCGATTATTACTCTCATAACTTTGAATGTTTTTAGTTTGTTCGTAATGTTTGTGTTATCCTTGAAAATCACTGCAAAGATACAACAAAAAAATGAAAAAATGAACAATGAACAGCGAAAAAAGAATCGATGAGGCTGCTTTTTCCTTCCGACACGACACGGGGCTTTGGCAAACGTCCTGTGCCGTGTCTCAAAACTTCGCAGGTCGAGTTCGTTATACATACATGTATCTACAATTATACATACATGTATCTATAATTATACATACATGAATCTATAATGAACGTCGTGTGTGGTGTTGAGTAATGTGGCATGTGAGGTCGGGTGAGATGGTATTTTGAACGTCGCCATTCCCCTGTCTGAAGGGTACGGAATGCTTAATGCAGTTTGCAAAAGCGGCTTTTTGCGAAAGTGCGTATCGCTTTTTCCGCCAAAAACTTTGATGCTTTTGAAAAAAGCATTATCTTTGCAGTCTGAATAAACGTTTAACAACAAATAAATAACAAGAAAACATGAAATTCCTGACTGACGAGAAACTCGTTATCGTTGGTGCCGGCGGTATGATCGGCTCTAACATGGTGCAGAGCGTGCTGATGCTCGGCCTCACTCCAAACATTTGTCTGTATGATATCTATGAACCTGGTGTTCATGGCGTTTACGACGAGATGTGCCATTGTGCTTTCCCGGGCGCAAACATCTCCTACACCGTTGACCCGGCTGTGGCTTTCACCGGTGCGAAGTACATCATCTCAAGCGGCGGCGCTCCCCGCAAGGAAGGCATGACGCGCGAAGACCTGCTCAAGGGTAACTGCCAGATTGCTGCCGAGTTCGGCGAGAACATCAAGAAGTATTGTCCCGACGTGAAGCACGTGGTCGTTATCTTCAATCCTGCCGATGTGACAGCTCTCACAGCTCTCATCCACTCTGGTTTGAAGCCCAACCAGCTCACCTCTCTTGCAGCCCTCGACTCAACCCGTCTCCAGCAGCAGCTCGCTCAGGAGTTCGGCGTGCAGCAGGACAAGGTGACCGATGCCTTTACTTATGGCGGTCACGGCGAACAGATGGCAGTCTTCGCTTCTAAGGCAAAGATCGACGGCAAGCCTCTCGCAGAGCTTCCTCTCACTGCAGAGCGTTGGGCTGAGATTAAGCACATGACGACTCAGGGCGGCAGCAATATCATCAAGCTGCGCGGCCGCTCATCGTTCCAGAGCCCCGCTTACCAGGCTGTCAAGATGATTGAGGGCGCCATGGGTGGCGAGCCCTTCAAGTGGCCTGCTGGCTGCTACGTGAACTGCGACAAGTGCGGCTTCAAGAACGTCATGATGGCAATGCCTACCATTATCGACAAGGACGGTGTCCGCTTCACGATGCCCGAAGGCACGGCTGAGGAAATGGCAGCATTGCAGGCAAGCTACGAGCACTTGCAGAAGATGCGCGACGAAATCATCGAGCTCGGCATCATTCCTCCCGTAGCAAACTGGAAGGACGACAACGCCAACCTCTAAGCCTCGCGCGCGTACATTTATATATTATATATAAGAACTCAACACTTAGTCAGACTTTAAAACCACGAATTGCACAAATACACGAACCCTTCCGTAGCCAGAGCTTGCGGTTGCTGTTTGTTCGTGTAATTCGTGCAATTCGTGGTTAAATCATCTTAGTACCATGAAGCAGTCATTACTCCTCGTGCTTGCCATCACAATGGCGCTCCACCTTTCGGCACAAAAGGTCATCTTTCCGCAAGAGCAGCAAGCGGGCGAGGCAACTCTGTCGGTTCATCCCTCCTTTGAAGGGGACGGGGAAGGCTATACCCTTGCCAACGACCTGCTGTCGGCCTCGTTCACCCATGCCGACGGCAAGCTAACCTTCGACGGTTGCGAGGCGATGGGCTTGCTGCCGGCCGACGACCTCTTCAGCATCCGCCTCGGCAGCGGTGCAGAAGTGCCGTCTTCGTCAATGACTCTGGAGAGCGTCCAGACGGAAGAGCTTGCTGCAGACGAGGCGGCCGCCAAGGGCTCGCTCAGGCTTCCCGGCAAGAGCATCAAGGCAAGCTACACCTACGGCAACCTGTCGCTGACCTGGCGCGCTGTGCTGCGCGACGGCTCGCATTACCTCCGCACAGAACTCGAGTTGACAGCCGTGAAGGATGTGGCGATGAATGCCGTCATCCCGATGCACTATGCCATCGATGGCAGCAGCAGCGGGCAGATGCCGGCCGTGGTGGGCAACACGCGAGGGGCAGTCATTGCGAGCGACAAGATATTCGCAGGACTGGAGACGCCGATGGGCAAGAACAGCGTCGTGGGTGCCATGGATACCACTCCCTTCAACTTCGGCAGCTGGACGAGCACAACCTTCGACTGGCTTCCGGGCAGCGAGACGCCGCAAGGCATCCTGAGTCTCGGCCTGCCCGCCAGCGGCATCTGCGGCATCCGGGGTTACCTCGGCTTCCTCGAAGGAGGCAGACAGACCGTCACCTTCCAGTACACGAGCGGCAACCACCGCCTCGATATCGCGGGCGTCGATATCGTTGACCTCGAAGGCAACGTCGTGGCGAGCGACTATCACAAAGGCTACACAGGCGGGCAGAAGTCGAGAAACGTCTATACGCTCAACATTCCGGAGCGCGGCTACTATCTCGTCCGCTACTTCCGCGACACCGTGACCGACGTCATCAGCGGCACATGGAACAGCAACGGCACTGTCACCTGGAGCTGCGACATCACAGCTCCCGAACTTCTCTTCGACGGAAACCTCGAGGCGAACGTCCTGCCCGCAGAACTTCTCCATTTACCTGCACCGAGCGAGACCGAAATCATCGGCGAGTGGAGCCGATGTGCGACGCTGGCCAAGGGCAAGACATGGAGAGTGGGAGCCGTGGTGGGCCTCATTGCTCCGGGACAGGCGCGACGCTCCTTCCTCTGCTACAGCGAGCGCGAACGTGCCGTGCCTTGGCGTCCCTTCCCAATGTACAACTCGTGGTTCGAACTGAATATCGACCGCAACAACGACCAGAACTACACCACTAACTTCAACGAGGCGCAGTGCCTGGCGGTGCTTGACCAGTGGAAACTTCACCTCTTCGACGCGTACGGCGTCGGCGTCGGCTCGTTCGTCTGGGACGACGGCTGGGACATCTATGGCACATGGGAGTTCAATCCCAACTTCCCGGAAGGCTTCCAGAACCTCAGCGACAAGACGTGGAGTATGGACTCGCAGATCGGCGCATGGCTTGGACCCGTCGGCGGCTACGGACAGAGCGGCAACTACCGTCGCAACTACTGGAGCTCGCGAGGCGGCATGCAGCTCTCCAACCCCGCCTACTACGACGTCTTCCTCGACCGCACAAGCTTCATGCTCAACTCTTACCACTTCAACTACTTCAAGTTCGACGGCATCAGCGCGCAGTTCAGCGCCACGGGCCCCGACAGCGGAGTGACGGGCGAGGAGAATGCCGAGAGCATCATCGACATCGAGCAAAAGCTGCGCGAAGTGAAGCCCGACGTCTTCCTCAACACCACCGTCGGCACCTGGGCGTCGCCCTTCTGGTTCCAGATGACCGATGCCGTGTGGCGGCAAGAGATGGACTGGGGCACCGTCGGCAATCAGGGCAACAGCCGCGAGCAGTGGATAACGTATCGCGACCGCCTCGTCTATCAGAACTTCGTGCAAAACTCGCCTCTCTGCCCCATCAACGACCTCATGACGCACGGCTTCATGCTCTCGAAGTACGGCAGTGGCGTGGCCAGCATGAGCCGCAACTACAACGACATCGTGCGCGAGATGCGCTGCGCCTTCGCCTGTGGCAGCGGCATGGTGGAGATTTATGCCGACTATGCCCTCATGAACAGCATCAAGGGCGGCAAGCTTTGGGGCGACCTGGCTGACTGCATCCGCTGGCAGAAGGAGCAGGCGGACGTCCTGCCCGATGTGCACTGGGTGGGCGGCAACCCGTGGGACGGCAGCAAGGCCAACGTCTATGGCTGGGCAGCCTGGAACGGCGAAAGAGCCACGCTCGCCCTCCGCAACCCGTCGGCCTCCGTCCAGACATTCACGACGACACTGCGCGAGGCGCTCGAGATACCCGATTACATCCACACCAGCTTCACCCTGACCGACGCCTTCAGCCAGGGAACCCTCCGCGGCCTTGCTACCGGCACGTCCATCGACATCGATACGCCGCTGACGCTCCGACTCGCCGCCTCGTCCGTCTATATATATAATGGTACGGACGACCTCGTCACGGGCATTGGCACCATACAGCCAGCCCCCGGCGCTGAAACGGTAAACGGCAGCAGGATGAATGACGAATGCTACGACCTGCTCGGGCGCAAGCAGGCCAAGCCGCAGGGAAAAGGCATCAACATCATCTCCGGCAAGAAAATTGTCTTCCACGAGTAGCACAAGCCGACGCTTGCTGTGGAAAGCTCGATGCTTGCAGTTGTAAGGGCCGATGCATGCTGAGGGAAAAAATGGCCCCTCATGAGGCGATTTTCAGGCCCTCAAGTGACGTATGAGGCCCCTTAATGTAATTTTTTCCTAAAAATGCTTTGCCAATTCAAAAAGTATGTGTAATTTTGCGCCGCATTTTCGCTACATAAAACATAATTAACTAATTTAAAGCAAAAAAGAAACATGATTGTAGTAACCGTAAAAGAAGGTGAGAACATCGAAAGGGCTCTCAAGAAGTTCAAGCGTAAGTACGAGAAGACCGGAGTCGTGAAGGAACTCCGCGCCCGTCAGCAGTTCGACAAGCCCTCCGTTCTGAAGCGCCTCGCCATGCAGCACGCTATCTATGTGCAGAAGCTCAACCGCGTAGAAGATTAAAAGTCCTTAAATTTTTGGCATTTCTCTTGGGATTGTCAAAAAAAACAGCTACCTTCGCAGAACAAACAGTTAGCGAAGTGCGTGAATTGGATTGAAGACTTCATAGATTACCTTCGGTTCGAAAGGAATTATTCCGGCAGGACAACCGAAGATTATCAAGCCGACCTGGAAGCGTTCAAGCGGTTCTATGAAGAAATTGACAGCGAACTCACTTGGGCAGAAATGCCACCCGACATCATAAGGCAGTGGGTCGTGGAGATGATGGACAAAGGCAATGTCGCCACAAGCGTACGCCGGCGGCTCAGCTCCCTCCGCTCCTTCTACAAGTTCCTGTTGCGTCGCGGCCTCGTCACCAAAGACCCTGTGCACAACATGCCCGGGCCGAAAGTGGAGAAGAAATTGCCTGCATTCGTTCGCGAAAAAGAAATGGACCGCCTCTTCGACGGCGACTTCTTCAGCGACGACTATCAGGGCTTCCGCGACCGCATGATCCTGCTCACCTTCTACTCTACAGGCATACGACTCTCCGAGCTCGTAGGTCTGACGGAGAAAGACGTGGATCTGGACCAGATGCAACTTAAAGTCACTGGCAAGCGAAATAAACAACGCATCATACCCTACGGCGACGAGTTCGGCGACAGCCTCCGGCAATACCTCGCAGAGCGCGATGCTTTCGCAAAGAATTTTGCCTCGGACGATAAAAGCCTTTTCCTCGACGAACGAAGCGGACAAAGGATTGCTCCTGCCAAAGTGCGCCTCCTCGTCAAGAAATATCTGTCGATGGTCACCACACAGCAGCGCAACAGCCCGCATGTGCTCCGGCACACGTTCGCCACAGCAATGCTCAACCATCAGGCCGACCTGCAATCCGTCAAGGAACTGCTCGGGCACGAAAGTCTGTCAACAACAGAAATCTATACTCACACCACTTTCGAACAACTGAAAGAAATGTATAACCAAGCCCACCCTCGGGCGAAAACAAAAGGAGGTAACTATGGAAATTAAAATTCAGGCAATCCATTTTGAGGCAACAGAGAAACTCGAGAAGTTTATCGAGAAGAAACTTGCCAAACTCGCTAAGTTCAACGACGAAATAGGAAGGATAGAGGTGTCACTTAAGGTTGTTAAACCTGAGACCGCCATGAACAAGGAAGCCGCCCTGAGAGCAATACTGCCAGGCACCGAACTGTTCGCTCAGGAAACATGCAACACTTTCGAAGAAGCAATCGATCAAACAGTGGAATCTTTGCTGCGGCAAGCTTCCAAATATAAAGAAAAGCAAAAAAATCGTTAAAAAAACGACAAAACTTTTTGCCGGTTCAAAAATTATGTGTAATTTTGCAGCCGATTAGTCGCATTTGCATGTCTATGCGGCTGCAAAACGCCTCTTTAGCTCAGTTGGCCAGAGCACGTGATTTGTAATCTCGGGGTCGTTGGTTCGAATCCGACAAGAGGCTCAGCAAACCAAGAGTGGTAGCTGATTAGAACACAAAAGGGTGGTTACCAGAGTGGCCAAATGGGGCAGACTGTAAATCTGCTGGCTTTCGCCTTCGGTGGTTCGAATCCATCACCACCCACATCTCGCTGATGAACATGCGGAAGTAGCTCAGTCGATAGAGCACTAGCCTTCCAAGCTGGGGGTCGCGGGTTTGAGCCCCGTCTTCCGCTCTGTCAAAGGTGAGATATAATATATAATAATGTGTTGCTGCTTTAGCTCAGTGGTAGAGCGCATCCTTGGTAAGGATGAGGTCCCGAGTTCAACTCTCGGAAGCAGCTCAAAAGAGAATAGAAAATTAAACGTGAACAAACTCACAATATTATTTAATATAATAAAAACAACGTTATGGCAAAAGAAAAATTCGAACGTACCAAACCGCATGTAAACATTGGTACAATTGGTCACGTCGACCACGGTAAGACTACTCTTACTGCTGCTATCACCACCGTTCTGGCAAAGCAGGGTCTCTCTGAGGTCAAGTCTTTCGACCAGATTGACAATGCTCCCGAAGAAAAGGAGCGTGGTATCACTATCAACACCGCACACGTAGAGTACGAAACTGCAAAGCGTCACTATGCACACGTGGACTGCCCGGGTCACGCCGACTATGTGAAGAACATGGTAACTGGTGCTGCTCAGATGGACGGTGCTATCATCGTGGTTGCTGCAACTGACGGTCCTATGCCTCAGACTCGTGAGCACATCCTGCTCGCTCGTCAGGTGA
>Ga0310697_10004459_pt1 | contig 13827 bp, 4 predicted proteins | sample 172DNAGHGlowgp2_FD_203883 | JGI IMG/M metagenome (GOLD analysis project Ga0310697, IMG submission 203883) | Sheep rumen microbial communities from Palmerston North, Manawatu-Wanganui, New Zealand - 1728 DNA GHGlow gp2 (v2) (version 2) | ecosystem: Host-associated > Mammals > Digestive system >...
TCGGCGAGCATCCGCTCGAACTTCTCGTGGAGGGCCGTCTGGCCGGTCATCATCCGGCTGCCCATCGGGTAGGCCATGCCCCAGCGGGCGGCGGCCTCGGCATCGACCTTGCGGATCTCGGGATGGTTCGCCAGGCCCAGATAGTTGTTCAGGCTCCAGCACAGGACTTCCTTCCCGGCGAAACGCATGTGGGGACCGAGCTCACCTTCGAGCTTGGGGAAAGCGAAATAGCCGTCGGCCTTCTCGCGGTACTGGCCGATGGGACCGCCGGTGGAACGGCGTATCTTTTCGAAAATATCTGTCTGCATGGCAGTTAGGGTTTAAGGTTTTACTTTTTCACGGGATACGAGTCCCATCGCCCGGAACAGGAATTTCGGAAGGGCCTTCCGCGGATCGCGCTTTTTCATGTCGATGTACCAGCCCAGTTTCTTGATGACCGGGACGCGGTGGGTCTCCACGAATTCGATGAGGGTTCCGTCCGGATCCTCGATGTAGGTGAAGTGGCCGGAGGCGTCACCCATGTCGAAGGTAATGCCGCCGGGGCAGCTGTCCACGGTGAAGGGATGGCCCTGGGACGCGCAGAAATCCCCGAGGGCCTGCATGCCGGTCACGTCGTAGCAGATCTGGATGAAGCCGGGGTCACCCCAGTAGCGGCCTTCGTAGATCTTGCGCGGTGTGCGGTCCAGTGCCTGCACGAGCTCGATGCAGTCCGGCCCCATGAGACCGGAGAAGGCTCCCTCACGGCGATGGGACAGGGTAAGGAGGACCCGGCGGTAATGCTCCCCGGCACCCGGAAGGAGGTTCCAGTCGGCAAAGACGCCGGTCCTGTCGTATTTCACGGTGTCGTACCCCAGGATATCCTGATAGAAAGCCACGGAACGGTCCATCTCGGACACGCCTACCACGGCACCGGCCATACCGCCGGTCAGCTTGCCTTCGTCGATATACAGATAATCCGTCTGCACCAGCTGGAAGCAGTTGCCGTAGAGGTCCTTGACATAAAAACAGGGAGTCCCGTCCGGAAGGGCGGAGGGCTCACTGACATCCTTCCACTTGGCGGAGAGCATCCGGTGGCAGGCTGCGACGTCCCGGCAGTTGAGCTTGGCGGCGAATACGCCCAGGTCGCCCGCCCCGACGGTGAAACCCGCCGGCTGCGGTTTCCTTTCGGAATACTGCCAGATTTCGAAACCTCCGCCGCCCTGCAGGTTGACGGCGATGGCGGCGTGCCGCTTCTGCGCCTTTCCGCCCGTATAGGGAAGCATCCGCTCCGCCACCGTATCATCTTCCAGGATCCGGACGTCCGTCCCGAAATGTTCGATGAACCAGTTCCAGGATTTCCTGAAATCGACCGTCCCGACACCTACCTGCTGGATGCCGGAGATATTGAATCCGCGTTTGATGTCCATCTTTTGGTTAGATTTACAAACTTGCAAATTTAACATTTTTATTTTATAACTTTGTATCATTCAAAAAAGCATACCATCATGCGCAGAATCCACCTCCTGACCCTTCCGTTGCTGCTTGCCCTTTTCGCGGCCTGCGCAACCAGACACACGGAAGCCCCCGACGCCACGGCTTTCGCTCCCTACATATCGGCCTATACGGGCGGCGTCGTGCCGGACGGGACAGCCATCCGCATCGAACTGGCGGCACCCGTGCCCCTGGAGAAGCAGACGGGCGGCCTGTTTTCCTTCAAGCCCGCCCTCAAGGGCACCGAACGCTGGCTCAGTCCCACCGTGGTGGAGTTCGTTCCCGAATCCCTGAATCCGGGGACGGTTTATGAAGGCTCCTTCCGGATCGGGGAGGTGGCGCAGATCAAGGAGAAGGAGCATCAGGTATTCCCCTTCCGCATCCAGGCAGCCCCCAAGACCGCCACGCTCACGCTGGACGGACTCCTCATCCAGGACGGCGTCCGCCTGGAAGGGACGGTCCGGCTCAGCGTACCGGCCCCGCAGGAGGACATCGAACTCACCGTGGAGCCTTCCGCGCCGGTAACCCTCACCGGCGAGGGAGACCGCTACCGCTTCGCAGCGGAGGGAATCCGTCGTCCGGAAGGAGACAAAGCGGTCAAGGTGACGCTGAAAGTCAAGGGGTTCCAGGAAGTGGAGCCGCTGCTGGTGGTCATTCCGGCCGCCGGAAGTTTCAAGGTCATCGACGCCCGTATCAACCGGGAAGGAAGCCCTTTCGTGGAAGTGAGGTTCAGCGAGCCGATCGCCGCTTCCGCCGCCCGGGAAGGCCTGCTGGAACTCTCCGGCGCCGTCCGCCAGAGCGTGGATATCCGCGACAACTGCGCCCGGATCTTCTTTGAGGCCGATGAGGCGAAGGACCTCGCGCTCATCGTCCACCGGAGCGTCAGGAGTGAGGACGGGAAAACCCTGGGCGAGGATTTCCGGACCACTTTCCCGGCCGCCGACCCCCTTCCCGCCGTGGAGATTCCCCTGCAGGGAAACATCCTTCCGGACGAGGGGCGTCTGATCCTTCCGTTCCGGGCCGTCAATCTCTCGGCCGTGGACCTTCGGATCATCAAGATCTACGAGAACAACGTCCTCCTGTTCCTGCAGGAGAATGACCTGGACGGGGAGTCCGAGCTCCGCCGGGCCGGCCGGCTGGTGTACAGCCGCCAGATTTCCCTGACGGGCGATCCCTCCCGCAACCCGCACCAATGGAACGACTACAGCATCGACCTGAGCGGACTCTTCCGGCAGGAGAGAGGCGCCATCTACCGCATCCGGCTGTCCTTCCGGCAGGAGTATTCCCTGTACGGCGGGAAGGAGGTGCCGCGCATGGTTCCGGTCCGTACCGACGGGAAGCCCACGGAAGAGGAAGAAGCGGTCTGGGATACCCAGAACACCTACTGGTGGGAGAGCTTCTACGACTGGGACGAATATGCCTGGGAGGACCGGGACAATCCGGACAAACCTTCCTACTATATGGACGCCGACCGCTTCCCGGCCGTAAACCTGCTTTCCTCCAACATCGGCCTGCTCGCCCAGTACGCCGACGGGAACGACCTCTGGATCGCCGCCACCGACCTCCGGGATGCCGCCCCGCTTCCGGAGGTGGATCTGGAAGCCTATGATTTCCAGCTCCAGCGCATCGCCGCAGGCAGAACCGACGCCCGCGGCCTTGCACACCTCCAGGTCGCCCGGAAACCCTTCGTCGTGCTCGCACGCAAAGACGGCGGGACGGGCTATCTCCGACTCCGCGACGGGTACGAAAAGTCCATGAGCCGCTTCGACGTGGGCGGGCAGGCTGTCCGGAAGGGCCTCAAGGGGTTCGTCTATGGGGAGCGCGGCGTCTGGCGTCCGGGCGACACCCTGCACGTGAGCATGATCCTCAGCGACAGGCTGCAGCGCATCCCGGAGGGACATCCCGCCATCCTGGAACTCTACACACCTGAAGGTCAGTTCTATACGCGGATGACCGCGAAGGGGCAGGACGGCTTCTATACTTTCCCCGTCGCCACGGCGCCCGAGGACCCCACCGGCTGGTGGAACGCCTACATCAAGGTGGGCGGTTCCTCCTTCCACAAGGGCCTCCACGTGGAGACCATCAAGCCCAACCGCCTGAAAGTGAACCTGGAACTGCCCGGTGACGTGCTGCAGGCCGGCCAGCGTACGCAAGCACGCATCTCCTCCGCCTGGCTCACGGGCATCCCGGCCTCCGGCCTCAAGGCCGGCGCCCGGATGACCCTCTCCAAGGGTCCGGTCTCCTTCCCCGGTTTCGACGGGTACGTCTTCCGGAATCCGGCATCGACCTTCGAGGCCAGCGAGCACGACCTGTTCAAGGTCACCCTGTCGGACAAGGGGACGGCCGATGCCACGTTCGACCTGCCTGCCGCGAAAGACGCCCCCGGCCTGCTGCAAGCCTTCGTCGTCACCTCCGTCTTTGAGAGCGGCGGGGACGAGAGTTTCACCACCCAGACGCTCCCCTACTCCCCGTTCCCGGCCTATGTTGGCTTCAAGCTCCCGTCCGACGGCGAACTGGAAACGGGCAAGGAACATACGGTCCGGGTCGCAGCCGTGGACGCTTCCGGCAAGCGCCTCGCAGGCCGCGAACTGGAATACCGCGTCTATAAACTGAACTGGAGCTGGTGGTGGGACCATGAGCCCGGGAGCCTGCAGAGCTATGTCACCGGACAGGGCGTCACCCCCGTCACTTCCGGGAAACTGACTTCCGGAACGCAGGATGCCACTTTCACCCTCCGTGCCGACGATGCCGACTGGGGCCGCTACCTCGTGATCGTCCGGGACATCGCCGACGGACACGTCGCCGGAAAGGACGTCGTCATCGACTGGCCCGCCTACCGCGGCCGCAGCGGCCGGGAGGATCCGGATGCCGTGTCCATGCTGACCTTCTCCATCGACAAGGACAGCTGCCGGCCCGGCGAGAAGGCAACGGTCTATATCCCCGCCGCCCAGGGCGGCCAGGCCCTGGTCTCCCTGGAAAACGGTTCCGGGGTGATCGCCCGGGAATGGGTGAGCCTGCATGCAGGCAAGGACACGCCCTACACCTTCACCGTCACGCCCGAAATGGCGCCGAACATCTATGTCCATATCACCCTCATACAACCCTACAGACTCACCTCCAATGACTTGCCGCTCCGCCTCTACGGCGTGAAGCGCCTGCTGGTGGAGAATCCGGGTTCGCATCTGGAACCGGTCATCAGGGTGGCTGACACCGTCGCCCCCGAGGAGAAGCTCTCCATCCAGGTCTCCGAGAAATCGGGACGGCCCATGACCTATACCCTCGCCGTCGTGGATGAGGGCCTGCTGGACCTCACGGCTTTCAAGACGCCGTCCCCGTGGGAGGCGATGTACCGGCCGGAGGCGCTGGGCGTAAAGACCTGGGACCTCTACGACCAGGTGGTGGGCGCTTATGCCGGGCGGCTGAGTCCGATGCTCTCCGTCGGCGGCGACCAGGAGAACATCGTCGCGGCCCGTAAGGACAACCGCTTCAATCCGGTCGTGAAATTCCTGGGACCGTTCACCCTGGACAAGGGATCCCGGAGACACGAAATCCGCTTGCCCATGTACGTGGGCAGCCTCCGCGTCATGGTCGTCGCCGGACATGACGGCGCGTACGGGAAGGCCGACAAGACCGTCGCCGTCAAATCCCCGCTGATGGTGCTCACCACCCTGCCGAGGCAGGTCTGCACCGGCGAAAGCATCGTCCTGCCGGTCAACGTCCTGGCCCTGGACGGAAAGGTCCGGGAAGCCCGGGTGACGGTGAAGACGGAAGGACCGCTCGAGATCGACGGCGCCTCTTTCGCCACAGTCCAGCTCGGGAAGGAAGGCGACACCGTCATCCGCTTCGCCCTCAAGGCGACGGGTGAAGGCGCCGCCAAGGTCTCCGTCACGGCCGAAGGCTCCTCCCACAAGGCCCACGAGACCGTGAACATCCAGGTCGTCCATCCGAATCCGGAAACCGTCACCGTACGGCAGGAGAAACTGGCGGCCGGCAAGGGCATTTCCTTCGACGCCGGCGACCGGGCCACCCTGTCGCTCTCCGGTTTCCCGGCCGTGGACGCCTCCGGCCTGTACCAGCGCATGAAGAATTACCCGTACGACTGCACGGAGCAGCTTTCTTCCCGCGGCCTGACGATGCTGCATCTGTTGCCGCTGCTGTCACAGTCGGAAGCCCGGGAGGCCCGGAGCCTCATCCCCGGCATCATCCGCCAGCTCTACGCCCGCCAGCGGGCGGACGGCGGTTTCGGCTATTGGAGCGGCGCCGGTCATTCCCAGCCCTGGGCAAGTTCCATGGCCGGCCAGCTGCTCGCCGAGGCCGCTGCGGCCGGCTTCGAAGTGCAGCCCTCCGTCCTCGGGAACTGGAAACGCTTCCAGGGCAACCAGAGCCGGGCCTACCGCTACGGCGGTCCGGCGTACAACCAGCTGGATGAATGTTACCGCCTCTACACCCTCGCCGTTGCCGGGGCCCCTTCGAACGCGGCCATGAACCGCCTCAAGGAGAGCGGCGGGCTGGACAGCCGGGCCGAGTGGATGCTCGCCGCCGCCTATGCCGTGACCGGCAAGACGAAACAGGCGCAGGAACTGATGGGAAAAGCCTTGTCCGGCAACTATGACTGGGATGACTTCACCTTCGGCTCCAACCTGCGTGACAAAGCCGTCATCCTCCAGGCTTACGCCCTGACCGACAATGTCGCCCAGGCCCTTCCGACGGCCCTCGAAGTCGCCGGCAGCATCAACCAGGGACGCTGCTCCACCCAGGAGGCCGCCTTCGCCGCCATGGCGATGGACCGCCTGTATGCGAAGGTGGGTACGCAGACCATCCGGGCGACCGTGGGCGGCAAGGAGGTCATCTCCGCCAAGTCCGTCCACACGGAGCCGGTGACAGGTCCCGTGGAGGTGAAGAACACCGCGGACGGCGACCTGTACGTCACCTTGACGAAGGTATCCCGGGCCCCCGCCGGAACGAAGGTTTCCGCCGCCGAGAACGGCCTGAAGATCACCGTATCCTGGCAGGATGCCGCCGGGAAGGCCCTCAACCCCGCATCGATCCCGCAGGGAACGGAATTCACGGCCGTCGTGAAGGTGAGCAATCCCACCCCTTCCGATTACCGGTATCTGGCCCTGACCGAGCGGATACCGTCCGGCTGGGAGATCCTCAACCAGCGGATGCGGGGCGAGTCTGCCGAGGGATACGCGGATTACAGCGACATCCGGGACGACCGCTGCAACTGGTTCTTCGACCTGCCGCACCAGATGTCCAAGACCTTCACGCTCCGGCTCCGCGCCGCCTATGAAGGATCCTTCGTCCTGCCCTCCGTCACCTGCTCGGCCATGTACAACCCGCAGGTAGCCGCCCATACGGCATCCGGGACGGCTTCCGTCACCCGATGAGCCGCCGGAAGGCCATCCTGCTGATTCTTCTTGAGGTCCTTCTCGCACTCTGGCTCTGCTGCCTGCCGAGGGACCTTTTCAAGGGCACGCCCTATGCGACGGTCGTCACCGACCGGAAGGGCGAACTGCTGGGAGCCCGGATCGCATCCGACGGTCAGTGGCGCTTCCCGCCCTGCGATACGGTTCCGGCCCGGTATGCCACGGCCCTGATCCAGTTCGAGGACCGCTATTTCCGGCGGCATCCGGGCGTGAATCCCCTCTCGCTCGTCCGGGCGCTCCGGAGCAACCTCCGCGAAGGACACATCGTAAGCGGGGGCAGCACCATCACGATGCAGGTCATACGGATGTCGCGGGGAAAGGAAAGGACACTTTGGCAGAAAGGGGTGGAAGCGTTCCTGGCTACCCGGTTGGAATCCCGCCGGTCCAAGGATGAGATCCTGGCCCTGTACGCTTCCCATGCTCCTTTCGGAGGGAATGTCGTAGGGCTGGACGCCGCTGCCTGGCGCTATTTCGGACGGTCGGCGGAAGAACTGTCCTGGGCGGAATCCGCCATGCTCGCCGTTCTCCCCAACACCCCGTCCTCCATCCACCCGGGCAAGGGCCGGGACCGGCTGCTGGAGAAACGGAACCGGCTTCTGGAGCGGCTCCATGCCCGGGGTTTCATCGACGCATCCACCCTGGAAGGGGCGCTGGATGAACCGCTTCCGGAGGCGCCGTACCCGCTTCCCAACCTGGCCAGGCAGTATGTCGCCGGACAGCCGCAGGGCGTGGAAACGCGCACAAGCATCGACAAGGACCTCCAGCGGCAGGTGGAGGATGCGACGACGCGCTGGTCGGACGAACTGGCCCTGGGCGGCATCGCGGACCTCGCGGCCGTCATCCTGGACATCCGGACCGGGGAAACGATCGCCTACGTGGGAAACGCCTCGCCGCAGCGCGTCCGGCCCGGGTCGGAAGTGGACATCGCCGCGGCCCCGCGAAGCACGGGAAGCATCCTGAAGCCTTTCCTGTACTGCGCCGCCTTGCAGGAAGGGACCATCCTCCCCCGGACCCTGCTCAAGGATACGCCGGTGAACCTGAACGGATTCGCCCCGCAGAATTTCGACCTCCAGTTCCATGGCGCCGTGCCGGCCGCCGAGGCGCTGGCCCGGTCCCTGAATGTCCCGGCCGTGCATCTGCTGCGTGCCTACGGGGCTCCACGGTTGCTGGAAGTGCTCCGGCAGGCCGGGCTCACCACCCTGACCCGGAGTGCTTCGGAATACGGTCTTTCCCTGATCCTGGGCGGCGGTGAAGGAACGCTCTCGGACATCACCCGGGCCTATGCCGGCATGGTCCGGCGCTACGAAGGGCTCCCTACCGAATCCCCTTTCACGGACCGGGTCGCCCTATGGTACACCTTCGAGGCCCTGAAAGAGGTGAACCGGCCCGATGAGATCGACTGGAAACTCATCCGTTCCGTGCGGAAGGCGGCCTGGAAAACGGGAACGAGTTACGGCTACCGGGACGCCTGGGCCGTGGGCGTAACGCCGGACTATGCCATCGGCATCTGGTGCGGGAACGCCGACGGGCACGGCGTTCCCCTCATGACCGGCGCCCGGACTGCCGGTCCCGTCCTCTTCGACCTCCTGAACCTCCTGCCCCCCTCCGCCGACTGGTTCGAAGATCCTTTGTCATTTCGAGCGGAGCCCGAAGGGCGGAGTCGAGAAATCTCCGGCGTCCTGCTGGACGTCTGCACCGCCTCCGGCATGCTCCGCAGCCCGGACTGTCCGGAGTACGAACGTCTGCTCCTGCCCGAGCGGGCGTCCGACAGCGAAGTCTGTCCCTATCACCGGGACGGCGTGTTCCGGCTCCCGCCCGCCATGGAATGGTACTACAAGAGCTATCACCCGGAGTATCAGGTCCGGTCTTCCCGGGACGTGGCGCCCCTCGAATTCCTGTATCCCGAGCCGGGAAGCATCCTTACGCTGCCCCGTCAGCTGGACGGATCCGTCCCCGGGGCCGTATTCCAGGCCGTCCACCGGGATCCGGCGGCCGTCCTCTACTGGCATCTGGACCAGGAATACCTGGGCGAAACGCACCTGATCCACCAGATGCAGCTTTCACCGCCTCCCGGAAAGCACACCGTCACCGTGGTGGACGGTGACGGTCATACGGTTTCCGTAGGATTTACGGTCGCTTCCACTACTTCCCGGTCAGGAGATTGATGATCTTCTGGCTCACTTCCTCATTCCCCTGGACACCCATAAAGTCCTGGGCGTGCGGACCGTAGGCAAACAGGGGCACCGGAATGGCGGAGTGCCAGGTATAGACGTAGTTGCCGGACGCTTCGCCCCGGACGGGATTGCCCTCGGCGACGGCCAGGCCGCCGGTTTCATGGTCGGCGGAGATGATGACGAGGGTGTTGCCGTCCTCATCGGCAAACTTGATGGCCTCGGCGATGGCCTTGTCAAAATCCAGCATCTCCCTGACCATGCTCTCGAACTGGTTGGCGTGGCAGGCCTTGTCGATGCGGGCGCCTTCCACCATCAGGAAAAAGCCCTTCTTGCGGTTGGAGTGGTCCTTGAGGAAGTCCATGGCGTAACGGGTGCTCCTGGGAAGGAAGTCCGTGCGGCCGTCCACGATGTAGCCGGCCTCCACCTTTGTGGGAAGATACCCCAGGCGGCCGGCATTCGCACAGGCCGGGTCATCCAGGTTGTCCACGACGGTAAAGACCTCTTTCACAGCCTTCTGCGTGGAATCCGGACGGCTCTCGAAGCGTTCCTTGTCGCCGGCGGCGAAGAAGATGAGTTCACTCTTCGGAAGGTCCGCCCAGATCTCGTTCGCCATGCCGCGGTTGGGCTGGTGGGCAAAGAAAGCGGCCGGCGTGGCGCCGTCCAGTGCGTCAGTGCTCACGACACCGGAAACGATACCCTTTTCCGCGACGATCTCGGGGATGTTCGGGACCGGATTCTTCGCGAGATCCACGCCGATGGCGTAATTGAACGTCTTGATCCCGCAGGCATAGGCCGTGCCCGAAGCGGCGGAATCGGTGGTGAAGTCCGTCGCGGAGCGCGTAGTGACCAGGCCCAGGTGCTTGAGGTTCATCACCGTCAGCTGGTTGTTATTGGCGAAATAGCCGGAGGCGATCTGCGCGAGGCCGGTGCCGTCTCCGATCATCAGGATGATGTTCAGCGGCTTCTTCTTCGCCCCGTCGGACTTGAAAGTGGGCTGGTAAGAGCCCTGCCGCGGCACGTCTTTGATGGACCCGTTCACGATCTTCTGTGCTCCGAGGGGCATGGTGACCGCCAGGGCGAGGGTAAGGAGGATAGCTTTCTTCATATCAGGTTTTAGTATAGGAACTTACAAATATACGCATTATTTGCCTTCGTCACAAGCTTTCCACCGGCAGGACGCCGTGGAAGGCGTCGTTGGCGCGGTAGTGCGGGGCATAGAGGGATTCGACGGTAAGGACCGGAGCCGTGAAGGTACCGGCCTGGGTGACGAAGAATTCCTCGGTGAGGGTGGTGTTCTCCTCCGGGAAGGAGTCGAAGTAGTATTCGGTGCGGTCGGCCTTCACGTTGCGGTAGCCCTGCGGGGTGAAGGTAAGCCGGCGCCGGTTCCACCAGCCCCAGCCGGTGTGGCCGGAGAGCTGGTCCACGGGACGGAGGGCCGCCTCGCGGAAGGCATCGACCCGGACGAAACTGCGGTTCTCGGCGTTCCAGACATGGTATTCGGCGATGATTTTGTCCCCGACGGCGACCGGGGTACCGGGGGCGATCTCCTCCTTCACGGTGACACGGTCGTTCTTGTCGGTGGTGCGGTCGTCATAGAGTTTCTCCACCGTCTTTTCGCGGTAGAACTTGCGCTGGATGGTGAAGCCGTTGCCGGCGGCCTTGATCTCGGAGAAAGGCTTGTCATAGGTGGCGGTGAGGGCCACGACCGAAGTGGCGAGGATCTCGTCGGAACCGTCCAGGATTGCCGTGATGGCATCCACGAAGGCCGGGCTCTCGTCCCACTTCTGCGTTTCTTTCTGGAGCATGAGCCAGAGGCGGACGCCGTCTGTGAGGGGGCTCTGCCCCCTACGATCCCCCGCGGCTCCCGACCTATAAGTCCTATCGGACACGGTCTCCGCCGGCCGCTCTGATGAGCGGCTTTCATCATACCGGTCAAGAAGGTTGCAGAGGAGGGCATGGGCGTCGGCTTCGGTTTCGAGCAGGCCGCGCCACGGCATGACGGCGTTCGGGTAGTACCAGCCGCCGTCGCGGTGCTCCACGGCGTATTCCTTCAGGGAGGCGATGTCGGCCTTGAGGGAGGATTCCATCCGGGCCTTGGCGGCGAGTTTCACGCCCCAGGCCTTGGCGAGGGCAATCCCCTCGGAGGAGCCGGACAGGTTCAGGAGGGTCTGCACGCGGCGGGCCTTGGCCATGATCTGGCCCTGCAGGCCGCGGCCGTCCTTGGCGGACGGGACGAGATAGCCCTTGGCGTACTTCCGGAACTCGGAGAAGCGTTTCTTCCCTTCCGAGGTCACGGGGTTCACCTCGAACGGAACGGTCGGGTATAGGGAACGGATGAACATGTACTGCGCATCAGAGAGATAGCCGCACCAGTAGGGCATTTCTGTCGCAAAGTGCTTGTTGTCCAGGAACTTCACGGAGGAACTCAGGTCGGGGACTTCGAAGCCGTGACCGCGGAGTTCCGCGAACCGGTTCAGGATGACGGCCGTGATGATGGCCGACGAGGTCATCCCCTCGAACCAGCCGAATCCGCCGTCGGCATTGCGGCAGGCGAGGACCTTTTCCAGGAGGGCATGAGATTCCTTCGCTTCGCTCGGAATGACAGAAGAGGCTTCGCCCGGAATGGCAGCGCCATTGTCATTCCGAACTTGCGCAGCAAGTGAAGGAATCTGCAAAAGCATCCGGACGTAGTAGGCCTCGGAGAGGGAGAGGACATCCTTGCCGGCGGGATCGACCTTGGCGGGGATGGCGGCCTTGACGAGGTCCAGGAGGGTCGTTTCGGTCAAGACGGCCTCGGAAGCGGGGACGTTGACGAAGCGGCTGCGGAGTTCCGCGAGGAGGGTTTCCCGGTCCATGCCGGAGCGAAGGACGGCGGAATGGGCCTCGGTAAGGGTCTGAACAGGCTTTTTCACCGGAACGGGCAGGAAGACGCCGTCGGAGAATTCGTCCGCCGCGAAGACGGCCTTGAAGCCCAGGGTTTCCACGCCGGGAACCCGGACCGGAAAGCGGTGGCTTTCCGTACCGCCCGCCGGGACGGTGACGGCGACGCGCTGGACCGAGATTGGCTCCACGCCTTCCCAGGTCCCGCCCGGATAAGTATATAAGTACAAGGTCCCGGAAACGGGCTTGTCGGTATTGCTGGAAACGGAAGCCGCCATCTCGTAGGTGTCTCCCACATACAGGAACTGCGGTTCCACGACAGCCACCTTCACGGGTACGCTCACGACCATTTCCTCCCGGACACAGGCGTTGCGCATGCCCTTGTCATGGGCATAGACCGCTACGTAGTAGGTGGAGAGTTTGTCGGAGGTCCGGAAGGTGAAGGACAGGTCGCCGGCCGCATCGGAGACCAGATGCGGCTGGAAAGTGAGGGCGGTCTCGAACTTGGAACGGATGGGAGCGTCCTCCCCGCCGTCGAAGCCGGGTTTCTGTTCCACCAACTGGAAAGCAACGGCCTCTTCCTCAACGGCATCAGCCAGGGCCGCATTGGCCGTGGAACGGGTCATCATCTTCATGTCCCGCGCGGCGCCCAGGGCCATCGGGGCCGATTCCGCGTACGCCAGGTCATCGGCGTACGGGTCGTCCCCGTTCACCCGGCCGCAGACGGCGTCCACGGAGACGTACGGGACGCTGAACTCACGCAGCGTCACCACCGGCCAGTGGTTCGGCGCAATCGCGTCGATGCTCTTGTCATAGACCGCGGCCAGGGCCTCCACGCCCGGGTCCGTCTTCAGGGTAAGCGTGTAGGAAGTGCCGGGGAATGCCTTGTCCGTGAAGCGGTTGAAGGCAAGCGGGAGGGACAGGCGCGTGCGGGCGCGCGAATACTCCTTATCGAAAGTGACAGCCTCGCCCCGCTTGAAGTAGAACACCTGGAGCCGGACGGCATCGGGCCACTCGGGCTTGTAGTCCAGGTCGATCTCCGTCAGGGAACCTTCTTTCGCCCGGGCACCCTTCAGGACGACCTTCCGGCTCTCCAGGACGGTGCGGTCCTTGCCGAACAGGGTGACGATGGCGTATTCGGCCCCGTCGGCCGTTCCCATCGTCAGGTGGATCTTCTCCCCCATCGGCACATCCTCCGGTCCCGTCAGGAAGACGCGGCGGACCGGGGCGTCCAGCACCCGGGAGCCCGGGGTAAGCTTCAGGATCTTGCAGTTTTCCTCGTCCTTGGCGCCCCTTTCGGAGGCCTCGGCATGGAGGGAATACAGGCCGTCCGGGACTCCCTTCAGGTCGATGGCAATCACCTCACCGGAAGCCGCCGTCCCTTCGCGGACAAGCGTACTGTCCTCGGCATAAAGCATATAGCGCAGCGGAACGTCGATCTTGTTCCCATCGCTGTTGTTCACTTCCATCCGGACCCGGGCCACGTCCTCCGTCGCAATGTACTTGGAAGGCTCCGGACGCCAGCGCCGGCCGATGTAACGGACCGGGCCGTAGGAGTCCTTCTCCTCCATCGTCACGAACTCGCCCTCGGCGGCATTCTCCATGGACATGGAGACGGTGATATCGTCGCTGACATAGACACCGGCGCCGAATTCCTGCATTTCGCCGGTGGCATCAGTCGCGGTGACGCCGATGCCGTACCAGCCGGTTTCCTCCGCCTTGAAGGAGAAGGAGAAAGAGCCGTCGGCCTCCGGACGGACCGTCTCCTCCAGGACGACGGTTCCCCAGTGGTCCACCTTGGCGGAGAGGGTCGCTCCGCTGAGGCCGTGCCCGGAGTAACTCCGCACCTTGCCGCTGACCACCACCTCATCGCC
>Ga0310697_10004460_pt1 | contig 13827 bp, 1 predicted proteins | sample 172DNAGHGlowgp2_FD_203883 | JGI IMG/M metagenome (GOLD analysis project Ga0310697, IMG submission 203883) | Sheep rumen microbial communities from Palmerston North, Manawatu-Wanganui, New Zealand - 1728 DNA GHGlow gp2 (v2) (version 2) | ecosystem: Host-associated > Mammals > Digestive system >...
GGTGTGGTTTTGGGGGTCGCCCCCCAAACCCCAACCCCCCAATCCCCAATCCCCAATCCCCAATCCCCATTTCAATAGTTAGATTAATATTTTTTTAATATTTAACTCTAATTAATTTTTATATAATTTTTTAATTTTAATTTATTTATTGTCCAAATCCTCTTTTCACTTTTTTCTTTTTTTTATTCTTTTTTGCTCCTTCTTCTTCATCACTATTTTCATCATTATTATCCATATTCTCTGGTTCTTTTTCTTCTTTATATGCATTAATTTTTTGTTCATCTTCTTCTTTTATAAGCTCATAAAGTTTATAGCTCTGTGAAACATTTAAATCGTATTCTTTAATTAAATCAAGTATTTGTTCTATTCTTTGAATATTTCTCAAATTTTTATCCCATAAATCAACTCTTTTTAGTTGTATTATTAATTTCCCTTTTGGAGAAAATTCATCTTGGTTGTTTATCCTATATAAATATCTTGAAATAAATCTTCTAACACTTGCAGCTAATGCTTTCTTATCATTATTATTTTTTTCATCCATCAATTTTTCGCTTATTTTATTTTTAATATTTTCATCAATATCTACTTTATAGTCATCTTTAATATTATCAGTAAATATTTCAAAGCATAAATGCTCGAAAAATAGAAAGACTCCAATAATTTTTTTTACTTTTAAATTAATTCCATTTGCAGTAAAAATACCTTTGAAATTATCATCTTTAATCTTTATAATTTCAGCAAAATTTTCCATTGTTTTAATTATTTCTTCTTCTCCATTACAATTATAATTTATTAAATGAAATATTATTAATTGAAGATAACCATATATTTTTTTGACATCATCTTGATCGTCTTTATTGAAATTCTCTGTTATATATTCATTAATTATTGATTTTTCTTCATCTGCTAAATCTTCTGTTTCATATTTTTTCTCAAATCTTTCTAAGAAATTAGATTTTCCTCCATTAAATCCTTCACCCCAATAACTAACGAAATTTAAATGGTCTTCGTCTTCAAATAAGCATTTTCCTGGTAAAATTAATTTAGAAAGTTCTTCTTCTATAGCTTGGAAATCAAATTCGTATTCATTATAATGCGAATAATCAATTTTTCCATTATTATATATTTTTCTTTTGGAAAAAGTATTTACTAAATCAGTGAAGAATTTATACTCCGATGTTCTATATATCTGATATATTAATAATATTTGATTATTATTAGCTTCATATATAGGAATTTTATTTTTCATATTTTCAAAATAGAAGTTCAAATAGGGTTTGTCTTTTCCATGCTCTATAATGAAATTTATAAACTCATTTTGTAATTTTATTAAATGTTCATATCCAGCTGCAATATACATACCAAATCCTGATTCATTAATATCATTTAAAAAGAAGACAAGATTATCTTTTATTTCAAGTGTTTTTTTTTCCATTACTTTATTGGACTTATATTGAATCGCATTAGGACCTATTTCTTCCCAAGCCTTGAAAAATTCCGAAACTAAAATTTTTTGTTTTCCATTATTATCCTTAATTGCATTTTGATCAGCTAATATTTCTTTTTTCGCTTCTTCTCGAGTTATTTTAAACGAATAATTATCTATCATAAAGTTACAAAATTCATTATATTTTTCAAGGTGTTTTAAAACTTTTAATTTTTTCTCCTTGGATTCAGATTCACCGAGATATTTATATATTATAGGATATTTATTTTCATAATCTTTTTGCTCTTTTATTTGCTTCTTGAAACTTTCCGATTCATCTTTTTTATTTTTTGTATATACAAAATATTTATAATAAGTATAGTCTTTATATTTAGCATCATCTGCGGAATATTTTTCTTCAACCATTTCTCTAATTATTTGTTTTTCTTCCTCATCATCCAACATTTTAGGTATAAAATTATAACCTTTTAAATCATATTTTATCTCAGTAAAAAGTTTGTCGTATTTTTTACTGATAATTTTCGAATTATAGAATAATTTTATAATATATATTTTAATAACTTTTCTAAATGCATTATCTTTTCTATTTATTAAATTAGTTATTTCTTCAATTCCTCCAAGTTCCTGTTCCTTTGCCAAAGAGAAATTAACAAGTTGAGCTAAATAAGATTTAATATATGAGATAGAATATAATTTGGCTAAATCAATATTTATATCCTTTTTATAATCCAATTCATCTAAAAATATAAGGCAATCCCCAAATATTTTTAGTGATAATTCCTTTACAATGCCAGGATCACCTTCATTATCATTTTTAGATTTATTAGCATCTTTTGCAACTTTTTTAGGTTGAGATAAGATTGGGAACAATTTCACATCTTCAGGCATTTCTTCTTGATTTTTATTAGCTTTTTTCAAGGCTTTTACTTTATCTGAAGTTTTTGTGAAATATAAATATAATAAATAATCATATGCATTAAAAATAGATTGTTCTAAATATTCTTTATTGCAATTATTATTAATTATTTTCAGTAAATTATCATCGCTTTTTATTCTTTCCAAATTATCCTTCATTTTACTAGGTGAATAATCAAAATCAAGAATTATTTTCAATAATGGATAATTATTCAAAATATATTCATTATTACTTGTAATAATTTCGGTTATTTTCTTTTTAAAATCTCCGTCGTTAATATTCTTATTAAATTCATTCTTAAAAATTATAGAAGTTAATTTATAGTAAGATTTATCTCTTCCTAATACTTCTTCTAAACTCGTATAAAATTTATCAAAGTTTTGTGCTTTATCATCATCTTCTTTCTTAGCAAAATAACTTAAAAATTTTTTCAGATTATTTTCTGTGCATTTACCATTGTCATTTAGGCAATCTATTATTCCTATTATTTCTTGTAAGGATAATAATTCTTTTGAATATAATTTTAGATTAATATTAAATTTACTAACTTGATTTAAAATTTCTTTATTCATATCTATAAATTTCGAAAAATCATTTTTGTTAATTCCAAGATATAATTCTTTTTTTGATGTTATTATTTTCAAAAGAGCTTCAAAACCAAGGAAAAGGGCTTTATTTACCTTAGATGTATATTCTTTACATCTTTCAGAATTTTCATATATTAATAAATCTTCAATAATATATTTCTCTATTATTCCATTGATATCCTTCTCATAATTTGACAACCTTAGGTATATTTTCAACATATAAGAAATTTCAATAGAATAGTATTCCATCCAATTTATATTACCTACAATACTATCTATATCATTTTTTTCAATTCCAAAAATTTTATTTCTTTGTCCCACTATAAATTTCAACATATTTTTTAAATCATTTAAATCAAAATTATATTTATCTTTATTTTTTTCTAAGTTCTTCATATAATTGCCTAGATTATTATAAATGAATATTGTATAATAATCTTCCAAAAATGAATCTGCAAATTCATTTTTTTCATTTTCACTGGTTGCAATTTTCTTTATTCTTTCAATTTTATTTAAATCAATTTTTAATTGATCATTATAGGTTTTCAATTTCAATTCGTAATTTGTTTTTTCTTTCTGAACATCCGAGTCATTTATATATTTTCTTAATTTGCCTTCATTTGAAGTATATCCTTTAGTAACTTCGCTGCGACTTTTCTTTATTATATAAGAAATAATGGGATAAATCCCAGGCAATTGCAAACCTAAAACAATATCAATAGGATTTGCCTCTAAATCTTCGATTACTTTAAAGATTTTATTCTCTTTTTTATTTCCTTCTTCGTTTTGGTTTTTTACATTTATATCTTCTTCAAAAGAAAATTCTTCTAAACATAATTTGATTGAATTTTTGATAATATTTTGTTGATATACATTTTCTTTTTTTTCTTCTTTTTTATTATTATTTCCTTCATTTTCATCTTCTTCTTCACCTTCCATTATTATTTCATTTTTATTTACTTGTTTTTCTTCTTCTTTTTGTGAGGACAAGAGTGATGAAAAGAATTGATCTTTTTCAACTTTATAATAAAAATTATTCCAAAGACTGGTATATAATTTATTTAAATATCTCTGAATTGATGAAATAATATTAGTATCATATTTATTCACCAAATTTTTATCTTTAAAAGAGTTGCTTATTATATTTTCATCTTTTTCCATCTGGTTCATTATAATATCATTAATTTTTATTTGTAAATTATTATTATCCCGAATATAATTTATTAATTTTCTAATATAATTATTTCTATTAATTCCTCTATATGAATATGGTAAATTATAATCCATATAAGCAAAAGTTTCATAAATATCTTGATTCAAACGTTGTTGGTAATTAATACATTTTTTAAATAGTTCTTTTCCTTTTAAATTAATAAGATCTTTTATAGTGTATTGTTCTTCTCCGTTTAAATCATCAATAAATATTTGGTAAAACTCACTCGTAAGTGAAATTGTCTCATTTTTATTCCTTTCTTCCTCTTTTTCTTCTTCTCCTTTTTTTGTTTTACGATCGGTTTCTTCAACATTGGTGAAATTTCTATCCAAGCATACTATAAATATAAATGCCTTTTTATTTTTTGCGTCAAGATTTTCATTATCCTTTTCTTTATTTTCAATGAAGAATTTTACATAATTAAGAAAATGTCTTTCATTAGAATTAAATTTAATAAGACATAATTTTTTATTTTTATCATTAAAAAATTCATCTAATTTATCTTCAAATTTATTTTCTGAAGTAAATGAACCTATTCTTATATCGGATATATTTTCGAGTTTTATTAACCCTAAGATATCATTTTCAATATTAATATCATTACCATCAGCTTGAATTCCAGTATAAACATCACTGAAAGTATAAACAACATTTTTCATCTTATTCATTTTTTTTAAAAACAAAGTTAAATTAGTATGTTCACCTTTTTCATATCCTTCAAGTATTTGTCTGGAGTCTGCAAGATATTTTTTTTCGTAACCACTATATTTTAAAAATAGGATTATATCTTGAGGTATTAATAAACTGAGCTTTTCTATTACTTTTTCTGAAAGATCCTTAACTTTTTCTCCTTTTAACTTGAATATATATGCTTTTATTTCTTCTTTGTCTAAATTAATAAAAATATCTTTTAAATCATAATTAAAAGCTGAAAATGATTTATTTTCTTCATTAAATTGAGTTAAATTGCATAATTTGTCAAATATTTCATCAGCTATATCTATTTCTTCCTTTGAAAGCAAATTTTCAAAAGATAATATATGCTTTTCAAACCTATTCAAGAAAGGTGGTTCTTCATTACGGATTTTATCTTCATCAACATTTACTATACATCTAAATTTATCATTCACAAAAGAAAAGGCATTTGTAGTATATCCCAATGCAATTCTTGCAAAATTTTTTTTTCCGAGTTTAGTGAAATTTTGATTGAATAAATCATATAATCCAGGATATACAGTTCCTAAGTTATTCAAAATAAGTACTTTATCCTGTTCCATATTTAATTGAATTTTATTTAAAATCTTTAATATATATTCTTCACTTTTTAAGTCATCTTTAAATGGACTTCCTTTATAATAACTATATTCTTTATTTTTCTTTTTTAATATTGTCGCAACCAAAAATTCACTTATAGAAGGTTTAGAAATCACTAAAAGATATCGACTTTTATCATCATCTATATTTTGGGAAATCCTTTGCAAAACATCATATTTATCTTCTATTTCAATTTTATCATTAAAATCTCTATAAATTCTTTTCATTCTTCTTAAAGAACTTTCTCTAAGATTTTCCAAAAACAAGCCAGCAAAATTTCTTTCAATTGCCTCTTTGGCAAAAGCAGTTATCTTTTCATCATCTAATGATAATTTGTTTTCTTTTACCATATTATTAGCAACATTTTTAATCAAGTGGTAAAAGTCCCTATTTCCATGAAATTCTTCTTCTCCATTACTTAAATTCTGAAGCAAATATACTTTATATTGATGATATGTAACTCCAAGATTATTATATAAAAATATATATTTTTTGGCTAATTCTTCATCATATGATTCTCCTATGGTTCTCGACGTTAGTTTTACATCATCTTCATCTGGGTCAGGTATAGATAAAAATAAACCACGATTCATTTTAGAAGCATCTAAAGACCAGTTTGATATACCAACAAATGCCACCTTTTTATTTCCTTCATTTAAATCATATTCCAATTCAGCATGAATTACTTTAAGAGGGTTATTTGGAGAATGTTCAGCTAATCCCATTTCATCGAAATATATCATAGATATTATTTCTTGTTTATCTGTAACATCTTCATTTTGCCTAAAATCTTTTAATATGGCTCTTGCCTTTTTAAAAACGTTTTTAACACCTTGCGAAGTGCTTCCCATTGAACCTTGGAATGAACTCATGATTATTCTTGGAAGATTTTTAAAGATAGCATTATTTGATGATTTTCCTTTCATTGCCTTATTTATTAATTGAACACTTAAGGATTTACTACAACCCGGTTTACCTACAATAAATATTGGTACTTTTGTATTGATGGTAATAAACAAAGCAAATAAATTATCTAAAAGAGCTCTATTTCTTGCAATACCTTTATCTAATTCTATATTTTTGGCAATGAATCTTTGTTCTTTCTCTGGAAGCTTTAAGAAATCTCCATATTCTTCAAAGTCTCTACATAAAATTGGAGTTAAAATTTTTTTTAATTCTTCTCGTTTTATATTTTCTGGAATACGTATATAATAACAAACGAAAATAGATAAAATAATTGAATATATTTGAATATCTTTGAAATTCAAATTTTCATAGAATTCATGATCTTCTTCAAATATCTGTACTTTACTTTCTAAATCATTATACTTTATCTCTTTTTTCTGTTTTAAATAATTGAAAAAGAATCCATAAAAAATATTGAATCTTCTAATTTCTCTTAAAGAAACCGAGGATTTATCATTTTCCTTTCTAATAAAATCTTGAGAAGCAACAATCATATCAATAGCTAATTTATGAATTTTTTTAAAATCTTCTTCTTTACTTAAATTGTGTTTTTCTTTATTATCATCAAAATATTTTTCCAAAACTTCTTTAATTATATTAGTGATATAATCTTTTTCATCTTCTGGTGTTAAATTTCCGAAATCAAAAACGAAATTTAAAAGAGAATGAGGTAAAGGATTTACAGTATATATTAATGAACCAGAAGATGAAGAAGATGATGATTTCAATAATTTAGCTTTTTCTCTTACATCAACTATATTTTCCTGGATTTGTTTTTTTGCATTTTTAGCATTAAGTCCTACTTTTTGTTTTATGTTTTTTTTATCATATCTATATGGATTGCAAGCCCCTATAAAAGCTATATTATCTGGAAGGGATTTTCCTTGATAAGTATGCTTACACATTATTTCACTGATCAAGCCCATTGATTTGCAGGTATTTATTTCATCAAAAAATACCCAAAATTTCTTTTCATAATATATAAATTCTTTATCTTTTTTTTTGAGTTCTTCTCCTTCTTTCCTTTCTTTTTCTTCTAAACGTTTGGCGAGAGGAATAACTTTTTTTTCGAGGAATCTTATAATATCTCTATCGCTTGTTCCAGCATGAATATTCAATGTTTTCATTCTATTTTTATCACCGTTATTAAGCATTTCTGATAATTTTCTTATAAGAGATGTTTTACCACATCCAGTCTCTCCCATCATTATTACTGGAATCTTCGATCTAATCCTTAATAGGATAAGAGCCATTTTTAAAAAATTATCTGCCGCAAAAACATAATTTTCTTTAATCTCGTATAAGGTCTTCTCCTTTTCTTTCTTTTTTTCACCTTTATCATCTTTAATTTCATTTGTTTCTAATTCTTCCTCTTCCTCTTCTGATTCTTCTTCTTCTTCATCATCATCTTTAATTTCCTTCCCCTTCTTTTTGTTTACTTTTTTCTCTTTTTTTAAATTTTTTTCATTTTTTTCCTTTGATTTTTTTGCGTTGTCATAATCATCTTTATTTCCAATATCGTTGTCAACATCCAAAATAATTTTCAATTGCTCCAAAAAAATTTTTTGATTATCATCATTTTGATTTTGATTTTGATTTTTTTTCAATTCAGGAATTCGACCAAATTGACTTTTCATTAAAACTGAATAATTTTTTTTGTCTTCTTCATTTTTTAAGTTTGATATAATGCTAAAGAATTCCCCATTTCCTTCTCCAAAAAGTAATAATGTTCTTTTCATCTCATCAAAAGATATCATATTTTTTTTTTCATCGACATTAGCAAGTTTTTCAATGGCTTCTTCATTATCCTTATCCTCATCAAAATTTCGGATGGCTTGCCTATAATTTCTCATTTGATTATTAATAATGTCAATAAATCCTCCTTCGGTGAAATAAGTTGTGAATTCTATAAAATTTTTAATAATGAAACTCCTCATACCTTTTAATTCTCCAATATTCGACGCTGATAAAAGGTTATTTTGAGAAAATTTACTTAGTTGAGTTCCTAATACATTTATAAAAGAAGTAATTTGGTAATAATTTGGTTTTGGAATTTTTTCCATTATTTTTTCGAAAATCAAGTCTTGGCAAACTTTCTGGGATAATATTTCTGCGTCATATTTTGTTGTTTTGTTTCTAAAAGAAGGATTTACTCCTTCGAAATATAAATCTTTTTTATTAAAAAAATTTTCATCTTCTTCTAAATGTTTTAGGTAATTTGCCACAATTTGAACATTAGTATCTAATACCTGTTTAACAATTAGTGGTCGTAGATTTTCTAATTCTAAAGTTGTTTTTTTGAAAATATCTAATATTGGGAATTTTTTCATAAAATCAACAAATCCATTCGGTATTTCAACCATTATTTCTACATCATTTGGCAAGTAAAAAATATCATCATTTTGACCATATATCTTAGTTATTAATATTGAAAAAAGAAATTCCATCGTTAAATCAATTTGATCAGTATCATTTAGATCTAAATGCAATGCCGCGTTATTTGAGTTTCTTTTGAATTTTAATTCTTTCAAACGATCTAAAACTTCTTTTCTTGTAAATACACCACCCAATGGAAAATGTATATATTGTTTTCTTTTCCTTTCTTCTATTTCTTGGCGTATGTAAGTAGATTTTCCTACTCCCGATCTATCAGAAAGGACTATTTCAACTTTTGAATCAAAATTAGTCATATTCTGGTTTTCTATTCTTCTTATTACATTTTTCAAAGACTTCCTATTTTTTAATGAGAAAACACCTTTAATAATATCAGCATCTATATCCACATATGCCACAATAAGACAAGATTTCATTTTATTTTCTTTATTTGAATAAAGTTCAGATAATAAAGTTAGAAAAGCTGTCTTTTGTTTAAATTGAAGAAGCTCAATACCTGCTATAATAAAGCAAGATGTCCAATCACAATTAATAGCTCTATATAGAAAAGCGGTTAATTCTTCGGTGGTTGTTTCTTTGTTGCATAATAAAATATATTGAGCTTGAGGATTTTCATTCGTAAGATATTTGTAAATTTGTAAAACGCTTTTTTGAAGAGTATTATTAAGCCTATCTGCTTGAAAAGTATAAATTCCAGAAAATTCAGGTTCTGCTTCGATTTTTTTTATAGTATTCATTTTTATAATATCATCTAAATTCTTCTTATTTTTTCTTAAAATTGTATTTATATATTTCTCAATATTAAAATAGATATCTTTTTCTTTATCAACTTCGTATTCAATATCATATTCTTTAATTTCAGAATTATTTGAAATAAACATTAATAGAGGATAAATATCATTATTTTGTTTTTTATAAATTTTATCATAAATTAAATTTAATTGTCTTCCATAAATATACCTCATTAAAACTCTGTCTCTATAAGCAGCTTTTTGTTTCTTGTTAAAATCACTAAGTTCACTTTTTAATTTATTTAAAACTTCATCAGGATTTGTTTTAACATCATTAAATATTTTATAATTTGTTTTATTATTTTTGTTTTCTATAACAATTTCAATTTCTTTGATGTAACCAGAAGAATATATTTCCTTTATTAGATCATATAATTTACAAATAATATTTACTTTTTCTATAAATGCTTTGAACTTATTTTGAAGTTCAATTTCTTCAGGAGAATTATTAACTTTCTTTGTTAATTGAGCACGGTCTCTCAATTCTTTTAATCCGGTCATCTTTATCTTTGTCTCAGTAATCTCTCCTTCCTCTGTTTGCATTTTGTAACTTCCTCTGAAAAAATGTTTATTTTCATTTTTTAATATGAACTTAGCTTCTTCGCAAATAGCATTTATTATACGTTTTGAAGCTGCTGATTTGTCAAATTTAGTTTCGTATAAATTTTTTAATTCTTCATAATCATTGATATATCTCGTAAAATATAAAACAATATCTTTACTTTTTTTGACTTCATTTTTAAGCAAATTAAAAAATTTAACACTGTCCATGTTCTTTAAAATTCCTTTATCTCCTAGTTTATTGAAGAATTTAACACATTCTTCGAAGTCTTTTATATTGTTAACATTCAAAAGACCATTATCATTATCTACTGCAGCTTCTTCTAATTTACGGCAATCCTCCTCTACTTTTCCTATCAAGAAACTGATTGAATCAGGATTTTTTTCTAACACTAATAAAATATTTAAATAATTGTCAGATAGATATAGCATATCTATATCAATATCATATTTCTTTAATTCTTCAATATAATTCTTTAATACTTTCTCATCATTTAAATTTTCCGAATTTTTAATTATGTCATTGACTAAATTCCATAGCTCATCTTTTGATAATTTCGCTTCACTAATAAATATAGAAATAGCTCTTGATATATCAATAACATCTTCTTTTTTTGATAACAATATCAAACTATTAATTATTTCATCTTTTTTTTCCTGCGAAATATCAATTTTGAATAATTTAATTAAAATATCAATTTCATTCGATATTTCTTCATTCTTTTTTCCCTTTATTGCTTCCAAAAATATTTTTATGAGGTCTTTATCATTTTTACTCAAAGTTTGAATTCCTTCATCATCAAAAAGATCCTTTAATTTACTAAAATCTTTTTCTGTTTGATCAATCCAATTTTGTTCGTTACCTTTTTTTAATTTATTTTTATTTGCTCTATAAATATTAGCATAAAAGGAGCTTTTATTTTTTTCAGACCTTTTTTTTGCCTCTGCTTCAAATGGTTTTATCAAATTTTCTATTTTTTCTTTGTTATTATCATAAGAATTAATAGGACCAGAACTCAATTTTTTAATTAATTCTTCTAATAAAGCTATGTTTTCTTTTTGGGTTTCGCTGAAGAATCCAAGAAAATCTTCGAGTATTAAATTTAGGGAATTTAATTTAGTTTTTATTGTTTTATTATATTCATCTAATTTATCTTTAATTTCATTTGCTTTTTTTTCATCGTTCAAAAATATTGATAATAATTTATCTTTTAATGCCTCCTCATTCTTTTCTTTTTCTTCATCGTTTTTATTTTGACTGTAGAATAAAGAAATTTCTGTCCATTCAATATCTCCAGAGAATAATTTCTTCTGGATATCTGAGATTACTCCATTTGTTATTTCCATATAATAAATGGATTTAAAATTTTCATTTATAAAAATATTCGAATTTAATAATCCTTTAAATAAATTATATTTTTCACTGTTTTCTATGGCTAAAAAATCTTTCTCTTTTGGACTAGCATTACTTATAGAATCAAGAAATTGACTTTGAATTACACTAGTGCACTTTTTTATTATTTTCAAAAAGTATTCAACATTTATTTCATTACCTCTAGTATAAAATTCAATAATAAATCTTATGATAATGTCATTTAAAAAACTTACTTTTTCTGATAAAAGAATTGTATATAATTCATCCATTTTTTCCTTATTGAAAATATCCAGTAATTTTTTTAAAAAATCTACTGTTTTATCTGCTTCTCTTCTTTCTTTTTTGGCCAATGTTATTAATAATATAGTGGTATTAATGATATTATAGTCTTTATTTAAATTAAAGTCAAAAACTTTAAATAATTCGATGAATTTTGCTTGCATTTTTTCTAATGTCGAAGGGCTTATTTCTATAACATCAGGTTTGCTACTAATATTTAGTAACTTAAATAATATATCAAAATCTTTTAAATTTGTGACAAGTCCTAATACTTTGTCTATAAATATTTTTAATAAGTTTTCTCTATTTTCTAATTGTTTTTTCCAGTTCATCTTTTTCCATTCCTCATAAAATTTATCATCAAATTTTTTAATATCTAACCCTGAAATTATTTCTAATGATTCTTTTAATTGGTTATTATTTATTAGCTTTTGAATAAAATCGAGTATTTTCGAATTGTCCATTTTCCCATTTTTGGAAAGGGTTAAACCTGTTTCATATATTGATTTATCAATATCTTTTTCAATTTTAATTTTTTGTGATTTAACAATATCCTTTATATAAAACAAGCTATCAACATCAACTCCTTCAAAATGGGAAATATATTTATCAAAGAGGGAACCACTGATATAAATAGAAACTTCTTTCATTTCCTTTTTTTGCATTTCAACCAACTTTTTGTATCTTTCACAAATTGCTTTTATATCATCTTCTTTTTTTGGATTTATTATTGATTCTATATCGATTAGTGGCTTATTTTTTCCCTCTTTTTTATATAATTCCTTAAATTTTTGGAAATTTGCTTCTACTAAATCAAGCAATTCTGATAACACATCGAGGTATTGAAGGGAATTAGATAATTGGGTATATGTTTGAGAAACATTAATCAGCTCTTGGACTCTTTCTTTTGATAGTTTTATTTTTAGGAAAAGATGATTATATTCTATTAGAGCTTTATTTATATATAATTTAGCATTTTGATCATCGTTTTCCAAAACCCTTGGAAACTCAGCTTTAATATATTCATAGTAGTAATACAAGATGAAGGCAAATAATTTTGTTCCACTTTCTTCTTTCTCTCTCTCATCTCTACAACCACTTAGAACTTGCTCTGGTCTTCTTTTTAGAGTATTTATATAATTTGTTGACTGTCTTTTTTGATTGTCTTCTAATTTTCCTGTTCCTTCAATTTTTTGGTCGTCGAAATAATTAAAATGTCTTCTAAAATTCTTAGTGAATGAGCTTTCTAGGAAAATTATAATATAAAAACTAAACATAAATTTATCATTCAATAATTTTTGGGTGAAGAAAACCAAATCTTCTCTTCTTTTGTCAGTTTTTTTCTTTATTCCTAAATCTTTTTCAAGGTAGTCTCTATATATTTCAAATTGCTTGTTCCTTGGGAATTTATGCGACTTTGGAGGATTAATTTTATTTACATATCCTTTTGGATTGAATTCCAAATCATATATATAATTATTTTTTTCAAAATCAGTTATTTTTAATTTTTGGTCAAACTTTTCATTATTATATTCAAGCGTTAATTTTATTATCAATTCCTCTTTGCCTCTGTCTTTTATTTTTTTAGGATAGATCTCAAAACAGAAAATCGTATATATGAATTGTTCACTTTTTCCAGGTTCTGAGTATTTCGCTTCCTTTGCCTTTTTCAGCTCACCAAATAAGCCTCCTGTATCTGCGGGTATAGATATTTTTGGACTGCTTGTGCTTACATGGTTTTCAATAAAGTAAACACATATAGGACCGTTGGATCCTTTTTCTGCTTGTTCTTTATTTGTCATTTTATATGAAATTAACTATTTATAATCAGATTAAAAGATAAATAATTATTTTTTTATTTACTTTATTTAATTATTTTTATATTTTATTTTTTAAATATTTAAAAAAAATTTATTGGGGATTGGGGATTGGGGATTGGGGGTTGGGGGGTGGGGGGGGGGGGGGGAGCACCCCACCCCCCCAG
>Ga0310697_10004461_pt1 | contig 13824 bp, 9 predicted proteins | sample 172DNAGHGlowgp2_FD_203883 | JGI IMG/M metagenome (GOLD analysis project Ga0310697, IMG submission 203883) | Sheep rumen microbial communities from Palmerston North, Manawatu-Wanganui, New Zealand - 1728 DNA GHGlow gp2 (v2) (version 2) | ecosystem: Host-associated > Mammals > Digestive system >...
GACTCTGTCAGGACACCCATGCCCAGCATGATACCCATCACAAAGAGCATCTGCTGGATGGCTCCGTACTGGAGGGCACGGGGCTTGCGGTCGGCCATCTGGTCGGCCTGCATCAGCTTGCGGTTGAAGGCCTCGTTGACCACCCAGAGCACCGACAGGACGCAGAGGGCACCGAGGAAGGGCGACAGTTTCGTGATGTTATGGAAGGTGGGGATGAACCAGAGGCCACCGATGCCCACGAAGAACATCACCACGCGCTGCCAATGGTTCAGCCGGGTGTCGTTTCCACGATAGGGAGCCACGCTCCACTCTATGTCTACTCGACTCGGTAATTGTCTGTTAATCAATATGGTTGGAATAACCCATGATGCCATTACTGGAAGGAAGAGATAGGCTGAGAAATGCGTGGCTGTAACGGCATCGTTACCCCAGAGCACAAGTCCCAAGGGGTCGCCAATCACAGTGAAGCAGCCACCCGCATTGGCCGCGAGGACAATGGCCGAGCCGATGAGCATCCGCTGCATACGATTCTTCACGATGCCGTGCATGATGACGAGCATCATCGTGGCCGTGGTGAGGTTGTCCAGGTTGGCAGAGAGCAGGAACGTCGCCAGCGTGATGGTCCACAGCAGGCGGTTGGGATTGCGGGTGCGGATCCATACGCTGATGAAGTCGAAGCAGCCGTTGTTTCCTAAGATCTCGACGATGGTCATCGTAGCCACCAGGAACATCACGATGGCCGCCGCCTTGCCCACATACTTCAGGAAGATGTTATCGTAGATGTAGTACTTCACCGTCTGGCTCGTAGCCTCCCGACCGTCCAGCCATGCCAGATAGTCATCGGCATGGACCTTCATCACAAAGTCTTCGCCCCAGCAGACGTAAACAATCCATCCGATGGTGCCAATAAACATTGCGATGGCGGCCTTGTTGACACCCGTCAGGTGGCCAGTGGCTATCAGCAGGTAGCCGAAAACGAGGAGTAGTACGATTAGTAGCATCATATATATCTGTTCAATTACATCCTTTATTCTTTACATCTAAACCTGTTCAGCTATGCGGGGTGCTACAGGTCAATCACATCCATCTCCTTCACCAGTCTTGCCCTGTCGAACACGCCCTGCGCCTCGCGCAGCAGCACATTCTCGTCGGTATAGCGTGAGCTGTAGTGACCCAAAAGCAACTGCCCCACCCCAGCCTCCCGGGCCACCATGGCAGCCTGTCGGGCGGTGGAGTGATAATACTTCTCGGCCATAGCCAGATTGTCCTCGCCATAGGTGGCTTCGTGATAGAGCGTGGTGACACCCTGCAGATGCTCATGGAGCGTGGAAATATAGCGTGTATCACTGGCGTAGGCGTAGGCACGGGGCTTGTCGGCCTCTGTGACCAACCGGCTGTTGGGCACCACTGTACCGTCGTCGAGGGTCCAGTCAGCCCCCAGCTTGATGTTCTGTATCTGCGACACGGGAATGCCGTACATATCGATCATCTCGCGGCGGATATGCGGCAGCGGGGTTTTCTCGCGGAAGATGAATCCACAGCAGGGCATGCGATGTTCAAGCGGAAGGGTCTCCACCGTGAGCGAACGGTCTTCGTAGATGGCGGCCTGCTGGGTGGTGTCGATGGCATGAAACACTACCTCATAGCCCAGGTCACGGCAATAGAAAGCCAGCTGTTGGCAGAGCATCGTTTCCAGTGCCTGGTCGGCAAAGACGTGTATGGGAGCCGTCCGTCCCAAGAGCCCGAACGTACTGAGCATGCCCATGAGCCCCAGGCAGTGGTCTCCATGCAGGTGGGAGATGAAGATGTGCCCTATCTTCGTAAACGGCAGTCCTGCGCGTCGCATCTGCAACTGGGCACCCTCACCGCAATCGACCATGAACAGCTTGCCCCGGCACTCTACGACCTGCGTCGTGGGGAAATGCCTGAGTGTAGGCAAGGCACTGCCACATCCCAATATGTGAAGTCTGAACGGTTCCATTCGCTATCTCTTTCTTGGTTTCCTAACTCTACGGAGGCAGACAACCCTGCCTGCCGGTATCACATGACGAAATCGTTGAATGACCCCTCGTCCAGGTCGACATCCACGTCGTCGTAGTTCTCGTCAGGAATCGGACGACGGTACTCGGTGACACCTTCATCGTCTCTGAGCGACAGCGAGTCGCTGGTCAGGTAGAGAATCTTATAGCGGCTCACTTCTTCATAGTTGGCGCCGTCGTCACGTGTACTCACAATTTCGAGTGTCCCGTTCTGCAGTCGCCACGACTGGTAGACGAGCGTTCCCATGTTGATGCTCTCGGCAATGCCTCCGTCCTTAATATAGATGCCCATTTCCGACGAGCCGTCCATCGGGTTGGGCATGACCCACTCCCCCATGAGCGTCGACTGGTTGATGACGAGAGTTGCCTCGGTTCTCTGTGCATTGGCCAGCACGGCCATGCGATCACCTACGGCAATGCCTCCCAGCACCCGGTTGTACTCTTGCGCCGTGGTTAAGCTGAGTGTCAGCGTGTCGCCACTGTCTGTCAGCATCTGCAGCATGTTCATCGTCGTACCGTCGGTACAGATGCCGTAGATGGTCGAATCGGTCGCTTGTGAGTCGCCGATGTACTCCCATCCTGTTGTCTCTTCCTCAGCCGATTGCTTCTTGCCTCCACAGGCGGCCAGTGTTGTCAGCAGCACCAAGGCTGCCATGAATGCCAATAGACGTTGCATTTCTTCTTTATTCTATTAGTTCGAATTATTTATGTTTCAATTAAATACGAATCTGCGTCGGTGGATGTCAGTCGTTGGGGGTGTCGCTGCTGCGCTCAGAGCGCTTGGCTTCCTCCCAGAGGGCTTCCATCTCGCCGAGGGTCATCTCGATGAGGGGTTTCCCGACACGGATGCTGTGCTCTTCGATGTATGTGAAGCGTCTGATAAACTTCGCGTTGGTCTTCTCTAATGCATTGTCGGGGTTCAGCTTATAGAGCCGCGAAGCGTTGATGAGCGAGAAAAGCAGGTCGCCTAACTCTGCCTCCTGTGCCCCTCTGACGGCTCTCTTCTGCTCGTCGGTAGCATCGTCGGGCAGCGGCTGCCTCAGTTCGGCCTCAAACTCGGCCAGCTCTTCCTTCACCTTTGCCCACACATCCTCTTTTTTCTGCCAGTCGAAGCCCACGTTGCGAGCGTTGTCCTGTATGCGATAGGCCTTGATGAGACTGGGCAGGGCGGCAGGAACACCCGAAAGCACACGCTTATTGCCGTCCTTCTCCTTCAGCTTGATCTGCTCCCAGTTCTGCAACACCTGTTCGGAGGTTTTTGCATCCGAGAACTTCGCCATCTCCTCTCCGTCCACTTTCCGCTGCTCAGCCTCCACCTTCTTCCACTCCTCGCTGTCCAGCGGCTTCGGCTCAGGGGCCCCCACCTGACTGGGGTGATAGACGTGCGGATGACGGAACAACAGCTTGTCGGTTTCAGCATTCAGCACGTCCGCCACGTCGAACTGTCCCTTCTCTGCACCGATCAGGGAGTAGAAGCACACGTGCATTAGCACGTCGCCCAGTTCCTTCATCGTGTCGTGCTCGTCACCTCGCGCCAGGGCGTCGCACAGTTCGTAGACTTCTTCTATCGTGTTGGGGCGCAGACTATCGTTCGTCTGCTTCTTGTCCCAAGGACATTTCTTCCTCAGCTGCTCCAGTACGTCCAGCAGTCGTCCGAAAGCCATCATTTGTTCTTCTCGAGTATGCATACGTTGAATTTTCATGCAAAGGTACAAACAAATTTTCACTCCACCAAATTTTATGTTCCCTTTCTGCTCGCTCGCTTCCCTAAGGACTTCTCTTCTAACGAGCCAGGGACAGTAAGTGACTTGCTTAGCAACAGCAAGTGACTTGCTTAGCAACAGCAAGTGACTTGCTTAGCAACAGCAAGTGACTTGCTTAGCAACAGCAAGTGACTTGCTTAGCAACAGTAAGTGGCTTGCTTAGCAACAGTAAGTGGCTTGCTTACCAACGGGAAGACAACGGCAGGATACCGGCATGAAGACTGACAGACAGGCATTTAACTTCGATTAACACACAATAAGTCACTAAGATTTCTTCATTTCGTTTTTTCTTTGTACCTTTGCACCCTAAAAGAAAGCATTTTAAATAAAATAATGGAAATAGCAAGTAAATACGACCCGAAAGAGGTCGAAGGTAAATGGTATCAGTATTGGTTGGATAATAAGCTGTTCAGCTCGAAACCCGACGGTAGAGAACCCTACACGATTGTCATTCCCCCTCCCAATGTGACGGGTGTGCTCCACATGGGCCACATGCTTAACAATACGATTCAGGACATCCTCATCCGCCGTGCCCGCATGGAAGGCAAGAATGCCTGCTGGGTGCCCGGCACAGACCACGCGTCGATTGCCACCGAGGCAAAGGTGGTGAAGAAGCTGGCCGCCGAGGGTGTCAAGAAGCGCGACCTCACGCGCGACGAGTTTCTGAAGCATGCATGGGACTGGACTCATGAGCATGGCGGCATCATCCTGAAGCAACTGCGCCGCCTCGGGGCTTCGTGCGACTGGGACCGTACGGCTTTCACGATGGACGAGCCACGTTCCGAGAGCGTCATCAAAGTGTTCGTCGACCTCTACCGCAAGGGCTACATCTATCGCGGCCTGCGCATGGTGAACTGGGATCCGAAGGCGCTCACCGCCCTCTCGACTGAGGAGGTCATCTATAAGGAGGAGCACTCCAAGCTCTATCATCTGAAGTACTACCTCGCCGGTACAGTAGACAGCGACATCGTTGCAGCAGAAGGCAACGTCATCCACAAGGACGACCGCGGCTACTATGCTGTCGTAGCCACCACACGTCCTGAAACCATCATGGGCGACACGGCCATGTGCATCAACCCCAAGGATCCGAAGAACCAGTGGCTGCGCGGCAAGCGCGTCATCGTGCCGCTGGTGAACCGCGAGATACCCGTCATCGAGGACCGCTACGTCGACATCGAGTTCGGCACGGGCTGCCTGAAAGTGACGCCCGCCCACGACACCAACGACTACATGCTGGGCAAGACCCATAACCTCGAGACCATCGACATTTTCAATGCCGACGGCACCATCTCCGACCAGTCTCCCATCTACGTGGGTATGGACCGCTTCGACTGTCGCAAGCAGATTGCCAAGGATCTGGAAGCAGCAGGACTGATGGAGAAGGTGGAGGATTACGCCAACAAGGTGGGCTACTCCGAGCGCAACCCCGACACGGCCATCGAGCCGCGCCTCTCGCTACAGTGGTTCCTAAAGATGAACCACTTCGCAGAGATTGCCCTGAAGCCCGTTATGGAAGGCGAGATGCACTTCTATCCGCAGAAGTATGTGAACACCTATAAGAACTGGCTGGAAAATATCCAGGACTGGTGCATCAGCCGTCAGCTGTGGTGGGGACATCGCATTCCCGCCTATTATTACCCAGGAAACTCCAGATTATCTGGAAATACCGGAGAGACTGGAGAAGCCGAAGAGCGCTTCGTCGTCGCTGAGACTGCAGAGGAAGCCCTCGAACTGGCCCGCAAGGAGAGTGGCAATGCCAATCTCCAGCTCACCGACTTGCGTCAGGATGAGGATGCCCTTGACACCTGGTTCTCGTCCTGGCTGTGGCCGGTATCGCTGTTCGACGGCATCCGCAACCCCGGCAACGAGGAGATTAACTACTACTACCCCACCAGCGACCTTGTGACGGCTCCCGACATCATCTTCTTCTGGGTGGCCCGCATGATTATGGCCGGTGAGGAGTATATGGGTAAGTTCCCCTTCAAGAACGTCTATTTCACAGGCATCGTCCGCGACAAGCTGGGCCGCAAGATGTCGAAAAGCCTCGGCAACTCGCCAGACCCCATCGAGCTGATTGAAAAGTTCGGTGCCGACGGTGTGCGCATGGGCATGATGCTCTCGGCTCCTGCCGGCAACGACATCCTCTTCGATGAGGCCCTCTGCGAGCAGGGACGTAACTTCAACAATAAGATCTGGAACGCCTTCCGCCTCGTGAAGGGCTGGCAGGTGGCCGACGGCCCCGCAAGCAAGGGCTCTTGTCCCGCAAATGAAGGTTCTTGTCCCGTAAGCGGAGGCATTGCCTCCGCCAACCAAACAGCAGTACGCTGGATGGATGCTAAGCTCCGTGCCGCCAACGCCGAGATGCAGGACCACTTCTCGAAGTACCGCATCAGCGACGCCCTCATGACTGTCTACAAGCTGTTCTGGGACGAGTTCTCCAGCTGGTATCTGGAGATGGTGAAGCCTGCCTACGTCGACGGCCAGGCACAGCCCATCGACCGTGAGACTTACGAGGCAACGCTCCGCTTCTTCGAGACGCTGCTCAAGATGCTCCACCCCTTCATGCCCTTCATCACCGAAGAGCTGTGGCAGGCCCTCTACGACCGCAAGCCGGGCGAGAGCATCATGCGCGACTGTCTTGTACTCGGCGGTCTGACTACCGAGGACGAGAAACTGATTGCTGACATTGAGCAGGTGAAGCAGATTGTCTCAGGCGTCCGCACCGTGCGCTCTTCAAAGAATATCGCACCGAAGGAAAAGCTCGAACTACAGGCTGTTGGCGTGAATCGTTTCGAGCTTTACAACGATGTCATCACGAAGATGGCCAACCTCAGCGCCATCAGCGTCGTAGAGAGCAAGGACGCTACCGCCAGCGCCTTCATGGTGGGCACCGACGAGTTTGCCGTACCCCTCGGTTCGATGATCAACGTCGAGGAAGAGATCAAGAAGATGAAAGCTCAGATCGAGCACCTCGAAGGCTTCCTTGCCTCGGTGAAGAAGAAACTCTCCAACGAGCGCTTCGTGCAGAACGCTCCCGAGGCCGTCGTAGCCATGGAGCGCAAGAAGCAGGCCGATGCCGAAGAAAAAATACAGACGCTGCGCGAATCGATTGCAGCACTCTCGTAAGCTCCAAGGACTGAATAAACATCTGTAATATTATATGGAATGGCTTATTAATCTCTTTACCAACACCGAGTCAGTGGCTCACATCGCCTTGCTCTATGCCGTGGTGATTGCCGTCGGTGTCTATTTAGGCAAGATCAAGGTCGGCGGCATCTCGCTGGGCGTCACCTTCGTTCTCTTCGCCGGCATTGTGGCAGGACATTTCGGCTTTACGGCCCCACTGCCCATCCTCACCTTCGTACAGGACTTCGGGCTCATCCTCTTCGTGTTTATGATCGGTATGCAGGTAGGGCCCGGCTTCTTCGAAAGCTTCGGTACCGCCGGCATCAAGCTCAACGGACTGGCCGCCTCGGCCATCCTGCTCAACATCCTCGTGATGTTTGCCTGCTACTTCGTCTTCTTCGACACTTCACAGCCCCATGCGCTCCCCATGATGGTGGGCACACTCTACGGTGCCGTCACCAACACCCCCGGTCTCGGTGCTGCCAACGAGGCACTGAACTCGATGAGCAGCGTCTTCAACGGCAACGTGCCGCAGATAGCATCGGCCTACGCCTGTGCCTATCCCCTCGGTGTGCTGGGCATCATCGGTGCCACCATCCTCGTGCGCTACATCTGCAAGGTGAAGCTGGAGGAGGAAGAGGAGCAGCTGAAAGCGATGGAGGGCAGTAAAGCCAACAAGAAGCCCTACAAGATGCACCTGGAGGTCACCAACAAGTACTTGGAAGGCAAGACGCTGCTGCAAGTACACGACTTCCTGAACCGCGACTTCGTCATCTCACGCCTTGTGCACCAGGGCGAGCTCTGCATCCCCAACCGCAACACCCTCTTCCACGTGGGCGACCAGATGCTCATCGTCTGTGCCGAAGCCGACCAGGAGGCCATCATGGCGTTCATCGGCCCGAAGCTCGACATAGACTTCGAGCAGCAGGATCAGCCCCTCGTCTCGAAGCGCATCCTAATCACCAATCCCGAAATCAACGGCAAGACTCTGGCCTCGATGCACTTCTCAAGTGTACACGGCGTGAACGTGACCCGCCTCACCCGTCACGGCATGGATCTCTTTGCATCGGCTTCACTGCCTTTGCAGGTGGGCGACAAGATTATGGTGGTCGGTCCGGAAGATGCTGTCGACCGCGTAGCCAACAAGATGGGCAACTCGGTAAAGCGCCTGGATCATCCCAACATCGCCACCATCTTCGTCGGTATCTTCCTCGGACTCATCTTCGGTTCGCTGCCGCTGGCCATCCCCGGCATGCCCGTCCCCGTGAAGCTCGGCCTCGCCGGTGGTCCGCTTATCATTGCCATCCTGATTGGCCGCTATGGCTATAAGATCCATCTGGTCACGTACACCACGACCTCGGCCAACATGATGCTACGCGAGATAGGCCTCGTGCTCTTCCTCGCCTCGGTGGGCATCAAGGCGGGTGCCACGTTCTTCTCGACGGTGGTAGAGGGCGACGGCCTGCTCTATGTGCTCTGCGGTTTCCTGATCACGATTATACCTATTTTAATTATAGGCCCCATCGCCCGTCTGAAGTTCAAGTTCAACTATTTCACCATCGCAGGCATGCTGGCTGGCACCTATACGGATCCTCCCGCACTGGCCTACGCCAACAGCATCTGCTCAAAGGAGGCACCGGCCATCGGATATTCTACGGTCTATCCGCTTGCCATGTTCCTGCGCATCTTCACGGCGCAAATCGTCGTACTCTTCTTCTGCGGACTATAGCCCCGCAACGGGGATGGGAGACCAAGACGGGCTCCCATCCCCGTTGTTCATCAAAGGAAAACTTTGCAAAACAACAAACTTAAATAATAATTACAACAAGCCAAAAATGAACCAAGCAAAACTCCTGCTGACCTCGCTGATTGCGGCAGCCACACTCCCCCTGTTCGGCCAAGGTGCAAAGAACATACGGCTGAGTGAAGTGCTCACCAACAACGAGGCCAGCATCGTCGATGAGTTCGGACGGCGAGAGGCGTGGGTGGAACTGGAGAATGTATCGTACAGCACGTACAACGTGCGCGGCATGTATCTCACCACCGACCGCACTGTGCTCGACCCAGCCCTGTCTGCCTCCGAACGCATCAAGCGCATGAGCATCATCCCCAGCGGTGAGCCCAAGACCAGCATCGGTGCCCGTCAGCACCTGATTCTCTATTGCAACTCGAATCCTGCCCGGGGGAAACTGCATCTGACATTGCCCGTCGGCCTCTCGGAGCCCGTATGGGTAGCCCTCTACAACGGCAACGGCGTAGAGCTGATCGACTCAGTGACCGTACCCGCACTCGCACTCGACCAGAGCTATGCTCGCGTCAACGGCAGCTGGAGCGTGAAAGCTCCTGCAAACGTCACACCCGGCACGGAAAACTTCATCGAGACGTCTGAGACGAAAGTGGAGAAGTTCAAGCGCGAAGACCCTTACGGCTTCGCCATGGCTATCATGGCGATGGGCATTGTCTTCACCTGCCTGGCCACACTGTGGATCTTCTTCACCTTCTTCGGCATGGTCATGAGCCATATAGAGACCGCCAAGAAGGTGGCCAACAAACAGCCCATCAAGCCCCTGACGAAGACCGTCGAGAAGACCATCGAGATCGGGCATAAGACGAGCAACGTGCTGCAGGAAGGCTTCGACATGAAGGGTGTAGACATGGAGGTCTACATGGCCGTCATCGGTATGGCCCTCAGCCAGTATGAGGACGATGTACACGACGTGGAAAGCGGCATCATCACCATCAAGCCGAAGGAAACCGGCTGGGACGACGAATACTCGCAGATGACACACCTGCACGACCCGTTCCTGCCCTTAGACCATAAGGCTCCCAATATTCCAACAACCCCGGAACTGCACTGAGGACGCTAAGGCCGATAAGGCTTCTAAGACCGATAAGGCCGATAAGGCCGCTATGAACTATCAGCCCCCTCAAAAAAAAACAATAAAACAATGAAAAAATACCAATACAAAGTGAAAGGCGTAGACTACGAAGTAGAAATCGCCGAAGTAGAAGGCAACATTGCCAAGGTAAACGTGAACGGCATCCCCTTCGAGATTGAGCTGCAGAAACCCATCAACGCTGCAAAGCACCCCACGATGAACCGTCCGAAGATAGAGGCGCCGAAACCCGCCGAGCCTGTTGCTGCGCCACAGCCGCAAACACAACCCGCGCCTCAGCCTGCCTCTGGCAACGGTGCTCCCGTCAAGGCTCCACTTCCCGGCACCATCACCGACATCAAGGTACAGGTAGGTCAGCAAGTGCATGCCGGCGACACCGTCGTCGTGCTGGAGGCCATGAAGATGCAGAACAACATCGAGGCCGAACAGACCGGACAGGTCACTTCCATCCTGGTGAAACAAGGCGACACAGTCATGGAAGGAACCGTACTACTGACTATCGCATAATTGAGAATTGAAAATTGAGAATTAAGAATTATGTGGCAGTTTATCGCAGAAAACTTCAGTGAGTTCCTCACCTACACAGGCTTTGCCAATGCAACGGTGGGCAACTTGATTATGATACTCGTGGGAGCCGTGTTCATCTATCTGGCCATCAAGAAAGACTTCGAACCCCTCCTGCTGGTGCCCATCGGCCTCGGTATCATCCTTGGAAACATTCCCTTCCGCGCCGATGCAGGTCTGGAGATTGGCCTTTACGAGGACAACTCCGTGCTGAACATCTTCTATCAGGGTGTACGGCAAGGATGGTACCCGCCGCTCATCTTCCTCGGCATCGGTGCCATGACCGACTTCACCGCCCTGCTGGCCAATCCCAAGCTGGTGCTCATCGGGGCAGCCGCCCAGTTCGGCATCTTCGGCGCCTATATGTTTGCACTGGCTATCGGCTTTGAGCCGAACCAGGCTGCCGGCATCGCCATCATCGGCGGCGCCGACGGACCGACGGCCATCTTCCTCTCGTCGAAACTGGCACCCAACCTGATGGGGGCTATTGCCGTCTGCGCCTACTCCTACATGGCGCTCGTGCCCCTGATCCAGCCACCCTTGATGCGCTTGCTCACCACCAAGAAGGAGCGCACCATCAAGATGAAGCCCGGTCGCAATGTCTCTCAGACAGAGCGCATCCTCTTCCCCATCATCGGCTTGCTGATGACCACCTTCATCGTGCCGTCGGGCCTGCCGCTCTTAGGTATGCTCTTCTTCGGAAACCTCCTGAAGGAAAGCGGCAAGACTACCCGCCTGGCCAAGACGGCCGGTGCCGCCCTGAACGACATCGTGGTGATGCTTCTCGGCCTGACCGTGGGCTGCTCGACACAAGCCAGCGAGTTCCTCACGCTGAACACCGTCTTCATCTTTGCCATCGGTGCAGCCGCATTTGCCATTGCCACCGCCAGCGGCGTCTGCTTCGTGAAGGTGATGAATCTCTTCCTGCCGGCCGACAAGAAGCTCAATCCGCTCATCGGTAACGCCGGCGTCTCGGCCGTGCCTATGAGCGCTCGCATCTCCAACAACCTCGGACTGGAATACGACCGCCACAACTTCCTGCTCATGCATGCCATGGGGCCCAACGTGGCCGGCGTCATCGGCTCGGCCGTCGCTGCAGGCGTACTGCTCGGCTTCCTGTCGTAGACAGTGCTCAGCAATTCAGCACGAATTACACACTAATTCAGCACGAATTACGCGACAATTCAGCACGAATTACGCGACAATTCAGCACGAATTACGAGTTGATTTGCCTCGAATTGCGAGACGCTTCGATAAAAGCGCGTTTTGTAGCGTAAGGAAACGCTCACTCAAAGGTCGGAAACCCATGATGGTTTCCGACCTTTTCCCTATTTTAGAGTTGCTCCCCGTCTTCCTTTTTTCTGTTTTAGCGATTAATCTTTCCAAATCTCTTTGTAATATCAGCAAATATTCGTAACTTTGCAGCGTATTATCTATATAGACCAAAGTTTCAAAAAAGATGCCAGAGATATCAGTACGCGGAATGGAAATGCCCGAAAGCCCTATTCGGAAACTCGCACCGCTGGCTGCCGCAGCCAAGAAACGCGGCACAAAGGTTTACCATCTGAACATCGGTCAGCCCGACCTGCCCACTCCCCAAGTAGCCTTAGACGCGCTGAAGACCATCGACCGAAGCATCCTGGAATACTCGCCCTCGCAGGGCTACCAGAGCTATCGGGAGAAACTGGTGGACTACTACGCGAAATACAACATACAGGTGACCGCCGACGACATCATCATCACATCGGGCGGTTCTGAAGCCGTGCTCTTCGCCTTCCTTAGCTGCCTGAATCCCGGCGACGAGATTATCGTCCCCGAACCGGCCTATGCTAACTACATGGCGTTTGCCATTTCAGCCGGCGCGAAGATCCGTACCATTGCCACTACTATTGAAGAGGGTTTCTCGCTGCCGAAGGTAGAGAAGTTTGAGGAACTGATCAACGAGCGCACTCGCGCCATCATGATCTGTAATCCCAACAATCCCACGGGATACCTCTACACCCGCCGCGAGATGAACCAGATACGTGACCTGGTGAAGAAATACGACTTGTACCTCTTCTCCGACGAGGTCTATCGCGAATATATCTATACAGGTTCGCCCTATATCTCAGCCTGCCACCTGGAGGGCATTGAGCAGAACGTCATCCTGATTGACTCGGTGTCGAAGCGCTATTCAGAGTGCGGCATCCGCATCGGAGCACTGATCACGAAGAACAAAGAGGTGCGCGCTGCCGTCATGAAGTTCTGCCAGGCCCGGCTCTCCCCTCCCCTGATTGGCCAGATTGTGGCCGAGGCCTCACTCGACACGCCTGAGGAATACCTGCGCGACGTCTACGACGAGTATGTGGAGCGGCGTAAATGCCTGATTGACGGGCTCAACCGCATCCCCGGCGTCTACTCGCCTATCCCCATGGGCGCCTTCTATACGGTGGCCAAGCTCCCCGTCGACGATGCAGAGAAGTTCTGCCGCTGGTGTCTGAGCGAGTTCGAATATGAGGGTCAGACGGTCATGATGGCTCCCGCCGCAGGCTTCTATACCACGCCCGGTGCAGGCATCAATCAGGTGCGTATCGCCTACGTGCTGAAGAAAGAAGACCTGACGAAAGCACTCGTCGTCTTGCAAAAAGCCCTTGAAGCCTATCCAGGAAGAGTAATCGAATGAACCTGCCCCTATTTCTTGCTCGTCACATTTATCATTCGGAAGGAGATTCGCGTAAGGTGAGCCGACCTGCCATGCGCATCGCCACCATAGGCGTTGCCATCGGTTTGGCCGTGATGATTGTGACCGTCAGCGTGGTCATCGGATTCAAAAATACGATTCGCAACAAAGTGGCCGGCTTCGGCAGCCACATACAGGTGCAGAACATCATGACCTACACCGCCGCCTCTGACATGCCCATCTGCATCAATGACAGCATGCTCAATTTGCTGAACGGCATTGAGGGCGTAAAACACGCGGAGCGCTATGCCTACACACAGGGCATCCTGAAGACGGACGACGACTTCATGGGCGTGATGCTGAAGGGTATCGGACCGGAATACAATCTGGACTATCTGCGCGAGTGTATTGTCGACGGCGAACTGCCACAGTTCTGCGATACCGCAACAACCTACCCGCTGGTCGTCTCGAAGACGATGGCCGACAAATTGCACCTAAAAGTGGGCACACGTATCTTTGCTTACTTCATTAGCGACGATAATGTCCGGCCGAGGCGATTCAACATCTGTGGCATCTATCAGACCAACATGAAGCGCTTCGATGACGCATTCTGTCTGACCGACCTTTATGTGGTGTGCAAACTGAACGGATGGTTTGACGAACAGGTGACGGGAGCTGAACTGCTGGTTGACGACTTTGACCAGCTGGAGAATACCAACCGGAATGTCATTAAGGTCGTGAACCGCACCCTCGACCAATATAATAATGTCTATTCC
>Ga0310697_10004462_pt1 | contig 13823 bp, 12 predicted proteins | sample 172DNAGHGlowgp2_FD_203883 | JGI IMG/M metagenome (GOLD analysis project Ga0310697, IMG submission 203883) | Sheep rumen microbial communities from Palmerston North, Manawatu-Wanganui, New Zealand - 1728 DNA GHGlow gp2 (v2) (version 2) | ecosystem: Host-associated > Mammals > Digestive system >...
TCCGGCGAATCACAGCATCATCCAGGACATCCTCTGCATCAACTCCAACAGCTATACGCCGGTGGACAGCACTTATATGACCACGGGCGAGATCGCTCCGGTCAAGAATACCCCGTTCGACTTCACTACGCCGACCTATATCTTCTCCTATATCGACGCCAAGCATGAACAGATCAAGAACGGCAACGGCTACGACCACAATTGGGTGCTGAACACCAAGGGAGATATCTCCAAACTGGCCGCTCTGCTCTCCTGCGAAGAGTCCGGCATCACCATGATGGTCTATACCGACGAGCCCGGCATCCAGGTCTATTCCGGCAACTTCCTGGACGGCACGGTCACCGGCAAGAAGGGCGTTACCTATGAGAAGCGTTCCGCCATCTGCCTCGAGACCCAGAAGTATCCGGACACGCCCAACAAACCCGAATGGCCCTCCGCCCTTCTCCGTCCCGGCGAGACCTACCACAGCCACACCATTTTCGCTTTCAGCACGCGGAAATAATAGATCGGACAGTTCCACTAAATACTTGGCCGGGCCTCTGGATAAGAGACCCGGCCATTTCTTTTCCAGGATTACTCCGGCTAGAACCGGAAGGCAATGCCGGCGGAGCCGTAAGGAAGCATCGGGGAGTAATATCCCTCGGCGAGCAAGGCAAAAGAATCACTCAGGTTCAGACGAAGACCGCCGAAACCGCCCCAACAGAAAGCGAGGTTACTCTCCCGCGCATCGAAGCGCTGGGCAGAAATGCCGGCAAGACCGCCGAAATGCAACTCGACGACACGGCCCAAATTGAATCCAAGCATCAGACGGGGAGCGGCAGAGAGGTCCGTCTTCTTGGTCTCAGTGACCGCACCATGCCGGAAATTGGCGCCAAACTGGATACCCCCATACAGATGCGCCGCGCCCAGGTTCGCCATCGCAATATTACCGGAAACGATCGCCCCGATTCCAGGGCCATAACCTCCCTGTACGGTAATGAGTTTGGTTCCGGGCTTATCGGGTTCGGCGGCATGAACCGGGGGAACCGCCATTAAAAAAGCAGCCGTAAGGACGGCAAAAAAGGTTAAGGTTCTATTCATGGGGATCAGATTTACCTATTTTATTCCAATCAGAAGACTTCAGGAAAGTACCTTTGGCATAGAGGGTAATCACACTCCTGGAAGAATTGTTAAAGACCGTGATTTGCTGGGAATACTTACTGGCATGCGAAGGTTTGAAAAAAACCGTCAGCGTATCACGCCCACCAGGAGCAAGCGGCTCCGTAGAATGCTCAACCGTGACACAGGGGCAATGTCCGACTGCCTTGTTCACGATGAGCGGCGCATTGCCGACATTCTCATAGGCAAAACGATAGACATAGGTGGAATCCTTCGTGTACAAAGTCTTTCCAAGATCAATCCGCTGGGAATCAAAACGAATCTCAGAAGATTGTACCACCGCGTCAACAGACTCCTGTGAAAAGAGAGGAGAACAAGTCAACAACGTGAAAACGAAAGACAAAAGAAATGTTTCGACAGTACGCATAAGACAAAGATACAAAGAAGGAATGAAAAAAAAAAGGAGCCGACCCAATAGGCCGGCTCCCATTTCATACAGGAATCAGATTAGATTCCTTCCTTGATCGTGGTAGCAACCGGAACAGTGATCGGCTTCTCGGTGGAGATGATACCCCAACCGTACTGGACAGTAACCGGAACACTGAGGTTGAACTTCTTGACGAAGGTACCGTTGTTGCGATAGGTCAGGAAGCCGAAGCCACCGTCATCAATACCATTAATGTAGTCACCGACAGTAACGACATTGCCATCATCATCCTTCACGACATTGCCATCAGCGTCACGCAGAGGCTCCACAACGTTCACCTTTGTCAGGAGGGTATCCTTGGACATCGGCTTAAGGTCAAGGGTCACAGGGACCTTCCCATCCGGAGTCAGGTCGCAAGTAATCATATCAACATTGACAGAGATCTTGAAGATTCCGTAGTAATCCCAGTAGTTATAGTACTGGTCGCCTTCGTTCATGCCAAAGACACGACCACGCCAATCCTTAGGAGCGACAAGATCCTTGAGGGTGATGAAGGAACCGTCCTGACCGAAGTCGACAGCGTCGACAAAGTAGTCATTAGCGGTATCAGTAACCTTCACAGGCTGGATGTAATCAGCACGGAAGTGATCACGATATGTCTTCTGGGCATCCGGCCAGTAGAGGTTCACCTCAAAGCCATCGTCACCGCAAACAAGACCGGTAGCACCAATGTAGATGAAGAACTTATCGGTGTTGAGCAGACGCTTGGCAGTGTGGTTCGGATCCTCGCTGACCTTGTTGAGGATAACGATGTTCGGAGTAAGAGCCTTCTCGGTGGAAGCGTTGTCGATGGTAGCGATCAGGACAGACTCCTCGGAACCGATAGCGGCCCAGAGTTCGGTGCTGTCATTCTTGACCTCAAACTTCACATTCTTATATTCACCAACCTCGGTGACCGCTTCGATATCAGGGCAGAAGAAGTAGTTGATGTTGGAGACCTCAAGACCAGGCTCGCCAACGGCAGGAATGACAGTACCATCTATGCGAGTGCGCTCACCGAGATCAATCACGCCGGTAGAATCGGTAAGGAAGGCAGCATTGATATTGTTGTGGAACACACACTTGGTGCTGTCGGTCTCACCGAGATCCGGAGTCGCCACATTGTACTGGGCAGCCGTCTTATCACTATTCCAGTAGTTGTCGATGTAACGCTCCACTGGAATATTATAAGCAGCAACCGGCTTGACGTCGGCAGTGAGCGTCACAACGACACGTGCACCATTGATAGCCTCAAAGTAAACATCCCAAGTTACCACGATAGGATCGACGGAAGTATGGTTAGGATCGGCAGCAATAGCCCAAAGCTGTTCAGCAGTCATCTCCCAGCTCATGACACCCTTCTCAACGTCGTAAGAGACAGTTCCGAGAGAGTCAGCAAGGGCGGTGTCAACAGGACCAACGAACTTGTAAGCAGAGTCGTAGTTAGCCTTCGTGATCGGGAACTCATTCCAGATCTTCCTGGCAAGAACGGTGGAGTCGGCGAACAAGGTGTCACCCTCGCACTTGAACTCGAACTGATCCAGGACATCGCCACCCTTCTTACTCCAAGTAATATCAAACTTCTTACCGGTAGGAGCAACCCAGACCTTCACATAAGCGATCTGAACGTTGTTTTCGCCATCCTTGATGGTAACGCGAACGATCGGAGTGGTGTTGATGGCATTGCCATCCTTGACGGTGAGGACACCCTCATCAGTGAGGTTAGTGAGATCGTAGTCGCAGAAGTCGTAGTCCTCGACGAGCTCGAACTTCCAGGTGAATCCAAGACCCTCGAAGGTCTTCTCGTTAGGACGGCATTCCTGACCTTGGATGAAGTGAGCGATGACATACTCCTTGACATTGAACGCCTCATCATAAGCCATCTGGTGATCCACAGAGAGCGTATCGAACGTGTCGGTCCAAACAGGAACATTGAGGAAGGCCTCGGCATCAGTGCCGGAAATGACTTCCGTAGCACGACGATAGTGGGCGTCATCATCTTCTACGTTAGTAGGATCGGCGATGCGGACATCGTTGATATCCTCGGAGAAGACGGTAGCATAGTCGGAAGTGTAGGTCTCATCATCCTTCGTGAGCTGGAGAGCGACGACGGAGATATTCTTATCGGTAGCCGGCAGACCGGTAACATCAACTCTCACATTGATGCAGTCGGTCTCGACAGTGTCACGACCCTGATAGATACCGACAACCTTGAAGTCATCAGTAGCAGTAGCACGAGTGACGATGAACGGATCATTCTCACGGACGACAAACTTCACCGTGTCACCAACATGAAGGAAGTCGAGATCAGCGTTGGAAGGAATGACGTGATACTTGGCGATGGAAGGAGGAGTGACGTTGAGAACGGTGTCCTTAGGAACCGCATTCTCATTCACTGTGTTGGTGTCCTTCAGCTCGAGCGGGCTGTAGTGGAGGGTGCTTACGAGGATAGCCTCGACACCGTCGACATAGACCTCAGGGACAAAGACGAGGCTGCGGATGGAAGCCTTGACGGCGAGAACCTGGGCCTTGACCTCATCAATGGTCTTCTTCAGGGCCTCGATGTCCTTGTCGTGAGCCTCTTTCAGAGCCTTGATGGCGTTGTTGACCTTGAGGATTTCACCGTCGATGTAGGTCTTGACGGAACCTTCCTCGGCACCGAAGCCCTTCAGCATCTTGTCGAGGCCGTCCAGGCGGCCTTCGAGCTGAGCCTTGACCTTATTGAACTCGTCAAGAGTAACATACTTCTTGAGCTCGTCCTGGACATACTGCTTGAGGCTGGCCTCCATGTTGTCGACATACTCCTTGATGGTCGTATCCTCAGGGAAACCGGCGGTAAGGGCAACCAGCTCCTTGACAGCGTCGGACAGGAGGTTGAGGGTGCTATCCTGAGCCTCATTCTTCTCCTTGATGGCCTTGATCTCCTCGTTGATAGCGGGGATGGTCTCCTCGTTGATCTTCTTGATGGCCTTAGCATTGGCATCAACCGTCTCCTTGAGTTCGGCGATCTTACCGTCAACATAGGTGGTAAGGTCGGTGACAGCCTTCTGGAGTTCTTCCTTGGTGGCGCACTTGTCAACCTTGTCACTCAGAGCATCGAGCTGGCCCTGGAAGTCGGCATCCTCGAGAGCCTTGACACGGTCGGAGAGAGCACCGATAGCATCCGTGAGCTGCTTCTTGGCAGTCTCGAACTCGGTCTTGTCGAGCTTCTTGCTAACCTCGGTGGTGAGATCGGCAATCTTGCCATTGAGAGCAGTCTCCAGGTCGGAGATCGCCTTATTCAGCTTGTCGACGTCGGCCTTGTGGTCAGCCGCAGTCTCAAGCGTAGCGATAGTAGACTGCAGAGCCTTGATCTGGTCATTGGCCGAAGCAATGGCGTCTGCATTCTTCTGGATGTCGACTTCGTAGTCGGTACATCCGGCTGCAAGCAGTGCGGCTCCGGAAAGGAGCAACGCTGCAAGTTTGGTGAATTTGACTTTCATAAAGTTGGTATAGAATTAAGAGTTAATTGTTTACTCGATGGTAGAGATCACAACGCGGTTGAGGTCGTTCTCAGCGAAAGGCTGGACGCGGTCACCGTTGGCGATGCAGGAGACAATACGGTCCTCGGCGATGCCACGCTCCTGGAGGAACGCCTTGACGGCGGCGGCACGCTGCTCGGAGAGTTTCTGGTTGATGCGCTTGTTACCGGTGCCCTTGTCGGCGTGACCGGCGATGGCAATCTTCACATCCGGGTTGGCCTTGAGCCAGTCAATGTAGCGGATGAGTTTCGCGGCCTCCTCGTCGGAGATGACGGCGGAGTTGATCGTGAAGAAGGTGTTCACCTGGCGCATTTCGGCGGCGAGACGCTCGGCGGCGGCCTTCTCGGCGGCGAGTTTGTCGGCAGCGGCCTTCTCGGCAGCGGCCTTCTCGGCGGCGGCCTTCTCGGCAGCGAGTTTCGCGGCGCGCTCGGCATCCTGCTGGGCCTTCAGGGCGGCAGCGGCGGCCTCAGCGGCGGCGAGGTCGGCGAGGTACTTGGCGCTCGGACGGGTGGTCTTGCCGAAGTTGATCTTCAGGCCGGCGAGGGCGTTGAAATGGAAGTCGGGGTGACCGACCTTCTTGGAGTTGAACTTATCGGAGAGGACGTTGTCGTTCACCTCGAGGGTGAGGGCGACGGCGTCGCTCAGGCGGAAATCAGCACCGAGGCCCACGCGGGCGACGGGAGTGATGAGGTTCTTCTCCCACAGGAGGGCGAAGTATTCCTTCGGATTGGTCTTGGTAACGTTGTTCGCACCGTTGTTGAAGCCATAAGCGGCACCGCCGCCGATGAACACGAACGGATTGAACACGCGGTCGTGCTTGTAGCCGAAGAGTTGGGCCAGGTTGAGGGTGAGGTCGAACGCGCCCTGGAGGTAGTTGAACTTGTACACCTCAAGCGGAGCGACGACATTGCCCTTGCCCTGGAAACCGGCGACGTTGAAGCGCAGGCCGAGGGAAGGATTGAACTGATAGCCGAGGGAAAGGGCCCCAGCCGGAGAAAGCAGATCCTTGAAAGCGGTCTCACCGATGGTGTAGGCGGCTCCTCCCTGGATCTGCCCGTACCAGTGCGGATTGAACTCCACGCTGGGATCGGACTTGCTCTGCTGCGCAAATGCAACCTGTGCACCCAGCGCAACGGCGAGAATCAGAGTTAAGCTTTTCAGTTTCATATAATAAGAATTGTTGTTGTTTATCCTCATTTTTTATCGTACAAAACAGTGTCGGATCCTTCACTTTTGTGGCCGCGGCAAACTGCGTCCCAATCTGGACACTATCATATACGTTCGCAAAATTAAGCAGAATAATCTGATTTTCCCAACTTTTTTTAAAAAATTATCTAAAAAAAACGAGACTCACCGATATGTAGCAGGTTTTTTGTACCTTTGCACCTATAATTAAAGAAATCAGTTTTTAACATGGCAAATTCCATCGACCTCAACGAACAGGAGCGCGGACGCCGGGAATCCCTCGCGAAACTCCGCGAACTGGGCATCAATCCATATCCGGCCCCCCTCTACCCCATCAACACCACCACGGCGGAGATCGCGGCGGGCTTCAAGCCCGAGGAGGGCAACTTCGCCGACGTCTGCATCGCCGGCCGCATCATGTCCCGCCGCATCATGGGCGCGGCTTCCTTCATGGAACTGCAGGACCACGCGGGACGCATCCAGGTCTATGTCAAGCGGGACGAGATCTGCCCCGGCGAGGACAAGACCCTGTACAACACCGTATTCAAGAAACTGCTGGACATCGGCGACATCGTGGGTATCAAGGGCTTCGCCTTCATCACCCAGACGGGCCAGCTGTCCGTCCACGCGAAGGAACTCACTGTCCTGTCCAAGTCCCTCCGCGTCCTCCCCATCGTCAAGACCGATGCCGACGGTACCGTCCATGACGGCTTTGCCGATCCGGAACTCCGTTACCGCCAGCGGTACGTGGACCTCGTGGTGAACCCGCAGGTGAAGGAGACCTTCGTCAAGCGGGCGAAGATCATCTCCACGATGCGCCGCTACTTCGACGAGGCCGGCTGCCTGGAGGTCGAGACCCCGATCCTGCAGCCCATCCCGGGCGGTGCGACGGCCCGTCCGTTCATCACGCACCACAACGCGCTGGACGTGGACATGTACCTCAGGATTGCCAACGAACTGTACCTCAAGCGTCTCATCGTGGGCGGCTTCCTAGGGGTGTACGAGTTCGCGAAGAACTTCCGCAACGAGGGCATGGACAAGACGCACAACCCGGAGTTCACCTGCGTGGAACTGTACGTCGCCTACAAGGACTACAACTGGATGATGGAGTTCACCGAGAAGATGCTCCAGCAGGTGGCCGAGGCCACGGGCGGTCTCACCAAGACCATCGCCGGCAACGAGGTCTCCTTCCAGGGACCTTTCCGCCGCCTCCGCATCCTCGACGCCATCAAGGAGTACGCCGGGGTCGATGTCAAGGGCATGGACGAAGCGCAACTGCGGGCCACCTGCAAGCAACTGGGCGTGGAAGTCACCCCGGAAATGGGCGTCGGCAAACTCATCGACGCCATCTTCGGCGAGTTCTGCGAGAAGAACCTCATCCAGCCGACCTTCATCATCGACTACCCCGTGGAGATGTCCCCGCTCACCAAGCGCTGCCGCTACGACGACACGCTCACCGAACGCTTCGAACTCTTCGTCGCCGGCAAGGAACTCGCGAACGCCTACTCCGAACTGAACGACCCGGTCGACCAGTTGGAGCGCTTCGAGGAGCAGGCCGCCCTCAAGAGCAAGGGCGACGACGAAGCCATGTACATCGATTATGATTTCGTGCGCGCGCTCGAGTACGGCATGCCGCCCACCTCGGGCATCGGCATCGGCATCGACCGCCTCACCATGTTCATGACCGGCAACGACGCCATCCAGGACGTGCTGTTCTTCCCGACCATGCGGCCTGAAAAGTTTTGAAAACCGAACAGGTCACATCGGCACAGAACCCGAAGATCCGGAACTTGCTCTTGCTGCAGGAGAAATCCAGGGCGCGGCGGGAGCAAGGGCTCTTCGTGGTGGAAGGCCGGCGCGAACTGCAGCACTGCCTGGAGGCGGGCTTCACCGTCCGGACCGTGTTCGTGTGTCCGGAGGTAGCGGGATTGTCATCTCGACCGAGCGAAGCGAGTGGAGAGATCTTTCCTGCAGATTTCCCGACTTCGTCCGGAACCACATCCACCTGTCATTCTGAGGAGGCCGGAGGCCGACGAAAGAATCTCGCCGGCGAGCCCCTCGTCATCGAAATCCCCGAGGCTCTGTACCGGAAGGTGGCGTACCGGGAGGGTACGGAAGGAGTGATCGCGGAGGTGGAGGTGAAGGAACGTCGGCTGGAGGACCTGGAACTTCCCGAGAATCCGCTCGTCGTCGTGCTGGAGGCGGTGGAGAAACCGGGGAACCTGGGTGCCGTACTCCGCAGCGCGGATGCCGCCCGGGCCGATGCGGTCATCGTCTGCGACCCGCTCACCGACCTCTGGAACCCGAACCTCATCCGCGCAAGTCTCGGCGGCATCTTCACGGTGCCTACGGTCGCGGCAACCTCGGAGGAGACCATCGCCTGGCTCAAGGCCCATGGGATCCGCATCCTCACGGCGCAGTTGCAGGACTCGTCGTGGTATTACGATGTGGACATGACCGTGGGCACGGCCCTCGTGATGGGCACGGAATCCACGGGGCTCACCGACATCTGGCGCCGTGCGGCCAACGCCCACATCCGCATCCCCATGCTCGGCCGCCTGGACAGTCTCAACGTCTCCGTCTCCGCCGCCATCCTCCTCTTCGAGGCCGTCCGCCAGCGGAATTCGTAACCGTCCCGGCTATATACCTGACACACAGTCACTTACTCGATATTCCCTGGCACATTTGCACCAGGGAAAAACAAATAACGGACTGAAAATCAGTCCGTTAAAAAATACGCAAAAAAAGATCAGAACGGAAGGTCGTCCTCCGAGCCGGCGTCGGCGGCAGGCTGGGCCTGCGGAGCGGGCGCCTGGTAAGGGGCCGATGGCTGGGAGGCGGGCTGGTAAGGCTGCGGGGCGCCCTGCGAAGGAGCGAATCCGCCCTGGGCAGGCTGCTGATAGCCGCCCTGCTGGGGCGCGGGCTGCTGCCAGCCCTGCTGGCGGGGTGCCTGGGGCTGCTGGCCGCCATAGCCGGGGCCGGAGTAGCCACCCTGGCCGCTGCCGGAGTAGCCGCCTTGCTGGCCACCGTAGCCGGGGCCGGAATAACCGCCCTGGCCGTCGCCTTCACGGTCGGGGCGCTTGCCCAGGAGTTGGAGGTTGTCCACCTGGATTTCCGTGGTGTAGCGGTCTTTGCCGTCGCGGTCAGTCCATTTGCGGGTGCGGAGTTTTCCCTCCACGTAGATCTGGCTGCCTCTGTGGACGAATTTTTCGATGACGTCGGCGTTGCTGCGCCAGGCGACGATGTTGTGCCATTCCGTATTCTCACGGGTTTCGCCGTTGCGGTCGCGGTAGCGTTCCGTGGTCGCGAGGCGGAAGGAGGCCACCTTGGCATTGCCCTGGGGGCCCTGGGGATTGGAATCGAGGTAACGGATTTCGGGGTCGTTTCCAACGTTACCGATCAGCATGACTTTATTGAGTGCCATAATGCAAAAATATTTTCTGCAAGTTAGCAAAAAATTCGGAACATGGCACCCTCGTCCGGCGTTTCCCCGGTAAAAATCGAGTACCCGGCGACGGCCTGGTACAGGAGCCAGCGACGGCCGGAGACATAGGCCCGGCCCCGCCCCTCGAACGCCGGCGTACGGTAGTTCGCCTCCAGGAAAACGGCCTCCGGATAATCCGGGATGTCCATCTGCCCGGGAACGGTATAGATCACGAGGTCAGGCGAGCACGAAGTCAGTTCCGGGAGCGGCACCCAGCCGCAGCCCAGTTCTTCCGCAAGCGAAGAAGCCCGGGACGAAGTCCGGTTCGCGAGCGTCACCCGGCAGCCCAGTTGCAGGGCGGCGACGGCCGCGGCGCGGCCTGCGCCTCCGCACCCGATGACCAGGGCATCCGAAACCGGCAGTCCCGTCTCACGGACGGACATCACGACGCCGTCGACATCGGTATTATAACCGGCGATACCACAAGGCGTCTTCACGGCGAGGTTCACGGCGCCGCACAGCCGCGCGCTCTCGGACAGGCTGTCCACGGCCCGGAAGGCGTCCTGCTTGAAGGGAGCGGTAATGTTGATGCCGTCATAGCCGTCCAGGAAGCGCTGCCACAAATCCGCAAACAGCGGCCCTTCCAGCAGGTCATAGGCATACCGGCCCCCGTAGGCGGCCTCGAAGAGCCGCGGGCTCAGGGACCCGGCGGCGGGATTACCGATGAGGGCGAAGCGTTTCACGGGCGGCGGAAGAAGGTGTCATGGACATAGGAGCATCCGCCGCAGATGATGTCGGTCAGGACCTGGGATTCGTGCGAAAGCGTGGCGAAGACGATGCCCACGCCGAAGGGAACGCCGTACAGGCTGGAAAGGGCGCCGGCGACGACCGTGTGGAAGGCGCCGAACCCGCCCGGGACGGGAACGATCGAACTCAGGGCTCCGGCGAACATGAGGAACAGCGCATCGCTCATGCCCATGGCGTTGAGTTTGTCCACAGCCCCGGCGAATTCCGGGCTGAGTCCCGTTGTGTCGATCCCCTGCAGGGACCACAGGATCGTGGCGCTCATGAGCCAGTACATGCACCAGATGATGACGGTATAGACAATGAACAGCCAGCCGTTCTTCATGTGCAGGCAGGAAGATATGCCGTCTCCGAGCCCCCGGATCCAGCCCCAGACCTTGCCCCAGATGCGGCCGCGGTCCCGAAGTTTCCAGCAAAGGAACAGGAAAGCGCAGCCGGCGAGGACGACCAGCAGGACGACCCACCAGAGACCGGCCTTGTCGGCAAGTCCGGGGAAAAAGGTCTCCTTGAAATAGGCGCCGAAACGGTCCCACATCACGGAAAGGACGAGGACCATCACCAGCACGAGGGACACGGCATCCCACAACCGGTCCGCCAGGACCGTGCCGATGACCTTGTCCAGCGTGGCCAGCCGCCGTCCTTCCCCGTCGCGCCCCGAATTCTTCGTCACCAGGGCGCTCCGGGCGACTTCCCCGGCCCGCGGCACCACGAGGTTCACGACCATGCAGATGTTGTAGGCGTCGAAACAGGTAAGGCGGGAGGTGGAAGGGTCGATGGGGAGCAGTTGCATCCGCCACCGCAGCGCGCGGAACCATAGCGCGACGGCTCCGAAGACCATGGAAAGGACGACGTAGCCCCAGTGGCAACTGCGGAGCGCTTCGCCGAAGTCCTTCCAGTTCACGCCCCGGAAGGAAAACCAGAGCAAAGCCGCCGCCACCCCGGTCCACAGGATGTATTGGAGGATTCTTTTGAATTTATTGTCCATTGCGGGGACAAAGTTAGTGGAAAATCCCCAAATAATGCATAAATTTGTAGGTTAATAAAGTAAAACGCCCCGACACGATGAAATCCATCCTTGGCATCGGCAACGCCCTGACCGACATCCTGGCCGTCCTTCCGGACGACTCCCTGCTCACGAAGTACCATCTTCCCCTGGGAAGCATGCAGCACGTGGACATGGAGACGGGCGACCGCATCTGGGAGGCCCTGAAGGAGTACGGCGTCAAGTACGTCCCGGGCGGCTCCGCGGCGAACACCGTCACCTGCACCGCCATCTTCGGGATGCCGTCGGGATACATCGGCAAGATCGGGAACGACGACCTGGGGAACCTGTTCAAGAGCACGATGGAGCAGTACGGCGTCCGCGCCCAGATGCTCTACGGCACCAAGTCCAGCGGCCGCTGCATGGTCTTCATCACGGGGGCCAATGCGGAACGCACGTTCGCGGACTACATGGGCGCCACCCTGGAACTCGGCCCCGACGACCTCGTCCCCGAGATGTTCGAGGGCTACGATTACTTCCACATCGAGGGCTACCTCGTCCAGAACCAGGACCTGATCGCCAAGGCCGCCCGCCTGGCGAAGGCCGCCGGCTGCACCGTCTCCATCGACATGGCCTCCTACAACGTCGTGGAGAGCAACGACGCCTTCTTCCACAACCTCGTGGAGAACTACGTGGACATCGTCTTCGCCAACGAGTCCGAGGCCAAGGCCTTCACCAAGAAAGAGCCCCGCGAGGCCCTGGACGACATCGCCCGGGTGTGCGACATCGCCGTCGTGAAGGTGGGCAAGGACGGGTCCATGGTCAAGTCCGGCGACGAGTACCATTTCATCGAGCCCTGGCCAGCCAAACCGGTGGACGCCACCGGCGCCGGGGACACCTATGCCGCCGGTTTCCTGTACGCACATTCCCTGGGCATGCCCCTCCGCGTGTGCGGCGAAATCGGCTCCATCATCGCGGCGAAGGTGGTGGAAGTCATCGGCACCAAGATCGACATCCCCCGCTGGCGGGATGCCAAACAGCAGATCCGCGAACTCATCGCGGCCAATACCCGATAGCCTATGCTGGAACCGGTCAAAGACTTGCTCAGGCGCCAGAGCCTGAAAAAACACGCCTCCACCGAGCCCACGGGGTTCGTTCCGCTGGAGAAGATCCACTCCGCCGTCGCCTTCATCGACGTGGAGGACACGTCGTTCAACGAATGCAAGAACGCCCTGATGATCTTCTTCCGGGAACACGGTATCAAGGGGGACATCTTCTTCTTCGACTTCCGGAAACTTACCGAAGGCGAACGGCTCATCACCAGCATCACCACCACCGTCCTCAAGAAGGACCTCAACTGGTTCGGGAAGCCCTCCAACGAGAAAGTGTCCCTGATGCTGGGCGGGGAACCGGACCTGTTCATCTCGCTCCTCACCACCACGGAGTATCCGCTGGAATTCATGGCCAAGTGCTCCCGCGCCAAGTTCAAGATCGGCCGCGTACAGTTGCCGGGCGACACCTTCGACCTCGTCATCAAGGATCCCGAGGACCGCAAGTACTCCGAGGCGGAGGTCTTCAAGGAACTGGCCAAGTTCATGGAAAAGATCCGATGAAGAAATACCTCATCGTCTTCCTGATATCCATGGTCCCGCTCATCGAACTGCGCGGGGCCATCCCGTATGCCGTGGGCATGGGCCTGCCCATCGTCCCGTCCATCATCGTCTCGGTCCTCGGCAACATGCTGCCGGTACCGTTCATCTTCCTGTTCGCCCGCCGCATCCTCGAGTGGGGGAAGGACAAGCCCTGCATCGGCAAGTTCTTCACCTGGTGCCTGGAAAAGGGCGAAAAGGGCGGACGGAAACTGGAAGAAAAGGCCGGACAGGGCCTGTATGTGGCGCTCCTGCTGTTCGTGGGCATTCCCCTGCCGGGGACGGGCGCCTGGACGGGCACCCTCGCGGCGAGCATCCTGGACATGGACTTCAAGAAAAGCGTCCTGTACGTCCTTCTCGGCGTCCTCCTCGCCGGGGCCATCATGCTGCTGGCCTCGCTGGGGGTGTTCGGCGCCATCTCCTTCCTGAAATGACAACCATTCGATAACTATGACACTGAAACGTTCCTTCCTAGCAGCGGCCGCGATCCTTCTCGCCGCGAACTGCCTCACCGGCTGCCTGGCCGGCAAATTCATGTCCAATTATGCCCTCAAGCCGGAACCCCATGGCGTGGCCGACATCGAGCGCACCCGCCACAAGGCCGATTCCCTGTGCCCGGGCGTCATCGCCTGGTATGACGACCTCCACGCGAAGGGGATTTTCAAGGATGTCACCCGCGTCGATTCGGACGGCC
>Ga0310697_10004464_pt1 | contig 13821 bp, 8 predicted proteins | sample 172DNAGHGlowgp2_FD_203883 | JGI IMG/M metagenome (GOLD analysis project Ga0310697, IMG submission 203883) | Sheep rumen microbial communities from Palmerston North, Manawatu-Wanganui, New Zealand - 1728 DNA GHGlow gp2 (v2) (version 2) | ecosystem: Host-associated > Mammals > Digestive system >...
CTGTGAGACTGTCGCTCCCCAGGTTCCATCTAATGTCACCGCCACTCCATACGTCAATTCCGTTCTCCTTTCTTGGGATGCCAATGTGCAAGACAAAGATTTCAATGGCTATATAGTGCTTCGTGGTGAGAAGAACGGTGAGGGTGAGATTGTTTATGATGTAATTGGCCGTGGAGTTAATGAAAGCCGTTTTCTTGACAACACATGTCATGCCAATCATACATACTATTATTCTATTCAAAGTGTAGACTATTCTCAGAATCGTTCCGCACTCTCAGAACCAATAAGTGTTTCAGTAGATTACAAAAAAGGACTGATAGCCCGTTATGAATTTGAATTGTCTCCAAATGATATGACAGACAATCATCTTAATGCAGTCTTCAGTGTGCCTACCATTCAAACAAGTGAAACGTCAAACGTACGTTCAGGCAAGTCTTCATTTCTTTTTGACGGTGTATCAAATTATATAAATCTCCCGTCCACGATAAGCAATCTTCCAACCGCCACCTTTGCATTGTGGGTCTACTCCCCTTCAGGTTCTTTTGCCAAGAACAGCCGTCTTTATGACTTTGTTTCCGACGCGAACCATTATGCCAGTCTGTCCTTGAACAGCGGTGGCAAGATAGAGTACCACATAGTGAATGGTGAAAGCGAACAAACGCTTCAAGCCGGCAGTTTGTCAGAAGGTTGGCATCATGTTGCATTATCAATAGGCTTCGAGCAAGTGACCATCTATGTTGACGGTACTTCCGTTTCAAGCGCTCCGGTTTCGGTTCGACTTTCCGACATATGCCCGGTGCTCAACAGTGTAGGTGCCAGTGTCTTTGAAGACGTCCCACTCATGGACGGCTGTATTGATGACCTTCGAATCTATAACTATGAGTTGTCTGCAAATGAAATCAATGACATCATCGCTCAGACCCATTCAGAACCGCATGAGCCGGAAGGTTGGATTCCTCCGTCATTGCCATGTAAGAGTGTCCAGCAACTGACCTCTTCCGAGTCGGTGCTCATGTACAATGTTGAAGCCGATGCTTTTGTCACATATGGAATGGGTTGGAACACCCAATCGCTTGCCCAGCGTCTTCCGAAAGGCGATACAACTGTTGCCAGCAAATACCGTCTCAAAGTTCAGAGACAAACCGGCAATAAACTGTATTTGACCATGAGCGACAAGACAAATTCATATGTCGGTTGTCTTTCCGATGCCTGCAATGTCTGGAGTGACCGTACAAGAGCAGAAGGTTCGTTCATCTATAATCCTGTTAGCACTCCGTCGGGTGTTGTGTACACGCTCAAATCCGAGAGTCAGGACGCATTGTTAGATGTTACATACGCATACGGTGGGCCGCTTACCACCAGCAACGGGCGTGGCTACACACATTGGGTGTTCATTCCATCCCGTGACATTACCAACGGGAATTATGCCAAATATAAAGAGCGTACACGTCTTTACAATCTCCAGCAATCCATTCTTGATGCCAAAAAGGGAACAGAGTATGCATCAGAATTACAGCATGCTTATTCTGTGTATTCCAATGAGGACGCGACAGTTTCAGAATTACGTGATGCCACGAGACAACTGCTGATAGCAACCGCCGGTGACATCACCTGTGCAGTTGATGCCACATGCCTGTTTGCAAATGCGGACATGTTGGGTAATGGCACGACTTCAGACTGGACAGACACAAACACAACCATCGCAGACGGCGACATAGAAGTCCTCCATCAGCCTATAAAACTCCAACAGACCCAGACTGACCTTCCTAACGGCGTGTACGACGTTGTGTTCCATGGCTTCTACCGTAACGATGCAACAGGTCAACTTCCAGTGGTTTCCGCTTCTGCCGGCAACACCGTGAAGGGCAATCTTCCAACGTTGAAGACAGTCAGTGAGACTGAAGTTTTGCTGACCACGGACGAAACGACATCCGGTGCCGCCCAGACATTGACAAGCGACAGGGCGCAGACAACGCTCAGCGATATCTATGTGGTGGATCATAATATGACACTCACCGCCAATGTCACCAGCAGCAACCAGTGGGTGAATTTCCAAGGTTTCTCGATCACATACAAGAATCCGCTTCTGACAGTTCAGGTACCGGAATCGGGCTATACAACCTTCTATTACAGCGATCAGAGTTTTCTGCTTCCAGAAGGTATGCAGGCATTCACGTTAAAGGAAAAGAATAATTCTATCGTCGTCAGCCGTCAGATTGTCACAGCCGGAGCAGTACTTCCGGCAGGTCAGGCAGTTCTTTTGAAGGCCGAGCCTGGTACATACGTCATGGTTCCAACAACGTCAAAGTCCTCGATAGACGCAAACAATCAACTTCGTGGTACAGACGAAGATCAACTGACCCACGGCGGTAACTATTACTACACTTTAGACAATAGCAGCCAGGAAGCCGGATTGAAGTGGCTGTCGACAGACGGTTCCACATTTGTGAATCCCGCCCATCATGCTTACTTTGTTTCAAAGAGCACTACTGCTCCTCAGGATTATTTTGCCATTGACGTCATAACGTCCATACAAGATGTGTCTGTCGACTCATATTCTGACGACGAAGTCAAGTATAACCTTTCCGGACAACGTGTTGACGACTCTTATCGTTCTGTCATCGTCACCAAAGGGAAGAAAATTCTTGTCAGATAACATGTGAGCCGGTAGATTTTATGGTCAATAAGAATTGCTGGTTTGTCGACCTTCTTACGAGGCAAGAGCACTATGTCGACGAATTCTTTGCCTGTTGGCAGTTCGCGATGGAAGATGTATTCGTTGCGTGCAAAAATAATTAAAAATTAAAATTTGAGTAGAAGGGTTGAGGGGTAAAATCTAATATATCAATTTAATGAAAATACTTCTTTAATATTGTTTAGGTTGTTGATCTAAAAATATGTTGAGGGTAATAATGATGTTGGCATGGATAACGTAAGTTTTCTGATTAAAGAAGAAAAATGCAATTATGCGAGAGTAATAATAGGCTAGCATAAGCATTACCGAGCATCAAGGATTACGACAAGGAAGCAGACATATATCTTCTTTCGATACCAAACAAGGAGGTGAGGCTTGGGTTTACTCAGGGTTTAATGCCTACTTATGTGGGTGTGGAAGGTGGGCGTGTGCAGTATGGATTCGCCGTGCGTTTCTGGCGTGCCTTGAAGAAAAACGATGTTAATCTGGCGTTTGAGGAGATGAAAGCCTATCTTGCCAGCCTGCCATACGTGGAGGGGTTCAAGAAGAAACTGAGCGAGGTTAGCAATGCTGAGGGATTCTACGAATGGAGCCTGTATCTGATTTTCTCCATGCTCAACGTATATGTACGCACTCAGGTGAAATGTGCCGGCGGACGTGCCGATATGGTGGTACACATGCCTGACACCATATATGTGATTGAGCTGAAACTGAACGGCACTGCTCAGGAGGCGCTTGAGCAGATTGAGAGCCGCGGATATGCCATACGTTATTCCACAGAAGGAAAGAAAGTGGTGAAGGTTGGGGTGAGTTTCTCCATGGAAAGCAAAACGATTGAGGACTGGATAATCAGTTGACAAGTGGAAAGTTTATTACATAAATAATTATAATTAAACAAATTCAGGGTGCGCATCCATCGATGCACGCCCTGAATGATATAGTCATTCTGTTGTTTTTACTTCACCATTATCTTGTTTATACAAATAGCTTTTAAATATTAAAGTTTTAGCTGTTACAATATACTAGCCATATTGTTTAGTTTGCTTTGATGAGATTATTGGGTTGATAATAAGTCTTTTAGTTTTTTTGCTTCGGTTTTTAACTTCTCGGGATTTTGCTCTGCCAGTTTTTGAAGGTTGAGTAACTTCCATTTAACAGATGGAAAGTCCTTGAAATAAGCGAACTCATAGTTCTCCCATTCAGGCTTACCATATTCGAAGCTGACAAGAAAACGACGGTCTACATCAGTTAAGAGATTGTTAACGTCAGCGATCAATTTGGAACGTGTCTCTTCAAATTCTTGGTATGAAAATGTAGTATCGGTCATTCCGACAAATTGATTGGCAAGTGCCTCGTGTTGGTCAATAAGGGTTGGTTCAAATGACTCATGGATGGGACGGTCACTGCCGAGCAAGCAGAAGATAAGTCCTTCTCGACAATCCTTCAGTGGAATTGTCATGTACTTTACATCGAATAAGTCTCGTGGATGTTGACGTGAGAGTGCTGCCGCTACTTTACCTCCATAAAGTAGTGAAATAGGAACAATGTCAGCGATACAATATAGTTGAAACTCATCCTGTGCCTTTTCGCATAGTGGAAGATGCATCAACTCACCACCTACGATACCTCGTGTTGTTTGATTTACCTCAACCTTGACTTGTTTGCCTCGGTATTCGCAGAGTAATTTGCATGTAGCGTAGTTGTGAATAATGTGCATTCCAGGGAAAGCCCTACGAGCTTTCTCGCTAATTGATTTCAGATGGAAGTTAATGTCATCAATACTTTTCTTGCGTTCAGCCAGTGGAATATATGTAAGGTCTATGTCAACTGAATATCTGGGCAGATTCCTCAGAAAGAGATTGATTGCCGTACCACCATGTACAGCAAACACTTTTTCTTCCATCACTAATGGTAACAAACGTAAAAGTAGGTCAACCTTTTGTGCATATATGCTTGTTTGTATATCTTTTTTATTCATATTCTGCTAATTCTCTTGGAATTGTGATTTTATATTTTGAGACATAGACACCACCTTTGCACAACTGTATTTTAGAAGTGCCCAGGTCTATCCGGCTAACATCAATAGCTTGATACCAAGGATAATTAGCCTTTTCTGCCATATAAAGAAACATTCTTTTGACAGTCACGTTATAAGTCGTTTCAAGTAATTGTTGAACTTTGGCCGGGCGAAGTGCCGTTAATTGCTCCATGATGTAATATAAGTCCATGTAGCTATACCTGTTAGGGGCTAATAGGAGACATTCCATGAAAGCAAGTTCAGGTGAAGATGCTTGTATGGTATAATTATTCTGCTTAATTTCTTGTTTCTGGATTATGCCGAAAGCCGATGTCGAAAAAAACTCTATCGTCATATCAAACAAATCACTTTTTGCCCATTGAGGAGTTCTTGGCTCATTGCTGGCAACCATAAGTTGTGGTTTCCCTATTGGTACGAAATGGTAATAACCAGAAAGTTCAAGAGCAGAGTGGGCTGCTACGCGATACTGTCTGCCAGTTTGCTCTTGACAACTTGCCAAAGCTGCTAAAGCAGATAGAGATTCTCCGCTACGGTACATTACACCCTTAGACAAGGATGTCAGCCAGCCAGATTTACGGTACTGCTTCATCAACTGATCAGAATACCCCTGCTTCTTTAGTCCCTCGGAAAATATTATTCCTCCAGGGAGTATATTCATTAGCAATGAGTTGATTTTACTCTTTGTTTCTATAGCCATATTATATAATACGTTGAATATTTCAACTGCAAAGATATAATGATTTCAAGATATAACCAAACATTCGGTTAAAAAATATACGTTTTTCTATAGTATTACTTTAGTTTTAAGCAAAAAACTTATTCTAATTTATTGCTGTCTGGTAAACCTTATAATGCAATAAGATTCCTCCTCGGAGCCGTTTAAATACAGACTCCGAGGTGTTTTTTTTAAAAGAATTCTCCATCTTACATTCACTGAAGATGATTTTCAGCAATCCATAAGCCACATGGATAAGTTGATATGCCATACGTTATTCCACAGAAGGAAAGAAAGTGGTGAAGGTGGGGGTGAGTTTCTCCATGGAAAGCAAAACGATTGAGGACTGGATAATCAGTTGACAAGTGAAAAGTTAATTACATATATAATTATAATTAAACAAATTCAGGGCGCGCATCCATCTATGCACGCCCCGAATGATTATTGTGGCAGGATTCTGTAATAATCAATAATGGTTTCAAATTAGATTTTTTTTGCAGCAATAACGCTTTCTCCGTTATCTTTATTCACCCATGACGACCATCCGGATTCATAACCAGATGAGCCTCCAACACAGACGATATATGCATTGTCGCTATTATATTCTGTTTATGACCAATAAGCTGGTTTCATTTGTAATCGATTTTAATTGAATTTTAAATTACCCATCTTTATCTGTGATTATAACCATTGGGAGTACAGCGGGATTGTCAACAGTGCCCAACTTGCTGTCTGTGCTATTTTACAATTATTTTGTAAGATGATTGATTGTCGCGTAAAATATAAATTCCTGGTTTGAGGATGGGTTTAATTTTTTCGTAGTAGCCCATAAGAGTTCCGTTCAGGTTGTAGACGAGTGTTTTAGTGTCGGTTTCATCCTGTTTCTCTTCGATGAATGTTGGTTCAGGCTTTAGCAGAATCAGGTTATCTAGGAACATTATATCCTTTTCGTTAACTGTACCTGTAAATGATATCTGTATATTTTCTTCTTTATCTATATGAAATGGCATGTTGAATGTCTGCCAGCTTATTGTTCGTTGAATAATTATAGTTTTGCTTGCTAGTTTTTTTGTGGATTTTATATCTATGCATAAAGAGTCATTAGATAATTTGCCTGATGTGTATGCAGCATATTTACCTGAGAGGACATAGTCTCCAGGTTGTACATTTATTTGATTTGACCAAATTCTGCTTCTATAACGAGAGCCGCTTCCCATTATTCCACTACTATTTGTTACTTCCATAGCCATATATTTTCTTCCACTTGCCACAGAAGGCTCTTTTTCGGTTATAGCATCAGAGTAATTTTTTACAGTCCATACAACGTCCTTGTCAAGTTCCTCTTGAATCCAAGAGTGAGAAAAGTCTTTGTTTCTGATTTCAAAATCGTCGCTCCATATGACTTGTCCATTGTATTCATTTAGGTCATCTTCATTGTCGTCCGGGTTCGGTTCCTCTCCTCCAGATTGTTCGCTGAAAAATAGTGAAATACTACCATCATTCATTTGTTGAATGTTAGTAATAGAAAACCCCGCATTATGTCCGTTGAAACACAAAGCGGCAGGAGTGGATTTATCTGTGAATGATGTGTTATTTGTTGTCCCTGGATATGGGCACCCTGCAGAGCTTATGCTACCATAAGAAGACGGCGAAGCTTTCGGAAATGCTTCTCTAGCTGACGCACAAACAATATAACATTGTTGTGGGTATGTGGCGTTGATGGTATTTGACTGTGCCTTTTGCGATAATTGCGGTCCTATGTGGAAAATCAGCAATCCTTTACCAGGTTCGGCACCTGTTATATCGGTAGATTGCCTGTTGTCAAGCAAAAAAAAGTCTCCTGATACAGGCGTGTCGATGCGATAAATGTTATTAATATTTGTAGATGGCATGATTGTGTTTTGGCTAGCCAAATTCAGGCATTGTACGTCAACCCAACCGAAGTTATACGCTTTCACATATGGATTAAAATCAGCCGGTCGTGCCCCGTCATCGTTCCAACTGCCCGATGCCATGATATCCCAATCTCCCGTGCCTTCATAATACCCACCAGTTTGATAATCCACATCATAATAGTCCATAGCTCCTAAAGCATGTCCGATTTCATGACAAGGCGGTCCAATTCTTGAGATTCCTTCGCCATTGTTGCCACGTAGTTCCGGAGAACAGGAATAATGGTCAATTTTCATTCCGTCAATTGTTTCCGTTCTGAAAGTCATTTCATGAGACCATATAGCGTTGGAACTGGCACCAGCTTCTTCTCCATATCCTGCGAATATAATATGTATGTTATCAATGTAACCGTCAAGGTCGCTGTCATACATGGATAAGTCTGTTTTTTTAGTTGCATATTGGATTGCTTCATCAAACAAGGCTTTGGGATTCATATCTCCTCTTGACCGGCTTGAATTTCCTCCATAATATGCCATGTTGTGTGATGCTGTGAAAGGTCCTAACACATCGCTGTGGAGTTGTAATTGGCTGTAAGATACTTTATCATAGTAGTCGTACACACTTCCATACGCCCCGTCTTCCTTATAGTTTTTCTCATTAAACAGTCTTTGAAAATCGTTTTGTGTTTTTGTGAATCTTACGTCAGAAAACTGCATGAGTATTATCAGCACTTTAATATTTCCTTTTACCTCTTGTTTTTTTTGAACACCAATAGGGTTATGTGATATATTGAATGATGTTATTTCATCAGAAGATGTTACATGCAGCCCTTTAGGTAGAGAGTTAAGAAATGATTTTGTTGAAAAGTCTTTATTCCATTCAGAGCAAACTTTGTAAGGAGACACCACAACATCGCCATTAATGTCTTGCATCGCATAATACCATCCGTCGGATGTTTGAAAAGCGGTATATCCGTCTTCTGTGATGGCATATTTACATCCCTCATCACCTTTCAGATACAAGTAAAAAGAATCAGAACCTATTGTTATTTTGACAGGTCGTGGAAATGCAGGAATAGCCTGTGTGCCGGTTATGGCACACATGGCTATTATTATTGTTATAAAAAGTCTTATCACTAAATCACCTCTTATAAATATGCACTTTCTCATAATTTGGAATAGGATAGTTCCTATCCGTCTTTTTATAGTTTTTAGGTTTTATTCTTTGAGGTGATGATGAATTGGCTTTTACACAACACCAATAAATTCGGTTTGCGAAATTTTCGTTTTTGTCTAGTCCCCATGTTATGATTGCAAGCAGGTCTCCAGTCCTTACTCTTTGCCAATCACCATCATTTAAAAATTCTTCTAGAAGATTTTGACGTATTGCATCTTTGATTAGCCATGCTTGATATACGTCAGGTGTGTATGCGAAATCCTCATCTTCAGTAGTAATCATGTAGTATGAATAGCAAGTTGCACTTTTTTGCGTCGACCAGTACCAGTAGGATGCCGAAGCTTGCACATCTCCAGCAATAGCTAATGGCTCATTCGCCTTTAATGTTGGAACCGTTACCTCTTTCTTGGCTAAATCGCCTCTCTTACCTTCTGAATTATATCCAACCGTATAGACTACATATGTTTCTCCCTGATCAAGACCGTCGAACACCGCTAATTGATTGTCGGCTTGAGTATATCTGTCGAAATTGTTTTCAAGAACCTTAATGATTTCTTTTTCAGTCATTGTTCCAACAGCAGCCTTTTCCATATATCCCCTATAGTAATATGAAACAGCTTTGTCACATTCATAGTCAAATGCAATTCCATTATATATTGTGACCATATTAATAGGTCGAACATTACAGTTTTGAGCTAATCCGGCGTGTTGTACTACTTGAACGGTTAAACTTTCCCCTTCAGAAACAATTTTTATAGTACCGTTTTTGTCATTTGAACTCATATTTGCACTTGTCGCTTTAAAAGTAACAGTGGCATTCCCATTACCACTCTTGTTGGATGTGGATAACCAATTCGGCATTTCGGTAATTTCCCAAGGGAAGTTGGATGTGATAACTAAGCTTCTTGTTTCTTTATTATAATTATCTTCATCTCCAGAGAATTGTAGGTCATTTACATTTACCTTAAATGACAATTCTTTACCTTCTTGTGTTACATTTATGGTGAAGTTCAGTTTAGAATCTTCTGTTGATGTTACCAGAACCTTCCCTTTCCTTTCGGTTGACTCATTGTTTTCTTTTGCAGTGAAAGACACTTTATTGCCATTTTTGGAAACAGAAAGCCACTCGTTGCCTTCTGTTACTTCCACAGACCAATCTGTGTGCTTTGCTTTAACTTCAACTTCCCCACTTGTTATTTTCCCTTTAGCATCAAAATACACTTCCATGTCTTTTGTTAATGATAATTCGGGGTCTTTGTCATCAGAACCAGAACATGCAAATAATGATACTGTTACTGTAATTGCAATTAATACTTTAAATAGATTTTTAATTTTCATACTGTTAATTTTTGATTTAAAATTTGTTTGTTATTTAAGTTGTATGTTAGCAATGATGAACAATAAATCTATATAGTTATAATAATATCCTATTTGTTTTTGTTTCCTTTTTGTTCCACGACTTGTATAGTTTGTCTATTTTGTTCGGTAGATTGGTTGTCAGTTTCGTTTCTGGGTCTAATCTGTGTTGTTGATCCAATGTTTATTCTGTTGGTTTGTGTTGGCACAGGTTCGTTAACGATAGCAGTTTCTACTGGAGCCTTGAATCTCCATATTTGCCTGTTATCAGCCTTTCCACCCCGGTCAGACACGAAATAGATATTACCGTCGTTAGCCCAGTAAGGCTGTCCGTCGTAAGACTTGTTGACAGTGAGTTGCGTAAGGTTGTTTCCGTCGGTTTGTATGATGTATAGGTCGTCGTCTTTCTTTTTTTTCTTAGTCAAGTCGAAAATTATGAATTTTCCATCTGGGCTGAATCGAGGATATCCGGCAAGTCCTAAGTTTGCATCAGTGACTTGAACTTGATTATCGCCGTCAGTATCCATAATCCAAATACAAGAGAAGTCGGTGTCTGATGCATATTTCATATATACAATTTGTTTTCCATCAGGTGAAAATGAAGGCATACGTCCTTTGCACAACAATGTGGTTTCTCCAGTTTGCAGGTTTTTCATCCATATTTCGGAACCAGGGCCAGAAATACCTCCATTATTTTTCTCATAAACAATTAATTGTCCGTCTTTGCTTAAACAAGGATGGTGTTCAGAAGCGTCAGGAGTATTGGTGATTTGTGTAAGTGCTTTTCCTTGAGAGGCACTCATTATATAAATATCACTTCTGATATTTCCTTCCAACCTTCCGGCAAAAGCCACTTTGTCTGTTGCCTCACAATATGTTGGCGCTAGATTGCCATTGTTTCCACTTGTTCTTTGGTTTAGAGAAGGTGAGAATGGGTTCTCTTTCTTATAGATATTTGCATAATTGCCTTTCCCTTCAAAAACTGAGAAAAACAATGATTTCCCGTTGTCTCCTCCAAAAGGGAATTGGCATATTTCATCACCTTCAGTTACTTTACTCAGCGCTGATAGATTCTCCCCAGGTACTGTGATAACCCATTTTTTTGATCCACAACTGTTCAACAATACCATACAAATGATAATGGCTGTCACAAAACTCTTTCTTTTCATAATTTTCATAGGATGATTTACTATTTGACACATATTTATTTTTTCTTTTATCCATCTCTCGGTAAGAGAGGGATAATGTTGTAAAATACTGAAAATCTGTTCTTTTTTGGATTTAAAAAATATTTTTTTTCAAACCATTCATACAAAAAGCATACAAAAAGCATACAAAAAGATAATTTATACCTTTTTTTTAATTTAAAATTTTGTTACTTTTCCCTAAAAAAACTATATTTGCATATTATATTATCCCTCTCTTACCGAGAGAAAGGTTGTTATGAAAAGCACAAATCTTTTACATATTTTTATATTAAATAAGGTTAATAATTTTCTTGTTAGCCTTGTCAATGGAGTTGGTTTGAATGGATGCGATATAGATTTGTGTAGTGGTTTCGGAGTCGTGTCCCATTCCCTGGCTTATGATGGAGATTGGTATTTGTTGGCTGGCAGCGATGCTTGCCCATGAATGTCGTGCCACATACATTGTGAGTGGGATGGATATGTTCAGTTTTGTTGCCAGTTGTTTGAGGTTGTAGTTTGTGAGGTGGAGTGCGTTTTTGTATTGCAGTATATTGTCTTTGTCACATTCCTTTATGATGGGGAGCAGGTAGCGGCTTTCAGGAGATTTGTGTTTGTCGACTATGTCCTGCATACATTTCTCCCATCTTATGGAGAGTTGCTGTCCTGTTTTTCTTCTTCTGTATGTAAGGATTCCGTTTGCCAGGTCGCTTTTTTTCAGGAACGCCATGTCGATGAAAGACATGCCTCGTGTGTAGAAGCTGAAGAGGAAGAAGTCGCGTGCAAGTTCTTGACTATGCTTATTGGAAAGGTCCATGTTTTTCAGTTGCTGCATTAGGGTTATGGTGATAGCCCGTTTTTTTGTTTTGTCAATGCCTGTGTAAACATTTTTGAATGGATGTTTCTGTTGAATCAGTCCCATGTTTGCCGCTTTGTTGTATATAGCTCTCAGTATTCTCATATAGAATGATGATGTGTTTCGTGTAAGTCCTTTGTTTCTCATCCATCCTTCATATTCCATCATGAGTTTGTCTGTGATGTTGAAGATGGTCAGTTCCTGTTGTTTTGCGAAGTTTTTAACGCTTGCCAATGCAGACATGTATGTCTCAGCTGTTCGGGTTCTTCCTGCAAGTTGAAGTTCCATCACCCGTTCTTTTACGAAGTGTTCGAGTGAAAACTGTCTCTTGAAAAGCTGGAATTTTGTTGAGATGTTTTCGACAGAGAATGATGTGTTTGTTTTTTGAGCTTCGTTTATGATAGCCTGCAGGATGTTTATGTCTCCAGTGATTTTATTGTAGAACGACTTGAGTTCTTCCGCTCTTTCGTTTGATGCGGAGTTCCAATAAATGGTGTTGTTTGCCTCGTCCCATTCCGACGGTAGGATCTTGATGTCGGTTTTCATGTTCTTAACCTTTTTCTTGTGGATTATCTGATAGTAGACTGAGCCGGTGTGGCCTTTTTTCGATGCTTTTCTGAATTCGATTTTAATTGATGTCATGATGTTTGATGATTATTTGAATAAACAGTGCAAATATATACAGTTTGTCGTTTGAAAATTGACGTTTTCGGTTTTCTTGATGGGTTTATATACGTTAACTTATGGCTCGGAAGCAGGAATGCTTCCGCTCCGCGCAGGAACAAAGGTGTGCTTGCTGAAGATTTGCAGGAGGAGGTGGATGGTGGTTTGTGCTTAAATGGCGGTTGGTGTTATGTGGTTAATGTGTGTGCAAATAATGTGCTAATTCGGTGAATTGATGTTATAAAATGTTGTGTGGGATTTGATTTTGTGATTTTTTATTGGCGAAATGAAGATTTATGGTTATCTTTGCCAGTTAAAAGTATATAGATATGCGAATATTGATATTAAACGGACCGAATCTGAATCTGTTGGGCCGTCGTGAACCAGGTATCTACGGCTCCGGCAGTTTTGAGGATTACTATGCTAAGTTGAAGGGGATTTATCCTCATGTGGATTTTGACTATTATCAGTCGAACATAGAGGGCGAGCTGATAGACAAACTGCATGAGGTTGGGTTCTCCTATGACGGTGTGGTGTTTAATGCCGGTGCATACACTCATACGAGTGTGGCTCTGCAGGATGCAATCAGGGCCATTGATACTCCGGTGATAGAGGTGCATATATCCAACGTGCATCAGAGGGAGGAGTTCCGTCATAAGTCGCTGATTTCATGCGCGTGCAAAGGAGTTATATGCGGTTTTGGAATGGACTCTTACCGTTTGGCGGTTGAGGCGTTTTTGTTATAGTCGATGAAGCACGAGGAAGAGTTAGAACAGTATATATCCGATCATATAGACCCGGAGGGAGAGTATCTGCATCGGTTGTATCGTGCCACGAACCTTCATCTGCTCTATGGCCGCATGGCAAGCGGTCATCTTCAGGGGCGTTTGCTGAAGATGCTGGTGACGATGATTCGTCCTCAGTCCATCTTGGAGATTGGCACATACAGCGGCTATTCCGCCTTATGCCTTGCCGAAGGGTTGCCAGAAGGAGGGGTGCTGCACACCGTGGAGGTGAATGACGAGCAGGAAGACTTTACCCGTCCTTGGTTTGAAGGTTCGGATTATGCCGACAAGATCCATTTCCATATAGGAGATGCGCTGGATGTGGTTCCAGACCTAGGGATGGAATTTGACCTCGTGTTTATAGACGCCGACAAGCGTCGCTACAAGGACTACTATGAAATGGTGATGAAATGCCTGAAACCAGGAGGTTATATCATCGCCGACAACACGCTCTGGGACG
>Ga0310697_10004467_pt1 | contig 13819 bp, 13 predicted proteins | sample 172DNAGHGlowgp2_FD_203883 | JGI IMG/M metagenome (GOLD analysis project Ga0310697, IMG submission 203883) | Sheep rumen microbial communities from Palmerston North, Manawatu-Wanganui, New Zealand - 1728 DNA GHGlow gp2 (v2) (version 2) | ecosystem: Host-associated > Mammals > Digestive system >...
CTCTTCCGGAGACTTCCTCTTGATGAACGTCTGATTGTCTTTGAAAGCGAACCTGATTTCAGCGACAATACTTGGGCGCTGTATCAGTACCTGAGGGCCAGGAACCGGTTTCGTTTTGTTTGGGTGGTCTCCTATCCGGATCGTTATCAATCGACGCCTGACACCCGTTTTGTTTCCCGGCTGGGCCCCGGACTGCGGTTGAAGTCATATTATTACCATTCCCGCGCGGCGCATCTCATCTTTTCCCACTGCACGTTGCCCGATCATGTCAGGAATAGGGATCAGCGGCTGATCTATACGAGCCATGGCTGCGCCATCAAGGCTGGGAAAGGGGCAGGTTCCTTGCATTTTGATTATACATTGTCATTAGGTAAGAATGTGATTCCTGCCCAATCAGCCTTTTGCGGATGTAAGGAAGAGAAGGTGATTCCATTGGGATATCCCAGAAACGACATTTTGCTGCACAATATTGGAAGTGGGTTGGATAATCCGTTTTCATCGGGCAGGAATCAGAAGGTACTTCTTTGGATGCCGACGTTCAGGGCCTCTGGTCAGACGGCGATATCGGAGAATGAATGTGATACGCAAACCGGTCTTCCGCTTTTCACGGACAATGAATCCGTTGATGAATTGAATCGTTTTCTGGCGGCCAATGACCTGGAGATCATCTTGAAGATCCATCATCTTCAGATGGAGAAGCCTCTTTTCAGCCGGCGCTTGTCCAATATCATCTTTTTGACGGATCAGCAGATTCAAGGAAAGAGTTTGCAGCTCTATGAGATTGTCGGGAAGTCTGATGCTTTGATAACGGATTATTCCTCGATCAGTTTCGATTATTATCTGGTGGACCGGCCAATTTGTTACATTTTGGACGACATGGAATCGTACCGGTCTGACAGGGGCTTTGTCTGGGATGATATCCTTCAGGTCATGCCGGGTCATCATGTTTATGAGAAGCGGTCGTTTTATGATTTTTTGTTGGAAATCAAGTCGGGAAAGGACCGCTACGCGTCAAAACGCAATGAGGTCAAGCATTTTGTCTATGACGATTGTGATGATCTGAGTTGTGAGAGGTTTGCGAAGTTCTTCTTCGGAGAGACTGTGTGATTGTTTATGATTTGACGATATGGATACTGAGTATAAAGAGCAGCGGATTCCAAAAATCATCCATTACTGCTGGTTCGGAAGGGGTGAGATGCCGGAACTTGCGAAAAAGTGTCTGGATTCGTGGCGCAAATATCTGCCGGAATATGAATTGAGACTGTGGAATGAAGACAGTTTCGACCTCTCTTGCAACAAGTTTGTCCAAGAAGCTTATCACCAGCGCAAATTTGCGTTTGTGACGGATTATGTCCGGTTGTATGCGCTCTATCATATCGGCGGCGTTTACATGGATACCGATGTGGAGGTCCTGCGGCCGTTGGATGAGTTCTTGAAGTATCCTGCTTTTTCCGGGTTTGAGGTGGCTGAAGCGATACCTACCGGGATAATGGCAGCCGAAAAGGGCAGTTCATGGGCCAAACGGGAGATGGAGTACTATGAGACGCAGTCATTCATCCTTCCGAATGGAGCCTTGAACACGAAACCGAATGTCCAGATCATTACGGAACATGCCCTGAGATTGGGATTCGTCCCTAATAATCAGTTCCAGGTCATCAATGGGGAACTGGCCGTTTTCCCGAAAGATTATTTCTGCCCCAAATCCTATGTGGACGGCCAGATTTATTTGACCGATAACACCTACACCATTCATCATTTCGCCGGTTCCTGGCATGCGGATGACAAGGCATTGGTAAAGCTTGTCAAAGTGTTTGGAAAAGTATGGGGACATCGCTTCTGGAAGCTGAAGAACTTGTTCCGTAAGGCAATCAAGGGTGTTTGATGCGATATGAGCAATCTGATCCATATCGTCATGACTCCGGTCCGGAACGAGGCCTGGGTACTGCCCGCTTTCCTGGAGAGTACCTCCCGGTGGGCCGATTATATCATCATCGCCGACCAGATGTCCACGGATGGCAGCCGGGAGATCGCCCTTTCCTGTCCGAAGGTCATCCTGATCGACAATAGGAATCCGGAGTTCAATGAGCCGGAGCGTCAGGCAATGCTCATTGCCAAGGCCAGGGAGGTAGCGGCCGGACGGGATACCCTTTTGTGGGGATTGGACGCCGATGAAATCCTGGCCGCGAATTTCCGGGAAACGGAGGACTGGCAGAAGATTCTCCATTCGGTTCCAGGCGACGTGTTCTGGTTCAAGTGGGCGGAAATCTGCCCCAATCAGAAAGAGTACTGGATTTCTTCCAAGACCTATTATCCCTGGCTTTTCCACGATGACGGAAAAGAGCCTCACGGGAACTATGTCCGGAACATGCACTCGATGCGGATTCCGTATCCCATCGAGGAGAAGCAGCTCCACTATGTCGATGGTTTCCGGGTTCTGCACCTGGCCTACCTGAATCCTTTCCGGACGCGGGCGAAACGGCGGTTCTACTGTTTTGTCGACTGGGAGATGAACCATCGGGCCCCCATTTCCTTGGCACGGTCGTATGCCCATTTCAAGAAAACGGATCGGGTGGAACTCCTTCCCGAGTCCATGCTGTATACGCAGGAAAAAGACGGTTTCGACCTGCTGTCCCTTGTGGATACGACCGGGGAGAAGTGCTGGTTCGACGCATATGTCGTGGAGCGCATCCCGCGTCATCCCATGAAAGAACTGCGGAAGATTCCCATCTGGGACGATGAGTTCTGCAAGGCTTACGGGCTGAAGGACCCCCGGACTTTCATCGACAGAATCGTCCATCGCTACGCCGACCGGACCACCAGAAAAAGCAATCGAAAGGCCTTCCGGGCCATTGACATAGTTTTGAAACGCATATACCGATAAATCAATATGGCAACAGCAATCGAATTCGAGCATGTAGGAAAGCAATACAGGTTGGGCCTCGTGTCCACGAAAACCCTGTCGCACGACCTGAACCGCTGGTGGCAGACGAGCATTCGCGGAAAGGAAGACCCGTACCTCAAGATTGGTGAGACCAACGACCGTTCCACCGCGGGCAGCAGCGAGTACGTCTGGGCCCTGCGGGACATCGACTTCAAGGTCGAGCAGGGGGATGTCGTGGGCATCATCGGCAAGAACGGGGCGGGGAAGAGCACGCTCCTCAAGCTTCTGTCCAAGGTGACGGGCCCGACCGTGGGCACCATCCGTGCCCGCGGGCGCATCGGCTCTCTGCTGGAGGTCGGCACCGGTTTCCACCCGGAAATGACGGGTCGGGAGAACATTTACATGAACGGCGCCATCATGGGCATGACCAAGAACGATATTTCCCGGAAGCTGGACGAGATCGTGGCCTTCTCCGGCTGCGAGCGATACATCGACACCCCGGTCAAGCGGTACTCCTCCGGCATGACCGTCCGCCTGGGTTTCGCCGTCGCGGCGCACTTGGAGCCGGAAATCCTGGTCGTGGACGAAGTCCTGGCCGTGGGTGACGCGGAGTTCCAGAAGAAGGCCATCGGCAAAATGCAGGACGTGAGCCGGGGCGAGGGACGGACGGTGCTGTTCGTGAGCCACAACATGGCCAGCATCCGCGCCCTGTGCCACAATGGCATCCTGCTGGAGAACGGTGGCATCAAGTATTCCGGCGACATCGAAAGCGTGGTCCTGGAGTATCAGCGGACCAACCAGCAGTACATCGTCAGCCGGATTGCCGACCGCCTGGACCGCAAGGGGAACGTCAAGCTGAAACTGGTGGACATGAAGTTCAAGAACATGAACGACAAGGTCATCGACGGGGTCGCCATCGGCGATACCTTCAAGATCTGTGTCACCCTGCAAAACAACGGATGGACGTCCGCCGATGAGATCCAGCAGTTGAGCGTTGGCATCAACGACGAATACGGCCAGCGGATCATCGTCCTCAACAACCAGTTCATCGGGAAAGAAATCCATGTTCCTGAAGACGGCAGTCCCGTCCAGGTCGAGTTCATCATCAAGAAGTGCCCGCTGGCCATCGGTTCTTATACGATGGCTTTCTATCTGTCCGACAAGTTCAACAACATCATCGACTGGATCGACAACATCACCACCCTGTATGTCGAGGGCGGCGATTTCTTCGGGACGGGCAAGATCAACCGCCAGGGCCTGGGCCGTTTCATCACCGATTATGAGATTCGACAGGCTTAGACGGCGGCTCCGCCGTATCTTCGACCGCACCGGCAACGCGTTCGCGCTGGGCGAGGGTTCGGCGTGTCCGATCCCGAAAGATGCGGACGTCCGGGATTGTTCGTTCCGTCTCCACGGCAAGTCGACCCTGATCGTGGAATCCGGCGCGAAGATGCGCAACGTCTCGTTCCAGGTCGATTCCGCCAGTACGGTCCGGATCGCTTCCGGGACGGTGTTGGAGGATGTGGACATCTGCGTCTGGAATCGTTCGGAATTGTCCATCGGCAAGGATTGCTCGGTGCACGGCGTCCGTTTCGTCATCGAAAAGGGCAAGGTCGCCATCTCGGACCATAATGTCCTGTCCGGGGGAAGCCGGGCTGACATGCCTGTCATGACTGTAGTGGACGGATGCATTTCCCTGGGCGATCATAACCATCTCCAGAACTCGGTCTGGGTGCGGTTCGGCGGGAACCTTTCCATCGGCCGCTACAACTGCATCAATGCGGGATCCGAGATCCGCTGCGACGAATCGGTCACGATCGGGTCGTACAACATGGTCTCCTACGAGTGTGACATCTGGGACACGAACACCCACTCTTGCTACTCCCTGGAGGAGAAGAAGGCGATGTTCGAGAAGGACTTCCCGGCTATCGGGAAAGAGCCGAACAAACCCGACACCAAGCCGGTGGCCATCGGCGACGGCAACTGGATCGGCAAGCGGTCCTGCATCCTCAAGGGGAGCGTCCTGGGGAATGAAACCGTCGTCGGAACACGGGCCATCGTCTCGAACATGACCGTCGGCGACGGCGGGCGCGTCTTGCCTTCCAAAAGCGAAATCAAGTAAGTGAAACCGCTGTTCTCCGTCCTCGTCGCCAACTACAACAACGGCACGTATCTCCAGGAAGCCATCGACAGCGTCCTGGCGCAGACGTATGACAACTGGGAGGTCGTCCTGGTCGATGACAAGTCCACGGACGAGTCCTTGGCCATCTATGGGAAGTATGCGACGGACAAGCGGTTCAAGATTTATCACAACGATGCCAACCGGGGCTGCGGCTACACGAAACGCCGCTGCGCCGAACTTGCGGCCGGGGAGCTTTGCGGCTTCCTGGATCCGGACGACGCCCTGATGCCGGAGGCGCTGGAAACGATGGTCGAGGCCCATGCGGAGCACCCGGAATGCAGCCTGATCTATTCCACCTGCTACCGCTATCCCGGCGGGAGCAAGGAGGGGCTGGAAACCTGGGATTTCATCGGTCCGATTCCGGAAGGGTACGATTTCATCGTGTGGCGCAAGACGCTGGTGTCCCATTTCGTCTCGTTCAAGCGGGCAGCCTACCTGAAGAGCGTGGGGATCGATCCCACCCTCAAGGCGGCCGTGGACCGGGACCTGTACTACAACCTGGAGGAGCAGGGAAAGCTCCTGCACATTCCGGTGCCCCTGTACTACTACCGGACCAACAACGCGGCGTCCATCTCCATCGGATCGGCCCGGGCGAAGAATACGGCGTACTACAGCTGCATCAAGAGCGAACTGAACGCCATCTGCCGCCGCATCGGCACGCCCCTGTACCGGCGTAACGAGGACCTGTACCGGAAATACATGCGGAAGATTCTCCGCGTCTATTACAAGTCCCCGATCTTCGACCGGAAAGATTTCCTCCGCTTTGGCTGGAACTATGCCAAGGCCCTGCATTTCTCCCCGCACGCATTCAGTCACCTGTACAAAATCACGAAAGGCCGATGAAAAGAGTCCCTGTCATTTTCGCGATCGACAAGAATGTCGTTACCCCTTGTGGTGTAACCATCACCTCGTTGTTGTTGAACGCAGGGGAAGATACGTTCTATGACGTCTTTATCCTATGCGACGGATCACATCTCGGTCCGGAGGACAGAAAGGTGCTGACCGATGCCTTCAAAGGATCTGAGAAATGCTCTCTCTCTTTCGTCGACGTCGGTGACGCCTTCAAAGATGTCGATGGGATGACTTCTGGCCATATTACGACGGCGACTTATTACCGCCTGGAGATCCCCACCCTGTTCCCGCAGTATGACAAGGTAATCTATGCCGATATCGATATGATTTTCCAGCAGGATCTGTCGGCCCTGTTCGAGTCGGCCCTGCCGGACGGCGAACTGGTCGCGGCAGTGCTTGACCTTTCCATAGATGGCAAGTTCCAGTTCCGCTCCCCGCTGCCGGCTAAGATCGGGAAAAGCGGGAAGGACTACTTCAACGCAGGGTTTCTGGTGATGAACCTCAAGCAAATGCGGGAAGAAGGGGTTGTCGAGGCGTTCCGAGAGCATGCGAAGATCAAATATACCCAGAACGACCAGGACATCCTGAATATCGTGTGTAACGGCCGGGTGCAAATCCTTCCCTCATTGTACAATTTCCAGGTAAACCATTTCTTTAACTACATGTGGAACCGAAAGGATCCAAAACTGGTTTTCGAAGAACAGTTCCGGAAGGCCACCCTGCATTATACCTGGAAGAATAAGCCCTGGAACTCGTTGGAATGCATCGCTTGTGATACCTGGTGGCATTATTACAAGATGTCCCCGTTCTATGATGACCGGTCCTATTTTTCCCGGCAACTCTCACAGGTCGAGGCGGTCCGGAACGATTATCGCAGCCGGACGAATAAGCAACTCTTCCTGGCAATCCTGTCGAACATCAAGCAGAAGCTGTTCAAGAAGTAGTGTTCAAGAAACTCGAAAGATATCTCAGGAGCCCCTACTACGCGCTGGGGGACGACCTGTCCAAGACCCATCCCGAATGGATGTCGGACCGGTATTTCATCCGGGTGTTCTGGCATCAGATGTTCGGATATCCTCTGGACCTGAAGCACCCCGCGACCTTCAACGAGAAGATCCAGTGGATGAAACTCTACGACCACGATCCGCGGTATCCGGACCTCATCGACAAGTACAAGGTCAAGGAGTGGGTGAAGCGGGTGATTGGGGAGCAGTACGTGATTCCGACGCTCGCCGTGTACGACACCCCGGACGACATCACGCTGGAAGGCCTCCCGGATCAGTTCGTGCTGAAGTGCAACCACGATTCGGGCGGACTCGTCATCTGCCGGGACAAGGCTTCCTTCGACCTGGAGGCGGCCCGGAAGGTCCTGTGGAAGAGCTTCGACTACAATTTCTTCGATGAATACCGGGAGTGGCCGTACAAGATGATCGGGCATAAGGTGTTCGCCGAGGCTTACATCGTCGATTCCGCCTCCGGCGAACTCCCCGACTACAAGTTCTTCACGTTCGGCGGCAAGCCCCATTACCTGTTCATCGCGACGGGACGCCAGTCCGGCCACGAGGTCATGTTTGATTTCTTCGACATGGACGGGAAGCGGCTTCCGGTGCGGAACGTCCACCCGAACAACCCCGGGGACGTCCCGCTGCCGGCCACCTTCGAGACCATGAAGGAGCTTGCGGCGAAGCTCGCGGCGGATTTCAAGCAGGTGAGGGTCGATTTCTACGAGGCCGACGGGAAGTGCTATTTCGGCGAGATGACCTTCTTCCACGGCGCGGGCTACATGCCTTTCACCCCCCATTCCTTCGACCGGGAGATGGGGGATTTATGGACTTTGTAATTCATGATCAGACTATCCTATATCCTCCCTTGCTACAATGTGGGCCGGTTCATCACGGACACGCTGGGCAGTCTCTATGCCCAGGGAATGCCCGAGGACGAGTTCGAGGTCATCTGCGTGAACGACTGTTCCACCGATGATACGCACGACCGGATCGCCGCGTTCGCCGAGGGACATACGAATCTCACCTTGCTGGACCAGCCCCGGAACATGTATTCCGGCGCGGCGCGCAACCGCGGCCTGGATGTCGCCAAAGGCGAATACATCTGGTTCGTGGACTCGGACGACATGGCGAAGCCGGGCATGGCCCCGCGCCTAGTGGACATCGCCTGCGCCGGGAAGCTGGACCTCCTGCTGTTCAATTACGACGAATTCCCGGACGGCCATCCGGAGGATCTCCGTCCCGCTCGCGCCATCTTCGGCGATACGGATGTCATGGACGGTCCCGCATTTGTTCACCAGTTTTTCCGAGATCGGCTCTCCCGGTTGTCCCTCCTCTGGCTTCGGTTGTTCCGGCGGGGGCTCATTGAAGAGAACGGAATCCGTTTCCCGGATCTGTATATCTCCCAAGACTGTCCTTTCGCCTGGGAGACCCTGCTCCGGGCGAAACGGGTGCAAGCCATTTCGGAGCGCTGCTATAACTATCGCGCCAGCGCCGGGTCTATCACGGCCAACAAAAACACGGCCAAGAAAGCGGCCGTTTGGTCTTTTCAGTTCCCGTATCAGTTGGAGCGCCTGAAACATACCTTCGATGGAAAGGTTCCTGCAGAGATTATCGAAGGGATTGAAAGCAGTATCCGAACAGAGGTGAATCTTTTCGCCAAACGGTACGTTCGGCTGCCCCTGAGTGAAAAGAAATCCTATTTCCTGTCGATGCGGACAGATAAGGAGTGGTTTCCTCATTTCAAATCCTTTCTTACCAGAAAAAACCGCTTGATATATCGGACTGGTTACCTGGGAGAGCGCGTATTCTCTCTGACGGCGAAAAAGCTTGTACAAAAATAGCCATGGAAGAACCTCGCATCATCCAGCTTCCCAAGAATGGCGACCGCCGGGGCAACCTGTCGGTCATCGAACAGCTGGACCGGATCCCGTTCAAGATCGAGCGGGCGTTCTGGATCTATGACGTCCCCGGCGGCGAGTACCGGGGCGGACACGCCTACCGGGAATCGGAGGAGTTCATCGTGGCCCTGTCCGGGAGTTTCGACGTGGTCGTCGACGACGGGACACAGAAGCAGGTGTTCTCCCTGAACCGGTCCTATTACGGGTTGTATGTCCCCAAGATGATCTGGCGCGGGATGGAGAACTTCTCCACGAATTCCCTCGCGCTGGTGCTGTCGTCCACCCCCTATGACGAGGCCGATTATTTCCGGGATTACGAAGCATTCAAGGAGGCCAAGAAGCAATGAGGAAGCCGACTGTCCATGATTGCAAGGTCTTCGACCTGGGCAAGATCGAGAATGACCGGGGAAACCTGACCGTGGTCCAGGCCCGGGAAACCGTTCCCTTCGACATCAAGCGCGTGTTCTACCTGTACGATATCCCCGGCGGCGAAGCCCGCGGGGCCCATGCGCACAAGGAGTGCCACCAGTTCCTGGTGGCGGCCAGCGGGAGTTTCGAGGTGGTGCTGGACGACGGGCACGAGAAACGGACCGTGTACCTGAACCGTCCCTTCAAGGGACTGCACATCCCGCCCGGCATCTGGGCCGCCGAACAGGAATTCTCCTCCGGCGCGGTCTGCCTGGTGCTGGCGTCCGAACCCTATGACGAAGCGGATTACATCCGCAGCTATGAGGACTATCTGACTTTCGTGGCATGCAAATAGACATCGTCCAGCCCGGGGAGTACCGGCAGCTTTTCCCGCATCCCCTGCATGTGTTCAATTCGGTGGATTTCGCGGAGTTGAACAAGGACAAGTGCGCTTCGGTGCAGTATCTCAGCTTCTCGGAGAACAAGGCCCGGATCGGCCTGGTCATGGGGGAGCGGGACGGCGTGTTCCGGTCGCCTTTCTCGGCTCCTTTCGGCGGTTTCGACACGAACCAGCCGGACCGGATCGAGTATTACGAAGAGGCCGTGGGGCTGCTGAAGGCGCATCTGGAGGCGGCCGGGAAGCCGCTGAAGATCGTCCTGCCGCCGACGGTCTACGGGTCCTATACCGCCAAGATGTTCAACGCCCTTGTCCGGGGCGGCGCGCAGCTCCTGTTCAGCGAAATGAACTACGCCTACGAACTGGACCGCTTCCCGGACTATGAATCCTACCTGGACCGGAGCGCGCGGAAGAACTTCCACAACGCCCGGCAGTATCCTTTCGAGTTCCAGGAGCTGGAGCGCACGCCTGAGAACATCGCCCGCGCCTATGCGGTCATCCGCGACAACCGGGAATCCAAGGGTTATGCGCTGCAGATGTCGCTGGAAAGCGTCCTGCAGACCGCCGGGGTCGTCGCGGCCGAATTCTTCGTGATGTCCCTGGACGGGGCCGATGTCGCCGCGGCGATGGTGTATCCCGTGGCGGAAGGGATCGACCAGGTCATCTACTGGGGCGACGCCCCCGGGTATACGGATTGCCGGGCGATGAACTATTTCACCTACAAGGTCTTCGAGCACTACTGCAAGAAAGGGCTCAAGATCCTGGATATCGGACCGTCCTCGGTGGAGGGAGTCCCGAACTACGGCCTGTGCTCCTTCAAGGAGAATCTGGGCTGCACGATTTCGTTGAGGCATGTCTTCCAGCTGTAGAGAGGTCGTCCTGGTTCCTTTCGACCGGATTTTCCTGGAGCGTTCCTTCCTTTGGCTGAACGATCCGGAGATCCGTTTCCTGACGGATACGCCGGTCGTCACCCGGGACGCGCAGGAGGCCTGGTTCGCCGGCCTTCCGACACGGGATGATTATGCGGTCTGGGGTGTCCGGGCCGATGGTGAGCCGGTCGGCGTGTGCGGCATCAAGCGCATCTGCGGCGGAGAAGGGGAATACTTCGGCTATCTGGGCGAGAAAGCGTACTGGGGACGGGGCGTCGGACGCCGGATGATGGCGCTGACAGAGGCGGAGGCACGCGCCCGTGGTCTCAAGCGGCTCCGCCTGACTGTCTTGAATGCGAATGAACGGGCCCTGGGGCTGTATGGTAGATGCGGATACCACAGCGTCCGTTCGGATGAGAAATATACATACATGAGCAAATCAGTGATGATCCCTTATTGTTCATTGAAAGAAATCACGGCCCTGCACGCCGATGAGATCCACGAGGCGGTGGACCGCGTGGTGGACTCCGGCTGGTACTTGCAGGGCATGGAAAACAAGCGGTTCGAGCAGGAATATGCCGACTACATCGGCACGAAATACTGCGTCGGCGTGGCCAACGGCCTCGATGCCCTGATCTGGATCCTCCGGGCCTATCTCGAGATGGGCGTGATGCAGAAGGGGGACGAGGTCATCGTCCCGGCCAATACCTACATCGCCTCCATCCTGGCCATCACGGAAAACGGGCTGACGCCGGTGTTGGTGGAGCCGGACATCGAAACGCTGGAAATTGACGACCGTCTGATCGAGCAGGCGATTACGCCCCGGACCAAGGCGGTCATGATCGTCCATCTGTACGGCCGCTGCGCCTACACGGACAAGATCGGTGACATCTGCCGCAAGCACGGGCTGAAACTCATCGAAGACAATGCGCAGGCCCATGGCTGCCGCTTCCAGGGTGGCAAGCGGACCGGCTCCCTCGGGGATGCCGCCGGCCACAGCTTCTATCCGGGCAAGAACCTCGGCGCATTCGGCGACGGCGGCGCCGTCACGACGGATGACGAGGAACTTGCGAATGTGGTCCGGACGCTGGCCAACTACGGCTCGTCCAAGAAATATGTCTTCGACTATTGCGGCCGCAACAGCCGCCTGGACGAGATCCAGGCCGCGGTTCTCTCTGCCAAGCTGAAGCATCTGGACGAGGACAACGAGCTCCGGCGTCAGGTCGCCCGTTATTACCTGGAGCACATCGATAACCCCGCCATCACGCTGCCGCAGGTCCCGGACTGGGACGCGAACGTGTTCCATATCTTCCCGATCCTGTGCGACCGGCGGGATGAACTCCAGCAATACCTGAAGGACAACGGCGTCCAGACCCTCATCCACTATCCGATCCCTCCGCACAAGCAGAAGTGTTATGCCGACTGGAACGGATGGTCCTTCCCAGTGTCCGAAAAGATTCACAGGGAAGAGCTGAGCCTGCCGTTCAGTCCGGCCCTGACCGCGGACGAGATCCGGACGGTCGTTGACCTGATCAACCGTTGGAAATGAGCGAGACCCCGTTAGCATCCATCGTCGTAACCACCTATAACCAGGAGCAGTCGCTTCCGGTGACGCTGGACTCGCTCCTGGCCCAGAAGACGTCCTTCCCCTTCGAGATCGTCGTCGGGGAGGACTGCTCGCAGGATGGCACCCGTTCCGTCCTCGCCGAGTATGCCGGAATGTATCCGGACAGGATCCGTCCCATCTACAACGAGCGCAACCTGGGCATTCTCGGGAACTACGTCTCCACCCTGCGCCAGTGCCGGGGAAAGTATATCGCCGGCTGCGCCGGGGACGATTTCTGGAACGATCCGGAAAAGCTCCAGCTGCAGGTGGACATCATGGAAAAGGACCCGGATATCGGCCTGGTGTATACGGACGTGTACATGGATTCCGTCGCGACGGGGGAGAAGTCTGTCCGATGGTGCAAGAATCCGCAGGAGAACCTTTTCACCCAGCTGCTCAAGGGCTGTTTCATCACGGCCCCGACCGCCTGTTTCCGGGCGAGCCTGCTGGAGTATGTCGATTTCGACGAGTTCCAACGTCTGGGTTTCATCATGGAGGATTACCCCATGTGGCTGACCTTCAGCCTGCATGCGAAGTTCTATCGGCTCAAGCGGCCCACTGTCACCTATCGGATCGAACGGAAGTTCATCAACGACGCCCGCGAGGTGGGGACGCACGCCTGCAAGTTCGACGAAGGGACGACCGCCATCCGGCTCCATTTCCGCAACAAATACCCGGACCGGACTCCGCTGACGGCGGAAGAAATCGAGGATGCGCATTACAAGATCGGCTATCTCGCCGGCCTGAACATGGACGACCGCAAGTTCGCGAAATCGTATGTGGACAAGGTCCATGACCGGAGCCCTTACGTGAAGCGTCTGTCGCTGATCTGTTCTTCCCCGGTCCTCTTCCGGGCCTATCAGACTTATCGGCGGCTGACGGGCAAGACCCGGACGCCGCTGCAGATGTATTTCGGCCAATGAAAACGCCCGTCCTCCTCATCACTTTCAACCGCCCCGACCACGTCCGCCGGGTCCTGTCCGCCATCCGCGATGCGCGGCCGGCCGCGCTGTACGTGTTCCAGGACGGCGCCCGGGAAGGGAATGCCGTCGATGCGGTGAAGTGCCCCGAGGTCCGCGCCGTGGTGCAGGAACTGGTCGATTGGGACTGCGACCTGCACACCCTTTATGCGGACCGCAACTACGGCTGCGGTGCCGGCCCGATGACGGGCATCAGCTGGTTCTTCAGCCAGGTGGAGGAGGGGATTGTCATGGAGGACGACTGCCTTCCGCACCCCGATTTCTTCGGCTATTGCGAGGAGTTGCTGGACCGCTACCGGGACAATCCGCAGGTGATGTATATCAGCAGCACCCTGTATGACGACAAGTGGAAGTGCGAGGCCTCGTACGATTTCTCGCACTATATGATCACTGGCGCCTGGGCGTCCTGGGCGCGGGCCTGGAAGGGCTTCGACCTGGACCTCATGACCCTGGATGCGAAGAAGTTCCGCCGGCACTGCAAGAAACTGCTGTACAGCCCCGTGGAGGCCGACTGGTGGTACTTCAAGGTGCTGGAGATCCAGCGCGATAAGGAGAAAAAGAGCTACTGGGACTTCCAGATGCAGATCCATCTTTTCAAGAACAGCGGTTTGACGATCCATCCCCGCGTGAACCTCGTGAGCAACATCGGATTCGACGGGGAGGGGACGCACACGCTGGGGAACGCAAGCGGCATGGGCGACCGGCCCGTCTTCGGCATCCTGCCGCTGACGCATCCGGAATC
>Ga0310697_10004469_pt1 | contig 13814 bp, 11 predicted proteins | sample 172DNAGHGlowgp2_FD_203883 | JGI IMG/M metagenome (GOLD analysis project Ga0310697, IMG submission 203883) | Sheep rumen microbial communities from Palmerston North, Manawatu-Wanganui, New Zealand - 1728 DNA GHGlow gp2 (v2) (version 2) | ecosystem: Host-associated > Mammals > Digestive system >...
ATGAGAGGCCGGGATTTTCTGGCGAGTCGACTTTGGGGCGCTGTTTGGGTGTTACCTGGGTGTCACCTCGGGTGTTAGCAAAAACGCTTGTAAGTTGCTGACACTCAGGCTGGGTGTCAGAGGTGAGGGCTATTTTTCCTTTTACCTATATATAGCGAAGGGGCAAATTGCAAAAATTCTTCCAAAATGCTTCCGTATGTCAGCATTATTTCATATCTTTGCAACATGATTTTCTATTTTTCCGGAACAGGCAACACGCGGTGGGCAGCCCAGCAGGTGGCTGCCGCAACGCAAGAGAGACTGCTCTTCATACCCGAGGAGCTTCGGTCATCATGCGAATATACGCTGCAAGATGACGAGCGCATAGGTTTTTGTTTTCCAGTACACGGATGGCAGCCTCCGCATATCGTGAGAACATTCATCAGCAGACTGCTCATCACCAACGCCGCAGGACACTATGCCTATGCCATCTGCAGCTGTGGCGACAGCACGGGACTGGCCATGACCATGTTCAGAGACGAGCTGGCAGCCAGGGGCATAGCGCTTGGCAGCTGCCAGTCGCTCATCATGCCTGAAAGCTACGTCTGCCTGCCCTTCATGTACACCGACACGCCGGAACGGGAAGCGGAAAAGAAAGAGACGGCACGCCACGACCTGGAAGAATATATTAAGGTGGTGAACGAACGGCGCACGGGCTACAGCCAGTTGACGTTAGGGATGATGCCCTGGACGTTGAGCCACGTGATAGGCGCCTACTTTAACCGATTTATGATTACCGACAAGAAGTTCACCGTGGACACCGACCTGTGTACCCATTGCGGCCGCTGCGCCAGGGAATGTCCGGTGGGCGACATCGTGTTCGACAAAATGCCGCAATGGAAAAATGATAGCAGCTGCACATGTTGTCTCAGCTGCTATCATCATTGTCCGGTCCACGCCATCAACTACGGGCGCATCACACGCAAGCGCGGACAATACTATTTCGACAAGCCTTAGAAGGGCAGGTCGTCGGTCGAACCTTCTGCCGGAGCCTCCTGTGCCGGCGGGAACGGAGCTGCGGCAGGAGCAGCGGTCTGGGCCGGCGGGAAGGGTGCGGCACCAGGCATGGCGGGAGCGGCCGCAGGGGCTACCTGACCGCGGATGACGTTATAGGCACGGATGTCGTTGAACCAACGGCCCTGATACTCATGGGCGTCAATATCGAACTGGACGGTAACATCCTCGTTCATCTGGATATTGAACTGCTTGATTCTATCCTCGCCGAATATCCGAAACAGACACTTGCGAGGATATTGTCCAGGCACCTCAATAACATAATCCTGAGACATCCATGAGTTTCCTGTACGAGCTGAGACACCACTTTGGGCAGGCATTACTGCAATAATTCTTCCTGTTAATTCCATGTTATTGTTTTGTTTTAAATGTTGATTTAAGCGTTTTGCGACCGCGAAAGTACTAAAAATAGTTTGAAAAGCAGAATTTTTGGGCATAAATTTTTCTAATCACGCATTTTTTTGTAATTTTGTGCTCAGATTAAGGAACTAAAAAACAAAAAGACAATATGAGATTTACAGTATCAAGCACCGCATTGAGCTCAAAGCTCGTTGCACTCTCCAAAGTTATTAACAGCAAGAATGCGCTGCCTATCCTGGGCGACTTCGTCTTCGATGTTTCAGGACAGACACTACGGCTGACAGCATCGGACAGCGAGAACACGATGCAGACTGCCGTCGAACTGAACGAGAGCGACGGCGAAGGACGCTTTGCCATTGGCAACCATGATTTATTAGAGGCTGTGAAGGGCTTTTCTGAGCAGCCCATCATCTTCGACGTTGACCAGCAGACCAACATTGCCAAGATCAGTTACCAGAACGGTCTGTTCTCGCTCCCCATTGAGAATGCCGATGAGTTTCCCGTACCGCAGTCTGTAGGCGAGCAGGCATCGACCATCGTCATCAGCAATGGTCTGCTGAGCGAAAACATCAACCGCAGCATCTTTGCTACGGCCCAGGACGAACTGAGGCCGGTGATGAACGGCATCTACTTCGACCTGACAACAGAATGGCTGGGAGTGGTGGCATCCGACGGACACAAGCTGGTGCGCAACCGCATCTACAGCGTCAGAAGCGAGCAGCCTGCTTCCTTCATACTGCCGAAGAAGCCCGCAGGCCTGTTGAAGAACCTGCTGGGAAAAGACGGCGGCGACGTCACCATCCGCTTTGACGAGCGCAACGCAGAAATCAACTACGGCGACGGCATCATCATCTGCCGCCTCATAGAGGGTCGCTATCCCAACTACAACTCGGTGATTCCGCAGAACAACCCCAACGAGCTGCGTGTTGACAGGAACAGTCTGCTGGCAGCCCTGCGTCGCGTCCAGCCCTTTGCCAACGACTCCAGCAATCTTATCCGCTTCAAGGTGGAGGGTTCCGTACTACAGTTGGATGCCGAAGACTACGACTTCTCCAAGACGGCTACTGAGCGCATGACCTGCGACTATAACGGTCAGCCGATGAGCATCGGCTTCAAAGGCTCGTCATTCATTGAGGTGTTGAGCAACTTCGACTGCCCGGAGGTTGTCATACAGCTGGCCGACCCCAGCCGTGCCGGACTGGTGCTGCCATCGGAACAGCCCGAAGGCGAGGACGTACTGATGCTCATGATGCCCATGTTGCTTAACGACTAAGGAACGGCCATGAAACTGAATCTGAAAAAACCGCTGGTCATCTTCGACCTGGAGACGACAGGACTCGACCTGGTGAAAGACCGCGTCATACAGCTATCATATATTAAGGTGTATCCCGACGGCCGCGAGGAGCGTGGCAACGAGATCATCAATCCGGAGTGCCACATCGACGAGTTTATCACCCAGCTGACAGGCATTTCCGACGATGACGTCAAGGACAAGCCGACCTTCAAGCAGCTGGGCAGCAAGCTGAACGCTGTCTTCACGGGCAGCGATATTGCCGGCTTCAACTCCAACCACTTCGACGTACCCCTGCTGGCAGAGGAGTTTCTGCGTGCCGGCATCGACTTCGACTTCTCGAAGTGCAAGCTCATTGACGCCTGCACCATCTTCAAGAAGATGGAGCGCCGCAATCTGGCCGCCGCCTACAAGTTCTACTGCGGACGCAAGATGGAGGATGACTTCGAGGCTCATCGTGCCGACCAGGACACGGAAGCTACTTACCGGGTGCTGATGGGCGAGCTGGACAAGTATGCCCCCGGCGCCAATGAAGACCCCGAGAAGGTGCTGGAGAACGACATCGAAAAGCTGGCGGAGTTTTCCAAGCAGAACGACAACGTCGACTTTGCCGGACGCATCGTCTGGGCTGAGGTCAACGGTGCAAGGACCGAGGTGTTCAACTTCGGCAAGCACAAGGGCAAGCCCGTCAGCGACGTGCTGCGTCTCGACCCCGGCTACTACGGCTGGATACTGAACGGCGACTTCACGTATAACACCAAGCAGGTGCTGACACGTATCCGCCTGCGCGAAGCCCAGGCACACAGGTAGTGAGAGGTGTTGTACTCATAAGACTGGCGATGAAAGACAAACTGCAACTGCTCATAGCACCGTGCCTGATTCTCTGCACCCTGTTCTTCTGTGCAAGTTCGGTCTGCGCACAGGAACTGGAGGCAAAGATAAACGTCAACCACTCGAAAGTGCAGGGTACAGACGCCTCCGTGTTTGAGAACCTGAAGCAGACGCTGGAGCAGTTTGTCAACGAACGGCAATGGACGGACATGCAGTTCCAGCAGAACGAGCGCATACAATGCACGTTCAGCATCACCGTCGACAAGTACGTACAGACCGAGAACCGCTTTGAATGTACGGCCATCATACAGGCCAACCGTCCTGTCTATAACTCGGCCTACACCTCCACCATCTATAACAACACCGACAAGCAGTTCCAGTTCACCTTTGCGCAGTTCGACCAGCTGAACTTCAACGACGAGACGATAGACAACCAACTGACGGCACTCTTTGCCTACTATGCCTACCTCATCATCGGACTCGACATGGACACCTTTGCCCCACTGGGCGGTACCGAAGTGCTGCAGCGCTGCATGTACCTGGTGAACAATGCACAAGACCTGGGATTCCCCGGCTGGAAGTCGTTTGAGGACTCGCGCAACCGCTTTGCCATCATCAACGACTATCTGGACGAGGCCATGAAACCGTTCCGGCAACTACAGTACGACTACTACCGCAAGGGGCTGGACGAGATGGCCAACAACGTGGAAAGAGGGCGCACCGAGGTAACCACCGCCCTGGAGAACGGACTGAAAAAGGCTCATGAGGAGAAACCGCTGTCGCTGCTGCCACAGATATGGACAGACTACAAGAAAGACGAACTGGCCAACATCTATAAAGGCAAAGGCACGCAAAAGGAGAAAGAGACGGTCTACGACATCCTCTTCGGTATCAATGCCTCGCAGAACAACTCATGGGAAAAAATCAAGCAGTAAAACATCATGCTTAGGCACTTACACATACGCAACTTCACACTCATTGACAAGCTTGACATAGAACTCTATCCGGGTTTCTCCGTCATTACAGGTGAAACGGGAGCCGGCAAGAGCATCATCCTGGGAGCCATCGCGCTGCTGTTAGGTCAGCGCGCCGACTCCAAGACCATCAAGGCCGGAGCCGACAAGTGCGTCATTGAAGCCCACTTCGACCTGTCACACTACGACATGAAGGGCTTCTTTGACGACAACGACATAGAGTACGACGCCGACGACACCATCATACGCCGGGAACTGACTGCCGCAGGCAAGAGCCGGGCCTTCGTTAACGATATGCCCGTAGCGCTGACAACGCTCAAGGAACTGGGCGACCAGCTCATAGACGTACACTCGCAGCACAAGAACCTGCTGCTGCAGAAACAAGACTTCCAGCTATCCGTGCTCGACATCATTGCCGGCAATGCCAGGGAACAGGATGTCTACAGACAGACTTTTGCCGCTTTCCACGAGGCTGAACAGCAGTTGACAGCCCTCAAGGAGGAGATAGAGCGTAACCAGCAGAATGCCGACTTCCTGCGCTTCCAGCACAACGAGCTCAACGAGGCACGCCTTGCTGAGGATGAGCTGGAAGAGTTGGAACAGCGAAGTGAGACCATGACGCATGCCGAGGACATCAAAAGTGCCCTCTATGAGGCTGACAACGCCCTGTCTGGCGAAGGGACGGGTGTGACAGCCATGCTCCGAACGGCCGGCTCTGCGCTGAAAAACATTGCACGCGTGTTCCCGTCTGCCACAGAACTGGCCGAGCGCATTGACGCTGCTTACATTGAACTGAAGGATGTGGCTCAAGAGGTAAACAGCAGCATGGAAGACATCGACTTCGACCCTGCAGAACTGGACCATATCAACACGCGCTTGGACAGTCTCTACACGTTACAAAAGAAATACCACACCGACAGCATCGGCGAACTGATTGCCCTGCGCGACGAACTGGCCCTGAAACTGAATAATATCGACAATAGCGACGAAGCCCTGCAGGAACTGGAGGACAAATGCAAACAGCTGAAAGCCGACTGCCAGAAACATGCCGACATGCTGACGGCAGCACGCACAAAGGCAGCACGCAGCGTTGAAAAAGACATGCTCAGCCGACTCGTTCCGCTCGGCATGCCCAACGTCAGATTCGCTGTCAGCATCGAAGAAACCGAACTGACACGTAACGGTCATGACAAAGTGTCATTCCTCTTCTCTGCCAACAGTTCTACCCCACTCCAGCCCGTGGCACAGGTAGCCTCTGGCGGAGAGATAGCACGCGTCATGCTGTCGCTGAAGGCTATGGTCAGCGGTGCCGTCAAGCTGCCCACCATCATCTTCGACGAGATAGACACAGGCGTCAGCGGGCGTGTTGCCGAACAGATGGCAAACATGATGCGGGAGATGGGACAGGGCGGACGCCAGGTGCTGAGCATCACGCACCTGCCGCAAATAGCAGCCCTCGGCACTACGCACTATAAGGTAGCCAAGACAGAGACGCCGAACGGCACCATCAGCAGCATGACACAACTGACGACTGAAGAACGCGTCAGCGAGATAGCACAGATGCTGAGCGGAAGCGATGTCACAGCCGCTGCCATAGAAAATGCAAAACAACTTTTAAAGGTATGAGAAGATTCTACATAGCCACCATGCTGCTCATAGCGGCAACAACGCTCTATGCCCAGCCTTCGTGGGTGAAAAAGGCCACAAAGGCTGTTTTTACACTTAAAACATTCGATGCCGGCGGGGCGCTCTTAGGCAGCACCTGCGGATTCTTCACCGGCGAACAAGGCGAGGCTGTCAGCAGTCTCACGCCGTTCAAAGGCGCTTACTCGGCCGTTGTCATCGACGCCCAAGGAAAAGAATGGCCCGTCAAGTGCATGCTGGGTGCCAACGACACCTATGACGTGGCCCGCTTCCGGGTTGACACCAAGAAGACAAGCCCCCTGGCGATAGCCCAGACGAACGCAGCACCCAATGCCACGGTATGGTTACTACCCTACCGTGAACTGAAGAATGTGCCACAAGGACAGGTCCGCAAAGCCGAGATCTTCCGCGACAGCTATGCCTACTACACCCTGGCGCTGAATATGCCCGAAGGAACGGCCAGCTGTCCGCTGATGAACGAGGCCGGCGAAGTGATAGGGCTCATGCAGCAGCCTTTCAACCGGAACGACTCGCTAAGCTATGCCGTCAGCGCAGTATTTGCCGACTCTCTGTCCATCAACGGACTGAGTATCAACGACCGTACCCTGCGCAGCATCAACATCAAGAAAGACTTACCCAACGAACTGAGCCAGGCTACGCTGACGCTCTATATGGCACAGGCATCGCTCGACTCTGCTGCCTATGTACAGCTCATAGATGACTTCATCGCCAAATTCCCATCGGCTTCCGACGGCTACATCTACCGCGCCCAGAACGCTGCCAGCAACAAGAACTTTGCCGCCGCTGCCCGCGATATGGAACAGGCCATCAGAGTAGCCGACAAAAAGGATGAGGCTCACTTCAACTACTCAAAACTCATCTATCAGAAAGAAATAATCATGCCGCAGGACGCCTTCAGCGAATGGTCGCTCGACAAGGCTCTGGACGAGGCGCGACAGGCTGAGCAGATCAACCCGCTGGCTGTCTATCGTCACCAGCAGGCGGTTATCCTCTATGCACAGAAGAAGTATCAAGAGGCTTCCGACATCTATGCCTCCATCACTTCCAGCGAACTGCGCTCAGCGGAACTGTTCTACGAGGCATCGCGCTGTAAGGCTGCCTTAAAGGACACCACAGCCCAGATGGCTTTGCTCGACAGCTGCATGGCGATGTTCAGCCAGCCCTATCTGAAGGAGGCCGCCCCCTATCTGATGGTCCGGGCTCAGGTTCTGCTTGACAGCCGGCAATACCGCAAGGCCGTCAACGACCTGAACGAATATGAGAAACTGATGCAGGCAACTGTCAACGCAAACTTCTACTACCTGCGATTCCAGGCCGAGACAGGAGGGCGCTTGTTCCAACAGGCTCTTAACGATATTGACCATGCTATACAGATGGCACCGGAATACGACCTTTACTACGCAGAGAAAGCATCGCTTCAGGTGCGGGTCGGGCTGTACGACGAAGCCATTGCCACAGCTAACGAATGTATCAAGGTTGCTCCCGACCACAGCGACGGCTACCTGTTCCTCGGCATTGCACAATGTCTGAAAGGCCAGAAAGAGGAAGGTATCAAAAACCTGCGGAAGGCCAAGGAACTCGGCGACCCGCAGGTTGATGACTTGATAGAGAAATATTCCAAGTAAACACGGCTTAGAACGGCAGTCCTCCACCATCAGGAGGAGGCAGGGGGACACCGCCGAAAGCATCGCTCTGTCCGGGAATGAATGACGAGGCACCGTCTTCGCCGTTAATCTTCGAACCAATAATCTCACCCGACGAATCATTTTGCTTACGGGCGGACAAGCGTCCGTCTTCAGGATTCTCAAAACGGGTGTACTCACCACGGAATGTCAGCAGGACATCGCCGGTAGCACCCTTACGGTGCTTGGCTATGATAATCTGAGCCATGCCATGAAGGTCGCGCCCATTGTCATCCTGATAGATATGGTAGTACTCAGGACGGTGAACGAAGAGCACCATATCGGCATCCTGCTCAATAGCACCCGACTCACGCAGGTCTGAGAGTTGCGGGCGCTTGCCTTCCAAACCCTCACGACTCTCCACGCCACGGTTCAACTGCGACAATGCCAGGATGGGAATATCCAGTTCCTTGGCCAGACCCTTCAGCGAACGTGAGATGGTCGACACCTCTTCCTGACGGCTGGAGAAGCGCATGCCATTGGCGTTCATCAGCTGCAAATAGTCAATCATGATAATCTTGACGCCATGCTCACGCACCAGACGACGCGCTTTGGTACGCAGTTCGAAGACCGAGAGGCCTGGTGTGTCGTCAACATAGAGCGGTGCTCCCAGCAGGGCGTTCACACGCTTGTCAAGGCGTTCCCACTCATCGGGATGCAACTGACCATTGAGGATTTTCTTTCCTTCTATCTCGCAGGCATTGGATATCAGGCGGTTCACCAACTGCACATTTGACATTTCCAAGGAGAAGAAAGCCAGAGGCACCTTGTAGTCGGCGGCAATATTCTTGGCCATACTCAGCGCGAAAGAGGTCTTACCCATTGCAGGGCGCCCGGCAATGATGACCAGGTCGCTGGCCTGCCAGCCAGAGGTCTTGTTGTCCAAGTCAGTATAGCCCGTAGGCACACCCGTCAAGCCGTCTTTGTTCTGAGCCGCCTTGTTGATGACTTCCAGGGCGTTCTTGATGACAGGGTCTATCTGGGTGTAGTCTTTCTTCATGTTCTTCTGCGACAGTTCAAAAAGAGCACCCTCGGCATGCTGCATCAACTCATCTACGTCAATGGTCTCGTCAAAAGCCTTGGTCTCCACATCGCTGGCAAAGGATATCAGCTGGCGGGCAAGGAATTTCTGGGCTATGATGTTGGCATGGTACTCAATGTTTGCCGACGAAGCCACACGCCCCGACAACTCGGAAATATACACCGGACCGCCGATATCTTCCAAGTCGCCTGACCTGGCCAGCTGGTCGGTAACGGTCACTATGTCCACAGGTTTCTCTGCCATCGCCAAATCGCGGATGGCGGCATAAACCTTCTGGTTGCGGGGTTCATAGAAGCTCTCGGGATGCAGAATCTCGCACACCACGCTATAGGCATCCTTGTCTATCATCAAGGCACCTAACACTATCTTCTCCACTTCGAGTGCCTGCGGCTGAAGGTGGCCGTAGGTATTGTCTACCGGCTGGGGCGTACGGCGCGGGCGGCGGCTATTATTGTTCTCTGGCATTTCTACTATTTAGTACTTGATCAGTTTAACGGTTGATGCCAGTCCGCTTGGAACGGGCTCCCATGCATCATACAGGGTTTTCTTGTAGTTGATGTCTACAACATTGATCTCTTCCATCTTACGCCACTTCACACCACGGCGGTCAAGATCGGCGATGCGGTTTGCCGGCAGGTTGGTCACTTCTATACGAATCTCGTTGTCGCCAACCTTCAAGGCCTGCTTGCAGTCGAGCACAAACGGAACCGACCAGGCGCAGCCTATGAACTGCTCGTTGATATACACACGGGCCGACTCGCGCACGTCGCCCAAGTCAATCATCCAATGGTCCTTCGGATTATCCTTCTTCGACAACTTGAGATTCATGGTGTACACACCTGTACCCATCGTCACCTTCGCGCTATCGTCATCAAGGGTCTCCCAGGTCTGGAGTTTGTCCAGGACAAAAGTCTTTCCTACCTTCGGTGCTTCCTCTACGAAAGAAAGGGTCCAGGGGCCCTCCAGGATTATCTCCTTGTTTGAGGCCGTGCGGACTACCGGCTGTACGCTGCAGTCTGCTATCGGCTGATTATAGGTTTGCAGAATCATGGACTCACCACTACGCAGACTGATGACGATGCCGTCAGCATCAAACTGGGCAGGTGTTATCTCCCCGTTCAAGGGATTAAACCATACCGCATCCTTGAATGCTACTGCCAACGGCTCAACAGTCTGAATATCGTTCGGGGTCAGATTGGCTATGAAATAATGATAACCCGTCGGATTCTTCCGACGGATAGCCTTCAGGCCACAGTCAGTCTTGATAGGCTCGGGGGTAGCTACAGCAACCATCGCCGAGGCATCTACATCATAGAGAATCTTGGCTCCCTGCTGCTTCAGCTGGGCAATATGCTGCTTCACGCTTTCTGGCATATTGCCACTCCCCGGAATAATCAGGCCCTTGTATGTTGTACCGGCCTTGGTTACCAGCTTACCATTCCTGACGGAAACGCCCATCAGCAGGCGTTCGGAGATGTAGTCACAGTCGAAACCGGCACGGTCAATATCGAGAATGGTCTTGATGAACTCTGGTGCCAACTTGCCCATAGCGTGAATACTGAACTGCATCAGCAGCTTCTGGGTGTTCTTCTGCCACATGTCGCGAACAGGCAACAACACCAGAAAGTCGTTATCAGGCTCACCCCACTGCAGGAAACTCTGGCAGCGCTCAACGTACTTCATGAAGTAAGGTGCATCGCGCCAGATGCTGTTGGTGGGCGACATGTCGATAGAGGCATAGAACTTCCACCCCGGCCACACGTCATCCTTCGGGGAATAGCAGGTGCCATGGAAGAACATGTGGTTGACACCGGCACAGAACATCAGGTCGATGTCGGGCTTCAACTGCGACAGCGACGTACGGAAGTGCTCTGTCAGCCATGTGAAGGTCTCGCTCGACGTATAGGGCTTGCCGCAAACATGGGCGGCTGAAGGTGCATACTTGAACATCGAATAGTCGGAGTCGTTCTTACGGGTCTTACCAGGATCCTTCCGCAACCCTTTGATGCCGAAGTCGCTGAGTCCAAAGCCTTCAATTTCAGGAATGTCGACAGCAGCATAGCAGTCTATCAGATTGGCAGGCGAGCCGTGGGCCTGGTTGCGGGTGATGGCACCGTGGGAGTGTGCCCAGGCCGTCCACTGCTCGGTGAAGTTCTCAAGGAGCAGGTCGCCCAGGGTCTCGCGGTAGTCGCTGACCACCTGTACGTCGCCACTACGCAATTCCTTCAGGTGCTCCTCCAGTTTGTAGCCGCGCCTTTTCTCAAACTCAGCAAAGAGCGTCGGTGTCCAGGTGGCTTCAGAAACCTCGTAGGAGTCGTTGAAGAAGGTGTGAGGATAAGGGGTCTTTGTGCGTTCGAAGGCGGCTTCTATATGCTGCAGGTAGTTGGCAACAGCACGACGGTCGAAGTGGTCGATGACAAGCCCTTCGCCACCGGGAGCGGCACGCTTCACCTTCATCACGCCATAGCGGATGAAGACGGCCGTAACCTCCCAGCGGTCGTGCTTCTTAGTGCCCTTGGGAGCCTTCCATGTCAGGGCACCGTCTGACACGGCATCGGTCACATCAAGCGTAACACCGTTACCACTCACCAGCACCTTCTGCAGACGTGAGTTCTTACGGTCCTTCTCGCCCACCTGGAGCGTCAGCCCCTCAACTTTCTTACCCGTAAAAGCCGTATCTACGAACAACACCTTGCAGGCTGATTCATCCAACGGAACCCACGGACCGCCGAAGGGCCAACCCGTGCCTGTGGCCATATCGAGTTCGATGCCGTTCTGACAGCATTGCTGCTGGGTATAGCGCAACATCTCCATCCACTTGTCTGACAGGTATGGTATGTTGTTCGCCTGGTTGCCTTGGACACCATAGAGCGGTGTTATCTCCACCGCCCCGATACCATGTTCGCCATACTGCTGCAAATTCCATTGCAGGTTACTCTTATCAACGGCTGAACCCAGCCACCACCAACGGGTACCGGGCTTTGATTCTGTCGTGGCTGCCGGCCACGACTGAGCCATGACCGCAGACACCGCGGCAGTCATGGCTATTGTCAGAAGGCTACGTTTCATCATTAGTTTCCGTCAGGCTTAGTAATTTCAGCATTACGGGCAGGGGCCCACTTGAATGTCGTCCAGTCATCGGGCTGAGCAGGGTTGAAGTCGGCCCATTCCGGACGCAGATATTTCACGATGGGCAGATTCAACTGTTTCATGCCCATGACCACACACTTGGCCACCTCGTAAGCTCCGTAGGGATTGAAGTGGGTATTATCGGCCAGTTCACGGCCATAGAGTTCTTTGGGATAGTGAACCAAGGCACGCTTGGAGTTCTCGAAGCCTAATGTCTCGAACAGCACTTTCGTCATCTGGTTCAGGTCTATCAACTGCACCTTTTCACGTTCGGCAACGCTCTTCATGGCAGCCGGGAAATCACCATGTGTATTTCTGATGGTCTTGTTGTCCTTCTCGAACTGACGTCTCTGCGTTGGCGTACAGAACACGATGTCGGCCCCCTTAGCACGTACCTGGTCGACAAAAATCTTCAACTGATAGGTATAGTGATACCAGGCACCGTCGCCCGGTCGTTTTTCCTTCTCGTCGTTATGGCCGAACTCCACAAACACGTAGTCGCCCGGCTTCAACGTAGACAGGATCTTGTCCAAACGTCCGCCCCCGATAAACGTTCGGGCGGTCAGTCCGCTCTCAGCATGGTTACTGATAGCAACCTCAGGGCCAAACCACCGTGTAATCATTTGTCCCCACGATGCCCATGGCTCATTGTTCTGGTCCACGACGGTGGAATTACCGCAAAGGTAAATAGTAGGACAGTCATTATCACGCTCGATATGGATACTCTGAACGGCAGGAGCGTCACCGTTGAACTCAAGTGTCAGTTTATCGTCCCAGGCCAGATAGTCCTTCTCACGGTCCTTGATTCTGACACGTGTCTTATCGTCAATTCGGGGTGAGCGCTTATTGACAACAAACTCGAATGTCTGAAACTTTCCTTTCTTGGTAGTCAAATTGTGAACCATCAACCGGCGACCCTCAGCACGAACGGTAGTCTCACCGGCTTTCTTCTTGGAGCCAAGTACCACTTTCACACGATAGTTTCCGTCATCGACTTTCACAGAGAAATAAAACGGGTCGTTAGGCGTCTTTTTGGTTGGAGCAGGAAGTACATCGTAGCCGTATCCTGTTTCAGCATTATAGACCGGCAGCGGCTTTGTCATATCAAAGTCGAACGATTGTGACCATGCCATTGTGGGCAGTAAGGCCATCATTAACAACAGTTTGCTTTTCATTGTTTAGTAATATTAGTTTGAGTTTTGTGCAAAGGTACAAATAAAAACGTTAAGTTCAAAGAAAAAAACGTCAAAAAGCATCTTCGATATGGTCAATTTCAGGTGTAGGACCATCGGGTGTTCCTACAACGGTAACGACATCAAAGCGCAAGTCGAAGTCCAATCTTTTAAACTTAACATAATGATTAGCAGATAACCGCAGATTTCGGATCTTCCTGTAATCAACAGCCATTTCGGGGTCAGTAAACATACGGTTACGGCGTGTCTTTACCTCAACAAAGACCATCGTCATGCCGTCCATGGCAATAATATCAATATCGCGATGGCCAGAATGCCAATCGCGCTCGACGATGACATAACCTTTGCGTCGCAGATACGCTTCGGCTATTCGCTCGCCCCAGACTCCTAACTCATTATGTGCTGCCATAGTTTTAAGTTTATATAAAAAAAAGCCCTGAAGATATTCATTCCTCAGGGCTCTGCTTAAAGATGGCGGCCTCCTACTCTCCCGCATTGCATTGCAGTACCATCGGCGCAGGCGGGCTTAACTTCTCTGTTCGGAATGGGAAGAGGTGGGACCCCGCTGCAATAACCACCTGATAAGTCTTCGAA
>Ga0310697_10004470_pt1 | contig 13812 bp, 9 predicted proteins | sample 172DNAGHGlowgp2_FD_203883 | JGI IMG/M metagenome (GOLD analysis project Ga0310697, IMG submission 203883) | Sheep rumen microbial communities from Palmerston North, Manawatu-Wanganui, New Zealand - 1728 DNA GHGlow gp2 (v2) (version 2) | ecosystem: Host-associated > Mammals > Digestive system >...
AAAAATAATGAATGTGCAATTGATCTAGAGGATGATGAATATAGTTCAACTGATATAATTGAAATAAAAAATGGTAAAGCAAAAAAAGGTGACTTTAGTTATACTTTTGAAAACAATAGTGTAACAATCAACGTTGATGCTAAAAAAAGTGATGACGATAATTACGATAAAACCATATTAAATGGAGAATATAAAAAAGATAGTGAATACACAGCATCAGATTATTTCAAAAATAATTATGGAGATCCTTCTCTCGTAAGTTCAAAATACAACGGATTATATGAATTAGATAATAAAAAAATGATTATCTTTCAAATTAGTGAAGAAAAAGCAAGAGTTTATATTGGCGGTGAATTTAGTATCTTCGATATTGAATTTAATATCCAATCAGATGGTTCATTACAAACAGACTTCTTTGATAATCAATACAAAGTGACAGTAGAAAATGACAAAGCAACATTTACTACTATTCAAACAGACGAAGAAAAAGAACACGATGGAACATACACAAAAACAAAAACTTTAACTATAGAAGAAATTCTAGAAAACGTCAGATAATGACGTTTTTTTATATAAAAAAAAAAGAACTAATAGTTCTTATTTCTTTTCTTTCATTGTTGGGAATAAAATTACATCACGTATAGATTCTTGTTCACAGAACAACATCATCAATCTATCGATACCATAACCTATACCACCAGCTGGAGGCATACCATATTCTAATGCTTCTATGAAATCCATATCAATATCATTAGCTTCTTCATTACCTAAATCTCTTTCAGCAAGTTGAGCTTCAAATCTTTCTAATTGATCAACAGGATCATTTAATTCAGTATAAGCATTTGCAAATTCTTTTCCAGCCATAAATAATTCAAATCTATCAACAAATCTAGGATCCTCAGGATTCTTCTTTGTTAATGGGCTTATTTCAATTGGATGTCCATATAAGAATGTTGGTTGGATTAAAGTTTCTTCTACATACTTTTCAAAGAATTTATTAACAATATGACCATATTGCTTTTCATGTTCTTCTAATTCAATATGATGTTCCTCTGCTAAAGCTAAACATTTATCTAATTTCTTGATTTTCTTAAAATCAATTCCTGTTTGTTCTTTAATAGCATCAGTCATAGAAATTCTCTTCCATGGACCTTCTAGATTAATTTCATGTCCATCAAAATTAAATGTCATTTTACCACAAACTTCTTTAGCAATAGTAGTAAACATTCCTTCAGTCATATCCATCATACCTTCAAGATTACTATAAGCCAAATAAGCTTCCATTAAAGTAAATTCAGGATTATGTTTAGGATCCATTCCTTCATTTCTAAATACTCTTCCAATTTCATAAACAGCTTCCATACCACCAACTAATAATCTCTTTAATGGTAACTCTAAAGCTATTCTTAAATACATATCCATATCTTGAGTATTATGATGAGTAACAAATGGTCTAGCGCTTGCACCAGTAAGTAATGTTGTTAATACTGGAGTTTCTACTTCAGTAAATCCCAATCCATCCATATAATTTTGAATACATCTAATAATCTTAGGTCTTAAGAAAGCAACTCTCTTAGAATCTTCATTCATTATTAAATCAACATAACGTCTTCTATATCTTTCTTCGATATCAGTTAAACCATGGAACTTTTCAGGTAGTGGTTTTAAGGCTTTAACCAAATGAGTATATTCTAAACACTTAACTGTAATTTCACCAGTTTTTGTCTTCATAACCTTTCCATGAATACCAACAATATCGCCAATGTCTGCACTTTTAAATAGAGTATATGCTTCTTCACCAATATCATTAATTGAAATATAAATTTGAATTTTATCAGTCTTATCCTGAATTGTAAAGAATGATGCTTTACCCATTTTTCTAATAAACATAATTCTTCCAGCTACAGTAACTAAATCATTTCTATTCTCAAATTCTTCATGATCGATGTCTGCAAATTTAGCTTTAATATCTGCAGCCCAATCTGTTCTCTTAAATACATGACCAAAAGGATCCATACCCATTTCACGAATCTTTTCAGCCTTTTCTCTTCTTACTAACTCTTGTTCAGTAAATTCTCTTTCCATTTTGTACACCCTTTCTAAAATAAAAAACAGGAAATCATCCAATTAAGGACGAATTCCTGTTAAATCCGCGGTACCACCTTAGTTCATGTTTCCATGCTCTTTAAACATTGTAACGTAATGTCTACGATTCACTCCAATAGCTTTCACTTTATTACTAGTTTTTATAAACTCACACCAACCGTTTACTCTCTTTAAAAACCTTATTGTAACAAGCCCTATCTTCGCCGTGCTTATGAACATATATTACTAACATTTTATATAAATGTCAATTGTTACTTAAAAACTCTAACATCAGAATATCTCTCTACTAATTCTTTATCAGTAGGTGTATTCATTATTCTTTCTAATTCATCTTTACTTACTTGCCAATCAACTGATTCTAATAGAATCCTTAAAGCTGTAGTATCAGAACAATTTCTTCTAATAGATGACTGAATATCCATTAGCTTTCTTCTATTTCTTTGATTTTCAATTCCAATAGTTTCTATCTTTCTATCTTGTTCAACTAACTTATTACAAACAGTATCAAACTTATCAGCAATAGCAGCTTCTTCTCTTGATAGTTTAGATGCACCATCATACTCTAAACGTTTATCAATTTCATCTAATATTTCATCTTTAGTTAATCCTTTTTGAAGAATTCTCTCTAAATTATCAAGCTTTCTTCCTAATTCCAATGGAATCAAATTAGAACTCTTACTATTTTGAACCGAATTATTTAATATATAAGTAACTATAAAAGATATACAAGCTGATACATCATCTCTATAAGCATACTTCTTTAAATCATGACTACCATCACTTCTAAAAGAATAAGCGTGAACATTAGAAGAATAATGAACAAAACTATCTACTTCTCTACTGTTATAAAAAGATAAATCTCCCTTAACAAGAACATCTTTATCCATAACATCCTTAATAGATACAATACTTACTTTTTCATTTCCTTGTACTAATTGTGAAGCAATTGATATAACAGCAATTTGTTTTAAAATTTCATTTATTTCTTCTCCACTATATCCTATTTCATACAATCTATATTTCAAACATGTTTCAATTTTCATTGTTTTTAATGTAGCATTATCATATGCAAGAATATTAATATTTCTAAATACTTTACAAGCAGATTCCAAATCTAATCTCATTCCGTCATTATAAACTAAAGGTATTAAATATTCATTAACAAATTCAATAATATCTTCATCTCTATCAGATAATTTAGCAGCCAAAAAATTAACAGGCATTGTATCCAAATCAAAACCAGCATTATAATTATCTCTAACTCTAACTCTAGCTAAAGATGCACCAACTTTTGCCATACCAAAAACTGATTTAGGATCTACAGTTTGTACAGGTAGACACAAAAAACAAGGTTGAGAAAAAGGATTAACTCTACCTACTTTAACAAAACCTTGTGGGTTTTCACATGTCTTATTAATCTTCTTATATAGTTCTACCATAGCACACACACCCTACTATAATAATAACATAAAAAAAAGTAGTTATTCTACTTTTTTGATAATTTTTTTCTTTCTTCTAGTTCTTTTTTTATCATCCTTAATAAATAAGCATAATGACTTTTAAACTTCTTTAAAATATCTTCTTTTAATGCTTCTATTAAAGGTGCTCCTAATTTAATTTCTATAGTTTTAATAATATTTCTAATATTATCTTCTTTTATTAATTCTACCTTTGAAGCAAAATAGTTTAATTGTTCTAAGTCTAAATAAGATAATAAATTATCAACAGTATGTCTATCTCCTTCAAACATTGAAAAAGAAAAATACTGATCATACATAGAATCTTCATTTAGCATCATCTCATTATCTGATACTGGACCAAGACATCCATTCTTTGTATCTATTAATATATTTCTATCATGTCTATCATAATTTGCAATTATTACATCAAACATTAATAGATTTAATAATTCATCTGATATTCTTAATGCGACTTGTTCTGGAAAATAATTCTTTAAAGCAATTGTTGCACAATCAAGATTATTCTTATCTCTAGTATTATTATAAGTTGATTCTAATATCTTTTCTAAATATACATATCCTTCTTTCATATAATCCTCAGATAAGTATCCAACAAATCCATCATAACTAGCTATATCATATGGAACAGCATTTAAGCCAAATTGACATGCCAATTCATAACCTACTAATTCATTATAACAATCTCTAGTATTCTTTAATTCTTTAAAGTAATATCTTTGATTATGTTTAACAAAAGTAAAAGAATTAAAAATATTAAGAATCTGTCTATGCTTAATATTCCATTTATCCAAATCAACAAAACCATTATAATCTCTTACAATACTCATACACATCCCCAACGATGCTTATTATAACAAAAAAATAGAAAATATCACTATTTTCTATTTAATCTATATCTTTCATCAGGTGATAAAACCTTTTTACGTAATCTAATAGCACTAGGTGTAACTTCTACTAATTCATCATCTTGAATAAATTCTAAAGCTTCTTCTAATGAGAATGTTTTAGGTTTAATTAATGCTATAGCGTCATCTGAACCAGATGCTCTTGTATTAGTTAATTGTTTATTCTTACATGGATTAACATTTAAATCATTATCCCTATTATTAATACCAACTATCATACCTACATATACTTCTTCAGCAGGTCCAACAATTAAAGTACCACGATCTTGTAAATTAAATAATGAGAAACCTAATGTCTTACCTTTTTCCATAGATACTAACACACCATTTTTACGTCCTGTAATATCTCCAGCATATGGTTTATATCCTTCAAAACTACGTACCATAATACCTTCACCTTTAGTATTAGTAATAAATGCACTACGATATCCTATTAATCCACGTGTTGGAGCACTAAATTCCATATGAACATAATCATTTTCACCATTATTAACTACTTCTAATACAGCTTTTCTCTCTTGTAAATCATTAATAATAGTTCCACTATAATCAGATGGACAGTTAACAATAACCTTTTCATATGGTTCACATTTAACTCCATCTATTTCTTTATATAAAACTTCAGGTTTAGAAACACTTAGTTCATAACCTTCTCTTCTCATATTCTCAAGTAAGATAGATAAGTGTAATTCACCTCTACCAGATACTTTATAACCATCTGATCCAGGTAATTCTTCTACTTCTAATCCAACATTAGTTTCTAATTCCTTATCTAATCTTTCTTTAATATGTCTACTAGTTAAGAACTTACTAGTTTTATCTTTACCAGCAAAAGGTGAACTATTAACTAAGAAATCCATACTTAAAGTAGGTCTTTCAATAATAATAGGTTCCATAGGATCTATATGATCTTTATCACATACTGTATCACCAATAGATATATCAGGACATCCAGCAAATGTAACTATATCTCCATAGAAAGCTTCATCCTTTTCTACTCTTTGAATACCTTCTTCAACAAATAACTTAGCTATTCTAAATGAACTTACAGTTCCATCATTTCTAGATAAAGCAACAGTCTGTCCATTTTTTATTTTACCTTTAGTAACACGACCAATACCTAATCTACCAATGAATGAATCATAATCCAATGAACTAACTTGTAATTGTAATGGATCATTTTCATTACCTTCATATGGTTCACATTGTTTAAGTACAGTTTCAAGTAATGGAGAAATATCTTTTCCTTCTTCATCTAAAGATAATTTAGCAATACCTTCTCTAGCAATACCATATATAATAGGGAAATCTAATTGTTCATCAGTAGCATTCAATTCCATAAATAAATCAAATGTCATATCAACTACTTCTTGAGGTCTAGCATCTTTTTTATCTATCTTATTAATGAATAAAATAGGTCTTAAATTCTGCTCTAAAGCTTTCTTTAAAACAAATCTAGTTTGAGGCATTGGACCCTCAGCAGCATCAACTAAAAGAATTACAGTATCAACAGTTTTCATAATACGTTCAACTTCAGAACTAAAATCAGCATGCCCTGGAGTATCTACTATATTAATCTTATAATCCTTATATCTAATTGCACAGTTCTTAGAATAAATAGTAATACCTCTTTCTCTTTCGATATCATTACTATCCATTACACAATCAACAATTTCATCTCTTTCAGAGAATACACCATTTTGTTCTAGTAATGCATCAACTAAAGTTGATTTCCCTGCATCTACGTGTGCAACAACTGCAATATTTATAATTTTATCCATACATATCACCTCTTACGTGAAAAATAAAAATACCATGAAACACTTTATCACATCTAGCAAAAAAGTACAAGTTTAAATAAAAAAATGTAGACATATATATTATACTTTACCTACATTCTTTACACCAATATTAAAATATTTACTATCTTCTTGGTACATTAGCTTGATTCTTTAAGATATTTGCTAATAACTCAAATGCTTGAGAATCATTAGATAATAATCTAGATAAGAAATCCTGTGGAGTAATTCCATAATCAGTAATAGTTGTTAAATCAAAATAATTCTTTTCTCCTAAAGCACCAAAAACTTTATCAATAGTATTCATTGTAAAAATAGCTTGCTCTGTATTTTTTATTAATCCAGAATTTAATTGATAAAATCCAGGTACATCAACTAATTCAAATAAATTACTTTTATTATAACCTACACCATCATATATTTCATCATACTCATCAGCAGTAATATAATAGACTCTATTATCTTTAATAAAATAGAATCCTTTTGGAACAACTTCAGCGCCAGCTGATATTTTATCAATTGCCTTTGTCATCAAGTCGTTAAGTTCTCTTATAAAAACTTCTTCTCCATATTCATCAGCAATATCAAAGATTTCTTCCTCATCTTTACCAGTAATTACATTATAGTATTCAACGGAATTTGGCATATCACATACTATTCCCTCATCACAAGCTTCGCTAAACTCTGGTCTTTCTTCAAGATCTAAAATAATACCTGAAACATTTGGAATTTCTTTTGATTCATCAATCTTAATATATTTATCAATTTGAAATTCTCTAGTTTTGAAAAAATCTAGTTTTACTCTTCCGTTTTCAAAAGTAAGATAAGTTTCGCTTGGTCTATCAAAAGAATCATAAACATTATCAGTCAAGTCCTCAGGATTAATTGCTGTTATATCACTTTCCCCAGGTGAACAATAAAAATTTTCTGGATCAAAAAGACCATCATCTAATTGTCTAACAAGAATTTCTGTTGTATAACTTGTTTCATTTCCTTCACTTTTTAAAGCAGTATACTTTCTTTTTCCATCAGCTTGTACAAAAGTAAATCCACTAGCTTTTTTATTTGGAACTCTTTTTGACAAACCGTCAACGATTTCATTATACATAGTTAATATTCCCCCTCTTAAATAAGTGAAAATACCTTAACATAAATAACGCTAATAGTCAAAAAAAGACAGGTTATTTCGCCCATCTTTTTACATATTCAAAACAAATATCTTCTGAGAAAAGATTATTTTTAACTAGTTTTCTTTCTCCTTAGGTAAATCAAACTCATTCTTTTCATTTTTAATTTTTTTATTATTATCTTTATTATTTAATTCAATATCATCTTTTCTTTCTAACGTATATGATCCTTCAATTGGTACAACCTTATCGTTTTTGAAATCATAACGATTGTTGAACAAATACATAAATAATAGAATTGAGCAGATTCCTTGGAATGCAAGGAATAACCAATTATATAGAGCAGCTACAACTCCTTTTAATGAAACAAAAGAAGTAATAAATCCTCTAACTAAGTCACCTACTAATCCAACAGGAATATAAGCAAATGCAGCTATAATAGCCATTAAAACTAAAATCAAAACGTCAAAGAATAATTCTTTAAATCCAACCTTAACTATGTACTTTAAGTACATTTTTAAATTGTAAACAAAATTACTTAATAAATTTTTCATATTTTCCTCCTATTTTTCCTCTTTAGGTACTTCATTTGTTACCTTTTTAATTACTTTTTTTGCTTCAGCATTTACTGGTTGTCCGATTTTTCGTACTACCTTCCTAACTTTCTTTCCATCTGGCATAGTAATAATTTCCCCTTCAGGTTTCTTAGTTGATATTACCCTCTTAACCATAACTACTTTTTTTGTACCATCAGGATTAGTAATTACTTTTTTAACAATTTGTGTTTTCTTTGGCTCATTATCACCAATAGACTTCTTAGGGGTTTCTCCTTTTGGTTCTTCCTTCTTTAAAGTATTTTCATCTTTTTCAGCTTCTTTATTTAATGAAGAACCTTCATTTTCTTCTTTTTGCTTATTTTCAGCATCTAAGTCAGCAAAAAGATCCATCTTATTTGTATCTTCTAATACTTTAGATAAATCTTTAGGCATCGTAGTCGCAATCGTATCTAATAGTTGATCTAAATCCAAATCTGAAGTTTTTTCATCTTTATTTTTTTCTTCAACATTTGATTCTTCTATCTTTTCAGTTTCTTTATTAGCATACATATCAATCGTTTTATTATTCTTATCATCTTCAGGACTCGTTGCTTCTTCTTTTTCAGTTTCCTCATGAACTGTCGGTTCTTCATTTTCAGACTCTTCAGGAATTGTTGACTCCTCTAGTTCATTTTCTCCAGGAATTGTTACTTCCTCAGGAATTGTTGACTCCTCTAATTCCGTTTTTTCAGGAGTTGTTACTTCTTCAGGAATTGTTGGATCCTCTAGTTCTTTTTCTTCAGGAGTTGTTACTTCCTCAGGAATAGTTGGCTCCTCTAATTCAGTTTTTTCAGGAGTTGTTACTTCTTCAGGAATTGTTGGATCCTCTAGTTCAGTTTTTTCAGGAGTTGTTACTTCTTCAGAAACTGTTGACTCCTCTAGTTCATTTTCTTTAGGAGTTGTTACTTCCTCAGGAACTGTTGGCTCCTCTAGTTCATTTTCTTCAGGAGTTGTTACTTCTACAGGAATTGTTGGTTCTTCTGATTCAGTTTCTTCTGGAATTGTTACTTCTTCAGGAACTGTTGACTCCTCTAGTTCATTTTCTTTAGGAATTGTTACTTCTTCAGGAATTGTTGATTCCTCTATAGCAGAGCTTTCAATTGTTTGTTGAACAGTTTCATTAATTCTATCTCTATTTAAATAGTCATCTACACTAATTGATGGTTCTTGTGATACTTCTTCACGAGCTTCTTGAGATGCAATAGCAACCATCGAACCTGAAGCAGCAGCTTGTTCCAAAACATTATTATACGCTTGATTAAATCCATTAACATCTACTCCATTATTAACTGAAGTTATTGCCACAGGGTTATCAACAGTATTTTGAACTTCTGGACTTGTAACAGATTCAACTGGTTCTTGAACCACAGGACTAGTAACAGGTTCCGGATTATTTTCTACTGGAGCAACAAATGGATTATTTACCTCAACAACTGGTTCAGGACTGACATTTACCATATTTTCAGGAACAGTTTGTGGAGTGGTACTTTCTTCCACTTGAACAGGTTGAGGTAAAACAGTATCTTTTGGTAAAAAAGCATATTTAATAAATGTTGTTTTTCCAAATGATTTTATATCTTTAACAATAGATATATTTCCTTCTACTTCTATTTCAGAATAATAATTAATAACATTAGTTTTATTCTTATCAATATTAATTGTTACATCACTTAATTCCAACAATATTTCAAAATTAACAACTTCTTTAATTTCCATCTTTGGTGAGGCATTTTTATTATAGATATCTCCCAAATCTAAACAAAAAGGTGAATACAATACTGGCAAACCTTCTTTCAATAAAGTTATACCAATAAAACCTTTACTGTTCTTAGCTTCTAATGTTAATGAATTTATATCATTAGTAACAAGTAAGAATTCTCTATTATTAACATCGTCAACCTTTTTAACAGGAATATACATATTAATATCCCCATTCAAATGCATCTTATGGTTGATTCTTTTTAATTTAGCTAAATTACTAGCTAATGATCCAATAAATGTTTCAAAAGAAGTAAAATCATAACCATTAAATACACCATCTTTAATAGGTTTATTTATAGGATCGTTAATTCTATTTCTTACGCTAATATAACATTCAGACTTTAATTTTGAAAAACCTTTAATATTATTTATTTTTTTAATAATCTGTTTAGGTGGAAAAGTTTCAAAGTTAGGTATTGCTAAAATAGCATCACATATCTTACGGAATTTTTCATTACTATAAATAACTAAAATTGATTGTTCATCAACAGCTAATACTGTTTTAAATTGAATAAATAAATCAATTGCAATTTCATTAAGAGGAGTTCTACCTTTTTTAGCTTGTTCTTTAGATGCTCCTTTACCATATTTAATTGATAAATCTGCATAATTACTATTTTGAATTGCTTCTCTTAAATAATCAGAAACATATAATGGATCTAGATTTGCATAATATTTATATTTATCTTGAATCATTGCAATTTTTTCTTCAACAATGCTTTTAGAAACATCATTAATTGTTGAACCTAATGAACGATTAATTTTTCTAAATTTACTAACTAAGTCAACTCCAAATAATGGTTTAACATTATTATTTAAATCTTCCATCAATTGAAGTTTCTTTTCAACGATTTTCATTTCGTTTCGAATTTCTGTTTCTTCTCTTAATGCATCATAATATCTAGTATTCATTTCAAGATTATAATTTAAATCCCATACCTCTTTTAGAAATGCTGTAACTTCTTGAATAGGTGGTACTTCTTTTATATACAAATTATATCTATCTTTTAAAGCAATCTCTTGTTGTAAATCTATTCCTCCACTATCAGGAACTTCAGGAATCTTTACTATTTCTCTTTCAAGTTTTATTTTATTATATTTATCTACAGCAGATTGTAAATCAAAGTATTTTTGTCTTAACTGATTCTTCAAACCTATTATTTTTAATAAATACTGTAACTGACGATTTTTAATCTCATCATATATCAAAAGTAAGTCTCCAGCTTCATACAATATTTTCGAAGGTTCATCCATCTGCTCTCTTTGAGCTTCTTTAAAATCGAAGGTTTCAATGTCTTCCATCTCACCTTCTATCATTAATTTTTCATTTCTCAAGAATAATACTTTTGGATTAATAGATTCGTAGTCATCAAGACACATTCTAACATGATAATTTAATCCATTTTTCTTTAACCATTCCAATTTTTTCAAAAATTCATCAAAAGATTCTAAACTATCAAATATTTTAATACGTTCAAGTGTACCATAGTCTTCATCTACATATGTATAACATAGACCAATAGTATCTCCAGACTGATAAAGGTAAGGGTGTGAACTTGTAGAACTATACCCATACTTTTTAATCAGTTCAAGAGCTGATTCAATATCTAGCATACAACACCCTCCCTATTTTCTTTATTAATTATAACACATAACAAAATATAAAAACATACATTATTGATAAAAAATATAGATGTGTTATATAATAAAATTAATGAAAAGAGGTATTAAAATGCGCATAGATATTAAATCATATTCAACAAAAACATCATTAATTAGTTCAATTATCTTTTTTATAATAGGAGCTGTATTAACTGCCTACTCAGAGAAGATAATGGCAACAACATATAAACTAATTGGTGGAGTATTATTAATTATTACAATTGGATTGATATTATCAATCATTATAAGAAAGAAAAAAGAACAGCCAATATTTGTTAATAGAATTGCTATAGCAATAATTACTTTTACATTATCTATCCTATTCTTTTTCTTTCACAGTATAATTGATGAATCAATAAGATTCCTAATAGGAGCATGGATTTTGTTTAGTGGAATAACAAGATTAATTAGTGCTCTTAGAACAGATCATAAAGCATCAAGATTTATTGCTTTATTAATTACTTCTATATTATTAATAATTCTAGGTTTAGTAACTATAACTAAAACAGGAATTCTATTATGGGTTGTAGGTATTATAATAATGATCTATTCTGCTATTGAAATAGTTGGTTACATTTTCTATTCTAAAGATAATACTAACTACGAAGAGGAAGAAGGAGAAACAAGATTATTAATACCTGAAGACAAAGATGATAAAGAAGATAAAGAAGATAAAAAAACAAAAAAGAATAAAAAAATAAAAGATGTTGAAGATCAAGATATTGAAGAAAAATAAAATAACCACTAGTTTATGAAGTAAACCCCAAATATTTCACATAAAAAAAATACTACAAGATTATTTTCTTGTAGTTTTTAATTTTAAACGTTTTGTATTATAAAATAGTATCTAATCTTCAACAAGTTTTTGGTTCCCATATTATTCATGCAATAGTTTTGTAGGTCAATACCTTCTCGCAAAAGGACCTAGAATATTCTTTTGCATTATACATATTTAACAATTTAAAACATTGATATTAAATATATATAAGATTATAATTAGAACAAGAAAACATTTAATAAAGGAGAAACAAATGCAAACAATAACATGTAAAAAATGTAATAAGGAATATGCCGAAGAAGAATACTACTGCCCTTATTGCGAAGAAGTTAATAACAGAATACTAAACAATTACTACATAACTGATTTAGCAAATAAAATAAATTTCAAAAAAACCATTAATCCTAGTTCCAATAAGATTAAAACTCTAGAAGAATCATTAATAGAAGCAATAGATAAAAAACATAATGAATTAATATATAGTTATCACTTTGTCTTAAATGTTGTACAAACAAATAGTTACATACTTAAATATGCCCCTGTAGAACTAACTTCAAATAGAGATTTTATTAAAGAATGCATTAAATTTGACAATTTATCAATTAAATATGCAAGTAATGAAATAAAAAGTGATAAAGAATTCATTTTAAAACTACTCTTGAATAATAAAGTGAGAACAATTGAGTTTTTTACATTTATTTCTGATGAACTAAAAAAAGATAAAGAGTTTATGGAAAAGACATTAAAATATAATTTAAATTTCCTTTACTTTTTCCCTGAGCAACTATTAAATAATAGGGATTATATAAAAGAACTTATAATTGGACGTGGAGAAATCATAAAACCATTAAATCTACGTACATCAAACAAATACAAAGATGATAAAGAAATTGCTTTAAACGCTTTATCATATCCAACAGAAGAATATAAAGAAAATCCTATATATGCAAATTATGGTGGTTTAGATTCTTTTAGTGATAGATTAAAAGATGATAAAGATGTAGTTTTAGCATCTGTAAGAATCAAACCAGCTTCATTTAAGTTTGCCTCTGATAGATTAAAAAATGATAAGGATTTTATTAGAGAATGCATACAAACAATTAATAAATATAATTATGAAAGAATGGTAGAAACGTCTAAAGATATTGAAATAATGCATTATGCTTCACAAAACCTTAAAGATGATAAAGAGTTTATCTTAGGTCTTAAAGATATAGCTCCAGATGCTGAATACTGGTATGAAATATTACATTCTGAAAGAATGAAAGATAATAATCCTTTTAAGGCTAATAATCCTTTTAAAGAAATAGAAGATTCTTCTACTGAACTTAATAGTATTTCATTAGACGACATGATATCTGAAATAGATAACAGGATTCAAAAAATAGAAGAAGATAATAATAATTCAGAACAATAAAATAAGTGGTTTTAACCACTTATTTTTTTCCATTCATGATTCTTAATCAATTTATCTTTACTATATCCTGAATTAGCCATCATATTTCTTAAATCAAACATTGCTTTATTAACAACACCCAAATATGTTCCAGAATCTAGTTTAGTTCCATTTGCTTCTTCACAATAATCTACTTCATTA
>Ga0310697_10004474_pt1 | contig 13797 bp, 11 predicted proteins | sample 172DNAGHGlowgp2_FD_203883 | JGI IMG/M metagenome (GOLD analysis project Ga0310697, IMG submission 203883) | Sheep rumen microbial communities from Palmerston North, Manawatu-Wanganui, New Zealand - 1728 DNA GHGlow gp2 (v2) (version 2) | ecosystem: Host-associated > Mammals > Digestive system >...
TCCACGTCCTCCACCTTCAACGCCTTCACGAAGCGGTCGAGGGTGTACTGGTTGGCGGACTCCACGCCGAAGAGCACGAGGCGGAATCCGGCCTTGCGCATGAGCCTGTAGTCGTCGAACGTGAGGCGGCCGAATCGCATGTTGCAGTCGATACGCAGCTTCTTGCCGTAGCCGCGCCTGATCATCTCGTCGCAGAAGGTCTTCATCCACGCGCCAACGGGGAACGAGCCGGAGTCGTCCATGATCTCCTTCACGCCGTAGCGCTCTATGAGGTCGCCGATCTCGTTCACCACGTCGATGGGGTCGCGCGTGCGGTAATGCGGGTAGAGCGTGGTCCAGCTGCAGAACGTGCATTTCGCGTGCCAGCAGTCGCGCCCGGACATGATGTACGTGCCGGGCGTGCGGCGGAAGTTGCCGTTCTTCACGGCGTAGAGCTTCCAGTGGCAGAGGTCGCGGTCGATCCAAGGCGCGGCGTTTAGGTCGTGGTTCAGCTGGAAGCGCCCCGTGTTCTTCACTTCGCCGTCCGCGCGGTACCAGATGCCCGGCTCGAATCTCTCCGGATCGAAGCCGGACTCCACCAGGTTCTTCACGAGGAAGTCCCAGTCGCCGCCAGTCAGCACGTAGTCGACCGGACACGCCGCCATCGTCTCGTCCGGCAGCGCCGTCACGTGGTCGCCCACGAGGACGTATCTGGTGCTTGGCGCCTGGCGCTTGGCGCCTGGTGCGGGAGAGGATGCGACGTGATCGGATATCCACTTCCAGTGGCGCTTGACGACGGGCGTCTTCGTCTCTACGACAACGAGGTCCGGCGAGCAGGCGGCGAGCTGCTTCTCGAACTCCTCTGGCGTCCACTCCTCGGCTATGCCGTCCAGCCAAAAGACCTCGTGCCCGGCCTTCTTCAGCATGGTGGCGGCGGTGGCCGGCACGACGGGGAAGATGTAGGTTGGCCGCGAGAACCACTGGAACTGCCGGTTCTGGGAAAGGAGCGGCACGCCCTTTTCTGACGGCAACGGCGGAGAGGCGAACGCAATCTTCATCGTATCACCTCTCCGCCTTCATGGATGGCGGTCGTCAAGCGCCCGTCCTCTTACCACTTGTATCCAAGACCGAGGATGTAGCGGAGATCGCTCCTCTTCGTCGACGAAGGCGGGTTGGAGTTGTAGTCCCACTCGATCTTGCCGAGCAGCTGCCAGCTCTTGATCAGCTGCGTCGTGAAGCCTACGTCAGACGTGATGAGATACTGGTCGCCCCAATCGTCCACATCTGGCAGATACTCGAGATTGTGGAAGAACTCGAAGTTGTCCACCCAGCGCGGCGCCCACTTGAGGTGGTGCGCGTAGCGGAACGTGGCATGGTCGTCGTCCTTCATGTGCTCGTACTTGTCCTTTATGTACGCGACGCCGACTTCCTGGTCGAAGCTCCACTTGCCAGTCGCCTCGAATTCAGTGTTTTCCAGCCACTGGTAGCCGAGGCCGGCGCCGATGCGATAGCGGTACTGCAGGTTGTTGATGCCGTCGCGCTCGTAGCGGCCGTTGAGGTAGGAGTAGACCTTCGTGGCCCAGAAATGGTCTTCCTGCGCTTCGAGGAGAATGCGGTCCTCGGTCTTCTCCCTGTCATCCTTCGAAGTGCCGGTCTGCTGGAAGTAGTAGCCGAAGTTCGCCTTCAGGCGATCCTTCTCCCAACGGCGGTTCACGTCGGCGAGCACCGTGGCTGATTCGCTGATCGTGTTTCCGCGCGCCACGGCGCCGCTGAAGTTCACGCTGCCGTGCCACTTCTCCTGCTCGGGGTTGATGGCCTTGACGTTGCCCATGTCGAGCTTCTTGCCCGACACGGTGTACGTGCCGTCCTTCATGTTGACGACGCCGTCCTCGGTCGTCCTGTCGTTGTACTGGACCGTGCTGGCCTTCGCCGTCGTCAGGCTCGCGACCTTTTCGGCCGCCACCTTGATCTCGCCCAGGTCATCGCTGTTGAACGTGATCTCTTTTCCGACGATGCGGACGATGGTGCCTTCGAGGCGCGATCCGCTCTTGAACACGATCGTGTCGGCCGCAACGGCCCACACGCACGATGCGGCCAGAACCGCTCCGACTGTCTTCTTGCTGAACATTTGCTAGTTATCCTCCTTAAGGGGGTGAATTGGTCGTGTATTATACCATGTTTCGCGCTTGCGTGTCAAAGCTACCTTTTTCCGCGACCCTTCTTCGGCTGCTGGGGCACGTCCTCGGCGGGTATGATGAGCTTCTGCCCAACTCGCAGGAGGTTGGGCTTCAGGCCGGGATTGGCGGCGAGTATCTTGGGGACGGTAGTGCCGAAGCCCTCGGCGATGAGGGAGAGGGTCTGTCCCTTCTCGACCACGTACTCGTAGTGCGGCCCGATCTCGGCAGGGGGCTGAGGAGGCGTGGCTGGCACCGGGCGCGCGGACGCGGCTGGGCGCGGCTGGGCGGGCGCCGGCGGAGGAGCTGGCGGGGTGAGCGTGGAGATGCGCTTGGCGAGATCGGCCACGATCTCGCGGCGCATCGCGTCCTGCTCGCGGCGTATCGACGCCTTGAGCTCGGCCACCTCGGCGCGCAGGGCCTCGATCTCCGCGCGCAGGGCCGCTTCCGTGCCGCTGCCCGACTCGACCTTCAGCAGGCGCTGGACGATCTCGTCCTGATTGGCGGCCAGCTGGTCGAACTGCTGGACGAGCCTTGGCACCTCCGCGAGCGCCTGGCGCTCCTGAAAGGCCGCGCGCGCGGACGCGGCATCCTGCGCCATGATGCCAATGGCGACGATGGCGAACAACGAACCGATCATTTCTTTCTTCATGATTTTATACCTTCCTTGAAAGTTCACGCAAAGCTGAATACGACCCAGCAAACTGCCAGCACTGCGGCGAGCCACAGAAAGCGCGTCTGGCGACGGGCCAGGAGCTCCTGCCCGCTCGGCCGGCCGAACGCACGCATCCCGCCGCCAGAGAGATAGCGGAACAACCGCCGCTTCACCTGGTCGGAAGCGTCGGGACCAGCCCCCTCGACCGCATCAACGTCCATGGACCACGGGATGTCCGCGCCCGTGTAGGCGTGACGCCGCTTCACCAAGGCTGTGCGCAATGCCGCCATGACCCGATCTCCCGTCAGGGAAGCCGCAGCTCCTGCCCTGCCGTCACGCGCCCGTCGAAGGGGATGATGGACTTGTTGGCTTCGCGGATGGCCCGCCACTTGGCGGGGGTTCCGTAGAATCTCCTCGAGATGCTCGAAAGGGTGTCGCCCGGCTGCACGACGTACGTCTCCGGGCGGCTCGCGCCCTTCTTCTGGTCGCCCCTGTTGGCCCAGAAAGAGTCGAGCGCGCCCCCAGCCGCGCCCTTCTTGGCAGGAGCGGATGTCGCACCGATGGCTGCGCCGGCTCCCGGCTTGGCGCCCTTGGCTGGCGAAGCCGCCTTGCTCGGGATGTCCATCTCGTCCTTCTCGCTCTCCGCCTTGAGGCGCTTCGCCTCGGCGAGGAGCGGACGATCCTCGGGCGACGAATCGTCGTCTAGCAGCTCGGCGTCCGTGGGGCGCAGCTTCCTGCGCTGCTGCTCGCCGGCCAAAGCCTTGAGCTCCGCAAGCGCCTCCTTCGCAACCGCGTCCTTGCGCGGCTTGCCGTTCTCCGCGTCGGCGCCGATGCTGGCGATCTGCCGCTGGTAGCGCTTGTTTGCGGCCGTAAGCTGCTCCACATCTCCACGCGCCTTGGCGAGCTGTCCTTCGAGCCGCTTCACCTGCTCGCCGAGCTTGCGCACCTCGTCAGAAAGCCTGGCGTTCTCCGCGGAGAGCTTCTCGGTAGGCTTGCCGCCGGCCTTTCGCAGGTATTCCGCGCTCAGCAACGCGTCGCATACGCGCATCCTGTCCGAGGCGATGGTAGCCTTGTCGGACGTCGGACGGAAGAGCAGGTACGACTTGTAGTGCGAGATCGCGCCGATGTAGTCCTTCTTGATGTCCTGCAGCAACGTGGCCAGCTGGAAATGCGCCGAATAGTTGCGCGGCTCCTGGGCCAGCACCTGCTCGAACGCCCGGATCGCGGGATCCGTGCGCCCAGCCTGCAGGTCTTCCATCGCTGTGGTGTACAGCCGCGAAGTGCGCTCCTTCGCCTCTATCTCCGCGATCGACATGTTGCGGTCGCAGCCGGCCAGGCCAACAGCCAGCACAACCACCGCCAACCTTAAGGACATCAAGGCCCCCAAGGACATTGAAGACCGCGCATAGCGTTCATTCGTCATCATCTTCTTCCTCCTCGTCGTCATCATCGTCGTCGTCATCGTCATCGTCGTCGTCGAACTCGTCGGGCGTGTCGTCGATGAAGATGTCATCGTCGTCCGCCGCCGTTGCCGGCGGCGCGCCGGACAAGACCTCGTCCTGTTCTTCCGGCTGCAGGAGCTCGTCCTCTTCGGACTCCGGCGCGTTCGCATCGGGCGATTTCTTTTCATCCGGCTGCTGGCCATCGCCCTGCGCCTGTTCCGACGACGGCAGGTCTGGCTGCTCGGCCGGCTTCTCCTTCTTCTGGAACAGCTTCGCGCGCTCGCGCGGGTTCGACCGCTGGAGCGTGGGGTCTATGGCGTTCAGCTCGCCGAGCGACGCCAGTCCGAAATGCTCGAGGAAGAGCGCCGTGGTGCCGTACAGGAAAGGATGCCCCGGCAGCTCGCTGCGGCCAACGAGGCGCACGAGCTGCAGATCCACGAGCGTCTTCACGATCGTATCCACCGCGACGCCGCGTATCTGCTCGATCTCGGCCTTCGTGATCGGCTGGCGGTAGGCGATGATGGCCAGCGTCTCCAGGGCCGCGCGCGAAAGTCGGTTCGGCTTGTCCAGATGCAGCAGCGCGCGCACGTAGCGTCCGCACGTCGGCGTGGTCTGCAGGCGGTACGTGCCGCCGGCGCAGACGAGGCGGAATCCGCAACCAGACCTCTCCAGCTCCTTCTCGAGACCGTGGATCGCCGCCTCGATCTCTCGCGACGTGCAGGTGCGGTACACGTCCATGACCTCCGCCGACTCGCCCTCCTCCGGCTCCACGCCGCGCACGCATTCGCGGAGATCCGTCGCCGTAAGCGGCGACTCGGACGCGAACAGCAGCGCGCCCACTATCTCCTGTAGCGAGGACGGCGGCGCGATCTTCGGCTCCTTTGGCTTCACGGACACGGGCGCCGCCTTCGGCTCCGCCGGCGACTCGTCCGCGGCCGTCAGGTCGTTCATCGGTCCATCCACCGCATTCTGCACGTTCTCTTCTTCCACTCTTCAGCCTCTCAACGCCTTCTTGTTCGACATTCGACTTTCGACATCCGACACCCCCTCGCCGCTATCCGCCATAATCGTCCGGCGCCTCCAGCGGCTTGTCGTCCGGCATCTCCTTCGACGGCAGCACCGTGATCTCGTGGAACGCCGCGTTCTGGTACACGATTATGCGGTGCTGGCGCAGCAGCTCCAGCAGGGCGAGGAACGTCACGATCACCTCGCCGCGCGGAGACCGCTCGTCGAAGAGGCGCGAGAACGCGATCTGCCCCTCGGAGCGCGTCCGCTCGATGATCATGTCCATCTTGTCGGGCACGCTCCAGCGCATGCCCTTCAGCTCCTCCTGCGGCACCTCGTTCAGGCGCGCGAGCACCTCCTGGAAGGCCGTCAGCAGGTCGAAGAGGTCGATGTGCGCAAGCGCGTCCGCCGCGTCGGCCGCGGTCTTCTCGAACTTCGGCCGCCCGCCGCCGTAGTCGAATGACTCCTGCGCCATCACCTCGAACTCGGCGAGCTTTCCGGCGGCGTCCTTGAACTTCTTGTACTCGATCAGCTGGCGCACGAGGTCGAGGCGAGGGTCCACCCACTCCTCGTCCGTCCCCTCCTCGGTGGCGCGCCGGTCCACCGGGAGGAGCATCCGGCTCTTGATCACCATGAGCGTGGCGGCCATCACGATGAACTCGCCCGCCACGTCCAGGTTCAGCTGGCGCATCAGGTCGAGATACTGCATGTACTGCGCCGTGATGTGCTCGATCGGGATGTCGTAGATGTCCAGCTCTTCGCGGCGGATCAGGTACAGAAGGAGGTCAAGGGGCCCCTCGAACACGTCGAGGTTCACCTTGTAGTCTTCCGCTATGAGTTCCGCCTGAGCCATTTAAGGTTGAAAGGTTGAAAGGTTAAAGGGGGAGAAGGGTTAGAGGCCGACGGCGGCGCGTACTTTCTCCATCGTTGGGGCGGCGGCCGCGCGGGCGCGCTTCGCGCCGTCCTGGAGGATGTCCTCCAGAGCGGCGGGATCCTTCGCGAGCTGCTCGCGCTTTTCCTTGAACGGGTCGAACAGCCTGTGGTACGCCTCGAGGAGAGCCTTCTTCGCGTGGCCGTAGCCGTAGTTTCCGGCGCGGAAGCTCGCGGCCATCTGCGCGACCTCGTCCGGCGTAGCGAAGAGCTTGTACAGTTCGTAGATGGAGTTGCCCTCAGGCTCCTTCGGCTCCTCCATCGTCTTGGAGTCCGTCACGATGCCCATCACCTTCTTCTTGGCGGAGACGTCGAAGAGCTCGATCGTGTTGTGGTAGCTCTTGGACATCTTCTGCCCGTCGGTGCCAGGGATGGTGGCGACGGTCTCTGGGATGTACGCGTCGGGAATCTTGAAGATTTCGCCGTAGGCGTTGTTGAACTTGATCGCGAGGTCGCGCGTCACCTCGAGGTGCTGCTTCTGGTCCTTGCCCACCGGCACTAGGTCGCTCTGCATGATCAGGATGTCGGCCGCCATGAGGACGGGGTACGCGAAGAGGCCGTGCGTCGCGTCGAAGCCGTGCGCCATCTTGTCCTTGTAGCTGTGGCAACGCTCGAGGAGGCCCATCGGCGTGAGGCAGGAGAGGTACCAGGCGAGCTCCTGCACCTCCGGGACGTCGCTCTGGCGGTAGACGATCGTCTTCGCGGGATCTAGTCCGCAGGCGAGGTAGTCGAGCGCCACCTCGCGCGTCGATTCGCGCAGCGCCGCGCCGTCCCGCACCGTGGTCATCGCGTGGAAGTTCGCGATGAACATGAACATGTCCTCGCCCTTCGCCTGAAGGTCGAACATGGACTTCATGGCGCCGAAGTAGTTGCCCCAGTGCAGCTTTCCGGACGGCTGGATGCCTGTCAATATGCGCATGGCTGAAGGAACCTCCCCGGGACTAGTTTCTTACAAGCTTCATGAGGGCCGCCGTGGCCACGGCCGAGACGACGAGGAGTCCGCCGCCGAGCATCCCGCCGTTCGCGATGCCGCCGATTCCGTAGATCAGGTAGCCGCATCCGAACAGGCACGTCCAGACCGCGAGGCAGCCGAGCACCATGCAGAGGACGCCGCGCGGCAGCACGCGCAGGTCGGCCTTGATCTTGGCGTCGAACCTGTCGAGCAGCTCCTTCGGCTCCGGACGCGTGAGGAAGGTGACCGCCAGCCAGCCGACAGTCGTCACGAGGACCCCGAGCACCAGTTTCCACGCCGAGAGGTTCAGCCATTCCGCGCGCCACCCGCTCTCCAGCCAGCCCGTGAGGCCGCACGCCGGCGCGCCCCACTGGAAGAAGCACGCCACGGCGAACGAGATGACCATCGCCGAGATCTCGCTCCAGGCGTTGAGGCGGTGCCAGAACCAGCGGAGGATGTAGATGAGGCCGGTGCCGGCGCCCACCTGGAGGATAAGGTCGAACCCGCCCTTCGCGTTCTCGAGGACGAGCGCCATGACGGCGCATCCGACCAGGAGCGCGAGCATGAATATCCGCCCCATCGCCACCTGCTTCTTCGGCGACGCGTTGGGGTTGATGAACCGCACGTAGAAGTCCTGCACGAGGTACGAGGATCCCCAGTTGAGGTGCGTGGCGATCGTGCTCATGTAGGCGGCGATCAGCGAGGCCGCCACGAGGCCCAGCCAGCCCGCAGGCAGCTTGGAGATCATCGCGGGATAGGCCATGTCGTGCTTGACGAACTGCTCTGCGGCGCCGGGGAAGGCGGACCTGAGGGACTCGAGGTCCGGGAACACCACAAGCGACGCGAGGGCCACGATGAGCCACGGCCAGCTGCGGAGCGCGTAGTGGAGGAAGTTGAAGAGCATCACCGCTCCCACGGCGTTCTTCTCGTCCTTCGCCGAGAGCATGCGCTGCGCGATGTAGCCGCCGCCGCCGGGCTCCGCGCCGGGATACCAGGTGGCCCACCACTGAACCGCCACGGGCAGGATGAAGATCGTCATCAGCGTCGACTTCCAGCCCGCGCCCGAGAGCGCGGGGAAGAGGCTCATCTTGTCGGCCACGGCGGGATTCTTGAAGAGCCCGGCGAGCGTGCCGGTGCCGTCAGGCCCGCACATCTTTACGGCGAAGTACGCCGCCGCGATCGCGCCGGCCATAGCCACCGTGTACTGGTAGAAGTCCGCCCAGATCGACCCCGTGAGGCCGCCGAGCGTAGCGTACACGCCGACAGACACAAGCGCTATCGCGAGCGTGGCGACGGGCGAGAGGCCGAAGATCGCCGCGCCGATCTTTATCGCCGCGAGCGACACAGTGCCCATGATGATGATGTTGAACACAAGCCCCAGGTAGACTGCGCGGAATCCGCGCAACGCCTTCGCCGGTGCGCCCGCGTAACGGATCTCGTAGAAGCCGAGGTCCGTGGCGAGCTCGCTGCGGCGCCAGAGCTTGGCGTACACGAACACCGTGAGCATTCCGGTGAGCAGGAACGCCCACCACGCCCAGTTGCCGGCCACGCCCTGGGTGCGGACGATGTCCGTCACGAGGTTCGGCGTGTCGCACGAGAACGTGCAGGCCACCATGGATACGCCCAGCAGCCACCAAGGCATGGAACGGCCCGAGAGGAAGAAGTCCTCCGCGCTCTTCGATGCGCGCTTGGCGGCCCAGGCGCCGATCACGACCACGCTCGCTAGGAACGCGACGATGATACCTATGTCAAGTCCAGACAGTGCTTTCATTGCTCTTTTTCTCCAATTTCGATTTCAGGGAACATTTTCTTGGCCCATCTGCGCGACGGCTCGAAGTCTGCGGCCGCCTTCTTCACGAGCATCGGCGCGAACTCGGCCGCGCCCTCCACCTCCGAATACAGCAGCTGCAGCACAAGCGCCGCGCCGAACATCTGATCTGACCAGGCGCGCGCGGACGTCTTGACCGTCGAGCGCCCGTTCATCACCAGCTGGTTGATCATCTGGTTCATGTAGCCCACGTGCTCCTTCTTGCCGAAGAAGCGCGTCCAGTCTAGCTTCTTCGGATCGCCGACCGGCACGGCCTTCCCGCGCGTCATGCGCTGGTCCTGGATCGTGATCGACTTGGCGTCGGCCGCCGTCACCGTGGCCGTCACCGCGCGCCCGTTCTTGAACTGGAAGCCCTTCGCCTTCGAGATGAACAGCTGGTGCAGGGCCTTCATGCAGTCCACCTTCTTCTGCTGCGTCCGCATGGCGTCCTTGCCCTCCAGCGTCGTCATCTCGCCCATCACGCGCTGGAGCTCCTTCTGGGCGCGTTCCCAGTCGAGCGTCTTCAGGCGCAGGCCCACGAGGCCGTCGAAGGTGGACTGCGCAAGCGCCGTCTCCTCCGATATCTTCGCCTTGTGCTCCTCCGCGGCCTTTGCCTCGGCCTCGGCCTTCGCCGCCTTCTCGGCGGCCTCCTTCGCGGCCTGCTCCGCCTTGGCCTTCGCGCGGGCGATCTGCGTCTGGGCGGACTTGACGAGCGCGCCTGCCTTGCGATGGAAGTCGCCGGCCCTGCGCTGGGTAAGCTCCACGAACTTCTCGGCGCGCAACGCGCCGAGCCCGTCCTTGAGCTGGCGCGACAGCTCGCCGATCTTCTCGACCGTCTCCTTGTCCTCGGCCGTCATGCCGTTGACCGTCTCCGCCAGCTGGAGCAGCTTGATCACGTGCGCCTGCACGCGCATGTTGGACGCGCGGAAGAAGTACACGTCCTTCCAGAGGTCTGCGATCTGCTTCACGGCCATCGGCACCTCAACTTCAGGCTTCTTCTCCTCCTCGGCAGGCTTCTCCTCCTCGGCGGGCTTCTCTTCCTTGGCGGGCTTGGCATCCTTAGCGTCTTTAGAGTCCTTATTGGCCTTAGGATCCTTAGCGCCTTTAGAGTCCTTAGAGTCCTTAGCGTCCTTACCGACCTTAGCGTCCTTAGAGTCCTTACCGTCCTTAGAGTCCTTAGCGTCCTTATCGACCTTAGCGTCCTTCTTCTCGTCCTTCGCCTCGTCCTTCTTCTCCGCCTCGGCGGGCTTAGCCTCCACGACTGGCTGCTTGGCGCTCAGGAGAGTGTTGGTGTAGGCTATCGCCTCGGCGATGTCCGCCGTCGGCGGCAGCGCAAGGAACGCGGCCGCCGGCTCGCGCAGCTCCTCAGGCAGGACGCTCTTGATGCCGTTTACCGCTCCGACCATCTCCTTGTCGCACTTGGCCACGAGCTCCTTGAAGTTCTCGCCGAAGCGCTGGATGGCTTTCCCGGTCGCCTCTACGGCGTCGCGGCCTTCCTTTATCTTGCCTACGATCTCCGCCTGCGCGGCCTTCTCCTCGCCCTTCTTCTCGGCGTGCACGTACCACAGCAGCCCGCCAGCCACGAGCAGGATGAGCAGCACTACTCCGGCTATCACCCCGCCGATGACGAGCCCGAGGTTCATATGCCTGTCATCGGCCATCGACGACAGGTCGGCGCCGCCGTCCAGCACGGCGATCGCGTCGTTCTCGCCGGCGCCTGGCAACTTCATCTTAGGCTTCCTGCCCTTGATGCGCACGCGCGGCCCGGAGTTCTTTGCGGACGACGACGACGGCCCGGCCTTGGCGAGGTAGCGCTTGATGTCGCCCATCAGCGACTGGTACGTCGGATAGCGCATGGCGGGCTCGAGCTCGAGCATGCGCATGATGATCGCGTCTATCTCGGGAGAGATGTCTGGACGCACGTCGCTGGGCTTGGGCGGCGGCCCGTCGAAGCGCGCGCGCACCACCGCGTTCGCGTCCGCCCCCTCGAACGGCGGCTGGCCCGTCAGGGCGTGATAGAGCGTGCCACCGAGCGAATAGATGTCCGCGCGGAAGTCGATCTTCTGGCGGCGGCACTTCTCCGGCGAAATGTAGTATGGCGTGCCCCATATCTCGTTCGAGTCGCCCTGCATCGCCGCGAGGCCGAAGTCCACGAGCTTGGCCGTCCCGTCGTCGGCGTAGAGCACGTTCTCAGGCTTCACGTCGCCGTGCACGAGCCCCTGGTCGGCGGCGAGCGCGAGCGCGTCCACCAGCTGCTGGCCGATTCGCATCACGCGCACCTGGTCGAGCGTGCCCGGGTTCGCCTCCATGTCCTTGTCGAGCGACCCGCCGGACACCAGCTCCATCGCGATGTAGGGCATTCCCTGCTCCTGGCCGAAGGAGTATATCTGCGCGATGTTCGGGTGGTTGAGGCGCGCCGCGGCCTGCGCCTCGCGCTGGAAGCGCTCCACGAACTTCGGGTCGGAGCCCAGCTCCTTGAGCATCACCTTGATCGCGACCTTGCGGTCGAGCATCTTGTCGCGCGCGAGGTACACGCCGCCCATGCCGCCGTGCCCCAGCTCCTTCACGAGCAGAAAGTGCCCGAAATCGGCCGGCGTCTCGATCATCGGTTTTTCAGTCATCTCGTCAGACATTTAGTTCTCCTGTTCAAAGGGACGGGGATAATTATAGCGGAAATGGCCGCGCCAAACAAGCCGATTGTGGATGGTTGGGAAAGAAAGGGACGCGCCTCTCCGCTCCGGCGGAAAAGCGCGTCGCCTTCGCACTAGCCTCTAACAACTAGCCGCTGGCAACTACTTGTCGTTGAGCGCGGCCACGCCGGGGAGCGTCTTGCCCTCGAGGTACTCGAGCGAGGCGCCGCCGCCCGTGGAGATGTGCGTCATCTCCGCGGCCTTGCCGCTCTTCTTCACCGCGCTGACGGAGTCGCCGCCGCCGATGATGGAGGTGCCGCCGTTGGCCTTCACCGTAGCCACCGCGTCGCACACGCCGAACGTGCCCTTCGCGAGAGGCGCGAACTCGAAGCATCCCATCGGGCCGTTCCAGACCACCGTCTTGGCGGTCTTGATCGCGTCGGAGAAGAGCGCCACGGACTTCGGGCCGATGTCGAGGCCCATCCACCCGTCGGGGATGTCGCCCTCGCACGTCCGCATCTGGATGTCGCTCGCGTCCTTCTCGGCCGGGAACTTGTCCGCGATGACGTTGTCCACAGGCAGGAGGAAGTTGATGCCCTTGGCCTTGGCGGCCTCCAGCATCTCCTTCGCGTAGCCGAGCTGCTCGTCCTCACAGAGCGACGCGCCCACCTTCAGGCCCTGGGCCTTCTTGAAGGTGTAGGCCATGCCGCCGCCGATGATGAGGGTGTCGACCTTGTTGAGGAGGTTCTTGACGACGGCCAGCTTGTCGCTCACCTTCGCGCCGCCGAGGATCGCCACGAACGGGCGCACGGGATGCTCCACGGCGTCGCCGAGGAACTTGATCTCCTTCTCCAGGAGGAACCCGCTCACGGCAGGCTGGAGGTAGTCCGCGATGACGGCCGTCGAGGCGTGGGCGCGGTGCGCCGTGCCGAAAGCGTCGTTCGCGTAGACGTCGCCGTAGCTGGCGAGCTTCTTGGCCATCTCCTGGCGCTTCGCCTTGAGCTCGGCCTTCTTCGCCTGGTACTCCTCCTCCGTGAGGTGGATGCCCTTCTTCTCGTCGTCCTTCTTGACCTTGCCGTCCTCGGCCTTGTAGAAGCGGGTGTTCTCGAGGAGGCACACGTCGCCCGGCTTGAGAGCCGCCACCACGTCGTCCGCCGCCATGCAGTCCGGCGCGAACGCGACGGGCTTGCCAAGCAGCTTGGCGAGGTGCTCGGCCACCGGCTTCAACGAGAACTCGGCCTCGTAGCCCTTGCCCTTCGGGCGGCCGAGGTGCGACATGAGAACGAGGCTCGCGCCCTGCTCCAGCACGTACTTGATGGAGGGGAGCGCGGCCTGCACGCGCGTGTCGTCCGTGATCGTGCCGGAGCCGTCCTTGGCCATCGGCACGTTGAAGTCGACGCGCATCACCACGCGCTTGCCTTTGAGATCGATGTCCCTCAGCGTCTTCTTCGCCATGGCTCCGCTCCTTACTTCGCCTCGGCGGGCTTCGCCGCGATCTTGTTCACGCGCAGCTGGGCGCGGGACTTCTTCCGGTTGGCGGTGTTCTTCGAGATGATGCCCTTCTTTACCGCCTTGTCGAGCTCGCTCACGAAAGCCTTGAGGTCCGCCTCGGCGGCCGCCTTGTCACCGGCATCGGCCTTCTTGAAGAGCTTCTTGTGCTCATTGTGCAGACGCGTCTTCACAAGCGTGTTGCGCCTGTTAGCCTTCGCGTTCTGACGGTCGCGTTTACGGGCGGCACGGCCGCCTTTGATGTTCGCCATTGTGCTTTACTCCTAGTTGCTGCAAAACAATTGAGCGAATATTGTAGCGAAAATGACGCGCGTTGTGAACTGGAAAAATGAAAATTCTTTATTTTCACCCTTGCGCCCCGCCCGGGAATTTAGTAAACTATCCGCCGTTCAACCAAGCCAGGTTAGCACAGCTGGTAGTGCGGCTCATTCGTAATGAGCAGGTCGGCGGTTCGAATCCGTTACCTGGCTCCATCCCCCACCTAGAGAGCATCCGTGCGCGGCAGCGCCTCGACGGGCAGCTTGCGGCGCCCCCACCGGAGGGCCTCCTCGTGCGTCGGGAACCAGACGTCGATATGCCGCCCCCTTATCGAGCCGCCCACGTCCTCCACCACGCCGGTGCCGTATCCGGGAATCGACAGCCTCGTGCCGAACGGGAACACCTTTGGATCCGCAGCCACAGTCCCCGTCCTCGCCGTAGTTCCGCGCGCCGTCA
>Ga0310697_10004478_pt1 | contig 13793 bp, 12 predicted proteins | sample 172DNAGHGlowgp2_FD_203883 | JGI IMG/M metagenome (GOLD analysis project Ga0310697, IMG submission 203883) | Sheep rumen microbial communities from Palmerston North, Manawatu-Wanganui, New Zealand - 1728 DNA GHGlow gp2 (v2) (version 2) | ecosystem: Host-associated > Mammals > Digestive system >...
TCTCACCCGTTCAAAGTGGAGCCGGAGGGAGTCGAACCCTCGTCCAAACATGCCGCAAGAATGCTTTCTACAAGCTTAGCCTCCGTTTGGTTGTCGGCGCCGGCATGGTACGGGGCACACCTGGCGGGCGCTTATCTTCTAAAGTTTCGCCTCAGCCTCGAAGCGCGGCCTTGGCTATCTGCCCTTTTATGATACTCCGTACCGGACGTTGGGCGGAAGAACTTCCGGGGGAGCACCCGCGGCTACGGACCTTGTCCGCGCGGCAGGATTCACAGCGGTTACGCTGCGAATGCGTATGAAGTTTCGCCATTTATTTGGCATCGAGGGTTAATTTTTGACGGAATCAGCCCACAAATTCCGGCCTGCTTACATTCCCCCGAACCTGCTGTCAAAACCAGACGGCCCCGAGGATTAAGGCGGGGTTACTTCACCTCGCCTTTCAGTTGCAATATCACTCTGTCGGTGTTTGCGTTCGACAGCACGGTGATTCTTTTGCTGATCAAGCCGATGTTCTTGGCCGTGTAGGTGGCCTTGATGGTGCCGGTTTTGCCCGGCATCACGGGTGCCTTCGACCATTCCACCTCCGTGCAGTCGCATGAGGAGATCACATCGTCGAGGATTAGCGGTTTCTTGCCGACGTTCTTGTACGTGATGGTCACCACCTTCACGTCGCCGACTTTCAGGGTGCCGAAATCGACCACTTTCTTGTCGAACTCGATTTCCGCGCCCGTGCCGGTATAGGCCGTCTTGGCTGCTGGGGCCTTGGCCTTGCTCGTCTGCGCCTGAACCCCGAAACAGAGGCCTAAGCTGAGCAAACACACGAGAACCAGTATCTTTTTCATTTCCTTGTGATTTAAAGGGTTAGTTGTTCGCTTTCGGTGCACCGCTGTTGTTTTCCGGGGCGGCTTCCGTTGGCTTGGGATTCACGTTGCCCGTGATTTTCAGCACCACGCGGTCGTTCACGGCATTGGATTCCACCGTGATGGTCTTGTTGATCTGGCCGATGCGCTGGGTGTTGTATTTCACCTTGATGGAGGCCTTCTTGCCGGGGGCGATGGGGTCCTTCGGCCAAGAGGGTACCGTGCATCCGCAGCTGGAGCGGCAGTTGGTGAGGATCAGTTCGGCCTTGCCTGTGTTCTTGAACACGAATTCACACTCGCCGTTGTCGCCTTGGTTGATCTGGCCGTAGTCATGGACCAGCGACTCGAAGGTGATTTCGGGAGTTTTCACTTTTTTGTTCTTTTTGGGTTGTTCAGCGGTGCTTTGGGCCATGCCGGCTACCACAAGCGCCATAATCATCAGCAAACTGAATACTTTTTTCATAATTTTGATGTTAAAAATGTCCTTTTTCTGTTAGTTCTTTATAAAAATTTTTTCCTGCGGCCCGCAAGGCCATCCCACAGCCCAAGTCTCATTCCTCATTGACCGCCTACACCGCTGTAGGTTTAACCGGCCTGCCACAATTTTTCAGCAGGAACGATTCCACGGCCAGTTGGTAACTCTCCAGCCCGAAGCCGCTGATGAAGCCCGCGCAGGCGGCGGAGAGCACGCTCTTGCGCCGATACTGCTCCCTGCCGAACAGGTTGCTTATATGCACTTCCACAACAGGGCATTGTGCGGCTCTCACGGCATCCGCCAACACCACCGAGGTGTGCGTGTAGGCTCCTGCGTTGAGAATGATTCCATGCAAGTTCCGTGCCGAAGTGATTGCCTCTGCCAGCTCTCCGACGCAGTCGGACTGGAAGTGTTCCAGTTCCACTTGCGGGTATCGTTCGCGCAGGTGTGCGAGGTATTCGTCAAACGAGATGCAGCCGTAGATGTTCACCTCGCGCGTGCCCAAGCAGCCGAGGTTCACGCCATTGACAATCATCACCCTTATATGTCCGTCCTGTTTACTCATAAAGGATCACAAATACGTCCTCATTGGGTTTGTGCATGTTCAGTTGCTCCCGGCCGTACTTTTCCAAAAGAGCCGAATCCGCCACCAGTTGCTCGTAGGTGTAGATGTTGCCTATCTGGTTCTTGGTGTTGACGATTTTCTCCTCCAAATTGGCGATCTTGTGGTTCAGGTCCCGGTGGGTCTTGAGGTTGTGGTCGGAAAAGAAGAAGAAATACGCCAGAAACAGCACCGTTGTCGCCAAGTAGAGGATGGCGAACAGGCGGAAGCGGTTTCGGGTGTTCGGCGTGTCGTTCATGACTTATCGGGCATAGTTGACGGCGCGGGTCTCGCGGATGACGGTGATCTTGATCTGGCCCGGGTACGTCATTTCGTTCTGGATTTTCTTGGACAGGTCGAGGGAGATTTGGTCGGCCTCTTGGTCAGACACCTTTTCGGCCCCCACGATTACGCGCAGTTCACGGCCGGCTTGGATGGCGTAGGTTTTCACGACACCGGGGTAGGTGAGTGCGAGGTTCTCGAGGTCGTTGAGTCGCTTCATGTAGGCTTCCACCACTTCCCTGCGTGCGCCGGGGCGTGCGCCGGAGATGGCGTCGCACACTTGGACGATGGGGGCGATGAGGGTCTTCATCTCCATCTCGTCGTGGTGGGCACCGATGGCGTTGACGATTTCGGGGCGTTCCTTGTACTGCTCGGCCAGTCGTGCGCCGAACAGGGCGTGCGGGAGTTCAGGTTCGGTGTCGGGCACCTTGCCGATGTCGTGCAGCAGGCCGGCGCGGCGGGCGATTTTGGGGTTGATGCCCAGTTCGGCGGCCATGGCGGCGCTCAGGTTGGCGACCTCCTTGGCGTGCTGCAGCAAGTTCTGTCCGTAGGACGAGCGGTATTTCATCTTGCCTACAAGCCGCATCAGCTCATGGTGCATATTGTTGATTCCCAAGTCGATGCAGGTGCGTTTGCCTAATTCGGCGATCTCCTGTTCGATCTGTTTTTTGGTCTTGGCGACCACCTCTTCGATGCGTGCGGGGTGGATACGGCCGTCGGAGACGAGTTTTTGCAGCGACAGGCGTGCGATTTCGCGGCGCACGGGGTCGAAGCTGGAGAGCAGGATGGCGTCGGGGGAGTCGTCGATAACCACATCCACGCCGGTGAGGTTCTCCAAGGTGCGGATGTTGCGTCCTTCGCGGCCGATGATGCGGCCCTTGATCTCGTCGTTCTCGATGTTGAACACCGAAACGGTGTTCTCGATGGCGGATTCCACAGCGGTGCGTTGTAAAGCGTTGACAACCACTTTTTTAGCTTCTAAATTGGCGGTATGCTTGGCATCGTCCACAATTTCCTTGATCATGACCAGGGCGTCGGCTTTGGCTTCGTCCTGCATCAGGTTGATGAGTTGCTGCTTGGCCTGTTCGGAGGTCATTTCCGCGAGGGACTCCAATTTCGTCTTTTGGGCGGTGATTTGCTCCTCCAGTTCTTTCTGCTTTTGGGCGACGGCGGCCATCTGCTTGTTGAGGTTCTCCTTCTGGGCGGCGTTTTCGCTGTTCTTCCGATTGAGGTCCTCCAGTTTCTGGTTCAGGGTGTTCTCCTTTTGCTTGAGGCGGTTCTCGGCGGCGGAAATCTGCTGGTTCTTCTCGTTGCAGGCCTTTTCGTGCTCTGCCTTCAGTTGGATGAACTTCTCCTTGGCCTGCAGTATTTTCTCCTTCTTGATCAGTTCGCCGTCCTCTTCTGCTTTTTTGAGGGCTTCGCGCCCGGACTTCGTAAGCTGCTTCTTCAACAGTGTATAGGCTAGGCCCAGTCCGATGCCGGTGCCAATCAGTATGCCTATAATAATTCCTGAAATTGTCATAAGTGTTTTATATATGTTAATTTAACGTGTTCGTTTGGTTGAGACCCGATGTCTCAAAAAAAAAACCGCATAAGTCCCATAGGGTTTCGAAAAACTCCTACTTGATATGGTCGAAGGTGCCGTCGTTGCTTCGCGCTTCCCTGGGCTATGCGCCATCCGTGCGGATTGGGCCTGTTCTAGGCATGACAAGCGTCCCCTTCGTTTGTAATTCTGTTGAGTTTAACAAACGTATCTGGACTTATGCGGGATGTCTATTTTCAAAGAACGTCTAATCAACGGGGAACTGTTCCGACAGCTCCTTGAGCGACTCCATCATGGGAATCAGCTCTTCGTCGTATTCCCTCAGCCTTTCCTTGTCTCCGAGGCTCTTCACCACCAAATCCAGCATCACCATGTTCGTTAGGTCCTGCTGGTCTTTATATCGCCACTTTTTCGCAAAGTCGAAAAGGCTGTCATTGATCACTTTTTCAGCTTCCCGGAAATAATGTTCCCATTCTCTCTTCACAATGACTGTCAGTGGGCGTTGCCCCAGTGTCAGTGTCACTTTCACGCTGTCTTCTTCCATATCACTTTCCGCTCAGAAGCTTTATGCTATTGTCTATCTCCCGCACCCATTCGTTGATCTGCCGTTTCAGTTCTGTCCGATCCTCTCTGTCAGCAATAGTGTTTGTCAGTTCGACCAACTTCAGTTTATCCTCTGTTTTCGCAAGCTTCTCTCGAAGCAGTTCCTGCTCTTTCCGCAAGTTCTCATTCTCTTTGCGCAGGGCATCGCACTTCGACTTCAGCTCTGAAAAACGGTAAACCGCCTCTCTAATATTCATTTCCGTTTCGTGGTACAAGCTCTCAAAAGACGGCATATCGTTTTCGTTAAAAACGCTGCAAAAATACAATTTTTTGCTCAATTGCTGCATTCTCTTTGCGGAAAGGGATGTTAAAAATCCGTTTTTGCGTTCATATTTCTTTATAATACAATATCTTACATTTTTTTATAAACATTTGTTTGTTTTTATTTTTCCCCTTTGAGCGTGCCGCGCTTTTCTCAACATTCTGATGTTGAAAAAAAAGTGACCCTCCCTCTTGACAGCCCCCGTCCCGAAGTGCTATCTTTGCACTATGAAAACGAAATTCCACTTTACCCGAGGCGAATGGGCGGCCGCCCTTTTTCTGCTCACTGTCATGACGGCGAGCAATGTGTTCTATTTTGTCGGCGACATCAGTCCGAAGCCGTCTTGCGATGTCCGTCAATACGAGGCGCTTTTCCAGCGTTTCGCGGAGGCACAGCGTCGTCAGGACGATTCGGCCGCTGCGGCGAGGATGCGGCAGTATGGCGACAGGCCGAGCATCCGGTCCGACACGGTTTCCCCGCTGAAGCCGCTGGATCGCAAGCCGATGTACGATGTCGTGAAGATTGATCTTAACAGTTGCGACACCGATGCCCTGCTCGTCGTGCCCCAGTTCGGGAGCAAGCGAGCCGCCAAACTCGTGGAATACCGCGAGAAGTTGGGAGGTTTCCACAGTTTTTCACAGCTTCAGGAAGTCTATGTGTTGCAAAATATAGATACGGTGAAGTTGAAGACGTATCTGTATATCGGCGACCGGGGTGTCCGGAAGCTAAAGGTCAACAAGGCGGATTATGCGGAATTGGTTGCGCATCCGTATATTGATGCGTATCTCACCAAACTTATTCTCCGTCACCGTGGGAAAAACGGTCCGATACGCAGCCTTGAGGAGTTGCAGCAGGTCACGCATGCCTATCCGGAACTCATCGAAAAGCTCCGCCCGTATTTGGATTTCGGCGAATAGACAGGTGCTGTAAGGACGAAAATAGTATCTTTGCCGCGTGAAAAACATGGATCGATGAAGTTAGGCAAAGACTATTTCTTGGCGGACGATGTGGTGGGCTTGGCTCGCGACTTGATTGGGAAGTCGTTATTCACGCGTGTGAGCGGCCAGCTCTCCGGCGGGATTATTTGCGAGACGGAGGCGTACAAGGGCACGTCCGACCGCGCCTCGCATGCGTTCGGGGGACGGCACACGCGCCGCAACGACATGATGTACCACGAAGGTGGCGTTGCATACGTCTATCTCTGCTACGGCATGCACCACCTGCTCAATTTCGTCACGAACAAGGCGGGAGTCCCCGACGCGGTGCTCATTCGCGGCATCATACCCACGCATGGCGAGGAGCTGATGCTGCAGCGCACCCGCAAGCGTTGCATCTCCCGTGAAATCGGTGTCGGGCCAGGGAGAGTCTCCAAACTATTGGGAATCACCGTTTCCGACAACGGAATTTCGCTCTGCGGCGATATGTTGTGGGTGGAGGACCGGGGACTTATCGTTCCTGATGAGTGCATCCAGTCCACTCCACGCATCGGGGTGGATTATGCGGGGGAAGATGCAAGGCTCCCGTATCGGTTTGTCTATGCCGGTGAGCGTCTATAAGGAGGGTGAGGGTTACATTTCGCCATCGCCTTCGCCACCGTATTCATCCTCTGTGATCTTCTGCTTCCGGCTGTTGTAGTTGTTGAACTTGTAGGTAAGGTTGACGGAGATGTGGCTGCCCTGGTTTTCGCGGATGCTGTAGGAGTAGTATCCTGTCGGTTCGTTGAGGCCTGCCCACGACTCCACTTCCGTCTTGCGCACGGCGGGAATCCAGTAGAGCAGGTTGCGGATGTTCACGCTGAGTACCAGGCTGTTGTCGAGGAAACCTTTCTTGATGCCGAGGCTGGCGCGGTAGGAAGGGGAGCGTCGTCCCTGGCCCACGCCACCGGTGCCCCATCCCATGCTGCCGGCGGTGAGCGTGCTGGAGCGGAAGCGGAAGTTGAGCTGGATGTCGAAGTCCTTGCCCACGGTGAAGGTTTGGTTGAGGCCGAGGGTCCACACCCAGTCGCGAGAGAGGTTCTCGTCGAGCAGGTTGTTGCTCTCGATGATGTTGCGGTAGAAGCTGCCGGTGAGGTTCACCTTCCACACTTTCTTCACCTTCTGGCTCAGGAACGCCTCGACGCCGAGATTGTGGCCTTTGTTGAGGTTCTGGTAGGAGGTCATCGTGTAGAAGCGGTCGGTTTCCGGGTCTTGCAGGATTTCCGTGTAGCGCGTGATCATGTTGGTGCGCAGGCGGTAGAAGGCGGTAAGGGTCACGGTGGTGGCGTTTTTGTTGAACATGTAGCCGAGTTCCGTGGAGTTGGCGATTTCGGGCTTGAGGTAGGGGTTGCCCTGCGAGAGGTTCTCGCGGTCGGCGTAGTTGACGAACGGGTTGAGCTGGTGGATGCGCGGGCGCGACACGCGGCGCGAGTAGCTCAGCTGCAGCGTGTGGTTCTCAGTGATGTCGTATTTGATGTGCAGGGTGGGGAAGAGGCTGTAGTAGTCGAAATGGTAGGCGGTGTCGGCGCTGCGCAGGTCGGAGATGGTGTTGGCGATTTCGCCGCGAAGGCCCGCCTGCACGCTCAGCTTGTTCCAAAAGGTGTTGGAGTAGATGAAGTAGGCGGCGTTCAGGAACTCGTAGTAGGTGAAGTCGTTGCGCTGGTCCAGTACCTCTTCGGCGGTGGTACTGCTCACGCCGTCGTAGAGCGCGTAGTCCTGTCCTACCTCCCGGTAAGAGAACTTGTAGCCGGTCTCGATGCGGCCGCCGTTGCCCACCGGGGTCACGAAATCGACCTGCGCGGTGGCGTTGCGGTTCTGCTCCAGCGTGTTGGTCTTTTGGAAATAGTCGGGCACGTCGAGCAGGGAGCGTTGCAGGAAGGTGTCCACGAACTCCCCGTTGCGCTGCGTGAAGAAGAGGTCGGCGGTGAGCTCGCGTCCCTTGGTCAGGAACGTCTTCTTGTAGTTGATGTTGGCGTCGATGTTCTTGAAGGAGCGTTTGCCATGTCCGTTGCGGATGTAATGGTAATTGGTGTCGTATATATTGTCTATGTGGTTGTAGGTTAATGAATTGAGCTCGCTGTTGTTGCGCATGTTGCCGAGGTTTCCGCTGATGCCGAAGGTGATGCTGTTGTATTTGTTGATGTAGTAGTCGAGGGAGAGGTTGGCGTTGTGGAAGCCGTCGCGGTGATCGGTGAAGTTGTCCTGCTCCAACCGGCTGCTGTCCCTCTCGCTCCATGAGTCGCGCCACAGGGAGCCGCCGTTGCGGAAGGAGCCGCCCCGGTAGCCGTAGTTGAAGAAGATGTTGATCTTGTCGTAGCGGTAGTTGAAGCTGCCCCCCGCGTTGTAGCCGCTGATGAAGGGGATGTGGCGGTCCCGATAGACGAACGCCATTGCGCCGCCGCCCTGCACCATCGCATTGAATCCCGACTCCTTTTTCTTCTTGAGGATGACGTTGAGGATGCCGGCCATGCCGTCGGGCTCCAAGCGGGCCGACGGGTTGGTGATGACCTCCACGCTCTCGATCATGTCGGCGGGAATCTGGTCGAGGGTGAGGTTGGTCGGACGGCCGTCAACCAGGATGGTCACGTTCTCGCTGCCGCGCAGGCTGACGTTGCCCTCGATATCGACCTGCACGGAGGGAATCTCCTCCAGCACTTCCACCGCCGAAGCTCCTGCCGCGCTGATGTTCGATTCCACGTTATAGACCGTCTTGTCGAGATTGGTCTGCAGCGCGTCTTTCTGCGCCCGAATGACCACCGCGCTCAGCTCCGTAAGTTTGTCGGTCATTTTGTACTTGGGGATGCGATAGACCGCGTTGGCCTTGCTGATCTCAAAGGCGGGGGATGTCGATTTCTGGTACCCGACATATTGGATTTCCACAAAATAGCGGCCGAAGGGGATTCCTTCGAGGAGGAATTTGCCGGCCTCGTCGGTGAGGCCGAACTGGGCGGTCACCGAGTCGGACACGCGCTTCACGTTCACCGAGGCGTATTGCAGGGGCACGTTGTTGGCGTCCACGATGGTGCCCATCACGGTGCCGCTGGTGCGGGTCTGTTGCGCAGGGCGTTGCATCTCGGGCTGCGCATTAAGGTTGAAAATGAGTATGGAGATGGATAAAACCATCAGGAATCTCAGAGTGCTTTTGTTCATGCGGGTCATAAGTCGAATGCTGATCTGTCAATGAAAGCTTTGCAGACCGATGGGCATGGTAAAAGTTTAATTTGCAAGCTCGATTTTGTTTTTTCGTCCTTCGGGACGGCGCTCGTCGTCCGGTTCACCACTCTTCGTCCTCAGTGGTTTGCAGTTCCAGTTTGGTGGCTGTGTCGAAATAGCAAAGGAAGACTTCCGCGCCGTGGCGTATCGTCTGCAAGAGGTCTTTTTTTTGCAGCAACTCCCTGCAGTAGGTGAAAATCTTCTCGTTGGCGATGACCACGCACTTCACTCTCGCGCGGGTGAGGGCCACGTTCAGCCGGTTCGGACTGTAGAAGAATTCCAGATGGTCCTCCACCTCTGCCGGGTTGGAGTTCGACATACTATATATTATATAGTCTTTCTCTTGGCCTTGCATCCGTTCCACCGTGTCGACGAAGAGCGTTGCGGCGGTCTCCTGCCCGCATCGTTCCAACAGCGCCCGCTTCACCTCGCGAATCTGTGCCCGGTAGGGACTCATCACCCCTATCTCGCTGATAGGTACGTCGTTGAATAAAAGATCGTTGACAATATCGGCGGTGAGGTTGGCCTCGAAGGGCGACCGGCCGAGCGAGTCGAACTCGTGGTGGACGACCAACAGCTCGTTGGCCTCGTGGCGGACGATTTCCGGCGCGAATTCGCAATCGAAGAAGGTGTAGGGCCGCTGCAGCTCATGGGCCGCCGTTATCCTTTTGCCGTAAAACAGCTGGTTGGGAATTCGTATCAGACTGTCGTTGAGGCGGTACGATTGGTCTAACAGGGTGATGTCCTGCGGGTAGAGGTCGGCGAGCTGCCGGAAGATGCTGCGGTCGAAGAACTTGTTGCCGGTGCCCTGTGGCACGATAGGGTCGAGTTGCTGGTGGTCGCCCACGAAGACGAGGCGGCGGCCGTGCAGGATGGCGGGCAGTGCGAGCGGGATGCTCATTTGTGCGGCTTCATCTACGATTACATAGTCGAACTGCCAGCCTTCGAGCTTCTTGCTGGCCGGATAGCAGAGCGCGAAGGGAGTGCCGCCCACCACGAACCCCGCTTGCGACAGCTCCGGGTTGCCCTGGTAGTCGCGGAGTTTCAGCGTCTGCTTCCGGGTGATGTGCGGGTTGTGGAGGATTTCGTCGGCCTGGTGCCGCTCCCCGACTTTCACCACGAACCGTTTGTCCTGCAGCTCGTTGGCGATAGCATTGAGGCAGTTGTTGATGGCTGTGTGCGTGGGGGCGGTCACGAAGACCTTCTTGCCCATCTGCATCAGGTAAGAGACGATTTTTGCGATGGTGAAGGTCTTGCCCGTGCCCGGAGGCCCCTGGATCAGGTGGAAATAGTGGCAGACGATGGATTTCCGGATGGCCTCGTTTTGGGAAGCGTTGCCGCAGTTTGGCGACGGCGACTCGCGGTACTGGTTTTGGAAGCCGCCCGACAGGAACTTCTCGATGTGGTCGCAGTACTCGGGGAGTCCGAAGAGCGCATCGCGGGTGGCGAGCAGCAGTCGTTGGGTGATGTTGCTGTTCACGGCGTTGACCTCCCAGCCGTCCTGAGGATAGTCCCTGATGTCCAAGAGATTGTGTTTCACCTCGAAGGCTCCCGAGCGCAGCACGAAGTCGTTCACGTCGTCGCGCTCGATTTCCATCAGAAATGACAGTGGTCCGTGGCTGAGGCGCACTTGTGTGCCCTCGCGGAACTTCGAGATGTTGTGGTCGCAGTGGATATGCACGTGGTCGATGTAGCGCATCGTGCCGGCCGGCGCGGGCGTGAACCGGTTGGGTGCCCCGTCGTGGAACTCGAACTCCGCGTGCAGGTTGGTCATGGTGTAGCCTCGGTTCACGCGTTCCTGCAGAGGCCTGCTCATCAGTTCGTTGTATTCTTCGTCCTGCCGCTGCTGCTGGACGTCGATGGCTTCGGAAAGTTGTTGGAGGAAGGTCATGGCTGGGTTAATGGGTTAATGGGTTAATGGGTTAGTGGGTTAGTGGGTTAATGGGTTAGTGGGTTAATGGGTTATTGGTTATAGGTTGTTGAAGCGGCCTTGAACCCGAAGTCATTCCTCATGTTCTCCGTCAGTCTTTGCAGAAGCGCTTCTTTTGTCATTGTTCTCTGATAGGGGGTGTTTTCTGTTGATAGGATGTTTCGCCAAATGTTGCAGGTTTCATTCCCAATCGGCAATCATTTTCGTCAATACCACCCAGTGGCCGGCACTCGTGTTGCCTTCGCGAATTAGAACGCCTTTGTTCTGCATGGCTGAAAGGTCGCGTTGTACAGTTCGATGAACTACCGACAGAACTACCGACATTTGTTGTGCCGAAATGAAGGGATTCTTTATCATTAATTTGCACATTTCCTTTTGTCTATCAGTTAGTTGAACTAATGGTAAACTTACGACATCACTTACGACATCACTTACGACATTTCCCTTTTGAATGGCAATGAATTTCTCTCTCGGAATGGTCGCCAGAACACCACCTCTGGTTTCTTCAAAAATAGGGATAGCCAGCTTTTCCTTTTGAAAAGATTCACGGATTATCTGATAGCCCCTGCCCCAGGATTCAATAAACCCTGCCAGATAGAATACATTGGCTATCAGTTTGTTTCTTGGATGAGACTCGTGGTCTGTCATTAGAGTTTCCACGGTATATTGTAGTGGCAATGCGCCTCCGTTCCACAAGGTAATGCGGTCGCCGTAAACTTTCATCTGGATAAAAGTGCTTGTATAGTCTTTGTGTACGATGCTGTTACAGAGCATTTCACGCAAAGCATCTTCTGGGATTTCCAGCGATTCCTTGCGATACAACCCCTCAAAATGAATAGGGAAAACCAGATATTTGGTTTTCAGTGTTTCCATAACCCTATTGGGCATCATTACCAGAGGACATGCGATATTGTCTTGAATAATCAGATCGGCTTCGCTATTTCCGAAACGGTCAATACGAAACGAGGCTGCCATATTCCAGTGCACTATGTCTTTTCCGAAGAGGAGGAGTGCAGCAATGGTCAACTGTCCACTTTCTGCATTGATGAGGTGCAACTTTCGCAGCACATGCTCGGTATTCGCTTTTAATGTGGTCTCGCTGATACGTTTTGCACTGATGGCACATTGTACGAAGTAGTTCACTGCTTCAGGGTCAATATCATCGATAGTCGCTTCTGGTATTGTCGTAGAATCCCATGTGATGTTCATCTTTCTCAACACGAACTGCTGGAGTGCTGGACCGCGCAGTTCCTGCATGGTGCTGCCTGAGCGGTAGTAATACTTGCCCTTGTAGTTGATGGGAGTGTTGCTGGGCTCCACATACACCTCAATGTACTCAACCCCGTCCATTTCATGCAGATTCACGTCCGCCATAATTCCCAAGGTGGTGATGATTTTGTTGGGGATGTCTTCCATCAGCCGGTCAACATTCTCCAGTCCGACAACTTCGTGGTCGTCGTTCACACCGAAGTACATCACCGCGCCTTGCGCATTCGCGAATCCGCAGACCCACTCCAAATATTTGTCGTGCCAACTGCTTTTATATTCAATGGTTTGGCATTCTCGTGGTTTTATCTTTCTCATACGGCCATATATGTTATCGAAGCGGCCTTGAACCCGAAGTCATCCCTCATGTTCTCCGTCAGTCTTTGCAGAAGCGCTTCTTTTGTCATTGTTCTCTGATGTGAGTTGTTTTCTATTGATATGATGTTTCGCCAAATGTTACAGGTGGCAAAAGTACATAATTTTCGCGAGACCGTGGTGTCGTTTTTGCGATTGTTTATAGCCACGGCAGTTTTTTTCAGCTGTCGTTCCTGAAATCCATTTTTCTTTGTACTTTTGCCGCACTTTTCTGCATAAAACAGCAGAAAAGTGACATATTAGAAAAGGCGTTGAGTCAACGTCTTATCTGCGGCTTGTTCGAATCTGGTAAATTCACTATCTTCCGCACGGTAAGGCAATGGCCAATGTCCATGTATATTATCCGTTCAACAATAGTAATATAACGTTTTTATGACTGAACTACAAAAAGGAACGAAAGTAACATTGTCGAACGGCGGTTTTGTGACTATCAAGAAAGAACTCGGACGTGGTGGTCAGGGAATCGTCTATTTGGTGGATTATAAAGGCAAGGACATGGCCTTGAAATGGTATCTCAATGCACCGGACACCAACTTTTACGCCAACCTTAACACCAACATTCAGAATGGGGCACCGAGTGATGTGTTCCTTTGGCCAAAAGCGTTGATTGAACGGCAAAAAGGTAGCTATGGTTATGTTATGGATTTGCGTCCGGGCAAATATTCCGAATTCGGCAACTTCCTTATGGCGAAAGCCAAGTTCGCCAGCTTCGACGCCATGCTCAATGCCGCCATGAAGATATGCAACGGCTTCATGATGCTTCACCGTTTTGGCTACAGCTACCAAGACCTGAACGACGGGAATTTTTTCATAGACCCGAAAACCGGGGATGTCCTCATCTGCGACAACGACAATGTGATGCCGCAGGGCGAGAAATCCGGTATCATGGGGAAAGCCCGCTACATGGCCCCCGAAGTCGTGGCAGGAAACATTCCCGACAAATATAGTGACCGTTTTTCGCTTTCTGTCATTCTGTTCATGCTTTTCTATGCCAACCATCCGTTTGAAGGGGCTAAAGTGGTGGCCTGTCCCTGCCTGACAGAGGCATACGAGAAAAAATTCTATGGCAGTGAAGCTGTCTTCATTTACAATCCTGCGGACAAGAGCAACCTCCCAGTGCGGGGAATCCACCAGAATGTCATCCGCCGTTGGCCGGTTCTGCCTGCAATCCTGAGGGATACTTTCACTCGGGAGTTTAGCGAAGATATGCTCCGCAATCCGCAGAAGCGTATGATTGAGCAAAATTGGGAAAAACTGATTGCCTCGCTGCGTGATTGTCTCGTCATCTGCCCCCATTGCAAAGGGGAAACTTTCATTGAGGAGGACAAAAAGATATGCATGAACTGTGGAGAAGAAGTGAAAGTCCCTTTATCGCTTAAGATAAGCAATCGGAATGTCTTTTTGACAGA
>Ga0310697_10004480_pt1 | contig 13791 bp, 8 predicted proteins | sample 172DNAGHGlowgp2_FD_203883 | JGI IMG/M metagenome (GOLD analysis project Ga0310697, IMG submission 203883) | Sheep rumen microbial communities from Palmerston North, Manawatu-Wanganui, New Zealand - 1728 DNA GHGlow gp2 (v2) (version 2) | ecosystem: Host-associated > Mammals > Digestive system >...
GAGTCCGAAGCGCCAAGGTGTATAGAGCGAGAACTTATAGCTTTCGCTGTTGCTGGCACTGACGCTGCCGTCGGAGAGCTCGGTGAAGTTGCTGGTCTTCATGTCATACCAGGTCGGTGTGGCGATGGAAAGACCGATGCGGAAGGGTGACTCTTCGATGGGTCGGATGATGGCACCGGCCTTTACGTTGACACCGGTTCCGTCGATGCGGCGCTCGTCGTAGACAGCCATGTCGTAGAGAACATTGGGGCCGTCGAGATTTTCAACATACTCGCTATAGTGGCGGTAGTTGATGTCCTGGATGCCAACGGTCATACCGAGATAGACACGGTCTTCGAGGTTGGCAGAGAGGTTGAAGTCGTAGTCGGCAACATATCCCCAGTGCTCGCGGTCGAAGGTATAGCCTGTTGCGGGATCGTAGAACCATGCGTTCTGATCGGCATCGTAGTTGAGGTTGCGGGCATAGATGTCGTCAATCTGGTTGCAGGCATTATAGGGATTGTTGAAGTCGGGCACACCGTTGGCATCGGTATTGAAGAGCAGTCCGTTCTTCTGCTTGGCATAGGTGAGCTTGTTCTGCGACGCATTGTTGAGTCGGTCGGCGACAGAGAGTATCTGGTCGAAGTTGCGGCTCTTGTGGTAGTTGAATGCGAAGTTCAGGAAGTTGCCGGTTTCTGAGGGCATGGCGACGACGAAGCCCAACTGGTCGAAACTCATGTGGGTGGCACTGGCTCCGATGCGGTTGCCGGCATCGGCCTGCGATACCAGTCCGAGAGAGCCGCTGAAAGTGGAGCGGCGGAAGAGTCCGATGCCTGCCGGGTTGGTAGAGATGGTCGAGATGTCGGCTCCGAGAGCGTCCATGGCTCCACCCATACCCACATAGCGGGCCGTGCCGTTGAGGTCCTGCGTGGCGACCTTAGCGTTTTCGTATGTTTCCTGAGCGGCAAGGGGCAATGCGATGATTGCAGCACATGCCATGATAAACAGTCTTTTCATGTTCAATCTGTATTGTTATGTCGTTATTTCAATGTTGTATGTAATGTCGTTATGACGTTATGATGCCGAAGGCTTATCTCCTGCCGCCGAAGCTGCCGCCACCGCCGCCGGAGCGACTGCCGCCGCCACCGCCTGAGCTGCCACCGAAGCCACCACCGCCAGAACGGCTGCCGCCTCCGCTGAAGCTACCGCTGCCAGATGAGGAGCTGGGGGTATAGGAACGGGTAGAGGAGGACGATGATCTTGAGCTTGACCCCGACGAGTAACTGCCCGATGAGCGGCTGCCGCCGAAGTTTCCGCCTGGGGTTGAATAGGTCGACGAGGGACGCGAGCTGCGGGTGTTGATGCCGCTGCGGGTAGCGGTCGAACGTGAGGTGCTGGTGCCTCTCGAAGCTGATGGCGTGTTGCGTGACCCGCCGAAGGTGCCGTTGGCATAGGTGTGACCGTAAGCCGTCGAGTGGCCTCGGCTGGGATTTGCCGACGGACGTCCGTGACGCTCTGTGCCGGTGCCGTAGCCGCTGTTGTGGTAATGGGTGCCACCGCCATAGTAGCCATAGTAGCCACCATAGTAGGGATAACGCCAGCCGTAGCCGTAATAGCCGCCATACCAGGGTGAACCCCATCCATAATACCATGGATCGTACCAGCTGTAGTACCAGGGATCGTACCAGCCGCCATACCATCCGCTATACCAGGGATAGTAGCCGTAGCCCCACCAGGGGTTGTAGTGATAGCTGCTGTAGAACCAAGGGTCGTAGAAACCGTCCCAGCGCGACATGCGGCGGGTGTATTCAAAGCTGTCATCGTCGTCATAGTCCGAATATTCGGAGTACTCGGTATTGTCAGAATAGACGGAGGTGGGTGCCTCTTGCGTGGCAGCCATTTCAGTAGAGTCGGGATATTCGCCCGAGCCGACGTGGAACTCGATGATATCGTTGCCTAAAGAGTCAACACCGACGGTCTCGAACGAACCGCGGTACTGGCCGCGACGGTTATACTCGTCGACGCTGCGGTCACTGCCCGAGTAGTAGGTCGGAGTGCTGTCCTCAACAGTCGACTCGAAACGCGCCTGCGTGTTCTGCTTCTTTTCGGCTGTCTTCTTCGGTACGAAGTAGAGGTCGTCCTGAGCCATTGTGGTGGCAGGAAGCAATGCTGCAAGCATGAGGAACACAATCAACTTTTTCATACTCTTTTCTCCTATTTTTAGTTGTTTTTAATCGTTCATGGTGCAAAGTTAGCACAAAATTACGTACAAAATTACGGAATTTCCCTAATCTATGGTAGGAATTTCCCTATTTTTTATAATTTTGCATGGAAATTTAACGAATTATGAAGTATTTAACCGCAAATTTCTCCATTACCGGAGCCGACGAGATGCTTCTTCAGGCCTCTCGTGAAGTGTTGGCCGATGAGTTGGCTGCCGTGGGTTTTGAGTCGTTCGAAGATACCGATGGGGGCTTGAAGGGATATGTCCAGAGTGAGCTCTTGGACCGTGAGGGCCTTGCCGCTGTCTGCAGGGAGTTTCCGCTTGAAGGCGTTTCCGTCAGCTATGAATTGGCAGAAGTAGAAGACCGCGACTGGAATGAAACGTGGGAAAATGAGGGCTTCGACCCCATCGACATCAAAGGACAGGTCATCATCTACGATGCACGGCATCCTTTCACACTGCCTCAGACTGACGGCACCCAATCGCCGGTCACCATTGCCATCGAAGCCCGTCAGGCCTTCGGAACCGGCACCCATCAGACCACCCGGATGGTTGTCCAGACATTATTGAATATAGAGCTGGCCGATAAGCGCGTCCTCGATTGTGGTTGTGGTACGGGCATCCTTTCGCTGGTCGCCTCGAAGCTGGGGGCAGGCAGTGTCGTCGGCTACGATATAGACGAGTGGAGCGTAGAAAATACGAAACACAATGCTCAACTCAATGCTGTCGACAACCTGGAGGTGTTCACGGGTGATGCCAGTGTGCTCTCGCATATCAGCGGGGTCTTCGACGTCGTGATGGCCAACATCAACCGGAACATCCTGTTGGCAGATATGGCTGCATTTAAGGATGTCATGCGTCCCAATGCCATTCTCATTCTCAGTGGCTTCTATGTGGACGATGCACAGATGCTTGTCGAGAAGGCACGCGAACTCGGCCTTACCGAAATCAACCGCCGCACGGAGGATGACTGGTGCTGCCTCGTGTTGAAATGAAATAGTCAGAAGTCATTCATACCGCATAGATTTTGCGGGATGAATGGTGGCGATGAGGTAGGAGGGACCAATCAGCACAATGATGCTGATGAGCAACGTGGCCAGGTTGATGAGGACGATGTAGAGCGGGTTCATCTCAACGGGCACCGTGCTGACATAATAGGTCTGCGGGTCAAGTCGGACGAAACCTGTCTGCTGTTGCAACACCATGAGTCCGATACCCAGGATGTTGCCCAGAATAAGGGCTCGGATGGTAACGAAGGCGGCGAACCAAAGGAAGGTGCTGCGGATGGTGCGCGTCCGGGCTCCAAGGGCTTTCAGGATGCCTATCATCGAGGTACGCTCGATAATGATGATGAGCAAGCCTGAAATCATGGTGACAGCCGAAACGGCAATCATCAGGGCAAGAATAATCCAGACGTCGAGGTCGAGCAGGTCGAGCCAACCGAATATCTGAGGATAAAGCTCTCGGATATTCTTGGAAGAATAAGTGGCTCCATAGTGGTCGACGGTACGGTTGACTTCGTCGGCTATCGCTGCCGATACTTCATCCAACTGGCTGAAGTCACGAAGGGTGAGCTCAGCTCCGCTGGCCTGGTCGTGTTCCCATGCGTTTAGTCGAACGGCGGTGTATAAGTCGGTGAGTACCAGTATGTTGTCATATTGAGACAGGTTCGTTTCGTAGATGCCTGCCACCGTGAAACGGCGCATTCGTACGTTTCGGTCGACAAAGTAGGCAAAGACACGGTCGCCGGCATGGAGTCGCAACTTGTCCGCCATCTGCTTCGAGATGACTATCTTATTTGTTGACAAGGAGTCGGAGAAGGCGGGGATGGTTCCTTCAACGAGGTTGCTGTGGACGAATGTAGAGTCGAACTCAGGACCGACTCCTTTGAAGAGTACGCCCAGAAAGTCATCGTCGGTCTTGAGGATGCCCTGCTTCGTGGCGAAACGCTGCACATGACTGATGCCTTCCATATTGCTGAGTGCCGTCATCATCGAGTCATCCATGACGATAGGGTAGCTTTCTGCCGTCTGCAAGGTCATGAAGTCAGCCACCTGGATGTGACAGCCAAAACCTACCACTTTGTCTCGCACGGTGTGTTTGAAGCCCATGACGACACTCGCACTGATAATCATCACCGCCAATCCGATGGCTACACCAACGGTGGCGATGGTGATAGCAGGTTTCGATACCTTTCGCCGTTCCTGGCGATCGGTGTAGATATGTCGTGCTAAGAAAAGTGGTAGGTTCATCGATTTATGTCACTTGGGGTTTACTGATGCTGTTCCAGCCATTGCACACGACGCTGGTCGGGCAGATGCTTGATGGTGAAGTTTTCAAAGCGGGCTTCAAAACCTTGTCCGTCGGGACAGGCTGCCATCAGACCCACCATGACGGGGGTGTTGTCTTGGAGCCAGCAGTTGCGCATCATCGTGTATTCTTTGTCGTCGAAGGAATAGAAAATCTCAACGGCATCCAGTCGGCGCACGGCCTTGATCCAGATATAGGGAACGGGACGGTCGAGCGTGATGACTGACCAGTCGCTGGTGTGATGGGTGACGACGGCGCTGAGGTTGTATTTCCCGTCAACAAACTCAATGCCGGTCTTGATATAGTTCTCTTTGTCGATGCGCAGCATAAGGCCGGCCTGGTCGAAACGTACCTTGTAGTCGCCCGATATCTTGACTTTTACTTCAAATTCGCCGCCACGGGTAGTGTAGAGGTAAGGGGCATCGTCGACGGTGAAGCCATAGTGGGAAATGCGCCAATAATCGCTTTGCGGGGTGACTTGCATGGTGAGGCGATTGTCTTTTATTGACCAATGTTCCGGTTCATTAAACCATTGCATCCGTTCCAATGTCTGTGCCTGAACGAATGAGGACAGCCCGAAGGCTGCGCATAGTAGCATTAGTTTCTTCATTTCAATAATTTTATTTTTAGGATGATATTTCGTCGGCAAAATTACGAAAAAAGATGGAAACAACCAAAAAATGCTTTATTGTTTTTGTTTCTGCCCATTCTCTTTTGTATTAAAAAATCTGAAAACCTTTGTGCGCTCCGAAAAAAGGTGTAACTTTGTGGCAAAGTATGTCTTTTAAAAGCATCTCGCTTATGAAAAAGTTGTATGTAATCATTATTGCGGCATTATTGGCCGTACCCATGAATATGAATGCTCAAGGTTTTGCCCAGTTGTGGAAGCAGGCTACCACGGCCCAGCAAAAGGATTTGCCTGCACAGGAGTTGAAGGCGCTGAGGCAGATTGAGCACAAGGCACAGCAGGAAAAGTCATACGGAAACTTACTGAAAGCCAAGCTGCGGACTGTTCAGGTGCAGGCAGCAGTTTCACCGGATTCCCTCCTGCCCGAAATGGATCGTCTGCAGACAGCTGCGTTGCAGGCAGAGTCGGAAGACCCCGTTCTGGCTGCCGTTTACGAGGCTGTGCTCGGTTGTATCTTCAAAGAAGAACCCTCACTGTTGCCCCAACCACTCGAAGTGCGTCCTGCGGTGAAGTCAGCTGACAAAAACTCGTCGGGCCAACAGGCTGGCCGCTGTGATGCGGCATGGTGGTTTGACAAGGCCCTTGAGAAAAGCGACCTGTTAGTGAAGATACGCGATAATTCGATGGATCCCCTGGTAGTGACAGGCACGGACAGCCGTATCTTCATGCATGACCTGCTACATATTGTCGGTTTTGAAGCCGAGGCATACAAAATGCTTCATGATATCTATAAGGCTCGTGGAAACCGTTCGGCAGCCTGTATCACTGGCTTCCTCTATACCCGCCAGCAGCGAAAGGATTTTTCGCATGAAGTCCGCAAGTCGAAGTATGTTCAGACCCTCGACTCACTTATCACTGAATATGGTGACCTCGTCGAGGCTGGTGAGGTGGCTATCGCCCGCTATCATGAGATGGAGGAGGCAGAAGACGCTACTGTAGAGGACCGTTATAACTACGTCAACTATGCTTTGAACCGATGGGGTGCCTGGCCGCGTATGAACATTCTCCGTAATGCCCAGACACGACTGACACTGCCTTCGTTCCATGTGATGTTGGGCGACCCTGTTTTGATTCCCCACACACCGCGCACGATAGAAGTGTTGGGCGTGACCAATGTCAGTCAGCTTACGATGACCCTTCAGCGGGTCAAAGTCGACGGAAATACCGAATTGGACCCCGATTACAACGAGGATTATCAGAAACTGAAGAAACTCATCGATACTTCTTTTACCCCTTATTCACAGACACGCCGCTATATCGGTCTGCCCGATTATGCCACTTCCCGTGACACCCTGCAGCTGCCGGCCCTTGACAAGGGTGTCTATCTCGTTGAGTTTACAACAAATAACAACAATATCAAAACCGAACGCAGCTTACTCTTTGTAAGTGATGTGATGGTCATTCATCAGACACTTTCAGAGAGAAACATCCGTCTTGTGGCAGTCAATGCAACCACAGGCCAACCTATCAGTGGCTGCAAGATTGACATCAACACTTTTGAACGCTACGGCAAACCCGCGGTGAAAAAAAACGTCGAGTGCGACAAGAACGGTGAGGTCATCTACAACTATGATGTCCATCCCGATGAAATCTATGCCTATACATCACAAGACCGCTCATCAAGGAGAACCGCTTTCAGAGGGTATTTCAGCTATCATGATAACAACTCGTCGTCGAGTCTGGCCACCATCTTCACCGACCGTCGGCTGTATCGGCCTGGTCAGACCGTCCATGTGGCCGTCGTCACCTATCAGAACCGAGAGTATGAGGACCTTGCAATCGAACCGAATAAGAATCTGCATTTGGTGCTTCGTGATGCCAACGGAAAGAATGTAGGCGAACAGAGCGTCACCACCGATGAGTTTGGCATGGCTTCTGTCGAGTTCCAGTTGCCAACGTCAGGTTTGACCGGACATTTCACCATCCGTTCCGATTACGGCAACCGGGCTACGGCTTACATACAGGTCGAAGAATACAAGCGTCCCACTTTCGAGATCGTGTTTGACGATATCAACGAGCAGTATACCTCTGGAGATACCGTCATCGTCAGGGGTACGGCTCGCAGTTATGCCGGCGTGCCCGTTCAGGACGCACAGGTGGCTTATGCCGTAACCCGTCGCCCGTCCTTATGGTGGTGGTATCGTTCGCTTCGCGACACAGAGAAGATATTGAAGACTGATACCATCCGCACGGATGCCGACGGCCGCTTTGCAGTTCCCGTTCTTCTGGAGATGCCGGAAAACTATGACAGTCACCGTCCTCGCTACTATTCGTTCGACGTCAACGCCACGGTCACCGACTTGGCAGGTGAGAGTCACGAAGGAATGAAATCGCTCCCGCTGAGTGACAAACCGACGGCCCTGACGTGCAATCTGCCAGAGAAAGCTCTCCGTGACAGTCTCACGCGCGTACGTTTTAATTATTTGAATAATGCCGGGCAACCTATTCCCGGCGAAGTGCGTTTCACCATCAACGGCGGCAAGACCTTCACGGGTAAAGCCAACGAACCGATAAAGTTGCCAGCCTTTGCCCATTCCGGCCGCTATACCATTCATGCCGTATGCGGCACTGACAGCCTTGAGCAGTCGGTCGTATTGTTCTCGTTGGCCGACAAGCGCCCGGTCATCGAAACCCACGACTGGTTCTATGCCTCCGACAATGTGTTCCCACGCGACGGCAAACCCGTCTATGTTCAGGTTGGTTCGTCGGACAAAGACCAGCATATCGTATATACTGTTCTTTCTGGAAACAACGTCATTGAGAGCGGTGTCATCGACCAGAGCAATTCGCTCAATACGCGACAGTTCCGCTACAAGGATAGCTATGGAGATGGCATCCTGTTGTCCTATGCATGGGTGAAAGGGGGAAAGACCTACACCCATACGACCTCCATTGCCAAGCCTCTCCCCGACAAGCGCCTGTTGATGGAGTGGACGACCTTCCGTGACCGTCTTACGCCTGGGCAGAAAGAAGAGTGGTCGCTGCATATCAAACGTCCTGACGGCAAACCAGCCGAAGCTCAGCTGTTGGTGACGATGTACGACAAATCACTCGACCAGATACTGGCTCACAGCTGGAGTTTCCAACCCAATCTGTACCGCTCGCTGCCTTCTTCCAGTTGGTACGGTCCTGCGTATGGTGCCGTCGGACTCTATGGAGAACAGCCGATGAAACCGCTCTATGAGAAAAACCTCGACTGGAGCCATTTCGACTCCCAGTTGTATCCACGCTATCCGATGCCTATGTTGGTTTATGAGGTGGCAGCCGGCACGCGTCTGATGAAGTCCGCAGCCGTTCCCCAAATGGCCCGAGCCAACTCGATGGATGCTGCTGATGCCGCTATGGAAGATGAAGCTGCAGAGGAAAAGGCCGTGGTGACGGCGGACAATGTCGTAGGGAATGACGGAGGAGAACCGCAAGAGGCCGAGGTGCAAGTGCGAGAGAACCTTAACGAAACAGCTTTCTTCTATCCTGCCCTTAAATCAGATGCCGACGGCAACGTGACAATCTCATTCACACTACCCGAGAGCATCACGACGTGGAGACTCATGGGATTTGCCCATGACAAAGAGATGAACTATGGTGACGTCACCAGTGAGACCGTCGCTCAGAAGACAGTCATGATTCAACCCAATATGCCACGCTTCCTCCGTGTGGGCGACAAGGCAACGGTTGCAGCCCGACTCTTCAATACCTCAGAAGAAACCGTGACGGGAACAGCCCGTCTCCAGATTATCAATCCTGCTAACGACAAAGTCATCATCGACAAGAAGCAGACATTCACTATTGATGCAAGCGGCTCATCGGCTGTCGCCTTCGACGGTATAACGTTGGCTCAGACGGATGTCTACATCTGTAAGGTGACGGCGGCCGGCACCGGCTACAGCGACGGTGAACAGCACTATCTGCCTGTGCTGCCCGAGAAGCAGCTTGTCACCAACACGTTGCCATTTACGCAGAACGAGGCAGGGACGAAGACCGTCGACCTGACGAAGTTATTCTCGGTGAACGAAGTTTCCAACAAACTCACTGTTGAGTATACCAACAATCCGGCATGGCTGATGATACAGGCTCTGCCCACCGTCAGCAATGCATGGGAAAAAGATGCTATCTCGCTTGCCACCGCCTATTATGCCAACAGCATCTCGAACAGCATCCTCCATCAGACACCGGCCATCAAGAAGACTATCGAGCTGTGGAAACAGGAAAAGGGTGACGAGACCTCGCTCATGAGCAGCCTTCAGAAGAACGAAGACCTGAAGAACCTTGTGCTCAACGAGACACCCTGGGTGGCAGAAGCCGAACGTGAAACCGACCAGAAAGCCCGACTTATCAATTTCTTCGACCAGAATCTCGTTGATTACAGGCTAAACACTCAACTTGAGCATTTGAAGAAGTTGCAGAACTCCGACGGCTCCTTCTCGTGGTGGCCCGGAATGGAGGGTAGTATTTATGTGACGACGCAGGTTGTTGAGACTATGGCCCGTCTTGAAAAGATGCTGGGGTCTCAGCCTCAAGTGTCGCGTATCATTGAAAACGGATTAGACTATCTCTCGGAGTGCATCCATGAGGAAGTTGTCGAACTCAAGAAGCATGAGAAGGAGAGGCAAAAACACCTCCGTCCCAGTGAGATGGCTGTCTGCTATCTCTATATCCGTGCTCTTCGCGGCGATGAACTTTCCGGAGGGGAAAAAGCCGACGAAGCCTATCTGGTGTCGCTCCTTGAGAAGAAGACGACAGAACTGAGCATCTACGGAAAGGCCCGCTCGGCGCAGATCCTTGCCCACAACGACAAGAGCAGCCGTGCAAAGGACATGCTCCAGAGCATTCGCGAATATACCGTCTATAAGGAAGAAATGGGGCGCTATTTCGACACGCCTCGTGCGCTTTACACCTGGCGCAACTATCGCATTCCTTCGCAGGTCGCTGCCATTGAAGCCCTGCAGGCACTTGCCCCCACCGACAAGGCTATCCAGGAGATGCAGCGCTGGCTGTTGCAGTCCAAGCGCACTCAAGCCTGGGACACTCCCGTCAACACTGTCGATGCCGTCTATGCCTTCCTTGGAGGTCAGGAGAAAGTCCTTTCAGAGTTGACCCAGTCAAATCAGGCTCGGCTCTCTGTCAACGGAAAGCGGCTTGAACTTCCGCAGGCAACCGCCGGGTTAGGGTATGTCAAGGCAGCCCTTACCGGCAACAACATGAAGACGTTTGCAGCTGAGAAGACCTCTGAAGGCACTTCATGGGGTGCTCTCTACGCACAGTTCTTCCAGCCTGTTACCGACGTCGCCGATGCCTCAGCCGGAATCACGGTGAAGCGTGAAATAATCACCCCCGACGGCTATCTCTATGATGCCAGCCAGTCGGAACCCCTCTCTGTGGGCGATTGTGTGAAAGTGCGCCTGACGATTACTGCCGACCGCGACTATGACTTTGTTCAGGTGGTCGACCAAAGGGCAGCCTGCATGGAACCGCTCCGGCAACTCAGCGGTTACCGAGGGGGCTATTATACTGCACCGCGAGATAACGCAACGAACTATTATTTCGACTGTTTCCGCAAGGGCACGCACGTCATCGAGTCAGAGTACTATATCGACCGTAATGGCGACTATGAGACCGGTCTCTGCACCGTTCAGTGTGCCTACAGCCCCGAGTTCTCTGCCCGTACAAAGGCACAGAAGATAAAGGTCGGGAAATGAGGAAAGAGAAATAAGAAACGAGGAAAAAGGAATGAGAAATACGAAAAACAGCGTAATGGTGAAGGCACTGCTGCCTTCCTGCCTTTTTGTCTTATTACCATTTTATGCGACAGCCCAACGACTGGGAGCACTGAACCAGGTCATTGACCTCGGACAAGTGCCCTACAACCAGCCCATTACGGCAGAATTCGAACTTGTCAACAAGTCTGACAAGAATATCTCCATTGTCAAGGCCCGCAGCAGCTGCGGATGCACCACCGTAGAATATCCCAAAGACCCCATCCGCAAGGGGGGCGAACTGACGGTGTCGGCCACCTATGACGCCCGTCAGTTGGGGCACTTCTTCAAGCAGGTAGCCCTCTATACCGACCAGGATCAGAAACCGTTGAGGCTCACCCTCAAGGGAGTTGTCGTCGACAAGGTCGTCAACTATGCCGGCAAGTATGACTATATGTTGGGCGAACTGTCGGCCGACCGGAAAAGCATTTCGTTCGATGACGTGAATGCGGGTGACCAGCCGACGGCAAAGATACATATCATGAACCCGACGAAGAAGGCGGCACAGCCCGTGGTCATGCATCTGCCGTCCTACCTGAAGGCCGATGTGTCGCCGTCGAAACTCGCACCGGGACAGGCCGGAACCATCACCCTCACACTGGCATCGGAAGAGCTTGGCGACTACGGACTCACACAGACGCTTGTTTATCTTGGAATGAATCCCGGCGAGCGAGTGTCGCCCGATAAGGAGATTGCCGTCTCTGCTGTCCTGTTGCCTTCGTTTGCCGACTATACCGACGACGACTATGCCTACGCTCCGAAGCTGCACCTGTCGGTAGGGCAGGGGAGCGAGACGACGCTTCCCCTCGGCAGTTTTAATGGAAAGAAAAAGTTGAAGGGCGAAGTGTTCATCATCAATGAAGGTCTGAGCGAACTCGAAATCAGTCAGTTGCAGATGTATACCCCCGGCATACAGCTTTCTCTCGACAAGTCGCGTCTGGCACCCGACGAAATAACGACGCTGCATGTGATGGCAGTAGCAAAAGACTATCAGCCTGGCAGTCAGCCGCCCAGCATTCTGATGATTACCAATGATCCGCATCGGCCTAAGGTGACGATAAACATTGAGATAAAATGAACATTGAGATTGACAAAGGCAGCGGCTTCTGTTTCGGTGTCACGACCGCCATCAAGAAAGCAGAGGAAGAACTGGCAGCCGGTGCCGCCCTGTATTGTCTGGGTGACATCGTGCATAATGCCATCGAAGTGGAGCGCCTTCACGCAAAGGGTCTCGTCACCATCAATCATGATCAGCTGCGAGGGTTGCACGACGTGAAGGTGCTGTTGCGTGCCCACGGCGAGCCCCCCGAAACCTACGAGATAGCCCGACGCAACAATATCGAAATTATCGACGCCACCTGTCCTGTCGTCCTGCAATTACAGCGGCGCATCAAAAAACAATGGGAAACGGCCAATACCTCCGGCACATCGCAGGAAAATCCCTCCCGGAAGGACGATTTGCGGAAGGCCCAGTTGGTCATTTTCGGTAAAAACGGACATGCCGAAGTGCTGGGACTCGTCGGTCAGACCAACGGAGAGGCTATCGTCGTGGAGAGCCTTGACGACGTGAAACAACTTGACTTCTCACGCGACATCTATCTCTATTCACAAACCACCAAGAGTATCGACGAGTTTCATCGCATCACCGACTATATCCAGGAGCATATCGCTCCCACAGCAACCTTCCGCAGCTTCGATACCATTTGCCGGCAGGTAGCCAACCGGATGCCCAACATCGCACAGTTTGCCCGCCAGCACGACCTGATAATTTTTGTATGCGGGAGAAAGAGTTCCAATGGGAAAGTTCTCTACCACCAGTGCCTGTCGGTCAACCCCCGCAGCCATCAGGTAGAGCGGCCCGAGGACATCCTTCCTGAGTGGTTCCATGACGTAGAGACCGTCGGCATCTGCGGAGCCACCAGCACTCCTCTTTGGCTGATGGAACAATGCCGCGACTACATCGTCACTATGCGTCAGCAAACACCTTCCCGTCGTCAAGCCTAATCTGCAGCTTCGTGTATTCGCAGTGGAAGTCATGCTGCAGCCGGTCGAGATAGCGGCGGCTTTCCCACTTGCACATCGGCAGGTCGTGAAGCAAGTAGTTGCCACAGCTCTCAGGCTCCGTAGCAGGCACTTTGTCCTGTATGAGAATCCATTCGAGACACGCTATCGTCAGCTGGCGCATGTCTTCGACCGTGTAACTACCCGTCATGATGATATACATTCCGGTCAGACAGCCCATAGGACCCACATAGACCACGTCATCCTTGACCTCGCTGTTGCGGAACCAGGTGGCCATCAGGTGCTCCAGACTGTGGATGGCAGCGGGAGCAACAGCTGGCTCCTTGTTTGGCTCGGTGATGCGAAGGTCGAAGGTGGTAAACCCTTTGTCTATGCGCGAAACGTAGATACCTGGCCTCAGGCAGGTATGGTCGATGGTAAAACTTTGTATGACTTCCATATAATCTAAGTGTAATGATTTCTTTTGCAAAGTTACTCAATAAATCCCAATCAACAAAATAATTCAGTTGAATTTACTAAGAAACGATAGAGAGAAAATTGCCGACTCTGAAAGCCGGTCATAAGAACCGGAATTCGTTTCAGTGTGTGATAAGCCCCTTATCACACATTGATAAGCCCCTTATCACACATTGATAAGCCTATTACCTCTGCGTGATAATAGTGGTATATCTAAGACGTTGATTACCAAACAATTAAGATTTTATAGTTCCGAACCTTAGTAATCGCAATTCAAAATCATGGAAAAGCCCCCGTGCCTTCAATCGCATCGCAGCTGTGAGGACGAATAATAGCACATTACATGGCGCAAAAGACTT
>Ga0310697_10004481_pt1 | contig 13789 bp, 13 predicted proteins | sample 172DNAGHGlowgp2_FD_203883 | JGI IMG/M metagenome (GOLD analysis project Ga0310697, IMG submission 203883) | Sheep rumen microbial communities from Palmerston North, Manawatu-Wanganui, New Zealand - 1728 DNA GHGlow gp2 (v2) (version 2) | ecosystem: Host-associated > Mammals > Digestive system >...
CGGCAGGGCGGGCGGTTATACGCTTATGCTCCCGAAAGAGGACAGAAGTTACGCCACGCGCTCCGAACTGCTTGACCGTTTGAAAGTTGCTATGGGCGGGCGCGTAGCTGAAGAAATTGTCCTTGACGAAATTTCTACCGGCGCATCGCAGGATATTCAGCAGGCAAGCCAAATTGTTCGCGCCATGATTATGCAATACGGCATGAGCAACGTTCTTGGTCCCATTGCTTACGGCGGCGACCCCGCGCAGCAATATTATTTCGGGCAACCGCAGAAAAATTATTCCGAAGAAGTTGCCAGCGAGATTGATAAAGAAGTTCATCGCTACATGGAAGAGGCTTACGAGGCTTGCCGAAAGATTATCAACGAAAACCGCGACAAGTTAGAAAAAATCGCTATGGCTTTGATTGACAAGGAGACACTTTCAGCGCAGGAACTTAAAGAAATTGTTTTCGGCGAAGAAAAAATCGAACTGGAAAAGCCGCTCATAAAAGAGCCGCCGCCGATTGAAACGATTAAGCTTGAAGAAGTCGAACAACCCAAATTCCCTGACAGTTCGACACCGAATCCGGCTTAAAAAAATTTTTGAGGAAGTGACCGAAGTTGAGATTATTGCAACTCGGTCTTAATTTTTTTGCAAGGAGGAAAATTTTTGCGTCACGAATATTTAAAACTTGTCCCCGAAAATATAACCGTCACGTTCACAGATATTCACTTCTCGAAACGCACGGGCGAAAGTATAACGGTTCACTTGGAACGCCCGAACGATAACGGCTTTGACATAGCTGAATATGTTTTGCCCGTGTGCTATTGTAAAAAATGTATGGGCTTTACCGAAGACGAAGAATATAAATTGCGGCGTTTCGTTGAAAGGCACAGTTCGCTGATTTGGGAAATTGCCCGTGAGGACGGTGAGATAATTGCCGATATTATTTGAACTCTACGGCTATAAAGTTTTCTTTTGGTCAAATGAAAACGACGAACCCGTTCATGTTCATGTTGCAAAGGGAAAACAATCTGCCAATGCAACAAAAATTTGGCTTCCCACTGAAAGTAATCCTGTCGTTGCTCATAATAAAAGTCGTATTCCGAAAAAGGATTTAACGCGGCTTTTAAAAGCCATTGCGCTTGAACGAAACAATATAATTGCAAGTTGGTACGATTATTTTGGTAAATAAATTTCAGGAGGAAAATTTTATGAGTGAAATTGTATTGCATTACACCCGCGCAGGACACGTGGAAAATATTCATCGTGCAGACGTGGCGGCGGTAAACTGTAAAGGCGAGGTCGTGGCAGCGATTGGCAATGCTTATCTGCCGATGTTCTGGCGCAGTGCTGCTAAACCGTTTCAAGCGTTACCCTTCGTGAAAAATGGAGGGCTTGAAAAATACGGCATAACCGAAGAAGAACTTGCCCTGCTGGTTTCCAGCCACAGCGGCGAAGAAAATCACGTGGCTCTTGTCAGAAAAATTTTGGGCAAGCTCGGACTTGATGAATCGGTTTTGGATTGCGGCGTTGTGCGCCCCATGAGCGGCAAGGCTTTTAAAAAAATTATCGCGGCGGGAGAAAAAGTTTTGCCCGTGCACAATGCTTGCTCCGGTAAACATTCGCAGATTATCGCGCTGGCTATGATGCTCGGTGTGCCCTATGAAGGCTACACCAAACCCGACCACGCGGCGCAAAAAGTTATCTTTAAGCACGTAGCTATGGCGTCGAAAATGCCCGAAGACAAATTGGAAATTGGCATTGACGGTTGCGGCGTGCCGGTTTTTTATCTGCCGATTTATAATATGTCTCTTGCCTACGCAAAACTTTCCACTCCGGCTAAGGGCGATTGGGGCGAATATGAACTTGCCGCAACGAAAATCCGCGACGCCATGAGCAAATATCCGCAAGTTGTCAGCGGCACGGGGCGAATTGATTTAGCAGTCAGCGAAGTCACCGGCGGCAGGATTATCGCCAAAATCGGTGCGGACGCCGTTTACTGTCTGGCGGTTAAAGACGGCGACCTTGGCATAACTTTTAAAATCGAAGACGGCAGTTTTGCGGCTGTCACGCCCATGACGATTGCCACGCTTAAATATCTTGACTTGCTTACACGCGATGAGGCGGCTCAACTTGATAAACTTTTCCCGCCCGTGCTAAAAAATCATCGCGGCGAAATCATCGGAACGATTGAAAGTACAATGCGTAATGCGTAATTAAATGCGGTATGAAAAATTTTCAGTCCTTGCCGTTGCAGGGCTGATTTTTTTTTTTTATAATCGCGCCGAAGAAGGAGGAAATTTTATGGCAGTAAGATATATCAGCGGCGGAGAAAGTCACGGCTCGCGGCTCGTTTGCATTTTGGAAGGTTTGCCCGCCGGTTTGAAAGTTTCAAGCGATTTCGTCAACGCTGAACTTAAAAGGCGGCAGGGTGGTTACGGGCGCGGCGGACGCATGAAAATTGAAAGCGACCACGTGGAATTTTTATCGGGAATTCGTTTTGGTGAGACGATTGGCAGCCCGATAACTTTATCTGTGGAAAATCGCGATTGGAAAAATTGGTTGGACAGAATGAGCGCGGAAGGTTGCGAATTCGGCGAACGTGTAACCAACGCCCGACCCGGTCACGCAGATTTAACAGGCGCGGCGAAATTTGCCCGCTCGGACGTGCGCGACATCTTGGAGCGTTCCAGTGCTCGCGAAACGACAATGCGCGTGGCGGCGGGTGCGTTGTGTAAAATTTTTCTAAAAAGTTGCGGCGTGGAAATTTCCGGTGAAGTTTTAAGCGTAGGCGGCGTGACGGGTGAGCAGGAAATTAAAAATCGTATCGACGCGGCAAAAGCGGCGGGCGACACGCTCGGCGGTATTTTTGAAGTTAAAATTTCGGGCGTGCCGGCAGGTTTGGGCAGTCACATTCAGTGGGATAAAAAAATTGACGCGAAATTTGCGGCGGCGTTCATGTCGATTCAGGCGATAAAGGCGGTCGAACTCGGCGACGGCTTTGCAAACGCTACAAAACTCGGCAGCCAAGTTCACGACGAAATTTTTATAGACGGCGGAAAAATTTTTCGCAAAACAAATCGGGCGGGCGGCTTTGAAGGCGGCATGACAAACGGCGAAGATTTAATCATTCGTGCCGCGATGAAGCCGATTCCTACGCTGATGAAACCTTTGCAAACCGTTGACATTGCCACGAAAACCGCGACGACGGCGAGCAAGGAACGTAGCGATACTTGTGCAATTTGGGCGGCGGCGGTTGTCGGCGAGGCTATGGCGGCGATTGTCACAGCAGACGCCTTTGTAGAAAAATTCGGCGGCGACGCGCTCTGTGATACCCTTGCCAACTTGAAAAATTATCGCGCACGACTTGCCAAGGAGTTTGGATTATGAAAGATAACGTGATTTTAACCGGCTTTATGGGCACCGGAAAAACCAGTCTCGGAAAACTGCTGGCACAGCGGCTCGGTCGCCCGTTTGTCGACATCGATAAAAAAATTGAGGACGAAGCGCACCTTTCTATCCCGAAAATTTTCGAATGTTTCGGCGAAGAACATTTCCGCGAACTTGAAAAATCTGCTGTAAAAGAACTTTCTGAGCGGCGCGGGCTGGTTATCGCTACGGGCGGCGGCACCATTAAGGACGAAGAAAATTTGCGCCTACTGAAAAATTCCGGCGTGCTGATTTGTTTAACTACAGAGCCGGAAGAAATTTATTACCGAACGGCGCGGCGCGGTGAACGCCCTGTCCTTGACGGCGGCGGCGATGAGCGGCTCGAAACTATTAAAAAACTGCTTGCCGAACGAAAAAATTTTTACGACCGCGCAGATTATCAAGTTGATACTACAGAATGGTCGCCACTGCAAATCATCGATGACATTTGCAAATATTTGCGACAATTTAGGAGTTAAAAGCATGGAAAAAGTTTTTGTTGACCTCGGCGCGAACAGCTACGAAATTTTTATCGGCGAAAATATTTTAAACGGCGTCGCAGAATTCATTTCGGCTAAAAATTTCACGAAAAAGGCTTTAATCGTCACGCAAGAACAAATTTTCAACGCGCACGGCAAATTTTTGACGGAAAATCTTGATTCGCAGAAAATTTCTTACACAATCGCGAAAATTCCCGACGGCGAGACCTCAAAAAGTCTGCAAGAGGCGGAAAAAATTTTTACGCGGGCGATTGAATTCGGTTTGGACAGAAAATCCGTCGTAATTGCGTTTGGCGGCGGTGTTGTCGGGGATTTGGGCGGTTTTATCGCCGCTACATTCATGCGCGGCGTTAATTTGATTCAAATTCCTACAACTTTGCTTGCTCAAGTCGATTCCAGCGTTGGCGGCAAGACTGCTGTCAATCACGCGCTCGGAAAAAATTTAATCGGCGCATTTCATCAGCCAAAAGCCGTTTTTATTGATTTAAATTGCTTAAAAACTCTTCCCGAACGCGAAATTAAGTCTGGACTCGGCGAAATCGTTAAATATGGTGTCATCAGCGACGAAAATTTATTTTCTTATCTGGAAAACAACGCAGAAAAAATTTTACAGCGCGATTTAAAAATTTTAGCGAAAATTATCAAGCGTTCCTGCGAAATTAAAGCAAAAATCGTCAGCGCGGACGAAAAAGAAGCCGGTTTGCGCAGAATTTTAAATTTTGGGCACACTTTAGCCCACGCCGTAGAGGAAGAGACCAATTATAAAAAATTTCGACACGGCGAAGCGGTTGCTATTGGTATGGTCGGCGCGGCGCGAATTAGTTGTGAACTCGGCAAAAATTCTGCGGAAAATGTCCAGCGGCTCGAAAATTTGCTAAAAAAATTCGGTATGATTACAAATTGCGCGGGTTTAGACGCGGAAAAACTCTACAATGTCACTTTTCGCGATAAAAAAACTGTCGGCGGCGTTGTGAATTGGGTTTTAATGAAAAATTTCGGCGAAGTTGAAATTTGCGGCGATATTCCTACTGAAATTATAAAAAAAATCTTTAGGAGATTGTGTAATGGAGATTAAAATCAGCGACGACTTTAATTTAAAAAAAATTATTCACAGCGGGCAATGTTTTCGCCCAAAAGAGATTGAACCCGGCGTTTTTCGTTTCATTTTGGAAGAAAATATCTTGCACATCAGCAAAATCGACGAAAATTTTTTTGAAGTTGACTGCTCGCCAGAAGATTGGGAAAAAATTTGGAAAAATTATTTTGACATCGACACGGATTATAAAAAAATCCGCCGGGACGTGGAAAATTTTGCGGCGGGCAAGTCTTACGAAAAAATTTTGCTAAATGCTACAAATTTCGGCGTGGGAATTCGTATTCTTAAACAAAATCCCTTTGAAATGCTCATAAGTTTTATAATTAGTCAGCGAAAAAATATTCCGGCTATTAGAGCTTCTGTAGAAAAAATTTGTGAGCGATTCGGTCGGCGCGTCGGCGAAATTTATCTTTTTCCGCGTGTAGAAGAGATTTCCGGCGCAAAAATCGAAGATTTAACCGGTTTGGGGCTTGCTTATCGCAAAGATTACATAAAAAATGCTCTGGAAAAGATTTCTAGCGGCGAAATTGACCTAAACGCCCTAAAAAATCTTCCGGACGAAGAGCTTGTCGAAAAATTAAAGACAATTCACGGCGTCGGCGATAAAATTGCCAACTGCGTCGCGCTTTTTGCCTATCATCGCGTAAATCGCGCTCCTGTAGACGTTTGGATTAAACGCGCTATCGAATTTGACTTTGGCGGCGTAAATATTTTCGACATTTTCGGAAAAAACGCCGGAATTCTTCAGCAATATATCTTTTATCACAAGCGTTCTAACAAATAATTTAAAATTTTTGCCGGAGATGAGAGAATGAAGAGAGTTTTTGTTAAAGATTTAACGGAAAATGAACTAATAATTAGCGGCGGCGATGCAAATCATCTCGCTCGCGCACTAAGAGCACGTCGCGGCGATAAAATTACTGCTGTGGACAAATTCGGGCATTGTGCGATTATTGAATTAACTGATTTTAGAAATGATACGATAAAAGCGCGGAGAATCAGCGAAATTCGGCTTATTTCTCGCGAAAAAAAGATAATCTTAGCCGATTGTCTGCCAAAACAGAACCGTTTTGACAATATAATCGAAAAATCCACCGAACTTGGCGTTGATAAAATCGAACCGCTCATTTCTGAACGAACTATTGCCAGACCGGGCGGTTTGCGCGAAAATTCTAAAATAGAACGCTGGAAAAGAATTGCTAAGGAGGCGGCTGAACAATGCGCACGCGATTCTATCCCCGAAATCGGAAAAATTCGCTCGCTTAATGAATGGTTGAATGAAATTTCGCCAATAAAGGACGATACTTTACTACTTTTTTGCTGGGAAAACGAAAAAAATACCACTGCTCGCGAAATTTTGCGTGATTATAAAAATTCCGGCGCAGAAAAAAATATTATCGTGTTAATCGGTCCCGAAGGCGGCTTTTCCGACCGTGAAGTTAAAAATATTAAGGAAATTGGCGGAATTAGCGTCTCACTCGGTAAAAGAATTTTGAAAACCGACACCGCTGCCATTTCCATTTTGGCGATGATTAATTATGAATTCATGTAGAAAATTTTCGTTTACAGATAAAAAATTTCTCCCCGCAAGCTTGACGGGGCTTTTTTTCTGGCTTAAACTCAAAAAAAATCGCTCAAAAATAAATTTTTGGAGGTTAAATTACTTTTGAAGAAAATTTTTTTCCAAACTCTCGGTTGCAAGGTCAATCAATACGAATCTGAGGCGATGCAACGACTTTTTGAGACCGCCGGCTACGAAATTTCCGAAAATATCGCCTCAGCTGATGTTGTTGTAGTAAATACTTGCACTGTTACCGCTGTCAGTTCGCAAAAATCGCGCCAAATGATTCGTCGTGCCGCTAATTTGAATAAAAATTGCATTTTGGTAGTCGTTGGTTGCTACGCGCAGAGCAAACCAGATGAAATTTCAAAAATTGACGGCGTTGACGTAATTATTGGCACAAAAGACCGAATTAATATCGTAAATTTTGTCGAAAAGGCATTAAAAAACCGCGATAAACAAATTTTTTGTGTAGAAAACGTCAATGACATTAAAATTTTTGAGGAATTGCCGCATACGCCGCACAGAACGCGAGCTTTTTTAAAAATTGAGGACGGTTGCAATAATTTTTGCTCGTATTGCATAATTCCTTATGTTCGCGGGCGTGTTCGCAGTAGAAATTTGGAAAATATCCGCGCTGAATGTCAAAATTTGAAAATTTTTGGCTTCAAAGAGATAGTTTTGACCGGAATTCACATCGGAGCATACGGCAGGGACTTTAAAAGCGAAATTTCTTTGATTGACGCGATAAAAACTGTCCTTGATGCCGCAAATCCCCTAAGATTGCGTCTTGGCTCGCTGGAATCAGCCGAAATGAGCGATAAATTGATTGATTTACTTAAAAATGACGCGAGAATTTGTAATCATGTGCATTTACCGTTGCAATCCGGCAGCGATGAGGTCCTAAAAGCCATGCGCAGACCTTACACGACAAAAAATTTTGCAGATTTAACGGAAAAACTGCTTAAAACCGTTCCAAATATCTCAATCGGCACTGATTTAATCGTCGGATTTCCCGGAGAAACTGAAAAAAACTTTTCCGAGACCTTAGAATTTATAAAAAGTCAGCCGTTCAGCAAAATTCATGTTTTTCCGTATTCAGCGCGCGAAGGAACGCTTGCGGCGACATTTCCGAATCAAATTCCTTCGCAAATAAAAAAAATCCGCGCAAATTCAGCTTTAGAAGTCTCAAAAATTAAAGAAAAAGCATTTTCTTCGCGATTAATTGGAAAAATTGTAGAAATTATCGCTGAAACTTCAGAAAACGGGATTGTCGACGGTTTGACGAAAAATTATGTTCGGGTTTACATTCCGGATAAAAAAATTCCTCTCGGCGAGGTCGTAAAAGTTAAAATAGAAAAAATTTTTAAAGATGGCGTGTGGGGTGAGTGTATTGATTAAAAAAAATTGGCAAAAACTTTTAACGGCGACGATTTTAGCTGGAAATTTATTACTTTCAGTGCCGGTAGAGGCAGAAATTAAAAATTATACGGCAAATATCGAAGAAATCACCGGTGAAATGGAAAATCAAGAGGTTTCAAAACAAAGGACACTTGATAAATCAATAAAAAATGTAATAAATCAAATTTATATTGATTTAAAGGGTTTAAACAGCGGATTAAGCGACGAAGAAATTTTTACGATAGCAAACAACACTTATAAAATCGTCGGGGAACCGGAATTTAATCGCGAAGTAAAAAAATTAACGAATAAAACTGATATTATCGTGTGGAAAGCTACAGTTGACGTAAATTTTGACGATTCAGAGATAAAAAAATGGATAAAACGCGATGAAAATGAAAAATTCGTGCTGATTAATCAAAATCGCGAATTGAAAAAACTTTTTGCGGAGAACGAACAAAAACTTGAAGAATTTCGCAAGCAAAGTGAGCAAATAACTAAAAAACAGGAAAAAAATTACGTAAAAGCGGCGATAAAATACCTTGAAAGCGAATTTTTATCGAATCAGAAGGTAAAAATTGGAAATAGATATAATTACGAGAACCGAATTACTGACGCGATTCAACTTTATGGCGAAGCGATTGTTTTAAATGAAAATAATGTCGCAGCGTATAATAATCGCGGGCAAATTTATAAAAATATCGCCGATAAGAAGGCATTTATCGAAAAAGATATCCCTGCGGCGTCAAGTTATCGTCAAATGGCGATAGCGGACTTCGATAAAGCGATAAGAATCAACCCAAACTACGCAGAAATTTATAAAAATCGCGGATTAATTCATTTTGCGAACAAAAATTACGAGCAAGCGATAAAAGATTTTAATCGAGCGGTGCAAATTGAGCCGAATAACGCAGAAAATTATATAAATCGAGCAAATTATTATCGGCAAGTGAAAAATAATGAATTATCGCTGGCAGATTACAATAAAGCGGCGGAATTGGAGCCGAATAACGCGCAAATCTATTTTAAACGCGGAAATTTTTATGAACAGGACGCAAAAGACAATAATAAAGCGGTGGATGACTATTCGCGAATGATTTCGCTGGAAAAACGGGAAAAATTTTTGATTTTAGGTTATCATAGCCGTGCCGGAGCCTATAAAAAGCTAAAAATGTACGAAAAAGCGATTGCAGACTATACAAAATGCATTTCGCTGATAGAAAAAGGCGAAAATACCAGTTTATTGCCGTGGGCGTATCGATTTCGCGGAGAATGTTATAAATCGTTGGGCAATGAGGCAAATTTTCAAGCCGATATGAAAAAATTTGAGGATTTACAGAGAAAATGAGAGACAAATATTTAAATCAAGACCGTGCGCCGATTTTAGAGGCGTTAAACAAGATGAAAATGACACGATTGGTGCCGTTTGACGTGCCCGGACACAAAAGAGGTCGCGGAAATCGCGAATTAGCGGAATTTTTAGGGCAAAATTGCCTAGACGTCGACGTAAATTCGATGAAACCGTTGGATAATTTGTGTCATCCGGTCAGTGTAATACGAGATGCAGAAATTTTAGCGGCGGAGGCATTTGGAGCGGCGCATAGTTTTTTAATGGTGGGTGGAACGACTTCGGCGGTGCAAGCGATGATACTTTCGACGTGTAAACCCGGCGAAAAGATAATTTTGCCGCGAAATGTGCACCGTTCGGCGATAAATGCGTTGATTTTGTGCGGCGCGGTGCCAATTTACGTCAATCCGCAGGTAGATTCGCGCTTGGGAATATCTTTAGGAATGAAAGTAGAAGAAGTAATCGCGGCGATAAAAAATAATCCTGACGCGAAGGCAGTTTTGGTAAATAATCCGACTTATTACGGAATTTGTTCAGATATTTCCACGATAACGGCGGTTGCACACGCTCACGGCATGAAAATTTTGGCAGATGAGGCGCACGGAACGCATTTTTACTTCAATAAACGCCTGCCGCCGTCAGCAATGAGCGTTGGCGCGGACATGGCGGCGGTTTCAATGCATAAATCGGGCGGCTCTTTGACGCAAAGTTCAATTTTACTGACGGGAAAGGATATAAACGCGGGTTATGTTCACCAAATTATAAATTTAACGCAAACTACCAGCGGTTCTTATCTTTTAATGTCGAGTTTGGACATTTCGCGGAGAAATTTAGCTTTAAACGGTGAAAAAATCTTTGATAACGTGATAAATTTGGTCGAATATGCGCGAGATGAGATAAATTTTTTGGGTGGCTGGTATGCATACGGGAAAGAGCTTGTTGACGGCGATTCTGTCTTTGATTTTGACGTGACAAAACTTTCTGTCTTTACGCGGGCAGTCGGGCTTGCGGGCGTGGAAGTTTACGACATTTTGCGCGATGAATACGATATTCAGCTGGAATTTGGCGATATTGCGAACATTTTGGCATATGTTTCGGTTGGCGACCGCGTAAAAGATATTGAACGGCTCGTCAGCGCGTTGGCTGATATTAAACGCATTTATCGGAAAGATTCTTCGCGGCTAATGAAGGTAGAATACATTGACCCGATAGTTGACGTCGCGCCGAAAGAGGCTTTTTATGCAGAAAAAAAATCTCTGCCGATTGAAGAGACTGTCGGCGAGACTGCGGCGGAATTTTTGATGTGTTATCCACCCGGAATTCCGATTCTTGCTCCGGGCGAGAGAATCACTAAAGAGATTTTGGATTATATTCGTTATGCGAAGCGAAAAGGCTGTCAAATTACCGGACCGGAGGACATGACGATAAAAAATTTGCAAGTTATGGCGTAATTCAATGCGTTAATACGGAATAAAATTGTCGACGATAGCTTTAATTTCCTTTTGATTTTCGTCAATCTTAGTTGTAAGTTCTTTTTTAGTCTCCTCAATCTTAGCTGTAAGTTCTTTTCTCGTTTCCTCAATTTTACTGTCCAGTTTATCTTGCCGCATTTCCAATCTTTCTTGACGCGATTCGATTCTGTCCATGCGTTGATTCAATTCTTTTCGTGTTTCGCGTATTTCCGTTTTAATTTCGCGCATTTCGGCTTTCATATCGCGCATTTCATTTAAAATTAGCTCGCCGTAATTGAAATTTTTATCTTCGTTCATGACAATCACTCCTTTGTTTCGTAAATTTCGTTCAAAAGTTTTTCCTGTTTTTCTTTGCTTGCCTGCGCGAAGGAACGACTTGCGAAAATATTTGGAGCGGCGGCACCGATAGCGATTGCTAAAATTATTAAAAGGGCGTCGACACCGGATTGAATTGCCAATAAAAGTTCGTTGAGTTTAATTTGGCGGATATTTATTATCGCGAAGAGAAAACGATAAATTAAAACGCCCGGAACCAGCGGAATAACAGCCGGCACGATTAAAACAAGGGAGGGCGTGTGTAACCAGTGAATTGCCTGCATGGCGATGACGCTGACTAAAGTTGCGCCCGCCAGCGTTCCGACTTCGGAGCCGAAACCCAGTTCAAAGACTAAAAAATTTCTGGTGCAAACGCAAATTGCGCCGCCAGCCGCCACCGCGTATAATAATCTGGGCGGGACGTTGAAAAAAATTGCGAAACTCATTGCGCCGATAGCCGCCGCCATTGCGAAGAGCAGATAATTACTTTCGGGGCGCATTGCCAAGTTTGTAAACGAATCAAAATCCGCCATGCCGATAGCAAAGACGATACCGAAAGTCATTGCGCCGATAATAACCAGCGTGTGTATAATTCGCGCCGCGCCGCTGACTAAATATGTGTTTAAAATGTCGCTAAGCGCGTTAATCATCGGCACGCCGGGGACAAGGAATAATGCGGCGGCGATAAGCGGGTGCCATGGCGTTGCGGTCGGCAAAAAATGTGTAAGATAAGCGGCAATCGTAGCTGTGAACGCCGCGAACGTCATTGAAACGTAAGGATTGAAGCCAAAACGCTCGGCGCATTGCATTTGAATAATTTTCCCGATAATCGCGCTGATTACCGTGTAAAATGCCGCGTTAAAATCGCAACCGAACAGCGTACAAAATGCCCCGCAACCAAAACCCGCCGCGCTGATTGAAACTAAATGCGGATAGCGCGGACGTTTAGCGACGGCAGCCAGTTCGCCTTTAAATTCTTCCAGCGTGTAATGTTCTTTTAAAGCGCGCCACGTCAATTTACTCACGGCGGAAATAATTCTCATGTTGACGGCGTGCTTGACGCATTTTCTAAAGGACGTGTGCGAATGGTGCTCGTCGCTTATGTTAAGCATTAAGGTCGTATACATTATGTGCAGATGAAATTTTTCGGCGTCAATGCCCATGTAAGCCGCCACGCGTTTCATATCGCGAACGATTTGGCTGGTATCTGCGCCGTTTTCCATTAGCAACTGCCCGACCGTAAGGAGCAATTCTGCTTTTTGCCCGATTTCCGCGAACGCCTCGCGCAGAAGTTCTCGTTGCTCCTCGTAATAAGTTTTAAAATCGTTATCGTGCATAAAAAATTCCCCTCTCGCGTTGATTATAACATATGAGCGGGGAAATTTTTAGTTGCGATTTAATTTTTAGTCACGAATTTTTTTGCTAGACGAACAGCTTCCACGCCGTCTTTTGCATAGGCATCAGCACCGGCGGAATCAGCATATTCTTGCGTTAAAGCCGCGCCGCCTACCATAATTTTTGCTGAACAGCCAGCCGCGTGCAAATCCGCAACGACTTTATCAATCTGAATCATCGTCGTAGTCATCAGCGCACACAATCCGACAATATCTGCGTCGTGTTCCATGGCGGCACGGACAATTTTTTCCGAATCAACATCTTTTCCTAAATCAATCAATTTAAAGCCGCTGTTGGCAATCAACGCGCCGACGATATTTTTGCCCAAGTCGTGCACGTCGCCTTTAACGGTGGCTATAACAAAAGTTCCCTGCGTTTTAGTTTCCTGCGCGGGGAAATTTTTTTTAAGTTCGTCAAAGGCAAGGCGCATTGTTTCAGCGGAGAGCAAAACTTGCGGGAGAAAAATTTTTCCTGCGCCGAAATCTTCGCCAAGGTCATTCATGGCGGCGGTTAGGGCGCGTTCGGTAATTTCATTGGCGGAAAAATTTTCAGCGACGGCTTTTTTTATCAGCGCGGGAATTTCATCTTTGTCGCCCTCACGAATTGCAAATTTTATCGCGCTCAACGTATCGAGAGAAATTTTTTTCGGCGGCGGAGTAGCGGCGGTTTGCGCCATTTTGCTGAAGGCTAAGCCGTTCGGGTCATGAGCGAGCAGGGCGGCGGCAGTTTTTAAAACATTTTGCATAGATTCATCATAAGGATTCATAATCGGCGCGTCGAGACCTGCGGCAAGGCACATTGCAAAGAAAGTGGAATTAATCAGCGGGCGATTTGGCAAGCCGAACGAAATATTACTTAAACCCATTGTCGTTGGCAAATTTAATTCATTGTAAAGTTTCAAGGTCTTTAGAACTTCCAGACAAGCGTTTTTATCGGCGGAAATTGTCATGACGAGCGCGTCTAGGAGAAAATCCCCGTCTTCAAGCCCGAAATTTTTAGCGGCGGCGATAATTTTTTTTGCGACGGAAAATCTTTCTTCCGCTGAATTTGGCACGCCGTTTTCAGTGAGCGGAAGAATTAAAATTGCCGCGCCATAACGTTTTGCCAGCGGTAAAAATTTTTTAATGCGTTCCGGCTCAAAGCTGACAGAATTTATCAGCGCACGACCGGGAAAATTTTTTAAGCCCGCCTCCAGAGCCTGTGCGTCGCCGGTATCAATGGCAAGCGGCGCGTCGGTTATCTGCGCGATTTCGCTGACGGCTTTTTTCATCATTTCGGCTTGATTA
>Ga0310697_10004487_pt1 | contig 13779 bp, 18 predicted proteins | sample 172DNAGHGlowgp2_FD_203883 | JGI IMG/M metagenome (GOLD analysis project Ga0310697, IMG submission 203883) | Sheep rumen microbial communities from Palmerston North, Manawatu-Wanganui, New Zealand - 1728 DNA GHGlow gp2 (v2) (version 2) | ecosystem: Host-associated > Mammals > Digestive system >...
TATCTCCTGCGAGATGCTCAAAAGAGAGGCTTCTTCACCGCCTATCTGCCTTGCGGTGTAAAGGCTGTTGCCTGTAGCAGAGAAATAGAAAATCAGACGCTTGATTTTCTTCTCATTATCTTTTGTTGACTTTCCAAACGAAGGAAGCGCTGGAACACATGCTGCAAGCATACCAAGCCCCATAACCTTGAGGGCTCTTCTTCTACTGATTGGTTTGTTGATATTCATTATTGTATGTGTTTATTTCGCTTGCAAAGTTACATACATTATTTGATATAGGTTTTACCCATATTTATTAATCACCTACCAATTTCACAGAAATATTGATTGAAAGCCTTAAAGCACCTACCATTTTCTTCTTGAGTTGGTTGACAATCTCTGTGAGTGAGTGAACGTGTTGCAAAATCTCGTTTACGTAACTTGTGGATAACTTATAAATCTGCATCATACGATTTCGGGATTATATTTGAGCGCATCAGACGGCCATCCCGTCACATTCCTGCCAGTATCAAGAATGCGAATCTCTTGGAGGTCATCATCAGACAGCGTGAAGTCAAAGAGGTCGATGTTCTCTATCATCCTTTCCTTGTGGGTAGTCTTTGGAATGATGATAATACCGTTCTGTACCAGGAACTTCAAGGCTATCTGTGCTGACGTCTTACCGTATTTCTCGCCAATCCTCAGCAAAGACTTGTTCTTGAAGATGCTGTTTCTACCCTCTGCCAATGGACTCCATGCTTCCAAAGCCGTGTCGTATGGTTTCAGATATTCCAACATTTTCCGTTGCTGATAGAGTACATGGGTCTCGCATTGGTTCACAACAGGCATCACCTTCGCATCATTCACAATCATAGGAAAGGTGTTGGGATAGAAGTTGGAAACTCCAATGGCTTTGAACATGCCCTGCTCATAGAGTTCTTCGAGCGTATGCCACATGACGTTTGGATTTCCTACAGGCCAGTGAATCAGCATCAAGTCCACATAGTCAAGTCCAAGTTTCTTCATGGAATGGTCAACCGTGCGCAAGGTTTCCTGTTTCGTATAGCATGAATCGCATATCTTTGTCGTGATGAACAGCTCTTCACGGGGAATGCCACATTTCCTGACAGCATCTCCCACGCCTTTCTCATTATAATACATGGCTGCTGTGTCGATGCTCCGATAGCCTACCGATACGGCATCTTCCACAACTCTCTGCGTTTCCCTCTCAGAAATATTAAAGACCCCCAAGCCTACCATTGGCATTTTCAGTCCATTATTCAAGACTTTGTATTCCATAACACATCCCTTCTTAGTATGTTGATGCTTTCATCTGTTGCTTCTTGTCATCCATATCGCTGCTTCTGTTTTGTAAACACCTATTCTCTATCAATGGCTTTAACTCACGTTCGAAGATACCACGTTCTACTATCCTATAGTGTGGACGGTACGCCTCACGATATTCAGGAGAATGGCTGATAGCATATTTACCGGCTGACAGGATGCTGTCAATGAAAGCCTTGTCCTGCTGATAGTTCGGTAACCCAAGTTGCATTTGGTCAATCGTACCAATAATCACGTGCCATCGGTCTCTCCAGGATTCAACAGTAGGACGCTTCTTGCTGTTAGCACTACGGATAAAGGCATCTAACATCAAATCCTCTGATATGACGGACTCCTTGATGGTTCTGATACTGACGCGATAATAATTGCTGTCTATGCCGCAAGGCTCATAGTTCCAGGGCATCAGGTCATCTATGCTGGTAGTATTTAGTTCTTCATCCAAATAAGCCTTCACCCTTTGTCTGTCCGACACAAGGTGTTCTGCTCCCATGTAGTCCTGAAAACACGACTTATACAGGTCGAGCAAACGCAACTGAGGATAAGTCTGTAGTTGCTTGTAGACGAATCCATCAATGTCCTGTGCCAGGAGTACTATTGAGCACAGAAGACAGATGGTGACAAGTGCCGCTTTCTTCATCGCGAAATTCCGATTTATCTGTCTTTTATCTCTATCTTTTTTATCACCTTGGCTGGAACACCGCCAACAATGGTATTCGGCTCTACATCCTTGGTCACTACAGCACCAGCAGCTACTACGGCTCCATCGCCAATAGTCACACCTGCAAGAACGGTGGCATTGGCTCCAATCCAGACGTTTTTGCCAATGTGGATAGGTGCATAACTCATACTCTGGCGGTTGGCTGGGTCAAGGTCGTGATTGATGGTTGCCAACACGACATTGTGTCCGATGAGTGCGCCCTCGTCAATGGTGATGCCGCCCTGATCCTGGAACTTGCAACCCATGTTGATGAAGACCCGTTCACCAACGACGGTGTTCTTGCCACAATCGGTATGAAACGGAGGAAACATGCCTACCGTCTTGGGAACCTCACACCCCCAAAGTTGCTCCAGCAAATCGTGCAACTGCTCTGGTGTATGATACTTGCCGTTAATCTCTGCTGTTATCTTCAGAGCTTCCTGCGACAACTGATGAAACATCATGTGGACATCGGAGCCTCCTATGACAGGCTTTCCCGATGCCATGTAATCACGAAATTCTTGTATTGTCATTGTTCTCTATTTTTCTTTTGTTAATTTGTAAACAGCCGTTGTAGGTAGAATGACCAATAACAGCAATGACACCTCCACAAATGTGTAGGAACCGAAATAGTCAACCAATGTCTGGAATTTCAAAACTCCATCTACGAGAAATACCAGGAGGACAAACCAGCAGATAAAGAAGATGGTCGCGTATTTGATTTTTCTTTTCTTTAATTTCATTTGACGATTCCACTAAATTGGAATTTATTGGTCAAGCGGATAGGGGAAAGAATAATGTTCAATACCAAAAGCGCGAAATTCACCATTGATAAAAGATACTTTCCAAGGATGGTAAGCCTTCAACAGCCGAGTCATTTCTTCGGCAAGTTGCTGATTGTCGCCGGGCTTGAGGACCTTAACTTCACATTCTACAAGATTACCGTGCATATCAACTCGTGCTTGTCGGATACTGAATATGATGCGTTTGACATTGGCGAGTTCGGGATACTTTTCTATTTTCAAAGGAAATAACTTCCGTATGTCAGAATTACTCTTGACTTTATCGAATGCGAAACCGTCAACAACATAGTTGTGATAATCTTGTTTTCCAACGACCTTTCCCTCACGAATTGTAAAGGTTTGTTCACGTTCGTAGTCTCGTTCAAAGCCCATGTGCTGATAGTAAATCATTTTCCCCGTAGCCACACGAATGTCGTCCGTCAGCCAACTGGCCACAATACGCTCTCCTTCGACAAAATTCTTGAAAACACGAAGCAATGTGTCGTTTGGAATGCGCTCACCTGTAATTTTGCGACTATTTATATCATAGTGTTCACATCGTATACTGTCGAGGTAGAATACGTCCTCCTCAATGCTCCAATATGAGGTGAAGCCATCCCAGTTGGCTGTAGTAATATGGCGTTCTGCAGGTAGCACAGCCTTCAAGTGATGGTACAACAAAGAATCTCTGCATACAGGCCTGTCCAACAACGCCCAACGAGTACCATTAATATAAATAACATCACTATCTTGACCAGTCGCATAAGCAACGGTCGTTAATAACAGAAATTGAATACATATTAAGATCTTTTTCATAACGCTAAATTCCGATTTACCTGATAAAGTTCATGCCCTGCCATGGTTCACGCTCGGGATAGTCGGGAGTGCCATTAGCATGAATCTTCTTCAGCAACCAAGCCATATTGTCGGCCAGCGTCCGCATGGTCTGCATACCCTCGGTGTCCTGTGTTGCCTCACCTGGTGCTAAGCCGTAGGCGATGTTCCAGTATTGCGATGTCACTACAGGCATGTTCATCATCTCGAATATCATGTTCATCGTCTGATAAGCAGCCGTAGCACCACCTCGGCGGCAGATAGCTACAGCAGCCGCAGGCTTGTTCTGCACGTTAGCACCTGAGAAGAAGGCACGTTGCAGCACGGCCATCACAGCTCCGTTCGGCTGACCATAATAGACGGGCGAGCCGACGATGAGCGCATCGGCCTCATTCAGCTTTTCTACTATACGGTTGCAGACATCGTCATCAAACACACAATGTCCCAATTGCTTCATCTGGCACTGTCCGCAGGCAATGCAACCACGGACTGGCCTGTTGCCTAACTGCAAGATTTCCGACTCTACACCATTCTTCTCCAGTTGCTTGGCAATCTCAGAAAGTGCAGTAAATGTATTGCCTTTTTTGTTGGCACTTCCGTTTAATAATAATACTTTCATCATGTGTATTTTTGTTATTGAATAAATGATTACTCTGTTCTCGTGCGCTAAATTGGAACTTAACAGTTAATTATATTTATCTTCAATTACTATGGGTCTCAACACACTTACAGTGCTGTATAGACTAGTTTGCCATTGATTCGTTCGGATTTCATAACGGAGATTTCATTAACGGTCATACTTGCCTTCTCAATGTCAATGTCCAAAGGCATGCAAGATGGCAGGCGAACGAGTGTGATGTGGGGCTGGAACCTACCCTGAGCATACTCAATACCTCTTTTGTCAAGATTATTTCTCAAATCTGCAGCTATCGACTTCAGTTTCTTTTCACCGTCAATACCAAGCCATATCACCTTACTGCGTCCATTAAAGCATCCAAGTCTACCGGTCTTTATCTCAAAAGGAACAAAAAAAACTTCTTTCACGGCTGCCTTGATGTCATCCACTTTGTCAGTCTCACCTATAAAGGCTAACGTCAGGTGCAAATTCTCAGGCAATGTGAAGTTGCCTCTCACTCCATTGTCACGCAAGGCATCCTGTGCCTCGAATATCGGTTCCTTGAATGCTTCAGTGAACCTGATTGCTATAAATATTCTCATAAATTTTTATTCCTCATATTTAAAGTCAAAGATCCATGCGTCAGGAATCATCCTCCTTATAACCATGGAGTTTAGATTGTACCAACTGAAACTTCTTTGTAGTACAGGACCGTCGGAGCTGATAACATTCTCCTTGTCCACAAATAACAGATCGGGATTCATGTTGAGTTCGGCATCCACATCAATATTATAATTTTTCGACAACTCCAGAATCAACTGTTTCAACGAGCCGGAATTTGACACAGGTTTGTCAAGAATGAATGTCGCTTTCCTCACACCAAGACAGGAAAGCGTCTGCAGAATTAGTTCTACAGCCTTTTCCGTCTTATCAATAATGCGATAGGTGCCATGAAGCCCGGCCACATCACGCAAAACGCCATCGTCACCACGGAGAACGAGACTATGTGAAAGAGCCGTTTCCAACGTAATGATGATATTCAGCCCATCGACTAAAACCTCTGAACCTAGTTTTAGGATTTCCTTCTTCTGTCTTGTCGCCTTGTCTTCATCATTAAGAATGCTTCTGAAAATGGCCATCCTCTGTCTCGAAGTAAGAAGATAGTGATTGGAGGAGAATGTAATGGCTGACTCTGCACTATAGCCACGATTCATCAGCCATCGTGCATCATTCGCGGCACTCAGAATCTTGATTCTTTGAGCGCCAGCAAACAACTCTTCGTCCTTATCCACGTAGCCTCTTCTAACACTTTTCATAGTGATTATGTTCTATGATGGGACCAATTACTTGTATTCCTATTTAAAAAGCTTTTTTTTCAGAAATAGCTTCATTTCATACCCATTCAAACTTATCCTTTCCAGCACCAATCTCAAAATGGTACTTGGCAATGCCCAAGTCCATCTGGGTATAGCCAATCATCGAGAAGCCTTTCTTGACTCGTACCTGATGGCGGTTGTTGCTCATTCCGACATACTCAAACGAGAACTTCTGTTGGTTTACGGCAGTTGGAGCAAGCAAGGCTGCTTCTATTCCCTTCTTGAACCACGATGGGGTGATGTCGCTGGCATTGCTCACTTGCTCAACGGTCTTGATCTTATGACCTACACCTTGTGTCTCGCCATAACCGATGGCAATGTAACAGGCTATCTTCTCGCCTTCTTCAAGCACATAAGTTCCAGGAACCTTGGAGTAGGAGAGTCCCACCCAGCAGGTATTCAGTCCCAAGGTCTGAGCCAGCAGCACCAGATGCTCTCCATAGTAGCCAACGCGCTCGTCCAGGTCATCAGTTTTCTTTCCAGCCATGACCAGATAGTTGTTGGCATTACGGAACTTCCCGTATTTGGCCATAGTCCCTTGGAATGCCTTTGGCTCGTTAAGGATTAACTGCATGTGCAGCTTGCCTTCACGGTTCAGTATAGTTATCTGCTCTTCAAGTACCTTGACAACATCCTCTGTCAAAGGCTGCTCTTTATATGCCCTTACACTATGCCGGGCTTGAATCGCTTCCTGTAGTGTCATATATTCCTGTTGGTTTTGATTATATATTATATAATGTATAGGCTTTCTTCATGATTCAGCCATGTCCATAACCTGCATCTATCAGAAAAAAGGTGTCAATAGTGGTTTTCATTACTAAGACTCTCACTGGTTGATCCTGTCCTTTATCTTCTGCCATGCCATTCCATTAAACAGGCATGTATCATGGATATATTCCGCCATTTCCTCCAAGCGGCTCTTCGGGATGGCAAACATCAGCTCGTTCCTGTGCACCTTTGTTCGCACCGAAGGGTCGAACAGCCCGATGAAGCATTGCCTGCCCAGCAGTTCGTTCTCTTTTATGACAGCCCTGATGGTCGCTGAGCAGCCGCTTCCCCAAGGAACGGCAACAGCATCCTGGGAGGCATTGTCGAAATAAGCCCAAGACACCAAGCCACTCAGGATGTCAGGACTGGCGAATATGAGAACACCATAGTACTCGATGCCCTCATCCATCAGGTCAAGTCTCTGGAAATTGATGTACTTGCATGGACTTACGTCAATGTCCATGTCGCTGATGGACTTTTCCACCAGTTCGGCATTTGCCTTGTAATGCTCCTTCTCGGAAACGAAAGTGGGTACATAGGGTGGCATGGTCGCCAGTCCGCAATAGAACTTTCCTCCTCCGCAAAGCATCGTCTCAGCATCCAGGCTTACGGGACAGCCACTTCTGACATCCTCAAAGACAGGAAAGAAACAGCCTCCAATCCTTTTAGGCTCAGCAATAGGTGTATCGCTGTGCCAGAAAGCAATGGGTAAGGCAGCCTTGTGCCCAAATGCCTCTCTGTAGTCCTTTATTAATTGCTTGATATTGATAGCCATATTTTTCAGTTATTTGTTGTCTTCTTCCTGTTTAGGTTGTTGTGGAAGATTCGCTTTCTTCCTTTCGTTCCATTTCTTGATTGGCCCAGAATGCCTGCCTCGGTTCAGCTTGATGCCGTACTTGTTCAGGATGCGGAACACCGAGCTGCGACTGCGGAAGCCGCTCGCCTTCCAGATCTCGTCAATGGGATGTCCCGCTGCATAGAGGTTGATGACCGTCTTTTCCCTGTCCATGCGCCTCTCCCTGGAGGTGGAGACAGGAGGCAGCTGCACAATCATCCGTTCCTGCAGCCTGGACACGTGCTCGGATGACTTGCGAAGGACAAGTGCCTCCTCAGGCAGGGATCCTATCATCACCAGCACATCCGAAGGCCTTGTCTCGGGGAACAGCTCGTTGCTGGAGTCAATACGGTCATGGATACTGATCACCCTGATGACCTTCACCCGACAGAATTCCAGGAAAAATGCCAGTTCCCGTACGCCACGAAGTGCATTGCTGAACTTGCTGATGACGAGCTCGTCGCCGCGCTCAAGGGCAATCATCAGCTGCTTCCACAGCGGACGGCTCTTCTCGTCAGCGTCGCTCTCTTCCACAATCCTCACACAACCGAACTCCTGCATCCACCGGCGGTCTTCCTCAAGACAGTCGTAGTGGAGGGTTGCCATGATGTAACCTATCTTAGCCATAATCAATATGTTATCAGTTTTACAAGTATGGGCGAATGACACTTGTCGCCCCCATTGGCTACAAAGATATGAATAATTCTTCGGATTCCAATTCTTTCAGCATGTACTTATGTATGTTTTTTACATTATTATTATTAAAAGCATGTGATTTGACAAATCGGCAATTCATACTTTTGCCGAGTATGATATTTAAAATATCAAAAACTTTCGTCAAAAGTGGCACAAGTTATGAAAAATATTCGTATCTTTGCACCGCAAACCTAACGGACACGCCTATGAAACAAAGACCATATATAGGGCCTTGCCAACATTCCACACATACTTCCGCACAGCACAAGAACGCCGCAAAGGCGCAAATGATAAAAAGTCAAACAAGTGAAAGAAAAAATACTCAAAAGAGTTTCATCTTTCACTTGTTTTTTTTGTGCCTGCTCCTCAACCTTTCCTCCTGCTCTGAAAACCACGACTACCATTTCAGGAATTCCACAGATGCCCTGCAACAATACAGAGACTTCCATCACAGTATTGCCGCAGCACACAATATCCATGCAGAGAAGCTCGCCGACTTCATCTGCCAGTGGCAGGAACTCTCCGATACCGTTTACAGCTTTATCCAGAAGGATCCAGCCTTCACTTCCCATGCATCCCTTTCCATGTCCTTCCAGGACACGTCCGACTCCGTCCGCATCGAGCTCTTCCGCCTGGCAGAAGACTGCAGCCTCTCGGATGTCGCCTATGTCAGGATGCACACATCCCCATACCGGAATGACGTGAAGCTCGACTCGACAAGGAAGGAGGCAACTGCTTTCTTCACCGCCCTGGACAGACAGAATATATACCATAATAAAGATAACGCGCACGATAAGGTGGCCCTCTACCGCAGTTTCCTTGCCGATACCCAAGAACAAGGCATCCACAGCCAGCAGGAGCTCCTTTCCTTCCTTCAGGCCGAAGACCGCCATTTCCGCAGCTTCCTTTCAACTATCGGTGACTACTCAGACGTAGGACTGGAGGATGTCACGAAGATGACAAGGCAGATATGCGCTGACATATACCGCTCCGCTTCCGGGAATCGACTGGAAACCGAGGATGCCATGGTGTACATGGGCATGCGCAGCTGCCACCGGCTGCTCCTCAACGCACAAGTCTGTGCGGACTTGATCAGGGAGGGGAAAGTTGATTCGGAGAGCCAGGCGAACGCCTACCTGTGGATGACCCTGCAGCCCTTCCTCTCGATGGACGCATTTGCCATCAGCTTGCTCACAGAGGCGCAGCAACAGCAGATGACGGAACTGGCGGCGTCATATCCTGAGATTTCAGAACGGCTCGCCAAGAAGGAATATGCAGACCTAGAACGCCTCGCCCGCATTCCCGAGCAGCTCATGCGCCTTTACATCGCCACCCTTTGACTGAAACCTAAACCATTTAACTATAAAAAATCATGCAAGACACCATGCTGGAAGAAGCTATCTACAAGTTCAAGGTCAGCGGGCCGACCATCATGCCGTCCCTGTTCGACAACTACTACCTGAAGGGAACCGAGGAGTTCAACGGCTATGCCATCCTGACCTATGAGGTGAACCCTCCCTTGCCCATTGATGATGTGCTGAGCATCATGGACGGAGACGGCTACATGCGCATCCTCTATTACACCTGTCCCGACCCGACGACTGTCAGTACATGGTTCGGACAACGCGCCTGCACCTACTTCATGCCCGAGGAGCAGCGCAACATCAAGATGAACTTCTCGACTGACGAGAAGGGCCTTGTCAGCACGATACTTGTCACGGTCTATGGCTCCATCGACATCATGTACCCCGACCTGGTCACCGACCTGCGTCTCAACACCGAGGGCTCCGTGCTGGTGAAGGAACGCCGCAGCGAGGCGGCTGTGATGAACGACTTCAACAACAACCCCTAGCCCCGCGTTCCCATGCATGGACATGGCTTTGTTCTATCACATCGCGTATGTGATCCATGAAAACCGAAGCTGGATCGAGGTCATCGACACGCACGACAGCGTCCTGTGGAGCTATTGCCTTGACGGGCGGTTCCACCACATCGACTACCAGGTGATAACGCTCCGCAACTTCAGGAAGAGATACTGCTGGCAACAGACGCATGTGTGGAAAGTCTGCGAGCACGACCTGGCAGAGGGCGTGAGAAGACTCATCCTGTCCGACCCGACAGCGAAGGAGCGAGCCGACACCCTCTCCCTGACGACCGGGGATGTGGAATACATCATCCAGAAAGCAACCCACGATATCCTAAGACTCGAACTGTATGAACTTGACGACAGGCCATAGAAAAGCCTCCCGGAAGGGAATTGCACTGCTCAGCGTGATCATGACACTCTGCATCCTTGCGCTGTTCACCCTCCATCCCGGCACCTACGCCAAGGCGGTGCTCTCCGCGCTGGTCGTCCTCTGCGTGTTTGCCATGCGCCGTCTCAGGAAGTCCGTTCCACCGCCATCCGCTAACGACCCCGAAGTGGCACAGACCTGCATCGAAAAGGATGAGGACACGAACGCAGAGGACGGACAAGTCCCCATGGAGGATATCGACTTTGTCACATGGATGGATGAAGCGATAGACTCGGACACACTGCTTCAGGTACCCGACAACGACCAGTGCAACCACCATACCGACTTCATGCAGGGTGCCATGAAGAAGGACAAAAGAAATTCACATCAAAACGACCTATGACACAGATTATCCAACTCATCACCATCTTCTCTCCCTTCCCTCTGCTGGCAGCATTCTTCCGCCTCTACAGGAAGGAGAACAGCATCACCATGAGGTTCTGCTGGCGCATGACCATGACGCTCAGTGCCCGCAAGCTGTACATCATCGTGATGCTCGGCTCACTGGTATTCCTGAACTGGTGCTGCTACCAGACCGATTCCAACCTGGCGGTATTGTTCGCCGCCTTCATGACCGGCTGCCTTGTCTTTCACCGAGTGGCAGACGCCGTGCTTCACCGGCTGCACGAGAGAACGCGACTCTGGGCGCTTACACTCATGCTTGCCCTGCTATGCTATGCCATCCCCTACATGAACAGCGTATTCCAGGTGCTGTACACGGTAGGAGTGGCATCGGTGTTCTACCCGTCTGAACGCGTGCTCCGCATGAAGGAAGAGATGAACGCCATCGGCAACCCGCACGGACTGCTCCACCGCATCCTCCATCTCTACTACTAAGCCGCCACCTACCAGTGGCAAACCTTCTGAACACACTTGCTCAAGAAACTCAGAAAGTCAAACCCAAGAACAATCAAATGACCCAAGTATCAAACACCCAGATTTCAGGCAGCCCGGACAGCCAGTCCGCCGACCGCTCCCTGCTAGAGTACCTCAAGCCAAAGCCCGAGGATCGTTTCAGCAAGCTGGAAGCCTACTGCGACCTGCTCAGCCGTGCGGCATCAGGAGCATACGTGGCTGCCAACGGCGAACGTCGGGAGGAACTGGTTCCCGGACAGTTCGTTGCCAGCATCTCTGAGCTTGCGCGCAAGTGGAAATGGCAGCGTGCCACCGTACGCTCCTTTGTGGAAGGCCTGGTGGCACTCGGCCAGCTTTCCTACAGGCCCTTCGTGAAGAGCTATGTCTTCACCGTAAACCTCCAGCAGCGCCTGTCCCTCCATGTGGATTCGTCAGACGACGTGCTGGACTTCTGCTGCATGCAGTTTGCCAGATTCGTAAAGGGGCGCTGCCCAGCCCGCGAAGTGGGGGAATCCTACGACCGCTATTACTCCATGAAGATGGAAGTCGCCCGCCAGATGGGGCAGGGCGGTGCTCCCGTTCGCCATGTGCTGCGCCACCAGGCGTACATGTTCAACGAGCTGGCATCGTCCGTCTTTCTTCTCCTTGACCGGGAGGAAAGCGTTCCCGACGAGCTGTCCGACTCCGTCACCCTTCTCTTCGGAAAGGACCACCTCTGGAACTGGCAGCGCGTGATCGACGTACTTGGCATCCTCGCCATGTCACTGCGTGACAACGTGAAGCCCAGCTACATGGATGCCGTCCTGAAGGACTACACCAAGGCAGAGGTCACTCTCCTTGACTGCATCTACGAGCACTATGCGCCCTCCGACGGTTCCAACTACTTCGTCAATCCTCCCAGGCCCTCGGAATACGCTCCCAGGAGCCTGAGAAGCACGGTGGCGGTAGCAGGTACCGGGAAAAGCCCCAAAGCGCCACAGGACGCTTCTGGAACGTCCGCAGGTGCTGGCGCATTCTCCGAAGGAACGCTCCGCCAGGACTCCGCTGAAGGGATCAAGTAAACAGTAGGCGACGTGCTTGCACGTGCCACTTCTTTCAAGTATCGGGAAGCTCACTACCCGTTCCGATTTTCATCGGACGGTGGACTGACCAGATGAACTGCAAGCAGGGTCAGCATTTCCTGTTGGAAACCTGGCGTCCTAAGGCGCTTCCGATACTTGAAAATGGATTAGAAAAATGTAAAGTGAAAAAGTATGGCGAATACAAATATGAACAGACAGGTCATCGACATCAGGACAAGTGCCGGTGTCGGGGACATCAGCAACGAGATTCTTCGGCGATGGTCGGACAAGGGCTACGACATGGCCGTGAAGGAAGGGAACTATGACCGAAGCCGTGAGCACCTCAACTTCGAGATTGCGAAAGGTGGCAGGGTGGTTCCCGTTGATAAGTCAAGACCGCTCGACCTGCGTATGGCAGAAATGCTTGCCGCACGTGGCATCAAGGATCCGAACAAGGGGCGTGAGAACCCGAACATCCGCACGGCAGTCCAGTTCGTTTTCAGCGGTTCCCATGACCGCATGACGGAACTGGCATTTGGCAATCAAGAGGTCGATTTTGAGGCGAAAGGTGGCAACGAGCACGTCCAGCGGAATCCTGAGATTGAACAGTGGGCAAAGGACATCTACCACTTTGTCGCGCGTAAGTTCGGTGAGGATAACATCATCAGCTTCGTGGTGCATCTCGATGAGACTACTGCCCATGCGCACTGTGACATCGTGCCAGTCAACGAGCAGGGGAGAATCAGCTACAAGGACGTGTTCCATGGCCACACCAAGTCTGAGTACAAGCAGTTCATCCTGCAGCTCCATAACGAGCTTGCAGAAGTGAACAGGAATTGGGGGCTGGCGCGTGGGACAAGCAAGGTGCTGACTGGCACAAAAGGTCGCACGACAGAGTCGTACCGCCGATGGCTCAACCAGGAATGCGACTCACTTGAGGAGCGCCGCAATAACCTGAAGAAGGCGATTGACGAACTGAACAGGGAACTGGCAACAGCCACGACCAAGCACAAGAGCTTCACCACCATGATAGCCAATCTTACGGCGCAGAAGGAAGAGCTAGAAAGGGAGTTGGAATCCCTGCATGAGCTCCAGAAGAAGGACGATGCCATCAGCCAGGAGATTGCCCGGAAGATACAGGACCTGGAGAACCGCAAGGCTTACGTGGAAGATAAACTGGCAGAGAAGGAGGCGAAGCTGTCCTCCACCAGTCAGGAGATTGAGTCGCTTCGCCAGGACAAGGAAGCCCTGGAGCAGGAAGCCTCCGAACTGGCAGCCAAGGCTACCGAATCCGAACTGGACTGGGCACACAGCAAGGGTGCCGTCATGAACGAGCTGCTGGCGGGCACGATGATGCATGAGTTCACATCACGCTACCAGCGTCTGCCGGATGAAGCGAAGGAGGTCTTCAGTGACACGCTGCTGGAGCAACTGGCAACAGAGGGCAACCACGTGGCGACCGTGGCCCTTGCCCTGATGTGCGAGTATGTGGAACAGGCGACCTCCATCGCCCAGACACATGGAGGCGGTGGCAGTGGTCCCGGAGGTGGCTGGCGCAAGAAGGAGGATGAAGACGAGCGCATGTTTGCCCGACGTTCCCTGGCTATGGCCCGACGCATGTGCAGGTCTTCGGGAAGACGCA
>Ga0310697_10004488_pt1 | contig 13777 bp, 13 predicted proteins | sample 172DNAGHGlowgp2_FD_203883 | JGI IMG/M metagenome (GOLD analysis project Ga0310697, IMG submission 203883) | Sheep rumen microbial communities from Palmerston North, Manawatu-Wanganui, New Zealand - 1728 DNA GHGlow gp2 (v2) (version 2) | ecosystem: Host-associated > Mammals > Digestive system >...
GGAAAGACTAAAAAATGACAAACAAAACAACTTTATATATGGCGGCCGCAGCAATAGTCTGCGGCGCCATGTTTTTTACCTCTTGCACAAGTAAGACAGAGATTGTGAATCAGGAATCCATCACGCAGGGAAACCCCTATCTGCCCATGTGGGAACACATTCCCGATGGGGAACCGTATGTGTTTGAAGATCCAGACAATCCTGGCAAGCAGCGCGTTTATATCTATGGTTCGCACGACAACCTGAAGACAATGTACTGCGGTCGCGACCAGGTGGTATGGTCAGCACCGGTAGAGGACCTGAGCCAGTGGCGCTACGACGGAGTAATACTCGTAGTGGACAAGAATGCCAAGGGCGAACCGTTCGACTCGGCAAGCACTGCTGACGTGCTGTACGCCCCCGATGTGACGCTGATGACAGACAGTACGGGCAAGAAGACTTACTACTTGTTCCCCAATGATCAGACGGGATTCCGCAACGGACTGATTGCCAAGAGCGACCGTCCGGATGGCCCCTTTGAGGTATGCAACTGGAATGCCGACGACCCTGTGAAGGTGGACGGCATTTATGGCTTCGACCCTGCTGTATTCGTCGATGACGACGGACGCGTATACGGCTACTGGGGCTTCGGACACTCAATGGCGGCTGAGATCGATCCAGCGACAATGTGTACCGTAAAGCCCGGCACGGAGGTGGTGGACGGTATGGTGTCTGGTTACAAGGAACCCGGCATCTTCCGCTTCTTCGAGGCTTCCAGCATCCGTAAGGTGAAGGATAAATACATATTTATATATAGCCGCTTTACGGAAGACGGTGAGTTCGGATTGCCTACGTCGAACTACACGCTGGCATACGCCTATAGCGACAAGCCGCTGGGCCCCTGGACTTATGGCGGTACCATTATCGACGGACGCGCCCGTGAGAAGGACGAGCAAGGCAACGTGATAGCTTCTGCTGTGCCCGATGGTAACACGCACGGCTCGATTTGTGAGATTGGCGGACAGTGGTATGTGTTCTACCACCGTCAGACAGGCACCGACGAGTATGCCCGTCAGGCTATGGTGGCTCCCATCACCGTCAAGGTGGAAGAGGGTGCTGGTGGCAAGGTGGAAATCAGCGAGGGTGAATACAACTCGGAAGGTTTTGCGCTGAACGGACTGAATCCCTTCGAGCGCCACTCAGCAGGTATCGCCTGCTGGCTGACGGGACCCAAGCCTGCTGTACACGAATGGCCCAACAACACGTTCTACGGCTCGTACGTAGAGGCTTCTTATGGTACTGAGACGAATTTCGACGCACCCTACGACTTGAAGAACAACGGCAACCGCGTGGTGAACAACACCGACGGCAGCATCGTGGGATATAAGTACTTTAACTTCGATGCAGGAAAACTGGCAGAGCAGGAGAATCTGATGCTCCTGCTGCGGCTCATCCCCGAGGGCATCGACGGCACGATTGAGATTATGATGGACCGTCCCTGGACCTCGCAGGGTGGTAAGAAGATTGGCGAGATAGCCTTGAAGGCCGACATGGAGAAGAAATCCTGGGACATGGCGATAGGTATCGCAAAGGAAGCCAAAGAAAACGATCTTGCGGGCAAACACGCCATCTTCATCGTCTTCAAGTCTGACACCAAGGAGAAGTCGCTCTGTACGCTCGAAGAACTCGTCTTTACATTCTCAGAATAAAAAAGTAGCGTGAATATTTGGTCAATCGGAAAATTCTTTGTACCTTTGCACCCTCAAAGCGCAAATTGTATTAAATAACGTAATAAGAAACAAGTAAAAATGAAAAAAGGTATTCATCCAGAAAACTATCGCCCCGTCGTGTTTAAGGACATGTCCAACGGCGATATGTTCCTCTCGCGCTCTACCGCTAAGACGAATGACACCGTAGAGTTCGAAGGCGAAACTTACCCTGTGGTAAAGATTGAAATTTCGAGCACTTCTCACCCGTTCTATACCGGTAAGAGCAAGCTCGTCGACACCGCTGGTCGTGTCGACAAGTTCATGAGCCGCTACGGTAAGGCTGCGAAGAAATAAGATATTTCACGCTACAGAACAAGACATCTAAGGCGCGTCCAAGGTAGTTGCATATGCCTATGGTCGCGCCTTTATCAGCTAAAAACGGAAGTGCTTTCCCAATAAAACACCAACAACTAACAGACTCCATCAAACTATGAAAGCTCAAAAAATCCTAATGCTCCTGGCTGCTTGCCTTTTGCTGACAGCATGCGGCGATGACGGAGGTGATGAAGGTAATCGCATCGAGCCAAAGACTAATCCGAATCCCACTCCGGCAAATGTCAACAACAATAAGAATACCACTGGTCCCGCTGAGGCTCAGTATCGTTTGGAATTTCCCAAGTTGAAAGGTGACCCCAGTGTGGTTGTCGTTCATCGTGCTATTCTGAACGGCAAAACTAAGGAAGAAGGAGTGAATTATTGTGTGGAGTGGGATACTGAACTGAATTCCCAGCGGTGGAGCTGCTATCAGTTGTATAGCAGTGTCAATTACAACACGGCATCCAACGTGGCGCGCTATTATGCAGAGAACACTGGTACACTGTTGCCGGCATGTCAATATCCTAACGATCCTGATTTACCAGTACAGTATCGGTGGGCAGAGGATCCCTATAAGTTTTCGGGCTATGACCATGGGCATATTTGTCCTTCTGCCGATCGCCTGAGAGCTGTGGAATGTAACTACCAGACGTTCTTCATCACTAATATGCAGCCGCAGTATAATAAATTCAATGCGGGTCTTTGGCAAAAGATGGAGGAAGACGTTCGTAACTGGGTCCGTCTGGGCGATACGCTCTATGTATGCAAGGGAGGAACCATCGACAATCCTGATTACATCCTTGAATACATCAATCGCAACAGTCATCAACCGACACGAGTCAATAAGGACCACATCCCTGTGCCTCTCTTCTTCTATATGGCATTAGTGTGCAGAATGGGGGATGTGTGGCAAGGTATGGCTTATTGGGTGAAACAGTATAACGAGGATCACAGTAATGACAATCGTCGTGGCTATGCCATTACCATCGATCGTCTCGAAGAATTGACTGGTATTGATTTCTTCTGTAATTTGCCTGATGATATTGAGGATAAAGTGGAAAAGGAAATCGTACCAAGTTTTTGGGGATTACAATAAAAAATCCTAAAAACTTTGGTGGTCACGAGGAATTTTCGTATCTTCGCAGAGGATTTAAAAAAAACTATCACAAACTATTACAACGCAAAATGAAAACTATTTATGATTTCTCTGTCAAAGACAGAAAAGGCAAGGATGTGTCAATGAAAGAGTATGCCAACGAGGTGCTGCTGATTGTCAATACGGCTACCAAGTGTGGTTTTACCCCTCAGTATGATGAGATGGAGAAACTTTATAAAGACTATCACAGCCAGGGTTTTGAAATTCTTGATTTTCCCTGCAACCAGTTTGGCCAGCAGGCTCCCGGTACTGACGAGAGCATCCACGAGTTCTGCAAACTGAACTTCGGCACTGAGTTCCCCCGTTTCAAGAAGGTGAAGGTGAATGGCGAAGATGCTGAGCCGCTGTTCCTCTTCCTGCAGGAACAGAAGGGCTTCGCCGGATGGGATATGGAACACCCCATCGCACATATTCTCGACGATATGCTGTCGAAAGCTGATCCTGACTATAAGGAGAAGAACGACATCAAGTGGAACTTCACTAAGTTCCTTATTAACAAGAAAGGACAAGTGGTTGCCCGCTTTGAGCCTACTGAGAAGCTTGAAGTGATTGAACAACAGATTAAAGAAGAACTCGAGAAATAATCGGTAGTGGGTAATCATAATTACTCATTTCTCATTACTCATTTCTCATTTAAAGATGATGGAGCATACAAAATGTTTGATTATTGGCAGCGGGCCCGCAGGGTATACCGCTGCTATTTATGCCAGCCGCGCTAATCTCAGTCCCATAGAGTATAGTGGCTTGCAACCCGGTGGTCAGCTCACGCAGACTACCGAAGTGGAAAATTTTCCCGGTTATCCCCAGGGAGTGGACGGCAATCAGATGATGATGGACCTGCGCGAACAGGCTGAGCGCTTTGGCACAGATATTCGCGACGGAGAAATCGTGAAGGTCGACCTTTCCGCTCGTCCCTACAAGGCTTGGGACGACGCTGGTCGCGAATTGGAGGCTGATACGGTGATTATTGCCACCGGGGCTTCAGCAAAGTACTTAGGACTCGACGACGAGCGTAAATACAATGGACAGGGTGTTTCTGCCTGTGCCACCTGTGACGGCTTCTTCTACAGGAAGAAAATAGTTGCTGTAGTTGGCGGTGGCGATACAGCCTGCGAGGATGCGCTCTATCTGAGCGGATTGGCTAAGAAGGTGTATATGATTGTCCGTAAACCTTTCCTGCGTGCTTCTAAGGTTATGCAGCAGCGTGTGATGGAGCGTGAGAACATTGAGATTCTTTTTGAGCACAACACGTTGGGACTCTTTGGCGAGAATGGCGTCGAGGGCGCTCATCTGGTAAAACGTAAGGGTGAAGCTGATGAGCAGCAGGTGGATATTCAGATTGACGGCTTCTTCCTGGCAATCGGTCATACGCCCAATACGGCTATCTTTAAAGAATGGCTCGAGACCGATGAGGTGGGCTATCTGAAGAAGATTGACGGCACACCACGTACCAAACTTCCTGGTGTCTTCGTCGCTGGCGATTGTGCCGATCCCGTCTATCGTCAGGCTGTCAGTGCTGCAGGTACAGGATGCCAGGCGGCCATCGAGGCAGAAAGGTTCTTACTGAATAATAACTAGTAAATTTAGTATTACGAGTACAAAAAACAAACTAAACTCGTATAAAATTGAAAAAACCCCGTTTCACAACGGGGTTTTTCCATTCAAAAAACTAAATTAATCAACCATAAACCTTAACCATTAAAAATCTTTTCACTGGCAAAAGTACGACAAATATTCCATACTGGGGTTCAGATAACGTTATAAAAGGTTTAAAAATCGTGGTTATCACATTTTTTCTACCTAAAATCACGAATTTTAAACCAAAATCGATAGGTTTAACATCTTTTTTACCTGTTTTTCGTTGTGATTTCATTTAAAATTTCTATATTTGCAACATCAAAATTGTATTTATGGTAGTCGTAAACATCATAATTCTCATCATATTACTCTTTCTTGCCGCCTATTGTGCCAAGTTGAAGTTGCAGGAAAAGTCTCCGAAGGAACATGCTCTCTCGCTGAAAGAGGTTTCTTTGCAGGTTGGCAATCATGATGTGATGGATATCATCCGTGATGTGGCAGAACACTTTGTAGACGATACAGAGGCCAAACATATTACCTTCGATTATCAATGTACGCCCGAAAGTATGATGGGGTGGGTGGATATTGATGCCGTCGAAAAGGGTACCATCCTGCTTCTTTCGGATATGGTGACTGGTACGCCGGAGCATGGGAAAATCACACTCGAAGCTTTTGCTAACAGCACGTATGATACCGTCACGATTCGTATCAACGACAGCAGTAATTTACCATTGCGACTTAGTCTCGGCATTGCTCGCCAGTTGGTAAATCTGCATCATGGCACTATTCAGAGTGAATTTTACGCAGGTCAGGGAAATATGGTGATTACTCAGTTGCCAATCAAGAAAGACCATTATCTGAAGGAAGAAATTGTAGAGCCCGGACAAGAAAACCAGACGCCTGGTGTCACCCTTTCTGCTTTCCATATTCCAACGAATATCAAGCTAAACGTTCCCACCATTGAACTACCCGAGGGTATTTCTGATGGCACGCAGTCGCTGGGCTCGTTGGTGCAACAGGCTTACAATTCGCCTGATCAGCGTTTTTTGCAGCGTGCCATCAAGTGTATCAACGAACATCTGGATGACAGTGACTACGATCGCGAGCGCTTTGCCGCTGACATGGGGGCTAGTGCCAGTACACTTTACAACAAGTTGCGTGCGATGACGGGAAAGAACGTGACGGCATTCATTCGTGATATTCGCATCCAGACGGCATGTAAACTGGCTAAGGAGAATCCCGATTTACGCGTGAGCGACATTGCCTACCGCGTAGGTTTTAAGGATCCTAAGTATTTTGCCACTACGTTTAAGAAGGTGATGGGCGTCCAACCTCGCGATTATTTCGAGCGTTTTCGCGGGGGGAATTAGTCTGTATTCAATTCTTTTGGCTGTCATTCTTTCCTGTCAACCATAGTCCGAGGAAAGTTAACAGTCCGTTAAGCATCAGCAGTTCATAACCGAAACGGTAGCCCGTCAACTGGTTTGTCAGTGTGTCGATAGCGAAACAAAGCAGTGGTGATGCCACACAGATATAAGGTACGTAGCGGTCGTTAGTCTGTCGCTTCGTCAGCAATCCGAAAGTAAAAAGTCCTAACAGCGGGCCGTACGTGTATGAACAAAGAATGTAGATGGCATCGATAACGCTTGTCGAATTCAGCAGTCTGAATAGGAGAATAAAGACCACGAAGACGCCTGCCATACCGATGTGTACTCTGTGGCGCAGCCGCTCGTCTTCAGCCCGTCCGCAGATGTCCACACAATAGCTCGTAGTCAGTGCTGTCAGTGCTGAATCAGCGCTCGAGAATGCTGCGGCCACCATGCCCAGCATAAAGATGATCATGATGAGTGGCGAGCTTTGGGAAGCATGCATGATGAAGCGTGGCAACAGGTCGTCGCCAGAAGCAGGAATGGCTATGCCCTGCTGTTGATACCAAATCGTCAGCAGCACGCCCAGCGATAGGAAGAGCAGGTTTGCCGGCAGGAAGGCTACGCCATAGGAACACATATCCTTCTGGGCGTCGCGCAATGAGCGGCACGTCAGGTTTTTCTGCATCATGTCTTGATCCAGACCTGTCATCACGATGGCAATGAAGGCGCCGCTCAGAAACTGTTTCCAGAAATACTGCTTCGACACCCAGTCGTCAAAGACGAACACCCGTGATAGTTCGCTATGTTGGATGGCGGCTACTGCCTCGCCTGTCGTCATCCCTAGTTCGCCAACCACCTTATATATAATAAGTATAAGGGCTCCGAAAAGACAAGCCGTCTGGAAAGTGTCCGTCCACACCACCGTCTTGATGCCGCCCTGGCGGGTGTAGAGCCAGATAAGTGCCGTCATCACTACTACAACAACTGCAAACATCCCGTCGTTATGTCCTGTGGTGCCACTGGTCTCGTTGCCAAGAGTTCCCATTCCGCAGGTCATGAGAATCCAGCATACTACATAGAAACGCACCGAAGCCCCTGTCATCTTCGATAGCAGGAAAAACGATGCGCCAGTCTTGTAAGCCCGCTTCCCGATGCGCTGCCCCAAATAGCTATATATGGTTGTCAGGTTTAGGCGGTAGTAGAGTGGTAACAGTATGAAGGCTATTACCGTATAGCCCAGAATGAAGCCCAGGCACGTCTGAAGATACGTCATGCCGATGCTGTTCACCATGCCTGGTACGGAAATAAAGGTGACGCCGGAGATGGAGGCGCCAATCATGCCGAAAGCTACCAGATACCAAGGCGAACGTCTGTCGCCACGATAGAAAGTCTCGTTCGTGGCCTTCCTGCCCGTCCACCTGCTGACGACAAACAGCAGGCCGAAATAGAGTAAAACGATTGCTATCATTGTCATAATCGGCTGCAAAGGTACTAAAAAAGTCAGGAGTTTAGCGTTAAGAGTTTAGAAAAAATCTGCACTTTGTTCATTTTCTTCAAGCTTCATTCTTCATTATTGTTTTTTTGTGTAGTTTTGACCTACGGTCGAAAGTACTTTCGTTCGACAAAACAAAATAAAATCACAATTTTCTTTGTTTTATGCTCACTTATTCGTACCTTTGCAAGCGGTAATTATTCACCAACAACAAAAAACAATGGCAAAACAGAAAAAATTTATCCTTCAGGAGAGTGAGATTCCAACACAGTGGTACAACATTCAGGCAGACATGCCCAACAAACCCATGCCGCCCATCCATCCGGCTACCAAGCAGCCTCTTGGCGTTGATGACCTGGCACACATCTTCCCCCGTGAGTGCTGTGTGCAGGAGCTTGACACGGAGCATCGTTGGATAGACATCCCTGAAGACGTACTCGACAAGTACAAATACTATCGTTCTACCCCGTTGGTACGTGCCTACGCCCTGGAAGAGGCTCTGGGCACTCCCGCCCACATTTATTTCAAGAACGAGTCGACCAATCCGCTGGGTTCGCACAAGATCAACTCCGCCCTGCCCCAGTGCTACTATGCCAAGCAGGAAGGTACGACGAATGTCACTACCGAGACCGGTGCCGGACAGTGGGGTGCCGCCCTGTCGTATGCCGCTAAGATCTATGGCCTCGACTGCGCCGTCTATCAGGTGAAAATTACCATGCAGCAGAAGCCATACCGTTCTTCGATTATGCGTACCTTTGGCGCTGTTGTTGAGGGTTCTCCCTCGATGTCTACCCGTGCCGGCAAGGACATCCTGACCAAGGATCCTACGCACAGCGGTTCACTGGGAACGGCCATCTCTGAGGCTGTCGAGCTGGCTACCACCACTCCGAATTGTAAATACACGCTGGGCTCCGTGCTCAATCACGTAGGCCTGCACCAGACGATTATTGGTCTTGAGGCTGAGAAGCAGATGCAGATGGCTGGTGAGTATCCCGACATCGTGATTGGTTGCTTCGGCGGAGGTTCGAACTTCGGTGGTATCTCGTTCCCCTTCATGCGTCATAACTTGAGCGGCGAGCGCAACACTGAGTTTATTGCTGCCGAACCCGACAGCTGCCCGAAACTTACTCGCGGCCAGTTCCGTTACGACTTCGGCGACGAGGCTGGTTACACCCCGCTGCTGCCGATGTTCACCTTGGGTCATAACTTCAAACCCTCGAACATTCACGCTGGTGGTCTGCGCTATCATGGAGCTGGCATGATTATCAGCCAGCTTATCAAGGACGGTCTGATGCACGGTGTTGACATCCCTCAGCTCGAGACTTTCGACGCTGGTATGCTGTTCGCCCGTACTGAAGGTATCATTCCCGCCCCCGAGAGCTGTCACGCCATCGCCGCCACCATCCGCGAGGCGCAGAAGTGCACGGAGACCGGCGAGGAGAAGGTGATTCTCTTCAACCTCTCAGGGCACGGTCTCATCGACATGCCAAGCTACGAGTCGTTTATCAAGGGCGACCTTCAGAACTACACGGTTACCGACGAGATGATTGCAGCCAACCTTGCAGAGCTGGATAAGCAATAAGCAAAGCGTGGAAGCTTAAATCTACAATAATAATCGGGCTGACTGTTGGGTCGGCCCGATTTTCTGTTTGAATCCTTTTTTACAATCTTTCTACCTTAATTCCTCCTTTATGCAATATCTATCTGACGCGACAGCTTTACTTTCTCTTCTACCATCTTGGGCAGTTCGACAGTCAGAACGCCATTGTCCACCTTGGCGGAGATGGCCTCCTTCTTGACATCGTCGGGGAGTATCAGTGTCTGTTCGTACTTCGAGTAGCTGAACTCGCGACGCAGATAGCGTGTGGTCTTGTCGTCCTCGTGGTGTTCCTCCTTGTGCTCCATCTTGACTACGAGGTTGCCGTCGTCGTTGATGTGTACGTTGAAATCTTCCTTCTTCATTCCCGGAGCGGCCAGCTCTACGGTGTATGCTTTGTCCGATTCTTTCACGTTAATAGCGGGAGCCGTGCAGTTTGCCTTCGGCATATAGTCGTTGTAGAACAAGTCGTTGAACACGGCGGGAATCCAGTTGTTACTTCTCATTGGCATCATAATCTTTACCTCCAATTATACTTTTAAATGTTAGACATAATGTTAATTCGTTTCCGATTGCCTTTCGGCTTTCATCCACACATGATGCAACATAAATGCCAAAGAAGAAATATGCGACAAATTGTCAGTGTTTGCTGACATTATGTCGCTTTATGATGCCAACGTACGTCAAAAGTACTACATTCATCATCAGCGAATAGATGATGGCAGGAATGGCCATCACGTCGTTGTTGAATACAAAGGGGCTGCTGGCAACGGTGATGGCCTGTGCGGCGTTTTGCATACCAATCTCGATGATGATGGTGCGTTGGTCTCGTCCACTCAGACGCATGAGCCAAGACAGGATGACGCCACCCAGCATCGACAGTAGGATGAGTACGGTAACGCAGAGTCCCAACTGTGGGAATTCGCGCATGATGATTTCGCGATTCTGTATGTAGAATATCGTGATGAGTACGAGTAGGAGGGGGAATGCTAATTTTTTCAGTACAGCGTGCATGCGTTCAGCCAGTCGTTCGTTGCGCACGGCAATCCACAAACCAATGGCAATAGGTACTGCCATAAGTACCAGATTCTGCATGAGCAGGTTACCTACAGGCAGGTGGACATTCATGGCAGCGCCCATCTGTCGCGTCATCAGATCCATAATGAACGGACCTGTAAACAACGTGATAACACTACTCAGGGCAGTGAGTGATACCGACAGGGCTACGTTACCGCCTGCCAACATGGAGAATACATTGCTGGAACTGCCTCCAGGGCTGCAGGCGATGAGCATCAGTCCGAGAAAGAACAGCGGTTCCAATTGGAATCCGCTTGCCACACCCCAGGCAATCAGTGGTAACAGCAGGATTTGTCCCGTCAGTCCGGCTAACACCGCCTTGGGCTGTTCGGCAATCAGCATGAAGTCCTTGGGGCGTAGTGCCAACCCCAGGTCGAACATCAGTAATGTGAGAATTGGTAATACAATAAAAATGGTATTCATGTGGAGTCTTACGTTGATTATGGGTGCAAAGGTACAATTTTATTTGAAAATAGCCAAATATATTTTGTTTTTCGTTCATTTATTCGTACCTTCGCAGCATCAAAGACAGATGACTATGGAAGTAATACAAAGTTTTACGATTGATCATACCCAATTGAAGCCGGGTATTTATGTGTCGCGCGAGGACAAAGGATTCACTACGTACGACCTGCGCATTACCGAACCCAACAAAGAACCCGCTGTGGCTCCGGCAGCCATGCACAGTTTGGAGCACCTGATGGCCACGTGGTTCCGTAACTCACGAGTGAAAGACGACGTGGTGTATGTGGGTCCGATGGGTTGTCTGACGGGCATGTACATCATCATGACGGGAACGTACAGCGTTGAGGATATGCGTCAGTTGACCATCGAGTGTCTGGAGTGGATACTGACGCAGCAGGAGGTTCCTGCCACGACGCCAGAGACGTGTGGCAACTGCCTGTTGCACGATTTGCCCATGTGTCACTGGGAGAGCCGCCGCTATCTAGGCCGCCTGAGGAACGATTTCCATTCGGAGTACACGAAACTGCAAGTGGTACTGGCCGACGGACGACAGTTCGCGGATAGCTGACAGTTCTCTCTTCGAGAGTGTGGCGTTGCGAAGACAGTTGACAGTCGTCAGAGACTCTCGACGAAGGTGCGCGTAACCTGGAAAGAGTGTTCGGCGATGGTGTCCCAGAAGTTGTGATACTGCGAGGCGTCAGTGTCGCGCAGGGGGATGTCGCTGATGACGCGGAACGAGATGAAGGGCACCTTGTTGATATAGCACGTCTGGGCAATGGCACACGACTCCATATCGACAGCTTTGGCATCGGGGAAGTGGCCGATGATTTCGCGCATTTTTTCACGTGTATCTACAAACCAGTCGCCGGTGACAATCAAACCCGAGTGAAGTTTGAAACTCTCAGTTCCCAGTTCTAAACTCTCAGCTTTGCTTAGCAAATAGGGATCGGCAGGGTAGCGTGCGGGAAGCCCCTGCACCTGTCCATAGATGGTAGTGTCATCAATGGCTGTGCCGCAGTATACATCGTGATAGGTAAGCTCAGTGCTGACGATTACGTCCTGAATGTTGATATCGTCGCCGTTGCCTCCGGCACAGCCGCTCGAAATAATATAGTCTGGGTGGAACTCATTGATCATGCGCTGGGCGCCCAAGGCGGCATTGACCTTGCCGATGCCACACTTCTGAACCAATACGTCACTACTGCTGAAGAGCTGCTGTAACTGGCGCAACTCCTTATCCATTGCTACTATAATACCTATTTTCATAAAACTTTCTTTGATTAGTGTGTGCAAAGTTAAGAAAAAAATTGTAACTTTGCACGCAAAAATAGAAAAAACATGAATAAATGGAAACTTTTGCTGCCCGACGTGCTGGCAGTAGTGTTATTTGCAGTAATATCGTTTGCCTATTTCTTTCCAGCAGACATTGAGGGACGTATCCTGTTCCGTCACGATGCTTCGGCAGGTCGCGGAGCTGGTGAGGAGGTGTCGCAGTATTACCAGCGTACCGGCGAGCGCTCGCGTTGGACGAACGCCCTGTTTGGAGGTATGCCGACTTATCAGATAGCCCCATCGTATGACAGCACACAGCCGCTGGCAAAGGTCGAGAAGGCCTACCACCTGTGGCTGCCCGAGAACGTGTGGTATGTGTTTGTCTATTTGTTGGGATTCTATATCCTGTTGCGGGCTTTCGATTTCCGTTGGTATCTGGCTATGCTGGGCGGTATTGTCTGGGCATTCTCCAGCTATTTCTTCATCATCATTGCCGCCGGACATATCTGGAAGGTCATAGCATTAGCCTACCTGCCTCCGATGATAGCAGGTATTGTGCTGGCCTATCGAGGGAAATATCTGTGGGGCTTGATAGTAACGGCTTTGTTTGGTGCCCTCGAGGTGATGGCCAATCACGTACAGATGACGTATTATTATCTGTTCATCGTATTGGCGATGATTATTGCCTTTATGATTGACGGCATCCGTCGGAAGGAGTACATGCACCTGCTGAAAGCCACGGGTGTCTGTGCTGTTGCAGCACTGATAGCTGTCAGCCTGAATCTGTCGAACCTTTATCATACGTGGTCCTATGGGCAGGAGTCGATGCGTGGCAAGAGCGAACTGACGAAACAGAATACTGCCAACCAGACATCGAGCGGACTGGACCGCGACTATATCACCCAGTGGAGTTATGGCATTGACGAGACGTGGACGCTGCTCGTGCCTAATACCAAGGGTGGTGCCTCGGTGGCTATGTCGAAAAACAAGACAGCCATGAAGCACGCTGCTCCCGAATATGAGGGAATCTATCAGCAGATTGGTCAGTATTGGGGTGAGCAGCCTATGACGATGGGTCCTGTCTATGTGGGAGCCTTCGTGCTGATGCTGTTCATCTTCGGTTTGTTCATCGTGAAAGGTCCCTTGAAGTGGGCCTTGCTGGCTGTAACCATATTGTCGATTCTGCTGTCGTGGGGCCGCAACTTCATGCCTTTCACCGACTTCTTCATCGACTACATACCGATGTACGCCAAGTTCCGAACAGTATCGTCGATTCTCGTCATCGCAGAATTCACCATACCGCTGTTGGCTATGCTGGCATTGAAGAAGATTGTCGACGAGCCGCAGCTGCTGAAGCCTCAGGCTCCGTGGCTCTATACGTCGTTTGCCCTGACGGGAGGTATGGCGCTGCTGTTTGCCGTACTGCCCAAGATGTTCTTCAGCGACTTTATCAGCTCGAGTGAGGCTCAGGCGCTGAGCCAGATTCCAGCCGATCAGCTGGCTCCGCTGGTGAAGAATCTGACGGAGATGCGTCTGGCTGTGTTTACGGCCGACTGCTGGCGCTCGTTCTGGATCATCGTGGTGGGAACGGCCTTCCTGCTGTTATACCAATATAATAAGGTTAAGAAGGAACTGATGGTTGGTGCGCTGATTGTACTGTGCCTGGTAGACATGTGGCAGGTGAACAAGCGCTATCTGAACGACGAA
>Ga0310697_10004489_pt1 | contig 13775 bp, 13 predicted proteins | sample 172DNAGHGlowgp2_FD_203883 | JGI IMG/M metagenome (GOLD analysis project Ga0310697, IMG submission 203883) | Sheep rumen microbial communities from Palmerston North, Manawatu-Wanganui, New Zealand - 1728 DNA GHGlow gp2 (v2) (version 2) | ecosystem: Host-associated > Mammals > Digestive system >...
TCACCACGGAGAGTTTGCATGTCCTGATTATGGGCAGCAATCGTCTCGTAGTCAGTTTCAAGTGTGCTCTTTAAAGCGGCAAGTTGGTTCTCAAGGGTAGCCACTCGACCACTCGCAAGCTCACTCACTTTCTTGTCCACGTTCTGGATGTCGACTTCATAGTCAGTACATCCCGCGGCGAGCAGGGCGGCTCCGGAAAGGAGCAGCGCTGCAAGTTTGGTGAATTTGACTTTCATAAAGTTGGTATAGAATTAAAGTTGATTGTTTCCTTACTCGATGGTGGAAATCACGACACGGTTCAGGTCGTTCTCGGCGAACGGCTGGACACGGTCACCGTTGGCGACGCAGGAGACGATGCGGGTCTCGGCGATACCGCGCTCCTGGAGGAACGCCTTGACGACGGCGGCACGCTGCTCGGAGAGCTTCTGGTTGATACGCTTGTTACCGGTGCCCTTGTCGGCATGGCCGGCGATGGCGATCTTCACTTCCGGGTTGGCCTTGAGCCAGTCGATGTAGCGGACGAGCTTGGCAGCCTCTTCGTCGGAGATGACGGCGGAGTTGATGGTGAAGAAGGTGTTCACCTGGCGCATTTCGGCAGCGAGACGCTCGGCGGCGGCTTTCTCGGCGGCAAGCTTGTCGGCGAGGGCCTTTTCAGCGGCAGCCTTCTCGGCGGCGGCCTTCTCGGCGGCGAGCTTCGCGGCACGCTCGGCATCCTGCTGGGCCTTCAGCGCGGCAGCGGCGGCCTCGGCGGCGGCGACGTCAGCGAGGTACTTGGCGCTCGGACGGGTAGTCTTGCCGAAGTTGATCTTCAGACCGGCGAGGGCGTTGATCTGATAGTCCGGATGACCGACCTTCTTGGAGTTGAACTTGTCGGAGAGGATGTTGGTGTTGGCCTCGAGGACGAGGGCGACGGCGTCGGACAGGCGGATGTTGGCACCGATACCGGCACGGCCCACGGGGGAGATCATGTTCTTGTCCCAGAGGAGGGCGAAGTATTCCTTCGGATTGGTCTTGGTGACGTTATTTGCGCCGTTGTTGAAGGCATAGGCCACGCCCGCACCTGCGAAGAGGTAAGGGTTGAACACGCGCTTGTGGTTGTAGGCGATGAGGTTCGCCAGGTCGAGGACGAGGTCAACGTTGCCCTGGGCATAGTTGAACTTGTACACCTCGAGCGGGCTCACGACATTGCCCTTTCCCTGATAACCGGAGGCGCCGAAGCGCAGGCCCAGGGAGGGGTTGAACTGATAGCCGAAGGAGAGGGCTGCCGCCGGCGAAATCAGATCCTTGAGAGCGGTCTCACCGATGGTGTAGGACGCGCCCCCCTGAAGCAGGACGTACCAATGGGGATTGAACTCCACGGTAGGATCGGTCGTGCTCTGCTGCGCGAATGCCGCCTGGGCACCCAGCGCACATGCGAGAATCAGTGTTAAGCTTTTCAGTTTCATATGATAAGAATTGTTGTTGTTCTCTTTTTATTTTTAGGTATAACGACACGTTTACACCCCCGTTTCCGGGGTCGGAGGACTCGGCGTCCCGTGTGGACACTATCGTATACGTTCGCAAATTTAAGCAGAATAATCTAATTTTCCCAACATTTTTCAAACTTTTATTGAATTAAATCGCAGCTCAATCGTTTTGTAAGAGGTTTTTCGTACCTTTGTGCCCGCAATCCTTTCATTGATCTTTTAGTATAAAAACCGATATGGCAACTTCCATCGAACGCAACGAACAGGAACTCGGACGCAGGGAATCCCTTGCGAAGATCCGGGAGCTGGGCATCAATCCCTACCCCGCCCCCCTGTACCCCATCAACACCACCACCGCGGAGATCGCGGCGGGATTCAAGCCCGAAGAGGGTAATTTCGCAGACGTCTGCATCGCCGGCCGCATCATGTCCCGCCGCATCATGGGCGCGGCGTCCTTCATGGAGCTGCAGGACCACGCGGGGCGCATCCAGGTCTATGTCAAACGGGACGAGATCTGCCCCGGCGAGGACAAGACCCTGTACAACACCGTCTTCAAGAAACTGCTGGACATCGGCGACATCATCGGCATCAAGGGCTTCGCCTTCATCACCCAGACCGGCCAGCTGTCCGTCCACGCGAAGGAGCTCACGGTCCTTTCCAAGTCCCTCCGCGTCCTTCCCATCGTCAAGACCGACGCCGACGGCACCGTCCATGACGGCTTTGCCGATCCGGAACTCCGCTACCGCCAGCGGTACGTGGACCTCGTGGTGAACCCGCAGGTGAAGGAGACCTTCGTCAAGCGGGCGAAGATCATCTCCACGATGCGCCGCTACTTCGACGAGGCCGGCTGCCTGGAGGTGGAAACCCCCATCCTGCAGCCCATCCCGGGCGGAGCGACGGCCCGTCCGTTCATCACGCACCACAACGCGCTGGACGTGGACATGTACCTGAGGATCGCGAACGAGCTGTACCTCAAGCGCCTCATCGTGGGCGGTTTCCTCGGGGTGTACGAGTTCGCGAAGAACTTCCGCAACGAGGGCATGGACAAGACGCACAATCCGGAATTCACCTGCGTGGAGCTGTACGTCGCCTACAAGGATTACAACTGGATGATGGAGTTCACCGAGAAGATGCTCCAGCAGGTCGCCGAGGCCACGGGCGGACTCACCAAGACCATCGGCGGCAACGAGGTCTCCTTCCAGGGGCCGTTCCGCCGCCTCCGCATCCTGGACGCTATCAAGGAGTACGCCGGGGTCGATGTCAAAGGCATGGACGAAGCGCAGCTGCGGGCCACCTGCAAGCAGCTGGGCGTGGAAGTCACTCCGGAAATGGGTGTCGGCAAGCTGATTGACGCCATATTCGGGGAGTTCTGCGAGAAGAACCTCATCCAGCCGACCTTCATCATCGACTATCCCGTAGAGATGTCCCCGCTCACCAAGCGCTGCCGCTACGACGACACGCTCACCGAGCGCTTCGAACTGTTCGTCGCCGGCAAGGAGCTCGCGAACGCCTACTCCGAGCTGAATGACCCGATCGACCAGCTGGAACGTTTCGAGGAACAGGCCGCCCTCAAGAGCAAGGGCGACGACGAAGCCATGTACATCGACTACGACTTCGTGCGCGCCCTCGAATACGGCATGCCGCCCACCTCGGGCATCGGCATCGGCATCGACCGCCTCACCATGTTCATGACGGGTGCCGAGGCGATCCAGGACGTGCTGTTCTTCCCGACCATGCGGCCTGAAAAATTCTAGATTCCTTCGCTTCGCTCGGAATGACAAAGGGCGCTTCGCCCGGGATGACAAAGGGCGCTTCGCCCGGGATGACGTTTCCCTGTCATTCTGAGGAGGCTGGAACAGCATTCATCTGTCATTCTGAGGAGGCCGGAGGCCGACGAAAGAATCTATATGCGAGTCGAACAGGTCACATCGGCCCAGAATCCGAAAATCCGGAATCTGCTCTTGCTGCAGGAGAAATCCAGGGCGCGGCGGGAGCAGGGTCTTTTCGTGGTGGAAGGCCGGCGCGAGCTGCAGCACTGCCTGGAGGCGGGCTTCACCGTCCGGACTGTTTTCGTCTGCCCGGACCTGGCGGGGGAAGATTCCTTCGCTTCGCTCGGAATGACAAAGGACATTTCGCCCGGAACGACATCCACCTGTCATTCTGAGGAGGCCGGAGGCCGACGAAAGAATCTCGCCGGCGAGCCCCTCGTCATCGAAATCCCCGAGTCGCTGTACCGGAAGGTCGCGTACCGGGGAGGGACGGAAGGCGTGATCGCGGAGGTGGAAGTGAAGGAGCGCCGGCTGGAGGACCTGGACCTGCCGGAAAATCCGCTCATCATCGTGCTGGAAGCGGTGGAGAAGCCGGGAAACCTGGGCGCGGTGCTGCGCAGCGCGGACGCCGCCCGGGCCGATGCGGTCATCATCTGTGACCCGCTGACGGACCTCTGGAACCCGAACCTCATCCGGGCGAGCCTCGGCGGCATCTTCACGGTGCCTACTGTCGCGGCCTCATCGGAGGAGGCCATCGCCTGGCTCAAGGCCCATCGAATCCGCATCCTCACCGCCCAGCTGCAGGACTCCTCGTGGTATTACGACGTGGACATGACCGGGGGCACTGCCCTTGTCATGGGCACGGAATCCACCGGCCTCACCGACCTCTGGCGCCGCGCGGCCGACGCTCATATCCGCATCCCCATGCTCGGCCGCCTGGACAGCCTCAACGTCTCCGTCTCCGCCGCCATCCTCCTTTTCGAGGCCGTCCGCCAGCGGAACGCCTGAAGCATGTTTCCGCAGGTCCATTCCGCGGACCCTCAATACGAAACGCTCCCGTGGGTCCACATTCCGTACCCACGGGAGCGCTGTTTCACGCATGAAGGCCGTCCTAGAACGGAAGGTCGTCCTCCGCGTCGGCGGCAGGCTGGACCTGCGGGGCGGGAGCCTGGTAAGGGGCCGACGGCTGGACGGGCTGCTGCTGGGGAGCGGGCTGCTGCCACCCCTGCTGGGGCGCTGGCTGCTGCCAGCCCTGCTGCTGCGGACGGGGGGCCTGCTGTCCGCCGTAACCGCCCTGGCCGTAGCCGGGCCCGGAATAGCCGCCCTGCTGGGCGCCGTAGCCGGGAGCGTTCTGGCCGTCGCCTTCGCGGTCGGGGCGCTTGCCCAGGAGCTGGAGATTATCCACTTGGATTTCAGTCGTGTAGCGGTCCTTGCCGTCACGGTCCGTCCACTTGCGGGTACGGAGCCTGCCCTCCACGTAGATCTGGCTGCCCTTGTGGACGAAACGTTCAATGACGTCGGCGTTGCTGCGCCAGGCGACGATGTTGTGCCATTCCGTGTTCTCCCGGGTTTCACCGTTGCGGTCACGGTAGCGCTCGGTAGTCGCAAGGCGGAATGAGGCCACTTTGGCGTTGCCCTGGGGACCCTGGGGATTGGAATCGAGGTAACGGATTTCGGGGTCGCTTCCAACGTTACCGATCAGCATTACTTTATTCAGTGCCATAACTCAAAATATTTCCTGCAAGTTAACAAAAAATCCCGGACATTGCACGCGTGTCGGGCGATTCTCCGGTAAAAACCGCATACCCGGCGACGGCCTGGTACAGGAGCCAGCGCCGCCCGGAAACGTAGGACCGCCCACGCCCCTCGAGTACCGGCGTCCGGTAGTTCGCTTCCAGGATCACGGCATCGGGAAAGTCCGGAAAAGGAACTTCCGTCAAACCGGGGACGGTATAAATCACCAGGTCCGGCGTCAGGGCGGACAGTTCTGAGAGCGGCACCCAGCCGCAGCCCAGTTCCTCCGCGAGCGAAAGGGCCCGGGAAGGAGTCCGGTTCGCCAGGGTCACCCGGCAGCCCAGCTGCGCGGCGGCGACGGCCGCGGCACGGCCCGCACCCCCGCATCCGACAATCAGGGCATCCGAGACCGGCAGTCCCGTCTCACGCACGGCCAGGACGACCCCGTCCACATCGGTGTTGTACCCCGTCACGCCGCCGTCCGTCTTCACGGCCAGGTTCACGGCGCCGCACAGCCGGGCGCTCTCCGACAGGCTGTCCACGGCCCGGAAGGCATCCTGCTTGTAAGGGGCGGTGATGTTGATGCCGTCATATTCATCCAGGAAACGCTGCCACAAGGGGCCGAAGGAGGGACCTTCCAGCAGGTCATAGGGATACCGGCCGCCATAGGCGGCCTCAAACAGCTGCGGGCTCAGGGACCCAGCCACAGGATTTCCGATCAGGGCGAAGCGTTTCACGGGCGGCGGAAGAAAGTGTCATGGATATAGGAGCAGCCGCCGCAGATGATGTCGGTAAGTACCTGGGACTCATGCGAGAGGGTGGCGAAGACGATCCCCACGCCGAAGGGGACGCCGTACAGGTTGGAGAGGGCTCCGGCAACGACCGTATGGAAGGCTCCGAACCCGCCCGGGACGGGGACGACCGAACTCAGGGCCCCGGCGAACATCAGGAACAGCGCATCGCTCATGCCCATGGCGTTCAGCTTGTCCACGGCCCCCGCGAATTCCGGACTGAGCCCCGCCGTGTCGATTCCCTGCAGGGACCACAGGATCGTGGCGCTCATGAGCCAGTACATGCACCAGATGATGACCGTATAAACGATGAAGAGCCAGCCGTCCTTCATGTGCAGGCAGGAGGAGAGACCGTCTCCGAGTCCCCGGATCCAGCCCCAGACCCTGCCCCAGATGCGGCCGCGGTTCCGGAACTTCCAGCACAGGAAGAGAAATCCGCAGACGGCGAGAATCACCAGGGCGACGACCCACCAGAGGCCGGCCTTGTCGGCGAGGCCGGGAAAGAACGTTTCCTTGAAGTAGGCGCCGAAACGGTCCCACATGACGGAGAGGACGAGGACCATGACCAGCACGAGCGAGATGGCATCCCACATCCGGTCCGCGAGGACCGTGCCGATGACCTTGTCCAACGTGGCAAGCCGGCGTCCCTCCCTGTCACGCCCCGAATTCTTCGTCACCAGGGCACTCCGGGCCACCTCGCCCGCACGCGGCACCACGAGGTTCACGACCATGCAGATGTTGTAGGCGTCGAAACAGGTGAGCCGGGATGTGGAGGGGTCGATGGGAAGCAGCTGCATCCGCCAGCGCAGGGCGCGGAACCACAGCGCGAGGGCTCCAAACACCATGGACAGGACCACATAGCCCCAGCGGCAGCTTGAGAGCGCCTTGCCGAAGTCCTTCCAGTTCACACCCCGGAAGGAGTACCAGAGCAAGGCCGCCGCCACCCCGGTCCACAGGATGTATTGGAGGATTCTTTTGAAATTCTTGTCCATTGCAGGGACAAAGTTAGTGGAAAATCCCTAAATAATGCATAAATTTGTAGGTTAATAAAGTAAAACGCCCCGATACGATGAAATCCATCCTTGGCATCGGCAATGCCCTGACCGACATCCTGGCCGTCCTCCCGGACGACTCCCTGCTCACGAAGTACCATCTTCCGCTGGGAAGCATGCAGCACGTGGACATGGAAACGGGTGACCGCATCTGGGAAGCCCTGAAGGAGTACGGTGTCAAGTACGTGCCGGGCGGCTCCGCGGCGAACACCGTCACCTGCACCGCCATCTTCGGCATGCCGTCGGGGTACATCGGCAAGATCGGGAACGACGACCTGGGGAACCTGTTCAAGAGCACGATGGAGCAGTACGGCGTCCGCGCCCAGATGCTTTACGGCACCAAGTCCAGCGGCCGCTGCATGGTTTTCATCACGGGGGCCAATGCGGAGCGCACCTTTGCGGACTACATGGGCGCCACCCTGGAGCTGGGTCCCGACGACCTCGTCCCCGGGATGTTCGAAGGCTACGACTACTTCCACATCGAGGGCTACCTCGTCCAGAACCAGGACCTCATCGCCAAGGCCGCCCGCCTGGCGAAGGCCGCCGGCTGCACCGTTTCCATCGACATGGCCTCCTACAACGTCGTGGAGAGCAACGATGCCTTCTTCCACAACCTGGTGGAGAACTACGTGGACATCGTATTCGCCAACGAGTCCGAGGCCAAGGCCTTCACCAAGAAGGAGCCCCGGGAGGCCCTGGACGACATCGCCCGGGTATGCGACATCGCCGTCGTGAAAGTAGGCAAGGACGGTTCCATGGTCAAATCCGGCGACGAGTACCATTTCATCGAGCCCTGGCCCGCCAAGCCGGTGGACGCCACCGGCGCCGGGGACACCTATGCCGCCGGTTTCCTGTATGCGCATTCGCTGGGGATGCCCCTCCGGGTGTGCGGTGAAATCGGATCCGTCATCGCCGCGAAGGTGGTGGAGGTCATCGGCACCAAGATCGACATCCCCCGCTGGCGGGAAGCCAAACAGCAGATCCGCGAGCTCATTGCGGCCAATACCCGATAGATTATGCTGGAACCGGTCAAAGACTTCCTCAGGCGGCAGAGCCTGAAAAAACACGCCTCCACCGAACCCACGGGATTCGTCCCGCTGGAGAGGATCCACTCCGCCGTTGCGTTCATCGACGTGGAGGATACCTCCTTCAACGAGTGCAAGAATGCCTTGATGATCTTTTTCCGCGAACACGGCATCAAAGGTGACATCTTTTTCTTCGACTTCCGGAAACTCACCGAGGGCGAACGGCTCATTACCAGCATCACCACCACCGTCCTCAAGAAAGACCTCAACTGGTTCGGAAAACCCTCCAACGAGAAAGTGTCCCTGATGCTGGGCGGGGAGCCGGACCTGTTCATCTCGCTTCTCCCGACCACGGACTATCCGCTGGAATTCATGGCCAAATGCTCCCGTGCCAAGTTCAAGATCGGCCGCGTGCAGCTGCCAGGCGACACCTTCGACCTCGTGATCAAGGACCCCGGGGGCCGCACGTACTCCGAGGCGGAAGTCTTCCGGGAACTGGCCAAATTCATGGAAAAGATCCGATGAAGAAATACCTCATCGTCCTGCTGATTTCCATGGTCCCGCTCATCGAGCTGCGCGGGGCCATTCCGTATGCCGTGGGCATGGGTCTTCCCATCGTCCCTTCCGTCATCGTCTCGGTCATCGGGAACATGCTTCCCGTCCCCTTCATCTTCCTGTTCGCCCGCCGCATCCTCGAGTGGGGGAAGGACAAACCGCTCATCGGCAAGTTCTTCACCTGGTGCCTGGAAAAGGGCGAAAAGGCCGGACGGAAACTGGAAGAGAAGGCCGGAGGGGGCCTGTACGTGGCACTCCTGCTCTTCGTAGGGATCCCGGTCCCGGGGACGGGGGCCTGGACAGGGACCCTCGCCGCAAGCCTTCTGAACATGGACTTCAAGAAGAGCGTCCTGTATATCCTGCTCGGCGTCCTCCTCGCCGGGGCCATCATGCTGCTGGCCTCGCTGGGGGTGTTCGGCGCCGTTTCCTTCCTGAAATAACAACTACCTGATAACCATGAGATTAAATCGATTCTTCCTGCAGGGTGCCGCGATCCTTCTCGCCGCAAACTGCCTCACCGGCTGCCTCGCCGGCAAATTCATGAGCAACTTCGCCCTCCGGCCCGAACCCCACGGGGTGGCCGACATCGAGCGCACCCGCCACAAGGCCGATTCCCTGATGCCCGGAAGCACCGCCTGGTACGACGGCCTCAAGGCGCAGGGCGTCCTGAAGGACACCACCATCACCGGCTACCGGGATTTCCGGATCCATGCCTGCTACGTCCCCGCCGCCGATCCCGCCCATGCCCAGGGTACGGCCATCGTCGTGCACGGCTACACGGACAACCACTTCGTTTTCCTGTATCTGGTGCGCATGTACCGGGACGAGCTCAACTACAACGTGCTCTTCCCGGACCTCCAGTATCACGGCTATTCAGAGGGCGACCATGCCCAGATGGGATGGTATGACCGTCTGGATATGCTCAAATGGATCGACCTTGCCCACAATGTCTTCCAGGACGATTTCATGGTCCTGCACGGGGTGTCCATGGGTGGCGCCACGGTGATGATGACTAGCGGCGAAGAGCTTCCTTCCTATGTGCGCGCATTCGTCGAGGACTGCGGATACTCCTCCGTGGTGATGCAGTTCAACAACAACCGCAAGCAGAGCTTCGCTTTCATTCCGGCGGACATCCTGCAAAGCGCCAGCCTCGTAACCAAACGCAACTACGGTTGGGGCTTCTGGGAGGCCTCTTCCGTGAAGCAGCTCGCCAAGTGCGACCGCCCGATGCTCTTTATCCACGGTGACGCCGACGACTTCGTCCCCGTAGAGCACGTGTACAAGAACTACGAGGCCAAGACCCACGGCTACAAGGAACTGTACATCGTCCCCGGCGCCGTCCACGCCAATTCCTACGCGAAGGACCCTGCCAACTACACCTGGCGGGTGAAATACTTCCTCCAGCGCGTGAAGGACGGAACCATCCGATAGGTCTCCCCGGAATACGGATGCGCCCGCAGGTCCATTTCCTGTACCTGCGGGCGCATTTCATAGAGGGAAATGCCGCTCAGGCCAGCACCAGTTCCACCGGGCAGTGGTCGGAGCCGAAGATTTCGTTGTGGATCCCGGTGGAGACGATCCGGTCCCGCAGCGCCTCGGAGACGACGAAATAGTCGATGCGCCAGCCGGCGTTGTTCGCACGGGCGTTGAAGCGGTACGACCACCAGGAATACTTCACCTCGCCGGGATGCTGGAAGCGCCAGGTGTCAATGAACCCGGCCTCGAGCAGGGCGCCGAACTGCGCACGCTCCTCGTCGGTAAATCCGGCGTTGCGGTGGTTGGAAGCGGGATTTTTGATGTCGATCTCCTCGTGCGCGACGTTCAGGTCACCGCAGAAGACGACGGGCTTCGGGAGGCCGCACAGGTAGGCACGCATAGCCTCCTCCCAGCGCATCCGGTACTCCAGGCGCCGGAGACCGTCCTGCGAGTTGGGCACGTACGCACACACGAGGAAGAAATCCGGATACTCGAGGGTAATCACGCGGCCTTCATGGTCATGCTCCTCCACGCCGATCCCGTACCGGACCGACAGGGGTTCATGCTTCGTGTACACGGCCGTGCCGGAATACCCCTTCTTTTCCGCATAGTTCCAGTAAGACCGGTACCCGGGGAATTCCAGGTCGATCTGTCCCGCCTGCAGTTTGGTCTCCTGCAAGCACACGAAATCGGCGTCCAGGTCCACGAACACGTCCGCGAACCCCTTCCCCGCCACGGCCCTGAGGCCGTTTACATTCCAGGAAATGAATTTCATACTATTCCAACGTCCAGGTCGCCCCCTCTTTGGTATCCTTGACCGTAATGCCGAAGGAAGCCAGGAGGTCGCGGATCCGGTCGGATTCCGCCCAGTTCTTTTCGGCCCGGGCCTTGCGGCGGTCTTCCAGGACAATGTCCATGACCCCTTCCAGGGCTTTTTCGGCCTTGCCGGAGCCGCCGACGGCCTCCTCGTCGCGAAGGCCCAGGACGCCGTACACGACGTCTTCAAAGAGCTTCCGCAGCGCGGCCTTGTCCCCTTCGGGAAGTTTGCCGCCGTTGATGAGCTTCACAGCCTCGAACAGATGCGCGATGGCAACCGGCGTGTTCAGGTCGTCACACAAGGCCTCATAGACGTTGTCGATGAGGGTTGCGACCGCCTGGGAGACAGATTTCTCGACTCCGCCTTCGGCTCCGCTCGAAATGACAGAAACACCGTCGTTCGAAGCGTCACTACTGTCATTTCGACCAAGCGAAGCGCGTGGAGAAATCTCAAGTTCCCTCCCCGCCTGCATAAGGCGCTTGTACCCCTTTTCAGCAGCCTGCAGGGCCTCGTTGGAGAAGTCCAGGGTGCTGCGGTAGTGGGCCTGGAGGATGAAGAAACGGACAGTCATCGGGCTGTAGGCGCGTTCCAGCTTGGGGTGGTTGCCGCTGAACAGCTCCGGAAGGGTGATGAAGTTCCCGAGGGACTTGCCCATCTTCTGGCCGTTGATGGAGATCATGTTGTTATGGACCCAGTAATGGACGCCCCGGGTGCCGCGGGAGGCCTGGTTCTGCGCGATTTCACACTCATGGTGCGGGAACATCAGGTCCATGCCGCCGCCGTGGATGTCGAATTCCTTGCCGAGGTACTTCTCCCCCATCACGGAGCACTCCAGGTGCCAGCCCGGGAAGCCCTCGCCCCACGGGGAAGGCCAATGCATGATATGCTCCGGTTCCGCCTTCTTCCAGAGGGCGAAGTCGTAGGGGGCGCGCTTATCGGACTGGCCGTCCAGCGAACGGGTCCCTTCCAGGGTGGACTCCAGGGTCCGCCCGGACAGGACGCCGTAACCGTAGTCCCGGTTGTATTTCTCCACGTCGAAATAGACGGAGCCGTTGGATTCGTAGGCATAGCCCGCGTCCAGGATGGTCTTGATGGTCTCGATCTGCTCGATGATGTGCCCGGAGGCGCGCGGCTCGATGGACGGGGACTCCACGTTCAGCAGGCGCATCGCCTCGTGGTAGCGTTCCGTATAGGTCTGGACCACCTCCATGGGCTCCAGCTCCTCCAGGCGGGCCTTCTTCGCGATCTTGTCCTCACCTTCGTCGGCATCGTGCTCCAGATGGCCAACGTCAGTGATGTTCCGCACGTAGCGGACCTTGTAGCCCAGGTGCTTGAGCAGACGGAAAAGGACGTCGTAGGTCACGCCGGGACGGGCATGGCCCAGATGGGCGTCTCCGTACACGGTCGGGCCGCAGACGTACATGCCCACATGGCCGGGATGGATGGGAACGAAAAGTTCCTTCCGGCGCGTCATCGTATTGGTCAGGTAGAGATTTCGCATAAAAAAAGCAGTCTGAAAATCCAGACTGCTAATATACGAATTTTATTTCATCCTGACGGCCTTCTTCGCGACGCTCTTTCGGGCGGTCCCGCCGGTCTTCGGCTGTCCGTGATGGATGGACGCCTTCGTGGCGGTCCTGGGTTTCGCGTACTGGACGTCCGAGGACCGGGTGGTGCCGAGCCAGGTCATCGTGAGCGGAAGCTCGGCCACATTGGCGTTGTAAGGGTGCCATTCCCCGGTATTATGGGCCCACATGTAGTACTGCATGGAGTGGAAGGGCGTGGTGTAGTCCCCGGCATCCGTCTTCAGGGTCACCTCCAGCGGCTGGAGTTCGGCCCCCTCGTCCTTCGGGACCATCACCGCGATGTCGATGCCTTCGTCGGTGATGAGGGTGATTCCGCCCGAATCGAAGATATTGCCCATGAACAGCTCGTCCACGGTCCCCAGGTTGTCGTCGTCATACGTCCCGAGATACTGGGAGACGATGTACAGGAAACCGTTCGGCTCATAGAATTCTCCCTCCAGGTACTCCTGGTCCATCTGGAAAGACACCGCCGGTCCCTGCTCCCATCCTTCGATCTTGTAGATGAAGTTGTTGTCGATGGAAGAGATGGCCAGGTCGTATCCCACCAGGCCGTTGCTTGCCCGCCAATTGCCGATCCAGCGGTTGAAGGCCTCGGTGGCGACTTCCTCCTGGATGGAGAAATCGGCCTCGGCATAGTTGCCGGTGGCCTTTCCGCTGCTGTCCAGTTCGATGAGGAAAGCCATCCAGGTGCCGCTGCGCAACCGGTTGAAATACACGTCGGTGATGTTGCGGGTGAAGACCTCTTCCGTATATTGGTAGAACTTCACGTTGTCGGCCTCGGCATCGGAAAGGAGCGTCTGCGCCTCATAGGTGAAGAAGCCGGCCGCATCGTTCTCGTAGGCGGTCCGGAAATCCTCCGGACGCACCAGGCGGATGATATAGTAGCCGTTCCCGGTGTACTTGAGGTTGAAATGCTCCACCTTGTCCACGGAACCGTCATCGTTGACCCAGTCCTCCCGGGCGACACGGCGGATAGACCAGTCGGGCCGCTCGGTCACGACCGGTTTCTCTGTCTCCTGCCGTCCGCCACCATTTCCCTGGGGGTCGCGGCCGTCATGACGGTACACCGGATCGTCCTTGTAGCATCCGGTCAGGGCCAGGGCGGCTGTCGCCACCATGGCGATCATGCTGAGTATCCTTTTCATCTTTCTTGGGGTTTTGACTCGTAACATACAAAAACCCGGCCATTATGCCATGGCCGGGCTTTTTTGACAGATTCTTCGCTTGCGCTCAGAATGACATTACAACTCATTCATCGCTGCGGCGTACTCGGTCTTGGATCCCACGACGATGTCCTGGTAATCGGAGAGACCGGTACCGGCCGGGATGAGGTGGCCGCAGATGACGTTCTCCTTGAGGCCTTCGAGATGGTCCACGCGGGCGCGGATGGCGGCTTCGCTGAGCACCTTCGTGGTCTCCTGGAAGGAGGCGGCGGAGATGAAGCTGCCGGTCTTGAGGGCCGCGCGGGTGATACCCTGGAGGATCTGGGAAGCCGTGGCGGGCT
>Ga0310697_10004491_pt1 | contig 13774 bp, 3 predicted proteins | sample 172DNAGHGlowgp2_FD_203883 | JGI IMG/M metagenome (GOLD analysis project Ga0310697, IMG submission 203883) | Sheep rumen microbial communities from Palmerston North, Manawatu-Wanganui, New Zealand - 1728 DNA GHGlow gp2 (v2) (version 2) | ecosystem: Host-associated > Mammals > Digestive system >...
CGCTTGGAGTAGTAGCCGAAGTTGTCATTGTCGGGTACCCAGCCGAGGTTGACAGGCAGGATGTTTGTGATAACAGCAGGATTATCCTTGTTGGTGATGGAGACGAGGTGGTCGTGGCTTTGTGTATCGTTGGAATCAAGGAACTTATAGTCATCAGAAATGCCATTGTCAGTGCCCGTATTCTTAAAGACTTCATCGGTCATCCAGATGTGCCATGTCCAGAAAGTCTCCCAGTCGCCATATTCATATCCTGCCGTTCCTTTATCCGTGTCCAAAGTCCAATTTGTACCGCCGTCTGTAGATTTCTCATACACCGTCTCCGTCCTTCCTTGTAGTGCTATGACGGCATTGCCAGGAGCTGCAATACTAACAGTAAAACCAATGTTGGTGGAAGAAATAGTTGGAGAGGTGAAAAGGCCATTCAAATCTTGCCAGACAATGGCTGACCGTAGGGTTTGCCTTGGGCTAGAAGATGCGTTCCATGTATAAGAGGTTCGTTTCCTACTTGTATTAGCTTCAATGATTTCATAGGTACCAGCAGCAGGGTTCTTGGCCTCTATCTGGTCTTTTATGAGCTTCTTAGTGATTGTTTCCCCCTTATGGTCAACGAAGGCTGTTGCTTCATCTCCATCGGAGGTTTTATTTCCATAAACAAGTGGGAAAGTATAAGACCCTAATCTGTTTACAATATAGCAATTAGCCGTGGTAGGAGAAACATAAGGCCTTCCATCGGGAGTAGATGAGGATAAATCAATATTACTTGCATGAGTGACACTATTTCTTTGTAGTATTTCTGTATGTTTTCCAGATTTCGTCTTTTCCTGTGCCTTGATGGTGTAATTAGCCGTGGCTGCGTAGCCTCCAACGAAACCCGTTGAGCCTGAAGTGCCATGAGGGGCGGTGGTGAACCATGTCGGCGGCGTCGTAGCATCACTGCCTACGCTTGGAGTGGTGCAGGCATCGTTGCTATAGTAGCCTTCCACCTTCCATTCCACACCGTGTGTCGTCACCTCCTCGTTGGCCGCCAAGTTGTAGTACCTGCGATAGCTGTGTACGGCGAAGGATCCGTTAGTGGAGGAAGTGCTATGTTCGGCTTCTGTTGGATTCTCGGCCACGAGGTAATAGCCGTCAGCCACCTCGCCGACGGTGAGCTTATAGGTTACGGTGTAGCCTTTCTTCCACACATCGCCGGCGAGGGCGCAAGTCAGGGTATGGGCTACTGCTGGGGTGGCATTGTCAGATGGTATATAATTTCCCGACGCATCTTTTAGGTACACGCCGTTGGCATCCACCTTGTATCGCGGCTTCACCTCGATGGTCACCTGTAGTTCGGCATCAGTGACGGTGTGGGGAATCATAAAGAACAGGGAGTCGTGGTCGATGTAGGTGTTTGTTGTGCCGCTGCCGGCGGTGTTGGGCCAGAGTGCGTAGTCGGCCTTGGCCTCAGCAATGCCCCACGCTCCCTTGGAACTGGTGGCGGGGTCGGTGTCTGCGGGGTTGAAGGTACCTTGTGTACGCACGTTATGGAGGACGATCTTCTTGATGGTGATACCAGTGGGAATGTTGCCCTGTGCAAAGCGTATGGCGGTGAGGATGTGCTGGAAGGTCAAGTCCACCATCTTGTCATCCTTTCCTAAATGCTGTTCACGGGGCGTGCTGGCACTGGGGTAGAGCGGAGCGCCTGAAGGACCGGCTTCGACGTCCACTACGTCCGACTCGCCCCAGAGGAGGTCGCGCATCTCAGTGGCCTTCTCCGGCAGGGTATAGGTGATGGTGGGTGGTGTGGAGAAATTAGGCGTGCCCCCTTCGATGACGTTGACGTTCTCCATCGACGGTGCCAAGGCATAGAATTTCATCTTGTCGCCGCCGTAGGGCCAATAGGCCGACGAGCGCCAGTTGCGTATGCGCTTCAGCAGGGTCTGGTAGAAGATGGTACTGTTCTCGCCATCGTCGGCTCCCGTTGTCTTGTAAGGCTGGCTCGTATATCCCCAGATGGTTAACGAGTCGTGGAAGTTGTTAAGGGCCGTGGTGACGATGGCATCTTTGTGGGCGCGGGTCGATGGGGTTTCGACATTGTCGCAACATACGGAGCTGGCGGAGACAGTGCCGTGGTGTATGCCCATGTAGGGCAGGGGCATGCGGTGGATGGTCAGTCCGTCGGGGTTACTGCCCGTCAGCTGGTGCGCCACGAAGGTGTCGGTGATACGCATGGTGCTGTCGCCAGGGACGCGTGTAGTGCCAATGCCGACGGTCATGTCGGCCTGTTCCAGCGTACTGACGTTGAACAGCAGGTCGCCGTCGCTGTCGACTATCGTGAGAATGTCATCTGTCAGGGTGTCGGTACAGCCGACAAGCAATACCACCGACATCATCATGGCCATTCGTTTTATTGTCATTGCTATTCCCATTTTACTGTTCGCTTATGGTTCGTTCTTTTACCTCATCCTTGTAGTTGTCTACGGTCTCAGGGTTGAAGCGCATGGGGAAGTCCCAGTCCACGACGCTAACCACCTCGAAACGGACGGTCTCTACGCCGATATGCAGGACGAGCCAGTATTTCTTGCCACCTTGTAGTGTGAGACTGATCTGATTTCCCGTTGTCTCATGGTCTATACGGGCGTACTTGTTGCCTTCACTGTCGGTGAGGGCGCTCAGCTCAAGGCTGTTGTCCTGAGTGAGCATCGTGTATGTCATTGTCGGTGTCAATGTCAGGTCTTGCGGCATGATCATCAATGGTCTTCCACTCTTGAAGAGCGGACGCAGTTCTTGGTCAACGCCGTAGTCACTGAGCGGCCATTTCTCGGTCATGTAGCTACTGCTGATGGCATCGTTGAGCAGAGCCTCGGCAAACGTCATGTTATCCTCACTGCCTGACGTGGAGTCCCAGTTGCCCGTGCTCAGGTTCAGGGTGCCGCTGTTGGTGATGTTCGTCGTGTTCTGCAGTTTCAGCTTACTGATAAACAGCTTCGTGTGCTCCTCCTGTTCGGGATGCTTGCCGCTGTATGTCGGCTCGTCGTACATGCGTTGCACATAAATCTCTACACATGCTAAGGCGTGCTTGAACGTGAGTGGCACTTTCTGGTAGGTGTGGCCGTTGTCATTCAGTACGACGAGTCCCCGGCCGTTGCGGGTGGCATCGGCGCAACTGGCCCAGAGCAAGTCGGTCTGCAGCGTCGGACTGGCTGGCTGTACAAAGTCTATATGGGGCGATTTGTCGGTGGCGTTTGTCATTTTGACGATACCCTCAGTCTCATCGGTGGTCCCGTCATCGTGGCTGTATGTCCAGGGGGCGTATGCGAAGAAACTGATGCGGCGTGGCGTGACATTGTCGCTGCTGTTGGGCCAGTACTTGGGTGGTGAGTATGTCCAGTCGTATGTGATATTGTCGTTCAGCAGGCTCCATACCACAGGTTGGTTGAACATAAAGTCTGGTTTGGGGTAGGAGGCGTCGCCCACAGCCTTGCCGCTGATGGCGTCTGTCCAGATTGTGGCATCGGTGAAGTAGGCAAAGACGCCAAATCCGTCTGTCAGCGCCTTCAAGTCTGCCAGGCTGTTGATGGGACCAATGGCACGGGTGCTTCTTGCTGTCTCTGGCAGTTCGCTCCACAGCTCGTCGCCATCGCTCATGCCTGTGCTGAACTCCACCACTGCGTCGCTGAAGGACAGGGGCTCGTCGGGCGTTTCGCTCTTGCAGCCCGTCAGTGTCAGCAACACGGACAAGAGGCCGAGGGGCAAAGCCCTTCGGCCTGTAGTAAGGCCATTACTCTGTTTGCAGATGTTTCTGAACTTTGACATACGGCTTAACTTCTTAACTACTTTATGATTATCTTTTTTCCGTTGCGGATATACACGCCTGGGGGGAGTGCTCCGTCAGCATCAATGACTTGGCCCCTCAGGTTATACGTCTTTTCCGACGAGCTGACCCCGTCGGCACTCTCGTCGTCGAAGGCCTCCTCCATGTCGCTCACGCCGAGGATGGGGATGTAGCGGCGCGACGGACTGGCGGCTTTCCACAGCGCGGGGGGCACTTTGTCAGCGGGGAGGAGGAGGTATGCCTTGTACTTGCCTAAAGTATTTAGCCCTGCATCATCTTCCTTATGGAAGCGGTAGAACACGGCAGCATCTAGATATTCGTAGTCACCACTTGGCGATGTCAGCACGCCGTTATCCTTTCTCCATGTCTTATAGCGCTTGGCCAAGATGAACTTGTAGTACATCATGCCGTCAATCCATGATTCCTCACTCCAGAATGCATTGTCGGCATCGCTGCCTGCCCTATGGTACATCAGATTGTTCGTTGGGAAGTCAACAGCTTTGCTTGTCTGTCCTGTTGTCATGGCAGGGTAGAACAGAGGCACGTTGCCTGTTATCTTCTGTGCGTCAGCAGTGGAGTAACCATTGGTGTTCGGGAAGTACGTCAGGTCGTCGGAGCGCAGCACCAGACCTGTCATCTCTGGCACATAGCCGTCCTCAGTAATGGCATTCAGCCTGACGGTGGTTCTGTTTGCCGTTGACGATGCATCCACTATCGTCACGGTGTGGGCATTCACGTCGTTGCTGGTGAAGTAGCCTGTCAGCGAGTGGTCGATGCTGTGGTCGCGGCTTTCGGTGGCCCATGCCTTGTCGCCGGCCTGTGTCATCTGCTTCAGTATGTGGGTCACGCCTATCTGGTCTATCTCCGTGTCGCCGTTGAAGGTGACGTCGCTTTTGCCTGCCGCCGTCACCTTGTATTTATATACTCCTGTGGCTGCGTCCGGGCCGTCGCTGCCGCTGGTCACCTTCGTGGCGTTGGTGACGGCGGTCGGTTCCCTCGATGCCTTGACGTAAATCCAGTCCTGCTTGCCGTCGGCATTCAGGTCGGGGATAGTGATGGTGGTGGGGGTCACGGCGTAGAGCATCTGCTGCGATAGGGAGGTTGAGACGGTGCCGGTGATAGATACCTCGGACACGCATGTTGTCTTTCCCTTTCGGAACAGAAACACCTCACTTTGGCCAATCAGTCCGCTGCCGACAGGGATGGTATATGTCACCTCGGTCTCATACCATCGTGTTGCCAGCGTAATGCCATCATAAAGCGTTGCACCTGACTCAGTAGAAGAATACATATTGATGCCGCAGCCATCTACACCCGAAGGATCCATATTCGTATAAACCTTTAAGGCTATAACGTCGCCTTCCTTAAATGGCCTCATGGGTATCAGCTTTATCCATTTGATAGAGCTTAAGTCTCCATCAAGACGGAACCCATAACCACATTCGGAGTAGATTTGTCCTGTCTCCTTTGGCACGATGGTCTGTTCTCTCTTATTCGCCCCGAAATGGATGGTTCCGTTCCCGGCTGGCAAGTCTGTACCGTAGGTATAGTTCGGGTTGCTCATCTTGTATTCGAGGAGGGAGATGGTACTTGCTGGTGCCTTTCTTGGCGCATCTGCGCGTGCCAAGGCACTTTGGTCGGCTGTGCGGAACATCACTTCTCCGTTGAAGCCCAGTCCGTTGAACTCGTCGCAGCCTGTGCCTGCTGCATCAAGCGCGGGCTTGGTTCCTTTCATTCCCAGGTCGCGCGGTGTAGTGACGAGGGTGGCACCGGGCACATAGAACGAGCCGCCCTCGGTGTCGGTGTCCAGTTGGAAGACGTTGCCACCCATGGCTCCCCAGGTTTTGGCATCGCCATTCACGCTGTTGTAGGCATTGTTATAATCGCCGTTCACCCTACCACCGCTGATGTTGGTGAAATTCCAGGTGTAGGGATAGTCCTGGTGTGGCAGGTGGCCTACGGTGAGGGTGTAGTCGGGTGTATAGCCGATGAGGTATTTCCCCTCGGCTGTGTAGTTGTTCATGCGAAGGGTGATCTTTCCGTAACCTTCGTTCACCGTAATCAGCCCATCCACATAATATGCGCCGCCGTTGGAGTACCACCCGACGTTTTCCATCGTCGCGTTGAGGTTGTCGGTGATGGGTTTGGCGCCTCTGAGCTGATAGTCGCACGGACCAACGGAGGTGGACCACATAGGATGGCAGAAACTGAGGTTGACCAGCTCCTGCGCATCATTCTCCTTGAGCATCGTGGTTGGGGCGAAGGGGTAGCCCGATGAGCTCAGCTTCACCTTGGTCATCGTGTGCTGGTAGCCGTCGTCGGCCTTGGTGCCGAGATAGGTGTCGGCGATGTCGGCATCCTTGTCGTAGATTTCTACACTCAGGAGGTCGAGGTAGCCCTCGTCGCTGAGGGTGAAGCTGGCGTCACCGTCGTTCGCCACGATGAAGGTATAATATCCGGGGATGATGCGGCTACCGTTTTCGTCGGTGGCCAGGACGCCATTCTCTTTATAGTCTATCTGCGAGCGGGTGATGGTGAACTTCTCTGTGATGGGAGTCCCGGCCAAGTCGGTGACGTTCTTTGCCTCGATGATGGCGCCGTTGTTGGGAATCACGCGGCTCATGTTCAGGCGGACGAAGTCGCCCTGCTTCAGCTTGGGTATGGTGACGGTGGAGTGGCTGTGCAGGCCGATGTGGCAGTAGCTGGCGGTGGCGTTGTTGTCCACATAGAACGACTCTTTGGGCGTCTCTATCTGCAGACCTGCCGTCTCCTCAATGATAAATGCATTGTCGCACTTCACCGAACCAGTATACGCCCAGCGCGGCTCCTTGTCGCCGTTACGGTAGATCTTCTTCCACGAGGTATCGGTAGTCCATCCGTTGGTGCCGGTGATTACATAGTCGCTGACGGTCTGCGGGTTGAGGTGGGTGCCGCTGTAGTCGCCTATCTTGTTGTCGTGGTCAGCTTGTGCTTTCAGGCCTGTGGTGTTGCGGTAGAAGTCCCATTTCTTTCCTGACGAGGCTGGATAGGAGAGGGTGAGCACGAACTGAGTGAAATTATCATCGGAAGGTTTATCAGGTGTCCAATTATTGTGATTTGCTATGACGCGGATAGCACCGTGATTACGTTTACCAGTCTCTTCATTACCGTATAAGTTACTAATATTTAATTTTCCATTAGGAATATCAGCCGAAATGTTTGGTGTTGAATAGAATTCACCTTCATAAGCAGAAACAATCCACCAGTCTCCTCCTGCATAGTAATCATTAGGTAAATCTATTGTAAATATATCACTGTTACTCGTAATGTCGCTTTCACTTAGCACTTCTACTACTTTTGGGAAGGTATGACCAGTTACTTTGAGTGTGCATGTGGTCTCAATTCTTCCAGTCGATGCTTTTACGATAATGGTTCCTCTATTGTAAACCGTCAGCAGATAGGTAGTCAGTGCGGGGTTGACATTAGTGGACTGGCGCATCATGGCCTTAGCCTCAGAGGGGGCACTCTTATCTATCTCAAAGCTGTAATTGATGGGGGTTCCAACCTTGTTGATACCGATAGGCCTATCACTGAAGTCCCTCTCCTTATTGTAATTCTTGTCTAGGTCTATCGTTATATGTGTAGCATCATCACCTACTGGGACTGGATTATTATAATTACTTGGATCTAGATTAAAGCGGAAATCAACAATGTGAAGCGTGTAGTCGCCCTCATTCGCCTCTATGCCAGTGGCATCGTTGTTTACCACATGGACGGTGATGATTCCTTCTTGTCCTTTCAGACTGACTATACTCTTTGTGTCGTCATCGATGGTTGCCACTTGGTTGAAGTCCCCAGGACTGAGAACCTCTTCATTTCCTTCAGAATCAAATTTCAAGGCAGAGGTTATGGTACATGTGATGTTGCGCCCTGAAGGGATGTTGATAGGCTCGTTTTCAACAGTCCCTGTTGTAAACACAGTGGTAATTTCATCGGTGAAGTGAATCTTTGGCACTCTCAGGGTGATGCTCTTTAGGTACATACCTACCTTGTCAGCCGATTTCAGCTCCACTACGCCGTCGCTGGCAGCGAGGAAGTAGGCGTTGATGGGGTTGGAGTCGCCAGCATCCTGTATGTACAGGGTGCTGGTGGCTGCACCGTTTACGTCGGTAACGTTGGTGATGGTGTTGCTAACATCGGCCGACGATGTGGCCACATTAATAACAATCTCCATGCCTTTCTTCACGGGGAACTTGATGCTGGCCTTGGGCTGCGACAGGTTAGCACGCAGACCGCGCAGCGGGTCGCTGGAATACCATCGGAACTCGTCCTTGAGCATCACGCCATGCATCTGCTTCGCGTCGTCGGGGGCATACACGCTTCCGCTGAAGTTGAGGATGGGCATGTAGTCGGCGAAGTAGCCGTATTGGAATCCGCGGTCATCGTAGGTCCATCCTGTTCCGAGCGTGTTGTCGGCGTCGGCCACGTTGTTGATGAACGACCATGTGACGGGGTGATCCTTGTCAAAGGTAAGCACGTTGACCGTTGCGCTGGCAGTAATCTCGTCGTCATAGCCGTCGGCCTGCCCTGTCTTCGTGAGACTGTGGCTTATAGTGGTGCTACCTGCTGAGGCCAAAGCGTTTCCTGTGCCGCTATTTAAATCGCTGAGTATGGCGGAGTCGTCTACCGTGAACGTGCTTCCTTCTGTCAGCGAGTAGGCATCGGTGATATCAATGGGGTTGTCCGGCTCGCCCACGTCCATCACTCGGAATCCGGCGATGCTGCCAGTCTGGAATCCTGCAAATTGCACCTGCTCCATATAGTTCTCCTCCTGTCCGGCATAGTAGAGCCATGCCCGGAGAGACGGGTTCACCACATGCACCCAGTAGATGGTGATGGGCTGGCTGGAGTCGTTTGTCAGTGTGACGCTGCCGTTAGCATTGGCAGAGGTGTTGCGTCGCGTTTGTTCTGTCCCGTATGTCAGCGATGTTGCGGCTGTGCCGCTGAGGGTGAGGGCAGTCTCGTCGGCCCCAGCCTTTGCGCTGATGTGGATGAACTGTCCGCTGCTTATGCTGATGTCGCCGTAGCTTTCGTCAGGCAGCAGGGTGTTGCTCACGTTAAATTTGGCAGTTGCCTCAGCGAAATAGGTGGTTTCTGAGAAACGTGCTGTAATGCTGGCTTGGCCTGAGGCGTGCAGTTGTCCTCCGGTGCCGTCAGCATTGATGGTGGCAATGGCGGTGTTGCTGCTGGTAAAGGTATAGCTGATATTGAATGACTTGAAGTAGTCGCCTGGTGTGAGTGTCGGGGTTTGTGTGAATGCTCTTCCGTCGCTGGGTATCCGCATGAAATGGTCTGTTGCGAAACTCAGCTGCGGTGACACCTTGGTGTCATCGAGGCAGTAGTCGGCATTTTCCGCATTTCCACATCGGTAGTAGATTTTTACTGACACAATCTCGAAGCCCGCATTTGAACCGGACTTTAGCACCAGTTGTGTTTGGTTGCTGCCAATGTCGCCTGTAGTCAGTTCTATTCCTCCTGCGGTTGCGTTCTTAGATGTTGCCGTGGTGGTGGGGTTCACTGTGAAGGTGGCACCACTCTCAGCCGCCTTTACTGTGAGCAGCGCTTGTGTGATATATACCGTCTCGCCGCCTTGCGCGCGTGGGGTGATGGTCATTTGTCCGCTGTTTTGGCGTAGCAGTAGCGAGCCGGTGGAGTTGCATTTTGCGCCATCGCCGCCTGTGAAGGTGAGGTCGAAGCCCGGTATGCGCCTGTCAAGGCCGTCGGCGGCACTCACATTCGCATTATACAGCAAGTCCTCTATCTCTATGGTGCGTATGCGTGTTGAGGCATCGGCCAACACCTCTACCGTTGCCACCATCATGACTGTAGACTGGTGTGTGCCGCTGTTCTTTGCTGTGGCCATAGCCGAGATGACTGCCACACCAACGCCATGCGCGGTTATGTTGCCGCTGCCGTCGACCGTGGCCACGCTCTCGTTGTTGCTCATGAAGTTGGTTGGCTGGCTGTATGCGTCAATCAGGTTGTCAAAGCCTGATTCATCGGTGATCGTATATCCTGTGCGGTTCATCGTCTCGCTGGTTATCAAGACCGTCTTGGGATAGGTCAGAGTGCCGATGGCACGTGTGGGCGTGCTGAGTTTGATGGAGCGTATATAACTGGTCGTACCGTTAGTGCGCAGCGTCACCCTTCCGTCGACCGTGGCCGTCAGGCTGTTGGTGCCGCTTCTTCCGCGACCCACCGACTCCTCATCAGCGGCATCGGAGATGTTAACGATGGCCTCGCTGCTTGTCGCATACCAACTGGCGGTGACCGTCTGCCCAGCTTTCACATTGTCAATGCCAATAAATGTGGAGGTGGCTCCAAGATAATACTTGCTGGTGGAAAGGTCGTTGGGCGTGATGATGATACGGTTGTTCTTGTTGTCGTCGAAAAACAACAGACCGTTGGTTTCAGGCAAGTCACCCGCAGTCGTCTTCAAGCTCTCCCAGTTATAGTGTACGCCGTTGGCATCACGATAATAGGGCGTACCGTCGCGCTTGTATCCATTCCAGTTTTCTGAAATCCACCTCGCCCCCAACTCCGCTACCGTTGTACTCCAGCGCGACTGGCTGTCGAAGATCCAGGTGTGCTTCACCAGGCAGATTGTGTACGACACGCTCTCGGTTCCCGCTGTGGCTTTCACGGTGACGTATGCCTGATGATTGATGTTGCTCCTAAACGTCACCTTTCCCATGTCGTCGGGGTCTCCATCGACGTATTCGCTGCCTTGCGTAATGGAGTAGCTTACGGGGTAGCCTGCCGCAGAGACGGCGGTGTTGGTGTAGCTGCCCTCTTCGGCATCCACGGTGACCATGGGGATAGAGTTACGGAAAGTGAGACCGGCGCTTGCTGATGGGATGAATGTGAAAGAGTGTAGCACTGGTATGTCGCTGCTGTTGGTGCCGCTATCATAGCTGAACAGATAGTAGGTATATCCGGCATCCAGTGTTGCGGTGCGTGTGTCGCCACTCCCGCCGAGTGACACAGGTGTCTTGTCACTTCTGTATAAGACTATTTTGGGTAGGGAACCATTGACTGTCAGTGTGCCATTGGCTGTAGGCATGAACTTGAAGAATGTGCCTCCAAGGTTGCTCTCTGGTGGCAGCGGGTGGGTAACGGCATCCCAAACGTTGGTGTGTGACCAGCCATTGGAATCGATAATCCTAACTCCCGGTCCTCCTGTGAATGGAACGACGACGGCCGTCGGCCCTCCGGCCTCAAACGACATGGCGATGTTTGGCACGCTTGATATGACACGGTTCTCATTGGGTATCACGCCTTCCTGCGTGAAGGTATAGGTGCGGGTGGCGTTGTCGTAGGTGCCCCCACCTACTTGTGAATTGACGAAGAGTTGGTATTGAGTGGTGGTTCCCCCCACCTGTACCGATACCGTTCCTTCGCCAGTGGCCTTCAGTCGAGGTGGGTAGTAGTCTGCCCATGTCTTGCCAGCATCCATCGTTGTGAAGCCCTGACCATCGCCAAAGATGCTGCCAATATAGGTGAGGTTCGTTACTGTCTCACCGTTGTCCCAAAGTGACGGCATGCCCGTAAAAGTGTTACCCACCCAGTTCCCATGAGCCAGGTTCACCGTCTTCTCGCTGGCATCCCAGCCCCATTTCTTCACCTCGATGTTGTCGATGGCGAAGTTGGCATCATAACGTCTGGTGGTGAACACCATATTACCCAGTCCGCCGGTGGTGCTGGCCGTCACCGCCTTGTCGGTGCAGATGACATCCCCGGTGCCTTTGTTGACGATGGTGGCGTAGGTGTTAGTGCCTCTCCGCTTGATGGTTACTGTGTACCACAGCAAATCGGCTAATGTACTGTTTCCGTCTGTGTCGGGCAGCGTCAGTTCGTCGCCGCCGTTCAGCTTCCATGTCGTGACCGATGTGCCGGTGGCGGTGAGCGAGAACATCGTGCTGCTGTTTTCCGCATCGAAGATTTCAAAGCTGGTGGGCCATTGGTTGTTGGAGCTGCTGATGCGCAGGTCGAATGTCAAGATGAATCCGCATCCTGCCGCCACCTGGCCGGCCAGGGTGGTGCCGGTCACCACGCAGCCGTTGTTGTTGCGCTGGTCCTGGGTCACGGAGAGGAAGTAGTTGTCGCCCTCGTTGAGGATGACTGGCGTGAATCGCCCTGAAACGCTGGTGCTCCATCCGTCGGTGGTGGAGGTGCTGCTGTATTCTATCTTGTCTATGTAATGCGCATCGTCGGCCCACGCCCCGCTGCCCCCCGCCGTCATCAGCAGGAGGAGCAGCAGGCGGAGGGCTGCGCGTGTCGTTTTCGTTGCGTATGTCGTGTCGTTGCGGGTCATATATCAATTTTCAATTTTCAATCTTCAATCTTCAATCTTCAATCCCCCGTCGTGAGAGCGAGCTGTTGGCACTGGTGCCGCGCTCGGTCAGCTCCTCTATGTTCACGGTCTCGCCACGCCAGTCCTCGGCGGTGACGCTGACGCTGACGGTTTTCAGGCCGATGACGAGGTTCAGCCAGTAGCGCATGCCGGCTATGAGGGGTAGGCTGCGGAAGGTGGCCTTGCCGGCGTTCACGCTTGAATAGACAAGGTTCTGTGTGGCCGTCGTCACGGTGTATTCCACGCTGACCTCGTAGTCCTGGGCCTCATCGGGGCGGAGCATGAAGAAGTGTCCGTCTTTGATCACCACCTGGTCGTCGGCGGTCTTCAGCACGCCATTACTACCGCTTATCAGGCTGCTGTTGATTTGCGTATCGCTTAGTGTCAGGCTGCTGAGGCTTCGGCTGCCGTTAGCCCATAGCGGCGTGTTGGCCGCTGTGTTGTTCAAGTCGAGTGTGCCGCCGTCGTAGAACGCGCTCGTCTTGGGCGTGATGGTGATACTCTGCAGCGTCACCTTCAGGTCGGCGGTGCCCAGCAGGTCGTTGGGGTCGCTCACGTCGCTGAAGTCGATGAGGTCGTTGTCCTTGTCTATCATCGCCTGTACGTGCAGGCCGATGGCGGCGAGGGCGTGGCGGAAGTTGAAGAGCACCAGTCCGCCGTTGCTGTCGCGCGTCTGGTTGAGCCAGGGCAGGCCAGTCCCGCCGCGTACACCCCAGAGCAGGTCGACACTCTCGGCGGGGTCGGTGGCCACGGCGTAGTCGATGACGGGACCGTCGGGGTGGCCTGTGACGTATGTGATACCCGGCGATGTGAAGTCCGTGGTGTAGGGGGCGTATGCGTAGAAGTCGAAGGTCTCATCCTCGGCCCAGTCGTGCTGGGTGCCGTAGTTCCATTTGCGGGGGTGCAGGTGCAGGTCGTCAAGGGCACCCGTATTTGGTGTGTCACCGTTGTCGTAGGTCACTTTCTGCTGATTGGCAAAGAGGTTTGAGGTGCCGTTCTTGCCATAGATGAACACGCCGAATCCCGTCGTGGCGAGCGTCGTGTTGTCCATCACGCCCGTCTGTCCGGCACGCGTCACGGTCTGCTCCACCTGTGCGTCGAGCACCAGCGAGGAAGCCTCGGCGGTCGTGTCGTCGTGCTGGCAGGCGCAGATGAGCAAGAGGGCTGCAACCAGATTGCAGCACAGCCAACAGCTGCGCCACGCTCTTCCCTTATATGTCTCTTTCGTTTTCAATTTTCAATCTTCAATTTTCAATCTTCTATCACCACTTCGTGGTTAACGCCCACCTTCAGATGGAATGTCTTTTCCTTGCCCTGTTCCAGCACCGTCGTGCCGCTGACGGTGTGGGGGTGGGTGGTCTTCACCAACAGAACCTTGGTGACGGTGCCTAACACCTCAGTAACGGATTCGTCATAAAACTGTACCTTGATGGCGTTGAGGTGCTTGTAACCATCAGTAATGTCGCTGAGGTCTATAACTAAGTAGCCGTCGCTGTTGATGGAGCCAGATTTCTCAATCAGAGTACCACCGTCGCCACCTGTGCCAGTGCCTTCCTGCCTGTTCAACA